>Ga0180435_10001356_pt1 | contig 25631 bp, 17 predicted proteins | sample SS_ome_3_FD_132467 | JGI IMG/M metagenome (GOLD analysis project Ga0180435, IMG submission 132467) | Hypersaline lake sediment archaeal communities from the Salton Sea, California, USA - SS_3_S_1 metaG | ecosystem: Environmental > Aquatic > Non-marine Saline and Alkaline > Hypersaline >... | reverse complement strand
GCCTTCGGGTGTCTTGGATCGAACCTGTCCACGAAGGTACTGACCAGCTTGTGCTGGTTGCGGATGTCGAGGATGGCCTTCACGCTGCGGTGATCTTCAGCAATGACCTCAAGCACGTTACGTCGGGTGCTAACTTTGCCGTCCTCTCCGATGACTCGATCGTCCTTCAGCACATTGACGATGAAGGCACCTACAGTCGAGGGAGAGTTGGGGTTGAGCCCAGTACCCTTGACTTCCTCCATCTGACAAAGCTCTTCTTGGAGTTTCTCGATCTCGGCCCTGCCCTCCCTTGCCAGCCTAGCACGAATCTCCTGATTCACGGGCAAGCCCAAGATCTGCGCCTGCACGAGCGCCGGAATACGCTCTATGTGCATCTCGTAGGCCTTATCCTGACCAGCCTCATCAAGGGCCTTGCAAAGCTCGACGTGCAGCCTCGCGGTCCAGTAAGCGTCAAGCGCGTTGTACTCGCAGACTTGGTCCGTGGTGACGTACTCCAGTCTTCCGACCTCCGCAGCCCCCTCCGTGAGCCTCTTAAGTGAGAAACCAAAGTACTGGCGACACAGCTGACCAAGGGACAGTCCCGAAGGACCGTCTCCAGGTGGGCCCGGGTTGATGCAATACGCCTGCCCAAGAGTGTCGCCATACACCCCAGTCAAGATCTGCTGTCCGAAGAAGTACGCCATCCACTCCAGGTCGAAGGGGAGGTTGTGGGCCACCTTCCGAATGCTGTCGTCCATGAACAGGTCCAGAATGGCGATGCCGATCGCCTGCTTCTCTGCCGGTGACCATTCATGCCCAGGGTGGTTGATCGGGAACGCCACCGTCCTCTCACCATCGGAAATGGCGATCGAGAGGATCTTCGCCCCGGACTTGTATGGGCGGAGCCCGTTCGTCTCGATATCGAAGGCTACGAACTCGGTAAACGTACGCAGCACCTCTACGATGCGGCCAGCATCGGTATACCTACACGCGAGCCCACATTGCTTGGCCTCAGCGTCACTGACAGCTTTCGGAGGCTTGGCAATGAACGCGGGGGACATCATGTGGCAGATGTCCTGCTCGCGAACACGAATCCACTCGTCGGAGTTTACCTTGCCCAACCTGCCCTCGGCAGAGATCGAAGCCATCTCGGCTGAGGAGTGTGCGACGAATACCCACACGGGTCTACCACCTAGGTACGCACGCAGCGGCTTGCCCCGGTAGCTCTCCACAGACCCGTCGCCAAGGACAGCCTTGACGACCTCGGACCCCAGGAGGACGACTAGGTTTGGGGCGTGCTTCCTGACCATGTCATCGACATGAGTCGAGTACGCCTTGATCAGGTACGGCTTCGTGTTGTTGGTAACCTTGTCGCTATCTGGGCGAACGGGGCAGATGGACTCAACCGCAATACGGTTGACGTAACCACGATTGATTCGCCCAGCGACTGCTAGCCGCTCAAACATGAGCAGATCCGTCGGAGAGTAACACCTGCCAGACGCAGCCGACTCCTCCGAGGGGAGCCCTGTGATGACCAGCGCCGACACATTGCCGTCGGGGGTATGGCCCGGTAGCTCCGAGGGGTACTTCTGGCACAAGTGCGCCACAGCAGCCCAACCGTGACTGCGTTCAAAGACGCTTGAGGCCGAAACTCCTGCGACCTTGGCGCTCCTGCTAACTCCGCCGAGGAAACCCTTCTTCATTGCGACGTACAGTAGGCCGAGACGCGGCCACGCTTGGTTACAAGCAGATTCTCCGACACGTTGAAGTGCGTTGCTCCCGACATGGCCCGGCTGAACTGCGTCATCGGCAATGAGGCAGACACGTCAGCCAGTCGGCAGGGGAAGGTCGAGACAGCCTCGGCTAGATTGCACTCGGACAGCCGAACAGTCATAATGCCGTCACGGATGGTGAGGCTAACGCACGGTGCCCCGTTGGCGTCCACGCTTGCCAGTCTTCGCAACGACGCAATGGTGTGCCCAAACCCGTCTGCGATCGCGTCGCCACCACTATAGCCCGGCAGGACGTCTCGCCACCATCCCTCGTCGTAAGTACCCATGTCCTCGAACGAGCACGAGGCACCGTCTTCGCGGACCAGGGTTATCTGAGAGCCGGACCCGTATGAGACCTCGACAATCGGGATCGCTGCCGACAGGAACCCGCTCCTGGCGGCCAGCTGGTGGGGGATCACGAAGCTACGGCCCTCCATCGGCTCACTAACGGCAGACGCAGCGCCAAGGTTATCCGTAGAGAACATACGGGTTCCATCGCTAGACGGGTAGACATGCACGCCGGAGTGCTGACCCGACACGGTTGGATCACCGGAGAAGCCGCCGACTACACGCAGATCGTCAGTGAAACGCCTACCGCGCTCCTCGGTGACAACGACACGCTCGACGACATCCCAGTTAGACCCAACGAAACCCTCGACGGGCATCGTCGGAAGGATCAGCGTGCTGACATCGCCCTCGCTAAGCCTGACGGATCCATCGACGACCTCGACCATAATGTCGAAAGCGCCGCGTCGGGTGCCGTGCCAAGCTGCGATGGTTGGCTTATCGACAGCAACCGGCTCCGCCAGTGAGAGCGTGGCTACCGGGAAGCTGATGATGCCATGCTCGCTGTATACGTCCACACCGCCGTTGTGCAGGATCAGCTGCTTGAACGACGGAACAATCACGCTGTCCCCCTTCTGCCACGTCTTAGCTAGCGTAAGTATTTCGCCAAGCTCATTCGCTGAGATCCTGTCCATACGTCTCCATGAAGGCTTTTCCTGAACTCTCCATTATCCCTAGTCGGCCATGATCGCGAGCCCAATCCCTCAGCCCGCCCTGAACGACGCCTGTACGCTTGTATAGATCGATATCGTCTCGCAGACCAGGGCCATAGCTGTCTAGCAGTCGCCTCTCATAGTCGAGGGCAGAGTACTCCTTGGTGGCGCTGTCGATCATGCTGCGGGTGAACAGCGTCCACACAGGGAACGGGTGCTCTTGCTTGAACTCACGAATATGCTGTCCGACATCTAGCCCGAACACTCGCTTCACGGCATTGAACACAGCCCTGACAGACGCCAGCACTGACCTCGCACTAGATGGAGTCAACGTAAGCCCTAGTGCGTATCCATAGCCGATAACTTCGTCATCCTCGTAGTCTTCAGCGAAGCACACGGCCAGTTCCCGAAACGCGGCTGTCATGCTGACATAGGCCCCAGATACGGGCCCGTGAGATTTCATGATACCGCTCCTACCGCCAGTGCTGGGTGCGGCTACCAGACAGAACATATCGCTGATAGAGATCTTATCCCCACGCTTGTAGAAGTCAATCGGGATAGGGGGCAGCGACTTCATCCTGGCGTATTTAGATGGGGCAATGCCGTTGAACCTGTAAGTCCTCGCCAACGCCATCAGAGGATACCCGTTGAACCCCCGAATCATGTATCCAGAGTCCATCGCGTCCAGGTTGTTGGACGCAAACTCGTAGGCCTCGTCACTGACGATATCCGAGTTAAGCTCATCCTCGGGTAGAGACATTAGCGCCGCGCAGCACCTTGCCACCCAGCTGAACTCGTCCTCGTCGTTCTTCCGGTACAGGCCCGTCGCTTCCACGAACTCCCGCTCCAGCGACAGCGCATTAGGCTTCATAGCGCGCATCTGATCATGTCCTCCGTCATATCGCCTGGGTCCTTCACGCCGTCTGGAAGGAAGGCCAACTCGATGTCCGTGCTGCTTCTGATGCCCGCCATGACGTTGAAGGCATGCGTCTCCATCGCGTCTGAGTCCAGCATGATGCTTACCCTCCTGGCCCTGTCGGCAAGGTACTCAAGTCTGGCGAACTTGCCCGGACCAACGCGGTTGGTCATCAACGCGACGGCAGCATAGCCCGCCTCAGCCACACGAAGCGCGTCGAACGGCCCCTCCACGATAACTAGGTGGCTTTGCTTGTCAACAAAGCCAGTCTCAAGAAGACACCGTGACAAGGCATCACCAGACGGGTGTGCCCTGTACCTGATTGGGCTATTCATGACCGTGCGCCCAGTCCAGCCCATCAGCGTGCGCCTCGACTGCGTCTCGTATTCATAGATCGGCACGATGATCCTGCCACCAAACGGCCCGCTATCGCACCAGCTAACGTCATACACGTCGGACAGTCGAGCCGGGTTGAAGCCCCGGGATTCGAGGTAAGCCCTGTAGGTGGCATCACCTTCCGAAGGCTGATCCGTGAACAGCTTGAACGACGCATCACCGACCATACGTCCATGACTAGCAGTAGCCACAGACTCCGTCGATCCGATCGCAACGATACGTTGTTCAAGCTGCTCAACAGTCGGGATCGCGTCCTCACCGAAGAGTATACGTCTAGCTCGATCAGGTCCGCAACCAGACAGCAGCTGTACAAGCTCGCTCGCTGGCATGAAGTGTGTTTGATTTCTCCAGCACCCCTTGACTAGCGGCTCGCCAGCAACGACAGCATAGTGAGTACCCGTGTCGTTACCGCACACTGGGCACGGAATGCCGATGGCGCCCGCTGAGACATCTTTGCTAGGGCCTTCGACATAGCGGATACCATGCTGCTCGAAGAAAGCTATCCAATCCATCACTTCTTTCCCTCGATCAGTAGCTCGTGGATGTTACGTCCGGTGCGGAGGCTCTGGAGGATGCTCTCCTCCACGGAGTCCTTGGTCACCAGATCGTAGTAGTATCTGGTGCCGGAGATTCCACCCTCCCTACGGATCCGGCCCTCGATCTGCGCTCTCTCGATGGTGCTGTCGGGGCTCTCGTAGAAGACCATGTAGCGGGAAGCTCCCTGTAGGTTTACGCCTTTGCTAATGGCGGTACTACCAATGAGGACGCGGGGTCCGCCCTCAGAGCAGAACGCCTCCAGGCTCTCGATCTTCTTCTTGGCAGAAACGCGACCAGTCACCTCGGTGAAGCTGATGTTCTCCTTGCGGAAACGGCGTTGCATGAGCTTGATCGAGTGATGATACCAAGCTACAACGACCACCTTCTCCTCGGGCGGGATGTCCTCCAGGAGCTGCACGAGCGCATCCAGCTTAGGCACCTTGGGGAACTCTACCTCGACACGCTCGCCAGCCTCATCACTCGCCGCGCACCAGCCGGAGCAGACCATCCGCATCTTGGCGTAGGCTTGGTCGATAGCGACAGTGTCCTCGGCAGACTTGAGTTCCCCGAGGGCTGACCTGTAGTAGCCAGTCTGGGCCTTTGGCATCTCAACCGGGATACGCAGATAGTCGTCAGAGCTGAGGCCACCGACGGCCTCAGGGAGATCCTGAACCTCGTGCTCAGCAAAGCGGACACTACACGACTCTACGCGGCGAGCCACCTCGCTGGTGAAGCGTCTATCGAACTTGTACTCCGTGAACCCGAACCTATTATAGTCAGTTCTAAAATAGGTTTCGCGGAACAAGGTGATGTTCTCGCCAAGGGCTTTCCCGTGATCGATCGTCCAGAACTGACTCCACAGGTCGGCGGGGTCCTTGTGGATCGGCGTACCCGTGAGCCCGTAGCGGTACTTCATACCCACAGACAAAAGTCTGCACATCTTGAAGTTGCGGCTCTGCGGATTCTTGATAGCCGTGATCTCATCCATCACAAGCATCTGGAACTGCTGGCACAACCGCTGCACCTTCTTGTTATCCAGTTTCCTGTTCTTGGATAGCAGGTTGCCAAGCCCAACGTAGGTGCAGACCACGACGTCTGCGCCAGAATACAGCGCACGTTCACGGGCTGCCGGGCCGCTTTGGTCGATCACAACAACGGAAAGATCGGGTGCGTGCTTCTGGACCTCGATCTGCCAAGCCCAAAGGTTCGCCGTGTTCGGAACCAGAACAATAGCAGACTTGATCTGGCCGTGACGCTTCCTGTTGGCGGCTAGGTCGAGCGAGACCTTCGTATTGTGCGTTCCGACGTAGTCACGAGTGATGAAATGCCCACCGTCTACCTTGATGCAGGTGGACTCTCCAGGCTCATACTCCTCGACGCCTACGATCTTCCGGTAGTTTGAGTAGCCTGCTTTCTTAATGAATACGGGGACCTTCCACTTGTACCGTGTAGTACGCCTGCGGGTGCCGAACTTGAGGCCCTTAGCTTCGATCTCGCGGAGAGTCATGGTCTGGGGCGAGAGATCTCGCATCCAGACCGTCCACAGATGATCCGGCGAACAGATCGAGTACAGGCCGCCAGTGAACTTGACCTTGCATAGCTCGGTCACGCCTTGCGGGTATACGCCCTCCACGATCTTGGGTTCACCGTCCCAGCCCAGCACGTACTCCCCCACACGCAGATCCTCGATAGGCTTCCACGTCATGTCAGGCAGCAGAACCGGCTCACCGTTCGCCAGGGCTTTGCCAGCGCCAAGCCCAAGCAGGAACATGAACGACTCCTGATGCCACCCAAGAAGCGTGCAGAGAAGCTGGGCGCGCCGAGGTTTGGTGTGAAAGCTGAGGTCAGCGTCGCTGACCATGGCCTGAAGCCTGTCGTCGTCTAGGCCCTTGTACTTGGCAAACGACTGAAGCTCGCGGTTCTTGAACTCGAAGATCTTGCTCTGGCTAATCGGCATCAGATCGCGGCTCGGCTATTAGCGTCGTAGGTCGAATCGTTATCCAGCTTGACGCTGTCTACGACGAACTGACCAGTCGCGTAGTTCTGCGTGATAGCCACACGAAAGCGGTCGGCGTCGGCGCGGTTCTTAGCAACGAAGATCCGCGCACGCTGATCCTCGCGCTCGCTCTTGGTCTGCGATAGCGTCAAGATCGTGTCCGCAGTTGCAACCTTGTCCCATGCTCCGGCAGTGTGCTCCACGTCTACCTCCTCGGCGTTGGCGCCCTCGTGCTTCACCTGCGACACCGTGACAACCGCAATCTTGCGCTCCTGGGCAATACGCCGCAGTGCCTCGGTGTTCTGGATGAGTGCCTGCCACCTGTCCATACCAGAGGGTAGGCGCATGATGTCGCCGTAGTCAACGAGGAGCAGCCTCGGCATGAAATTCGTCCGGTCGGAGAGCACCGTGAGGTAGGCGTCTAGTTGCTGCGGCGTGAGAGTACCTTGCGCGAATTCCTTGATCACGAGGCGGCTCTCGTCGCGCCACTTGCGGACCTCATCAACGACCTTGTCCTGGTTGCCGTACAGCGAGATATTCGACGCGGGCCCAGACGACAACAGGACGCTGCCCACGTCCTCTGGAGACGTGGTCTTGTCGAACTTGCGTAGCTCACCGCCCGTACCCGGTCGCTTCGGGGCGTTCATGAGGCACTGCATGAGACGAGCCGTGACCTCGGTCTCGGTCATCTCCAACGCGATGTACGCGACGGGAACTCCCTGGCGAAGAGCCTGGACGGCGAGGTGGATCAGAAACCACGACTTGCCCCGGCCAGACGCGGCATTGAGGATCATGAGCCTGGACTCCATCGGACCAATGTTCGCCTCGTCCAGAGCCGGGATTCCGATCTTCATGAGGGGAGACTCCTTGCGAGTCAAGAACTCTAGCGTCTTCTCCTCGTCCACGCCGAAGACAACACCAGGATCGAAAGCGTTGACGGTCGTCTGGAGTGCTCTGGTGAATGCTGCCTCAGCCTCGTCTACGCCCTCCTCGTTGTTCTTGCCCAGGCCACGGATCGCGTCAGACGCGGCCTTGCGGAACCGCTGATAGCGCACGAAGGCTCTGGCCTTGTCCAGCACATACTCCACCCCTACGCTACCAAGCTCGCTCTGGATGTAGCTGTAGATGTTGGCGTAAGCCTGGACCATGTTCTCGTCCTGGCGCGCCAGATCCTCCAGCGCAACTCGCGTGGACTTCCCCAGTACGGATCCCCACCGCTGCCGATGCGCGAGGGCCACCTCAGCCACCTCGCGGTAGCCCAGGTCGAGATCCTCGGGCTCAACCATCATGGACAACTCGGCAGCCGCCCTGTCGTCCATGCACAGGAGGCCAACGATCGCATTCTGTACTGCTGACTGTAGCTTCATCGTGGTAGGTCTAGAGTAGCGCGAATCGCAGCTGTCCTGCGGCGGCGTATCCTGGGTACTGGTTGTTGACCGCTCCCTCGAAGTTGGAGATACGGCTCACAAGAGCTTTGACGCTAATCGTTCTCTTCTTAGGAAACGGATCGGCATGGAAGCACGCAAGAAGTATCTTGTAAACGGCTCTCCACCTTTCCTTGTAACTGCGAGGTGCGACATGATGCTCGACATACGACATCAGCCTATGACACGCTCCAGTGTACTCGTCAATATCAGCTTGATTGACGTAAGCCTGGGCCATGCGGGTCGGGTCGATCCACACCATGCCCAAGCCGAGATGCTCCGCTACGGTCTTGCTTGCGACCCATACGATTCGTACTGGATCGACAGTCTCAAGGGTCTCGTCTGCAACCTCGAACTTGCGATGCTGGTTTCTCACCATAACCAGCTGCGCCGAAACTAGCTTGCGCTGTTCCGGCGTCAGGTCCATCAGGCTCCCAAGTAGAGCATCAAACTCGTCGTCGCTCAACCTTCCACCCCAACTACCTTAGCCACGTAGTAGATCATGAACATCAAGACAAGTAAACCTACGGCTGTGTCTGCGGACACAAACGTGCGCTTCTCAGGTTCTAGGGGGATCAGGTTGCGCTTGCCACGCCCGTTTGGGTTCAAATCGATGTCTCTCATTGGTTAGAAGGGTATGCAGCCTGATAAGCCTTGCCGTACGCGACACCCCAGTAGGCACCATGGTCGGTGTCACGTTCTCCGTAAATCGGCCACACAAGGACGTGGGCCCACTCGTGGATCAGAACCCAGATCGCGAAGTCCGTTGGGAGGCCGCTGTTGACGCGGATGACGTAGCGGTACTTCGTGGGCTCATCCTCAAACCCAGGCTCTGGCTTCACCTCCTCGCGCTCACTATCTCCGAACGACTCGTCGTCCATACGCACCCGCCGCACAATGACATCGCAGTCATCGGGCGGCGGGCACAGTCCAGAAAGTCGCTGCTTGGCTCTACGCCACTCTTTGTTATCCCAGGTGACCTTCACTCTACAAAGATAGGACCAGTCTGTATCACGCCTCTAGTCGGGCAGAGAAGTTGGTAGACCTGCTGCGGGCGCTCGGCCCCGTACTGTAGACCGTAAGCCGTGTTGCCTATCAGGGAACCGTTCACGGCTCCGAATGAGAAGCTGCTCGATGCCGTGTGCCAGTGCCCCACGTAAGACATGTCGCAGTCCATCGTCTTCGTGTTCTGCTTGTAGTGGTACTTCCGTAGCCCGGCAAGCACATCACCACCAGAACTGCGGCAATCCTCCCCATGGTGAAAGCGAAGCCTCTTGCCGTAGATGGAGAGGTCTTCATTCTGCCTGGACCTATTCACCAGGAAAGTAGCCTTCGACTTATATCGCCGTGCGAGGCGCACGTACGTCTGGTACTCCAGGGAGAAGTCGCTGTTACGGGAGTAATAACTACGCTGTGTAGTTCTTCCGTGGTTACCGTTACACGTCGGCACCACGACCTCCGGGAACTCCTCGATGAAGATATCCAGGCATCGCTCAAGAAGCTCCTCAGCGAACGCCATCGCTTCCAGCGGAGGCATCGCGGTTGTATGGATAAGCTCCTCGTGGATGTGTCCGGTTATGAAGTCACCCATCATCGCGAAGACAAGGCGCTCCACAGTCCCTGGCGACATGTCCCTAACGGCCAGTACACCACGGATGAAGTTGTTCACGCGCTCCTCAGCGATGTTTGGGTTGTACTCGTTCCCAGGCACCTCCGCCGGATCGACTACCTCTTCAACGTGCCAGTCAGAAGCCAGCACGAGCAGGGTACTCTCGTCGGGCTCGCTAGCGCGAAGCTCCACCGTGTGGCTCTCTTTCAGTCGCTTCGGGATCCCGTCTATCTGCTCGCCAAGATCCTCTGTGGATTCGTACGCAGACAGACGAGTAGAGAGCCTGTCGATGATCCGACGCTGAGAGGATAGTTTGCGACGAAGTTCCCTTACGCTGATCTCGTGCTTTATCGCGTCTTCTTCGCGTTCAAGTCTCTCGCGCAGGACGTCAGCGGAGGGTTCCTCCGCTTCCTCGCAATCAACTTCGCAGATCAGTGATCGCCACACTGTCTTACCGCGACCGTGGCAAGTACGATCGCGGCTGTTTCTCGTACCCCCAGTCTTCTCGATCTCTCCGGCACGAGATGACTGCTGGATGACCGGAGCGAGGACCCTAGGATCGGCGCCTCTCCGCTCCACGTTGATTCCACGACGATCGGCCTCTTCCCAGACCTCATCGGTAGTGAAGTACCGCATGCGTCTGGCTACCGCATGTAGGCAGGCGCGTAGCTCAGCCCTGATCGTTAGGTTGTTATCCATTCCCTGGTGTGGTATGGGGTGTGAGGTGGGCCGTCACCGCCTACCACAACGGTGACGGCCCGTGGACCTAGGTAGCGCCCGGCGCGCATGAAGGCTAACGCGCTGCCTGAGCACCCTCCCGGTCCTGGATTGTACCACACTGGTCCGTGTGGCGGGGAGCCACCTACGGGGGAGGGCGTAGGTGACTCCCCATCGGGGGGATGGCAGCGGATCAGACCAGCTGGAGCATGGCGGCTCGCGCCCGGCTCTTCATCCGGCTGGAGGTGCCGAACAGACGGCTGTTGATCCGCGCATCGGGGGACAGCTTCCGGCGAGCGGCAGGCGTGTGATCCAGGTCGTAGGTCACACCCTGGAGGGCGGCGAAGGCCGTCCCCTGCGTCGAGGCCACGGAGTTGCCATCGGCAGAGGCAAGCTCCAGCCAACGGGCGACATCCTCATCGCACTGCTGCGTCAGCCTGTCCCGGACGGCCTTGGAGGTCTTAGCGCCGCGCAGAGCGTCGGCGTGGACGACCTCCCAGACGGTCCGGAGCGCCTCCTCCATCTCCTTCTTGTTCCAGGACGCACCAGTCAGGTGATACGCCTCGGACTCGAACTTCTTGACGGCCTCGGTAGCGCGACCCAGGACCATCTTGGCGGCCTCGATCTTGGCAGCCACATCACCCGTGTGGGCGAAGCTGACGCCGGTCCCGAGGTCAGCGAGGCTCATGGCCTCGGTGTTGGCGCAGACGACGCGGACGCCCGTGAAGTAGGCGCGGAGCCCGGAGGTGCCACCATGGCCGTTGCTGACCATGATGTAGGGCTTCGTCACGTCGCCGTTGATGTCGATGTCCTTGTCAAGGGCCATCAGGGCGTACACGGTCTTGCCGCTACGCAGCGAGCCACAGGTCTCGACCCGGGCAGCGCCCTCAGCCGTCAGGGCGACGGCGTCAGCGAAATCAGCGAGGTCGCTGTTCTCCAGCGGCTTGTACCGCTCGGCAACCATGCCGAGAAGCTCGCCAGTGTCCTCGCGGAGGTGGGCGTACTGGCCCGGAACCGTGAGTTTCTCGCCGTTAGGACCCGTGTAGAACACGGGCTGCTTGTCGGTGCGCCAGTCCAGGCCGACGAACTCGAAGGCCTCGGAGGCGGACTCCACTTCCTGGGGCAGCCCGATGCCGAGGCCGTGCCACGCACGCTGCCCGTTGTAACGAACTTCCGCGAACTTGTCGGTGGTGTTGATCATGTGAGCCATGGTAGTTTCTCCTTTGTGTAAGGGTGGTAGCTGATGCTTCCTAGTCTAGTACGGGTATCGCTCGGTGTCAAGCAGTATCTTCGAGAGATCTTGGTCGCCGCCGTGTGGCAGCCGCCGTCGAGCGATGTCCAGATCTTAGCACAGATCCTGAGATCTCAAGTAGCTTTTCTGGTTTCTTCTTGGGCATGAACCTAACCCGCTTAGTACAGGCGGGTTAGGTCCAGGCTGTACCCTCTAGCGCCCCCAGGCCTCCCAGGCGCGAGGGGCGCGGCGGGCGTTCTTCTTGACCCCGTAGGCACGGAAGGCCGCCTTGAGCTGCGGGTAGGCATCCTCGTCGGGGTGGAACAGGCGGACAAGCTCCAGGTAGTTCGCAGCGTACAGGCGACCGTGGCGCTCCCACATGGGGCAGAGGCAATGGGCCAGCTCGTGAAGCACCACGAGCGGGGTGATGATGCGGTCCTGGGTGGGAAGGCTGATGGTGTCGAGGAGGGCGCGCGCCCCGTTCAGCTGGGGAACATAGCGCAGCTCGATTCTACGACGGCCCCAGCGGCGCTGGAAGGTGGCCGAGTGGAGCACCTTGTCGAGGAAGCGTGCCGTGTCCAGCGGGGTAGGGGTGACCTCGTGGAAGCCCCAGAGCTGGACGCTAGCGAGGCTGCGCTCAGCGGCGTACAGCCGCTTCTTCTGGAACTCGCGGTCGTAGTAGCGGCGGTACTCACCCTGTTCGTCCAGCGAGGGAGTCACGTGACGCCAGCGCGCCACCAGGGAGGTGTGGGTGTCGCCACAGAGGGAGAGGGGCTGGCTGCCCTCGTTAGGGACCCAGCACTTACGGTTGATCAGGCTGTGTCCGACGGTGTAGCCACGTTGCCGACCGTGGCCGTCGTAGAGGGGCAGAATCGTGGAGATGCGGGCGTTCTTGAAGGTGACGGGCATCGTGGTGCTCCTGTGGATGCAGGTGGTAGTGGTGCCGCCACCCTGCGTGGCGACATGGGCAGATCTTAGCACAGATCCTGAGATCTCCAGTAGCTTTCCGGTTTTCCGTATACCAGCCGTCGTAAGTCACGGGATCACGGTGAGTTACGAGCACAAAGAAACTCTTGGGGGTTGTAGCGTACCAGCTAGCCGACTAGACTGTATAGTAGGAGCGGTCTCATCGTGTCCGGGAAAGAGCGAACCCCTGGATCGAGACCTCTTCACAATCTGGAATCGCCTGTCCAGCAGCTGCGCTGCCGACCTCGCTAGGGTTGGAAGCTGGGAGCAGGTAAAGCGCGTGGCCTCGGCGTTGCACAGCGTGTCTCAGTCGAGTAAGGTTCGCATCAGGCACTCCCTACGGCTGAAATCAACGGGAGTAAACCAGTCTCACTACCTCGGCCCCGGTAGTGAGCCGAGAGGGTCAAGCCTCTCGCACTCCATGTGAACACGGTAGTGCAGGTCCCGCCTGAGCCCTGGTAATGGTGAAAGTGTTCTCCCTGGCCTGTTCTGGGGGCCTCCGTACCCACACTCCATGTAACAGGCTGTACGTGAGGACGTCTGCGGGTCAAGCTAGTTCCGGGCAGGCCTTCCACGTTATCCTTGGTGTTAGTGAAGTACACGACGAGGAGGCGGCGAAGCCGCCGACGAGGAAGTGTACGAGCTAACACCAAGGGGGTGGCCTCTACGTAAGTGAGGGGAGGCGTCAGCCTCCCCGAAACGCAGCGTAGAGGACACCCTTGGTGACAGGAGTATGTCATTGGTCTTTAGGCTCAAAGGAGTCAATTGAATCCTTTGACTCAATTGAACCAATTGAGTCAATTGAGTCCTAGGAATACAGGGCTGAAGGGCCGGTTGAGGTGTAGTTGCTGTAAGTACTTCTACAGTAAGCACTTACATGAACTATATTACAGCCTGCGTGCAACATTGATGGGGTGAGGCCACGGAGACAAGACCCCGGATGGGCCGGGGCCGAAGGCCCCGGCCAACCCGAGGCCTTGTCTCGCTGGCAGAAGAGCGCGCTGCGCGCGCTCTCCAGCCAGAGGGCCAAAACATCGAGGTTGTAACGTACTAGCTGTACACGACTTATGTCTGCTGTAGAATCGGGCGGGTTCTATCTTGACTTGCTGTTCTGCCCCAGTATCTCGGCCTACAGCCTGCCCGTAGCTAGGCTACAGCCTGCCAGTAGCTAGCCCACAGCCTGCCCGTATCTCGGCCTACAGCCTGCCCGTAGCTAGCCTACAGCCTGCCCGTAGCTGGCTTACAGCCTGCCCCGTAACCCGGTCTAAGTATGCGTGACTCCCGCAATATACTCGTGAGTATAAAGCTGTAACCCGGTCTACGTAGGCGTGACTCCCGCAATATACTCGTGAGTATACAGAATGACACCGCCCCGGGTGTTGGAACAGGGCGGTGTCTCGGGGCTCTGGTCTTATATCTCTACCTGTGCGTCACCATGGGCTGATCTCCTTCGCGCTGAGGGACGCGGAGGTGATGGTGAGCAGGTTGTCAGCCGAGTCGCTCTCAACCTGAGCTACCAGCCGGTACTCATCATCTTCCTGGGCGGCAGCATCCTGCACACATATCGTTGCAGAGGCGTGAAACAGGTTTGTGTCTGAGTACGTTGATCCTCCAGCAAAGCCACCGTCCATGTCTACCCAGCTACCCGTACCACCTGCATCTTTCTGTGCCTTTACAGTATATGTGTTGAGGTTGCCTGATGCTGTCTGCTGTACGTGTACACACCAAATAAGCTCCAGGGAACCATATACAGTGCGAGATAGCGATAACACACCATCAGTTGTGCTCCACGTGAATGCACCGAATGTGCTGGCCGTGGAGTAGGGGTCCGCCGGTTCCCAGTCGTCTACAGCTGCATAGCTTGTTGTAAGATCTTGCGTGTTGGACTTGTAAGAGTACAAGTTTGACTTGCTGACCCAAGTTGATGCTGGGGAGGGGCCTTGCGGGGTGAAGAAGAAAGTCTGTTCAGATCCGGCGATCTGCGTCATCCGGTCTGCTACTTTGGGATACTCGTAAGTCCATCCGAATACGGAGTTGTATGTTGCGATGTACCCAGGGTAGTCAGCAAACGTCCCTGCAGCTCCAGTACTAGCAATGTGAACGCTATAACCGTTCACCGGATCGGTAGGCTGTGATGTCGCGTTATAGGCGTTCACTAGGAAGTGTCTTGCTTGTGCCATACTATTCCGTCCTTGCCTTAGCTATTTACTGTGGGGTGTACTCCAGACGGGCAAATACCTTTGAAGATGGAGTGCTGATTTCTGGGTACGACAAAACGATATTCGTGTTAGTCACGAACGCTGCCGTAACGAATTCGCTTCCACCAAGTTTAAGCACGCCGCCCAAAGCGAAGTGAATTGTGCCACGAGCAAAGGTTGCGTCGATGCTGCGCGGGTAACTTGAGCTAATTGAGAGCCCATGAGGTATGTAGTGATCTGGTGGGTTGATCACGTTTACTCTAAGCTGCAGTGTAGAAATAGCGTCAAGGTATGATGCCGTCGTAGGTGTGAGCGTCCCTGAGGCCCAATACAGGCCTACCTCAGAACCTCCTGGAGCGTAGGCACTAAGTCCCTTGAAGGATATAAGTGCAGCGGTTAGTTCTAGCGCATTCGTATCAAGGGGTAGGGTGTCGGTTTCGGATAAAGCCGATGTGTTTAGGACAGTTAGCGAGATGTCGAAAGCTATGTCAAGTGTGCCGCTTTGATCATTACCCGGGTTAAAGAAGGTGTTACGAAGCGACTGGTTGTCAAATATCAGGAAGAATTCCTCAGTAGTTGTGTCCCATATCGCGTGTCTGACGCCTAGGATGTCGTAACCATACGTACCGGGCGCTGCCGTGACAACTTTTAGGTTCCCGTCGGTGGTTACTGTATCGCTATCACGAATCGCGAATTTGGTGCCGGTGGTCGTCTCAAGTGTCCCCTCCTCGAAGCACTTCGCGTATACCGGTGCCGCAGTTGACCCCACATACTGGTACTTACCCGTGAAGTGTGGCGTAGCTGTCGTAACGGGTGTAGTCGGGTAGAACGCCTGCGCGACGGAGTCGTACACAAGTGTCTTGCCAGCGAACTCAGCCGGATACGTACTAAAAAGGCCCTCTGGAACGGTCTCATTTCCAAGACATACGGTTAGCCCGTGGGTAACGTCTGCTACGATGACCCAGGTTGAGCCGACATACACGACTACTTTTAGCGCGTATCCTCCGGACGCCCAGACTCCCGTAGGTGGCGATCCGACAAGGTACTTGTCACCCTCTGATGGCGAAGAGGGCGGGTCTGTTGTCCCAAAGCCCTTCAGTACAGGATCGTCCAGCCAGTACTGTACAGCCTTGTTTAGCCGGTACTCTGCGACTGACATATACCCGGAAGAACTGGCAGACGCAGCTGATTGTGAGATAGTAAGGTTATCGCTAGTTATGCTAGTGGTTATGCCTGATGCACCGCTTCCACGTATGTTGAAAGTATCCTCACCAACGGCATTGAACGTGCTACCTGCGTCGGCTGTGACCGTTTTGATGGCATTGTCAACGGCCCCGCTGCCACCGGATGCGCTGGTGATGCTCTTCCAGGTACGCTGCTTGGCGTAGAAGTTCTTACACTGGTACACGTCTCCGTCGCTTGTGTTAGGCACCATGTACCAGAACGTACCCGTATCACACAGTCCGAGGTCGTTATTGGAGAACTTCAGCGATCCACCCCTACGTGGTGTGGCTGTCTCATCCCACCCAAGGGCACTCAGGCTTGCCTGACTAATTGGGGAACCGTCATATGAATTGAAGTTTGCACGAGATGGCATCACGGTGATGTTCCAGTTATCACCACTGGTATTGCTTGCGGTTAGAACAGTCAAGGTCCAACCGAGAGTACCTGTGAGATACGCAGTCGCATCCGACCTAGCATAAGATATTATGTCACCGACACCTACAGTAGCCCCAGAGTCCACGGTTATGTTCCAGCTAACGCCGTCACCGTCAGCTGTCATGGCACTAATGGCGTAGTTAGCACCGTCAGCCGGAGTGTTCCCAGCGTTGACGGTGACAACTGCATCCCTGGTCCAGCGCCCGCTGATGGTTCCAGTTGTGGTTGGGGCCGTGGCACTCGGGGCGTGCGCGGTCGTTGCTACGTTCACAACTGTCGGTTGTGACGTTGCTGCCTGATCCTTTGGCGTAAGGAAAAGCCAGTCCTCGTAGCCCTGGGTAGCACCATTGAACGTCTTTGCCGTCTTGTATGTAAGCGTCATACCACGGCTTGGCGAGCCTATCTCGTTTACATTCGAGTAGTGCGTATCCCCGTCGCCATCTACCGCGACCAGCGTACCGTCGGCCTTTACGTTGAGGACTGGGTTGTAGCAGATGTCGGTCTCCCGTGCATCCTGCGCCATCGTTACGGTCCACCCGTCTTGTGGAGTGAAGCACAGCCACTCTGCACCCGTGTAGATCATGAGATCGCCGGGGAGCGGCAGGTAATTGTCAGCTGCACGCCAGTCGGAGGGTAGACATGTTGCCAAGTCTATACCATTAGCGGCAACAGCATTGGCGAGCGGGTTGCCTGAGGCATCAAGTGGAGTACCAGCAGCCCCCGAGATAAGCGAACCGGGGGCATCGTTCCTAAACCTGATCTCCGTTGCCCAGTTAGCTACGATATACGCATCGCCTTCCGCAGGCGTGACCGCAGTCGCACCATCTGACGTGTCGTAGGTCAGCACCTTCTCTGCGGCATTAGAGATAGATATACCAGGGATGTTGTAGTTCAGCACAATCCCCTTCACGGGGTTCGCGCCCGAGAGAACCTCCATCAGAAGGTAGTTCTCGTTAGCAATCAGTGCTTGCCCGGTGGAGCCCTCTGTGTGCCTAGTCAGGAATTTGGACATGATACTTCTCTATCGAATCAGGTTACGATTAGGCCGCAGGATGCCCCATAGTTCTGCTCTGTCTCGCGTAGCATGAGGCTGAATTCCTGGCTGACTCCCTTTACTATAATCGAAATGACGTGTTTTATGGCAATCGTGCCATCTGTAGATGACTCACCGACACCACGGGCCTCTACTTGAAGGCCAGTTTCAGACCCAGAAGTGATGCTTACTGTTGGGTTGGCGTACGTGCCGGTTATCCGGAAAATGGCTATAGGAGCATTTGCAGAGTCGCGCAGTACTCCGGTGACACCTGGGAAACTATCCAACTGGTTCAGCACGAAGGATGGGGGCCAACAACCTATCTCCAGTCCTCCGCCTGAAGACCTCAGTGTCAGGGCGATAGTGGCAGAGCAGCCATATTCCGCCCCGTATTGGAAGTATTTGGCTGGCCTGACCAGTACAGGCGGTCTCCGCGTGAAGGTGGAGTCGTAATAGATTCGGGTAGGTAACGTATCACCACCGACTGTTATCGCTACACCCTCATTGTAGTATGGGAAATCGACAAGTCCACCTTGACCGCCAGTAGCTGACTCAAACCGGAGTTCTTCCGACGGTACGCTTTGCGGGACGGTAAACATAACCCTTTGTCCAGCATCGATATAGGCACGTGGTATCGTGCTTAGCGGATTGATGAATAGTGGCTCTGTCGTATAGTCGATTATGTCTCCGTCCGACGTATACACCAGCGTAGTTGGCGCGTTCGTGTTGCCGATACCGCGCTGCAGTCCGCTCAGAGTTACTTGACTGCCAGATATCTCCCACTTTGACCAGCTTATGATTTCCGTACCTATGACCAGATACCTTTGATGAAGGGAGGCTTCGGCGGCAGATGGGGCACTGTTATCATACGCCGGGCCATCATACAAATCGCGGAACGAGCCGGTCGGATCCTCGATTGTGATGCTCTCATGCCTGCTAAGGTAGTTTGTCGGCGCAGACACTGCGGCGTAGTCGGTCGGGTCAAGTCCTAGTTTTTGTGCTAGGTCTGCACTAGCACTTCCGTAGAGGTTAGCTGCCACTATCTCGTAGCTAAGATCTAGTCCCAGTATGGAATTCTCAATTACTGATGAGGCTACTATAGCTCGTTCTTGGTCGTCGTCTGTCTCAAGCAGTTGTTGGTTGGGGCTTATTCCACCTGGGTTTAGCCACGCCACGGTGGCCTGCGGCACATTCGTGTCATGAATTTCCGTGGAGTTAGTGCTACCGCTTACGTAACCAACGTTAATCCACGAAGCTAACACTGGGTGTGGGGTATAGGCCTGATCTGTTGGTGGCTGCCCGCCGCCAGAATCACCCTGACCACCGAATGTACCCGACGCCCCTTCCTCCGGTATTAGATCGATCGGTAGGGCCTTAGCACTCGGGTTAACCTTCGTCGCCCTGGCTACGGGGTAGAAGTTAGCACCACGTTCAATCTCTGTAATCCTACCCACCACCTCGAAGCTAGAGTCGTCAGCATCTACCACGGTGCTGAAGCAGTCGCTGTCACGGATGTCAAGTCGCGTTGGAGGTATGTTAAGTGAGTACTGCTCAAGCTCCAGTTGTCTGTCTACAAGCTCTTGTAGCGCGGCGAGGTTTGCGCGCCGACGGGTCATGGCAAACGGGTACTGTAGCTTCTCTGTCTTTGTCCTGTCGAATACAGTACCAGACCCGTCAGATGTGACCGTGACGGCGTTGATGATGAGTCCAGCGCCATCTTCCATGAACTTGACCTGAACTACTTTTGGGGCAGCGGACGTCGGTAGAACGGTTACGTTTATGGGCTCTACACGTTCGTTTGAGTCGTTAGCCCCAAGCTCGCCGTATTCTAGTGCGTAAGTTGGTGCGTCTTCTCGCATTGAGAAGTGGAGTTTGCCGTCAACTTCGCGAGCATCAATGCGATACACTTCCATCAATGCCTGGATAGTCTCGATGGAGCCTACGGGCTCCACGACGGCAAGCCCCTCTAGCTCGCCGGTAACCTCTGACACGTCATACTGCCAGGGTTTGATGCCGTGTCGCTCCAGCAGGGCTCCGATGGCTGTTGCCAGATCCAGGTCTTCTCGCTCCACGACAACGGCCTCCATGTTCGGTATCCTGTCGCCAAAGTTGACGAGGTCCATATCCTTGAACACAACCCAGGCTCGACCAACGCGGTTTGGCACCCAGGATGAGATGTTCGGATTAGTAGACCCAGACGCAGACGGCTGCCCAAATAGCTCAGCTAGAACTGCTCCTACGGGCGTGCTCGGGTTACGTACATCAGAGGTAGGAGTAGTATCAGACCCAGAAATCTGATACATGGCGGCAAAAGGCTGCGTACCGCTTGTCCCGAGCGTCGTAGATAGTGTGCCTTCCATACCCTTTTTGACGGTAGACGCTCCCGATGGGTACGACGTATGCTGTACTACGCCGAATGCTAGGGGGTAGTGTTCCGCATAGTTACTTGGGACTACACCCTGCGGGAACCTAGCTACGAACTCAGCAAGGTCATTGCTATGATGGGTTACTCCATCATCATCTAGATCGTAGTCTGATGAGTCGAGATATGCCGGGTTAGTGGTTGACGGGGGTGGTGTGAAGACAGGTAAATAGTAACTAATACCAGACTCTTTTATTAGAACATTGTGGAACCCTGTGTTATCGTAATTTTGATTTAGCTGAATACCCTTACCCGTTTTTATATTACCGTAGGGATCGAAGTAACTAGCAGTTACTGTTCTATTCAATGGAATGCCTGGAACTACAAGTGCATCTACTGCACGAAAGTCCCCCGTGGTGCCACCGTAGTAGCCTAGTGTTGAGTTACCAGCGGATATTACTATGTCACGGCCAAATCCCGGATATACAGATGTTTGGCCGTCTGATGCGGTGCAACAAAACAGTGATTTACTTGTAATGTCTGTCGCTAGTATCGGGACACCGCTTGGCCTAGTGCATCTAATGCCGCGCTTTTTAATGTCATATTTCCAATCACCGTAGTCGTCTTGGTTACCACGCACGTTACGGTGAGGGTATAGTTCTAGCGAAGCAACTTCCCACCCCGTCATGTCTGCTACGCTTGAGAAAACTGTCAATGGCAACGTCCCGACTACCGATGTATTGAAACCATCAGACACATATGCGACGCGGTACGTAAGCCGATACCCCGGCGCGTCTTGGTCATGCCCTTGCGTAGATAAATTCGTATCGTCGTCGTAAAAGTCGGCGGATGAACCGGACGGCACGCGCTGGTCAACGCTTCTTCCAAAGAATTGCCCGTCTATGTTCGGATCGAATGTTATGCTAGTTACGCCGGATGGATCCGCAGAGCTAGGTGTGTATGTTGCTACTGGTACGCCGGAAAATGTGACCTCCTCGCCAACCGGCAGAAGGCTGCTGAGGGAAGGTCCCCAGGGCGGTGATACAATTACAATCGGGCGCTGTATTGTGGGCCATGGATATGCCAACTCGTCTTGAGACACGGAAGCATCATATCTAGTCTTATACCTTTGTATATTCGTCCCTAAAATACTGCTTGTGTAGGAATCAATGTCATTACGATTCGACCCGGCCTCTACTTGTCTCGGGCACGATAGGAAGTACAGGTCTGGACCAGAATACGTGACTTCTCCCGACTGTAGGTAGATCGGCTGCCCTTCCGCGTATACAGCCTCAATGAACCCGGTCTCGTCATACCCAGTAGTTGATGACTTTACTACTCGCGTTTTTACGGGACCATTGGATACGTCTACGGCGAAGTTGATGTTATGCTTATCTGGATCACCAGACTGGAGCCTCCATCCGTTCTGCGACGCTATCAGGCGCATCGGGACGCGGGCTCGACCAAGCACGTATGTCAGGCCCTGCCCCTCTGCGGAGGCACTGGTCTTGATTTGCTTGCCACGCTCAGTATCCCCGGCGATTGGATCTTCAGTGCGATCCTTAAAGAAGGCCTGGGCTAGGGCTGCATCAGCTACAGCAGCCAATATACCACCGATAATGATTGCTGTAGTGCTTGTAATCGCACCACCAGCAACTGCGGCAGCGAAGATGAGTGATACCATACTACTTAGCCCTCCAATACCCTATCAGAGACAGACCCCGTAAGAACAAGTCGGTAAGGGTATCCTCACTTATCTTCCTACTCCCCATATCCGCGTGTATTACCCTGTCCGGGCTTACAGAGGAGACAACAGCTAGATGCAGTTCCGATAGACCGTTTCTGCCAAGCATGTTGTTGTTAAAGGCAGCTACGCATCCTGGCTTCGGGCGACTCACTCGGTCAGCATACTTCGTGATCTCAAGTATCTGGCGCTTGTGACCAAGGCTGTACACGTCGTCTACTTCGGGCAGTCGGTCTTGTAGGTGTGGATGGCAGTGCCAGATGAGGCCATAGCAGCAGAGTCCCTTACGTTTGTCCGTTGACGTAAGGGCGGCGCGGGTTCCGATGAGATCCCTGGCGATCCTGAGTGCTTGCTTGCCGTAATCCATCAGTTCACGGCGGACACTTTAAGGGCCGGTGCGGTTCCGGGGATGATTGGGTCGCCCTTGAACTGGTGCGTGTTCTGGAACCTGTTGTAGCAGTGACCGTCTGACGACGTATTGCCTAGACGCTTATTGCAGCCAAGCCGTAGCTGAACGCGCTCGCCCCCCACTATAGGTGCGCGCATTGGGTTCAGCAGCTTTACGGCGAAATCTCCGGCACCAATGTCTGTGTATGTTCCTGGTTCGCCAGGATTGCCATGCTCTCGGATGTACCCGGATGCTCCGACGTTAGCTCCATCCATGAAATAGAGTGTCCCGTTAGCGAAGTCTGACACAACAGTTGTCAGCACGTTGCCATCAGCATCGTTAAGTGTTGCCCCGTCAACGATCACATACGCTCGGCCAAAATACCCATCCGCCCTAGCAGCCGTGAATTCACCTGGAATAGACGCTGGACTTACGACTGTCCCGTAGACGGTGGCTGGATGCCTTGCCAGATTAACCGTACACATGTAGGGATTGCCAGTATCGTACCCAGCCCCTAGGACATGAACACAGGTTGGCGATAGCGTTTGACCAACCTCGGTTCTGGTAGTTTCGTGAAGACCGACAAGCGTAGCCTTCCAGCCAAGCTCACCATATGAACTCGGCCTTAGCAGATACCTTCTCGACTCAAGGATACCGGCGTATGGCCTATCAGCATCGAAGATGCTTACGACTACGGTAGCGTCATCGTATTTGCCTTGCTGAAGGTCTGTGTAGCTGATAAACGCGCTATTGACGATGCTCTGCACCTCAACGTCTGAGTTACCCATACCCTCTTCGCGTCGCACTGCTGACGTAGCCCCGCCGAAGGCTGCACGATACCTGTATCCGTCAGGCAACGTCACGTCGGAGGAGTGGTTGCATATAGCGATGATCACGCCATCGCGGCGCTCAACCCTCCAGGCTGTGCTATAAGTGACCGCTCTGCGGGTCACCACGTCTACGACGCTACGAGCAATACGGTCAGCCATCAGTCCAGGTTTCCGACCTTGTCCAGATACAGGTTACGCATAAGGGAGACCACGTTATCGTATCCGTCAGCCCCGTATAGGTTCGTAGTCTCACGAGGGTCGTCGTTGAGGTTGTAGAGGAACCAGCCCGTATTGTCCGGATCAAAGATCCAGGACTCCTCGCGGGATAGCTTGAAGTTAACCTCCCAGTTCCCAGCCGTACTTATCTCTGTCCAACTTGTGGCCGTGAATCCAGCTGCCGTTACTGGTGTTGTCAGAGCGGCATCTCTCCACAGGTCGAGTATTGCGCCAGTTGTATCATCGGCCTCCGCAATAAGACGGACGTAGATGACGCCGTAAGTGCTGACGATGTCCCAAACCGTATCACCGTCAATCGGTTCCGGCACGGGCGCTACGGCACGTGCGGGTTCTCCGTCTTCGACAGGCCCAACGTCTATTGTTGGTTCGGATAGCTGGAACTGCATTGTTCCACCAGCGATCCTATAGTACTTGACGCCCTGTAGTGGACTGCCGTTGTTATCCACTCCACCGAAGTATGCATCAGTTAGGGTCTCGTTGTACCTACGCATCAACTTGTAATTTGATGCTACATCAATGACGCATCTCTCGATACGACGCAGGTTTCCTTCAGAACCTCCAGATGGAATAAAGATCTGATGAAGAGTAGAGGTCTTTGGGACGAAGGATGGGTCAGCTAGCGATGGCGCGAAGCTCACCGAATCCTGTGCGTAGTACTTCCCCTCGGGAGAGAGTGCGACGTCGTATGACCCCGGGTCTATGATGTCCAGCACGAACTTGTAGAAGTCACATGCATCGATGAACGCGGTAGCGTCGTTGCCGCCCTCGTGCAGGTTGTAACCCCAGACACTCAGGTGCGTCAGAATGCCGTCGTCGTTGACTTGGTTCTTGGAGTGATCGGGGTTGTGATAGGTTATGTCCGGGCTATCGACGCCTGAAGTCCACCCAAAGAACTGATCCGTAAGCGCGTCGCGCCCACCGACGCAGGGCGGCAAGGCGCTGTAGTTGTCCCAGACAGCCGTGTCCCCTTCCGAATCTCGCAAGGTAGTCCACCTCGCTGGCACAAGATCCCCACGGGTGCGGAGCGATGGGCCTCCACCACCTGTGATAGAGATCGAAGTTCCGCTGTTGTCGTAATGGGATGCCCAGGAATCGGCGCGTGGAGATGCGTCTGACTCTGTCGGCCCGTTATCGGCGTGGATTACCCACAGCGTGTTGGCGTGAACCTCTGGGTAGTTCAGCTGAAGCCAGTCATCGAGCATTTGGCAGCCGCGATCGATGGACTCCATGTTCGCGATCATCCGCCTGTAGGCGACGCTGATCTGCCCAAGCGGACCATATGGGCTGCTGTTGTCCCAGTTGCCGTCAGCGTCGTATCCTGGCCCGAAGTTCTGAGGTTCGGTGCTGGCTGTGTTACCGCTTACGGTGTATCGCTTATCCCTGTTGTACAGGTTACTGATACGTATCCGCCCGTCGAGTGAAGCTGTAGCGTAGATGCCCTGTTGGATCAGGGGATGCTGCGGATCGCTGACGTCGATACCATCGACCACCTCGTCCTTGAAGGTACGTAGATACCTACGGCACATTGCCTGAACTTCTGCCGCGCTGAACGTGCGCCCAGTCACGCTGTCAGCTTCACGGTGCATACCAGTCGCGACAGACTGCTCTGGCGTTACGCCACCCGAGTGTTGAGCGTCAGTGAAGAAGTACGTCGTCCCGTCAGCGGCTACACCACAACGGCTCCAGTTGGGGCCTATGTTTGACTCGATAGCTGGCAGGGTGCCGTGTGGTGCGTGAGTCCACCACTCGATGAAGAACGGCTTGTTGCGGCTGGCGCAGGCGTCGATGCACTCCTTGATCTTGGTAAGCTCGTAGGTGAAGTAGTATGGATCCTCACCGTAGTCGGTACTCGTGCTGGTCTCCGTGCCGTGTACTGTTATGCTGCTTGTCAGTATGTCCGGACGTTCTGTTAGCGTTCCTCCCGTAGCCAGGATGAGCGATGCCCCACCTTGCCCAGGGTCACGCTGCTGGGTAAAGCCTGCGCGACGCATACCGCCAAGCTCGTTGCCGCCGTATAGCTCACCACTCTCCACATCGTCACCAACAATGTGGAATACGACTGTGATGGATGCACCATCACGTGGCGTTTCTAGCAAGCCCTGATATAGCGTGATCTGCGTAGGTGAGGCCCCACTATCCTCCCAGACGATTAGCTCGCCATTGACGCCTGACACGCGGATACGGTCACCTTTCTTGAACTGGCCGCTACCTCCTGCGATTGGCAGTACCTTCGATCCAAGCCGCGCCGTACCGTTTACCGACCAGCCTGTAGCGGCAGTGGCGGTGTCACTGTAGATGTGGTGTACGGAGAAGGTGCGGGCGTCGCGAGTTGTGGTGTCAGCTCCATCTCCACTCCACGTTCCACGGTAGCCCTTGTAAGGCTCTGTCTCCGCGCCATCGGGCTTGGCGAGTTCTAGCTTGTACGACTCGTCGAACCCGAAGTCTGTGATGACTTGCTTGAAGTTGGTGCGGATCTCGTCAGCCTTTGTGAAGTCTGCCGTGCCAAACCCATCCACAGAGACATAGTCGCTATCATCATCACGAATCTCGTGCTCAGTAGCGTGGATCTTTCCGATGTGAAAGAAGTAGTGCGGTGCCCCAGCGTTCCTGGCAACAACCGGGAACGGGTTTTGGTCGCG
>Ga0180435_10001353_pt1 | contig 25637 bp, 31 predicted proteins | sample SS_ome_3_FD_132467 | JGI IMG/M metagenome (GOLD analysis project Ga0180435, IMG submission 132467) | Hypersaline lake sediment archaeal communities from the Salton Sea, California, USA - SS_3_S_1 metaG | ecosystem: Environmental > Aquatic > Non-marine Saline and Alkaline > Hypersaline >... | reverse complement strand
TCCTTCGTCAGTCCTCGACTTCACCGCTACCTGCCTCAACAGCATACTCATTATCCCCCGCCCACTTTCAAGTCCAGATAGCTGACTCTCTAGCTTTTCAAACCTCGCCAGAAGATCCTCATGAGTCTCCTTCATTAGAACAAGCTCTTCTTTCAACTTCACATTCTCTGTCTTCGCTTTCGAGACCTCATCTCCAATTACAGCCTCTGCTGTTTCCTCTTCCATCAGACCTTCTCTATCAAGGTATCTATCAACCATGTCACTCGACATAGCCCAACCATACCTATAACAGAGCTTGTATCTGTTTTTGATCATATTGGCATAGTAAGTTGCCGAACTGTGCCTGAGCATATGAGCTGTCACTCGCTTTCCGAGTGCCTTTTTTGCAGCTCTAGCAATCTGAGCTCGCACACTTGGATATGACATCGGAAACAACTGCGCATCCGGATTACTGCTGAACGGATGAACCTCTAGCCAGCTGCGTAGAACCTTGGTTGACAAAGGAATCGATATGGTACGAGGCTTTGTTTTACTGAACTCCAGGCGAATCATATAGCATCCTGCGCTCTCTTTCCAGAACAGATGCTCAGCCTTAAGCCTCACATTGAGCAACTCCTCGATTCTAGCGCCTGAGTCAAAAAGCAGCATGATAAGAGCTCTGTCTCTAGGACTTGCTGTCGCGTCAACTATCCTTTCAATCTCGCGTCGAGACAAAGCAGGCACTTCTTTGACCGGCTCACATGTTTCAATCCATTCTACCAAGTCTGGGTAGTGCCTACATGCCCCGTCCTTCCATTTCCAGAACTTCTTGATAGCCTTTCTTATGTCTGACTTTGAAGCCTCACTGAATGGAGTACCTTTCTTGGTCAAAAGGCGATCAGCTTCTAGCCCCTCTACAAAACCTTCCATGTCATCCATAGTGACTAAGTCAAAGGGCTTGGCAAATGCTGCTGAGAGGAGCTTGAGTATTCCGAGGTACTTTAGACACCTAGCAGGACCAATCTTCTTTCTTGCTCTTCCCTTAAGAGTTTTTCCAAGCCGGCAGTCACGAAGGAACTTCAGAATCATTTCGCGATTTTCTGGGTCAAGCGTCTTGTCAACTCTGAGCTTCTCTATAGCATTCTCATACTGCTTTGCTCTACCGTGGATGTCGATTTTGCCTGGAGGGTGAATTACGGTTGTCATTCTGGATTGTGAATCTCAAGAACTCCAACCTAATAAGCGTTGCCCTAGTTTTGCAACACAATCGTTCTACGCCCACGCCGAGGGGAGAATCAAAGTGTTGTGCTTAAGAGCAGCGTCGAATCAGGAATCAGTAGGAATTCGTTTGATTCGACATAGATAAGGAGAATTGGGTTTATAAATGTTTCGGTTGCACCGGACTTTTAGCAATGGCCGGCAGATACCAGCTCGGACGCGATTAGCATCTCGGCTGCGGAAGACTTCGGGATAATTGCAATGGGAAAGAGCGTTGCGATTGTCACAAGTGACTTGTGTGTCGGACAAGGATAACACCTGGGCGGAGGATGCCGATAGTAGACTCACGAGTATTGCGGATACAACGTTCTTGATACTAATCATAGGAATAGTACTCTCTCTTGCCCGAGCCCCATCAGTTTCAACGCGCTGGACGAAGTGCATCTACTTCCTTAGCAGATTAGTCAATCATGAAACCGCTGTCAAGAGCAGCGACGAATATGGAATGCATAAGAACTAGTTTGATTCGACATTAGCCAGGGAAGCAGGGATTATATATGTTTTGGTCGCCGAGTCTTCCTGAAGGCCAGGGGAAGAGCAACATGAACTCTCAGTGTGAACTATGTATTCGCGTAGATTCGCTCTCCTAACAGAGGTATGCCTGAAAGATAAGCTGTGCCGTCGGAGTGATTTTGAGTTTCCCAGATCCAAGTCTGCGATGGCTCTGTATCGAACTGCGGTCTACTGGCAAGGTGAAGATTGTTCTTCCTTCATCTATTACCCCGCTGATAATGAACAATCCGATTGGCCCCCGGTCGGTCGCCCCCTGCTCTGGCAGTTCTCCATCACAAGCGTAGATGAAGTCAGACAGAATCACATCAAACCAAAGCCAATCGTCACTTAGCATTTCATGCAGCCTGATTCCTCTCGTTCGACACCACTTCTCGACAACCTCCGGGACTACGAATCTGATGGTCTTTCCATCTTGGTGACAACTGTATCGCATGGACTACGAAATTAGCGATACTATATGAGTCTTTCGGTTTGGACTAACAGATATCGAGAGCCAGGAACATCAGAGCAACCATCGGTGTTTCACCTATCGAACCAAGGAAGGAGGCTTATATGGGAACACGTGGATTTGAGTATCTTGGTCATGCCAAACCAAAGGGTGACGGTACTACTGAGAGAATGGAAATCAACGCTAACAACGACGTTCTCAAGAAGTACACGCGCCCGGATGGGACTACTTACAACGCTGTTCAGATGGGCGGTCAGAAGAGCCCAGATTTCCACAAGGGCGTTGAAGGGCAGGACAATCTGGCGGGATTTCGCTCTCTGTTCGGAAACGACTAGTCTCCAGCTTCATCAGGACCAACTCCCAGATGTCGGTGCCTCAAGGATTGGCAAATGACATTGAAAGTACGACAATCCTATTCACTCCTGGAAGTGGAGCAAGAGCAAACTGTTGCTCTCTGACGACTTATAACGCAGGAGCCGTCTCGTCGCCGAATCGCACGAGACGGCTTTCGATTTTCTTTTGTGCCTAACAGCACTTCCCAAGCGATCGGACAGCAACCTCACCTTCGCCAATCAGACGAACCTCGACGGTTTCTCCCTCCTTGAGGTCAAGTCCATTTGGACCGGCCGGCAATGTGATACCAATAGAGTTGCCTATCCTAAGAACCTTTCGTCTACTCTCAATGCGTCTGGCTTCCTCACGAAGCCGAAGTAGTCTCTTGGCTGACTCCAATGGCAATCCAACTTCCCCGCAATGCTCGCATACATTTGCGGGCAACACGAAACCCTCTACGAGAGTCTCAGACGTGCCAACTCTTCCTCCGCATTCGCATTTAGTACTATGTTTATCTTTCTGCCGTGATCCACTTCTCTGTTCTTCAGCTGAAACCATCTGCAAGACATTAGTACCTTGAACTACTTAAGGTTTTCGTTCTAATCGACTTGCCCGACGACAGCGGTAGAGGACACTTGGAACGATCGCAATAGAAATGTGGACATGCTACAGCAAAGCAAGTCGTGTTAAAGGCGGTTACCCCAAAAACCTCGGTGAGGCACGCCAAGGCCACCAACTCAGTTGCACCCTCCGACTCGACTAAAGTCGTTCATCACGACTGCAATCTTGCTGATACCGAGTTGATCGAAGTTCCAGTACTCTTGCTTGCGTATTGCATGATCCTCGACAAGTACAGGTTGATCCAGTTTGACAATCGCCTTCAGATGAAATGTCACTTCACCTGGATCGCTTTCTCGATCAATGCTCTCCACAATACCCACGTGGGTGATAGCTGAGTCCGGTGCACCCAAATAGAATCCAATGAAGTCCGCGTCGTACTTCGGTACTGCATACTTTCCACCGAAGTACACTTTCATGTCCTTGAAGTGATCCATGAACCATTCCGAGGTCATCCCCCTTACGATTACTGTATTATCCTTCTTTTCAGCCATGAAGTCTCCTTCCTCAAGCATTCAGACACACTTTGGAGTTGCACGACGGATGGCAGTGCAAGTCGAGTTGCGCCTTAGTCATCTTGCTTCCCCACGATAGTGTTAGCGATTACGCAACTATTATAGCTCAGAAGAGTACACTTTGTCCACCTGAAATCGCAGCGCCTCACATTGAATGCGAAAACGCTAAAGATCGCGGTCGACCAAGCCGAAAACCTTATAAGGAGTAAGAACTCTGTTTTCTCAACAGAGATCAGGGGAGGATCATTGGGGGCTAAAACGGCGAGGGTCTATGAGCATTCTCGAGTATGTCCAACAATGCTTCACGAATCTGGCTAGTATCGTCTCAGTTCGTAGCTCACATCTGTTCTTTGCGCTGTGTATAGCGTTCCTAGGAATAGCTGCAATAGACATCATATCAGAGTTGGCGGTTACTGGATCCAACGGTCTGATTGCTCTGTCTATGGTACTGACTGTGTTCCTGGTTGTGGTGATTGCTGTAACGTACATCACAGCAAGGAATCCTGAAAACCTATGTGACCGCGAACGTATCCTTGAAATGGTCTTGAAGGACAAGAACGCTCAAAGAGAGATAATTGGAGAAAAGACCGCAAAGGAAGCCAATCGCCTAGCAAAGATGTACATGAAGAAGGATTCAGGTGAGTCTAAGGAGCAAGATCCAAGACTAGGATCTCATGAGGAGCAATTCAATGCTGACGATGAAGGTCTAAAGCTATGACAACTCTAGTTCCAACAGAAACCCGCCCCGCCGCTACTGAAACAGAGCGAGAGACAGCCTACACCAATCCGCCCGATCGCGCTAACTCAATGACAGACCAACAATACGAAACGGCATCGAGCAAGAAGGGTTCTTCTAAGGCAGAACATAGGGATAGCGAGGCTAGCAACGAAGATAGGATTATCTCAATCATCTCTTCATATGGTCCTGAAAGAAAGTGGAAAACCGCTTGGGGACTGGGAAACGACACTGGTTTGGATATGGAATTCGTAAGAGAACTGATAGAGCAAAGCCCCAGATATTTCGAGACCGCTCCGATTGAGCCGTGCGGTGTAAAGCTGTATCGTCCGCTACCAAGTGCGTTCCTCGCTGCCACAATGGTAAGAGAAATCCAGGCAAATCTAGAGAATTAGACCGAGCGCCCCCCTTGGAGCCACTCGAGCAACCACGCTACCGAGAGTTGCAAGCGGTTCGGGCCAACTGTTTCACACGGCGTTTCTCGCTATCCAGCAGGAACTTATGGTGAACGCATCCGGCGAAAGGGATAGAACTAGGACTGACGCGAGAGATCTGGCCAAACTGTTGGGAGTAAACGAAATGTCTGTTGTAGGATGGGAGAAGGGGTGGCATCAACCTTGCCACAAAAACAGACGGTTGATCACAGAAGTGCTGGGAGGACGACAGAGATTCCTCATTCGCGACTATACATATCCAAGTCCGACTTAGAAGAACCTGGCCGCACCCGCGTGCTATTGCATACGCAGCGGCATGAACCGACCCAGTAGTCGATACTCACTAGGTTGCGGACGTCGGTCATTGAGTTGGATCTGATCCACCAGTTCACTAGCTCCTCTTGTGTCCATCCATCTTCTGGCGACTCCCATGTCATCGTCCACAACTTGGTGTCTGTTGACATTAACTATCTAATGGACTAAGTTTATACGGAAACGTGTTGCATGTCTCTGTATTATCCCGCTGCTTGAAACAGTAATTACAAATGGAGGGATTGCAAATTGGCTAGATGCACAGCACCGGTGCGGGGCCATCGCTCAGCGGCCGCGGCGGCGAAGTGCCCCGCATGTGGTGGCCGCTATCGCGGATACAGGTCGTACTCTTCCTACTCCCCGTCCTACTCTCTGTCCGGAGGTACCGGGGGCAGCGAGGGCCGTCGGAGTATTGTCGGTGGGTCCGGCGCCAGCAGCAGGCCGCGCTGGTCGCGAGCAGGTTCTTCCGTCGTTTACACGCCCACTGAAGTGCGGGCGCTCACGCCGATCCGCCAGAGCGTCGAAAAGCGAGCATCCTTGCCTGACCTTCGGGACGTTTTTCTCTGCCATGCTTGGGACGACCGGAAAGGAGCCGCCAAAGATCTGCACGATCTGCTGGAATCGCTCGAGGTCTCTGTATGGTTCAGCGAGAAGGATGTCACCATCGGTATGCCGTTGCTCCGCGAAATCGACAAGGGACTGGCGAAGTCGCGAGTCGGGATTGTGCTTGTGACCCCTGCGTTGCTGAGCCGCCTCCGAGGAGAGGGCATCGCCGACAAGGAGCTGTCGGCACTTCTAGCGCGTGAGCTGCTGGTTCCTATCTTGCACGGCACGACGTACGAAGCTCTCCGTGAAGTCAGCCCTCTGCTCGGTTCGCGAAGCGGCCTGAGCACTGCAGAAGATACGATGACGAATGTCGCGGCAAAACTCGCCGAGCTGGTTGCCCTTTAGCTCTTACTCGCAGCCAAATCGATAATCGCGGTTTCACCTACTCCAAACGTCCAACGATGCAGTTGCTATTCAGCTTGGCCTTCGAATTCCTCGATTGGGACAAGCTTTGCCCTATTCCCAATAACTACTGCCATTCGAGTATTGCCGATGTCATCGTGATCTATCCATGCAGCAACATCGATTGTGCCCTTATAGTCGGGCTTACGTCCTTTTGATTTCTTTTCTTCTGGCATTTGCCTATTACCTCCTTTCAACTGTGTAGATGTGATTTTCATAGCGTCTCAGATTTCTCTTGATAGATATGCTTTTGAGCGTAGGGCTCTCAGAGCGGCTACCTCGAGTGGACGTAGCGACTTCGAAGAAGGAAAAGCTTACTGAGCAAGCGAAATAGCGTTAAGTGGAAATCGCATTGGCAGTGAAAGTGGCAGCAGAGAATGTGTCAGAAAGTGATACTTGGCTCGTAGAATTAGATTGACAACATTGGCTACATACAGCTTAAGTGTACGTAGACGATCAAGCACGGGAATCCACAGCGCTAGAGGTTGGGTATGACTGAAAACGATGAGTCCAAGAAAATTTACGCTGATCATAGACGGGAGCTACTAGAGAGGCAAAGGGCTAATTCCTCTGCGTACGATCGAGCTGTATTGGCTCTGTCTTCAGCTGGCCTGGGTGCTTCAATATCGTTTGTTAGTAAGATTGTTGATCACTCTATTGCCAAGTGGGCATGCCTGCTCCCTCTGTCTTGGATAGTGTTTTGTCTCGCTATCGTTTCGACAGTAGCCTCACTGATGACGAGCCAAGGGGCAATATCGAAGGCTCTAGAATACGCTGGGGAGTACTACTTGAATGAACGTGATGAGTATCTTGACAAAAGATCGGGTTATGAGGTGGCGACAATGGTTCTGAATATGGTGTCTGGTATAGCCTTTGTTACGGCCGTTGTTCTCACCCTGATTTATATGATCTCAAACTCTTGAGGAGACGAGAAATGACGGACGACAAGCAAAGCAATCAATCCCCTTTGCGGGAGGGACAAACGATCCCAAAGATGCAGAGTCGGACAATCGTGCCAGCTGACAAAAGAGGTCAAGCAATACCGCCAAAGCAGCCTAGGCCGCAGACAACAGAGATCCAAAAGGGTCAGCTAATCCCACCGATGCAACAGCGGCCACAAGCAACGGTCAGCCCTCAAGCTAGTAGTGATTCAGGTAACAAGGGCGGTTCGGAAAAGAAGTAAGACTGGCTGACTTGGTTTGCCGGACTTTAGGTCGGCTTTTCCACAGTAGAATGTCTTTGAAATACTCTTCCAGAGCTTGGGCCGATGACGTTATCGCGATCTACAGCAAGCGCTCTTAGTCTATGACAAGAATCCAGAATGACAGTGAGACGGAGTTTTATTGGCGAATGCCAGCTGTGTACGCAGACGAGTGCTGGTTCAAGGTCGGCGGTGTTGAGTATCTGATTATTGGACTATTGATATCTCCTCCGGCCAGTTCACTTGAGAGCCGTCTTCAACGTGTTCGCCAAGACAAACGGTACATGGAAGAAGTCCATGCTTCGAATCTCCACGGAAACAAGATGCTGGCTGTTGCGCTATCCTGGATCGACGAATTCGTGCGAAGCGATTCTCCTTTCAGGGCGATCATTGTTCCGAAGAAGGAACCCGAGTTCACTGATTTCTGCGGACAAGATAACTGGAGAATGGTAAGCAAGGCTATTCACCTGTGCCTCACATACTGCTATCCCGGTGATATTAGTGGCAAGGCAGTTAAGCTACTTAGACCCAGGATATTCCTGGACGAATGTGACGATTATCGCCTGAACCGCGAGCACATACTTTGCGAGTTAGTTTCTCAGTTTGAACGACGCGATCTCTTCATGGGAACAGAGCTCAGAAGATTCCCCGTTCCTATTCTTCAACTTGTGAATTCCAAGAGCATGGATAGCCTGCAATTGTGTGATGTTCTTGTGGCGAGTATTCACTGGGAGCTGGACCCGCCCACTAATCAAAACAAACTAGACGTCCTTTCCTATGTTAAGAGCAAGTTTGGCGTCAGTTGTATGGCGAATGTAGCGAGATGGGATACCGAAAATCAGGTCAATGTGTGGCCATTTAAGGATGCAAAGCAGTCGTTAGGATTGAGCGCATGATACACTACATCTATGGCTCAAGTGGTAGACCAGTCGCCTTCCGAATCGACAACAACATCTTTCTGTGGAACTCACGCAATTGGCTCGGCAGAGTAGAGAGCAAGACTCTAGTCTACTCCCCTATGGGCGAATACATTGGCTTTCTGAGCACCGACGACAGGCTACTCTGCGAATACCCAAAACCAATTCGTCCATTCATGGGAATAGCACCCTTGCCACCGATCCCACCTATACCTCCAATACCTCCAATACACGGCATCTATCCGATCCTACCGGCCAATCTTGTAGACGTTTTAGATGAGTAGTTCCTGCTAAAATCGGATTGAAAGCGCAAGGAGTGGAGCTGATTGAAGCTTCTTCGCCTAGAAAGATCGAATCCAGTTCCGAGTTGTAGTCAACCGGTGCCAGACAATCCGCTTGACACCTCTATTGTGCACGTTTATTTTTGACTTAAGTTCACTTTTCATCGGAAAAGCGAACCCATTTCCCGTTGAAATCCGACCATAAGCCCCCATCATTCAACAAAATACAGCGTTCGGCCGAACGTGTCTGGTGGGCGTCCGTAGCCCCACAAGAAACGTCATGTCTTGCCTCATCTAAGTTGTCCGTCGATAGATGCCGGCGGATAGCCTTTGTCAGCAAAAGACTTATATAGAAGTCTTTCGTACTACCAAGTCATGGCATTCCCGATCCAGTTCACCCCGCCGATGAATTGTGAATCCAATCGTAGCAACGCGAAAGGGAGACGACAAAACTGGATAATAGATGAAAGGAAATGTCTGAGTTTCTCTGAGGTTGAGACGCTTCGAAAGCAATCTGGAAAGCTACTCTGCCACGGGCTCAAGAGCTCGAACTATAGCCTGGTCTGGAAATGGTACATGGTAGAGCTCGGATTGGGAGCTGGGCTGCGAGTTAGTGAAATGTGCTCGCTCAGTGTTGGCGATGCGCTGTGTGATGACTCAAAATCTTCGCTGATAGTTCATGGCAAAGGAAACAAGATCCGCGCTGTATGGATGAGCTCAGAGTTCAAGAATACTACCAAGACCTATATAGGTTGCCTTAAAAGATTCTGCCACGCTGTTGGACCAGAATCTCCCATGTTTCCAAGTCCTCGCGGAAAAGCACTAACAAAACGAGCTCTTCAAAAGGCATTTAAGATCATGATCTACGAAGCGGGTCTGCCAGCACGGTACTCGAATCACAGTATGCGCCACACTTATGCAACCTTTCTGCTTCGAGCGAGCAACAACGATTACAGGTTTGTCCAACGTCAATTAGGCCATGCGTCAATTTCGACAACGCAGGTGTACGCAAGTGTCCTTGAGTCCGAGGGTAGAAAGGCGCTCGAGAAGCTATATGGATAAAGGGGAATAATCCAAACGATCGGAGGATAGAATGATGAGGCGTGTAACTCCAATCTGTATAAGGGTATTACTGTTGCTTTGTTTCTTATTGGCCGCGTGCGAAGATGAAGACGGTGGCCCAACCACCTCGACCAATGGAACCGGTGTACCAGGACTTGACACCCCAGAGGAAATACTAAGTAACCCATATGTTGAAGATGCTCTAGAAGAAGCAGAGCGTAGAAACGTCTACATTACGCCTGAAAAAGGTCTTGATCCACCTGTAATAAGCGGAAGATATGCCATGACTGGCGAGATTTATCTGCCTGTCTTTGGCTGGCAGAGCCTTACTCCGGGCACATGGCGATGGTCAAATCAGACTTCAACCCACAAGATTGACACAGAATACAGTCAAGTATTCGGTGAAGGCGATTCTCAGACAGGATCAGGTGGTGGTGAGATTATACGTGGGAGAGACAGATACTTTACAGTCTACAGTGTAATTGAAGTTGACGACACAGACGCAGGCGGCTGCAAGGAGAGATTTCTCGCAATAATAGACGGTACTCAGCTTGCGAGTGGAGATGTTTCAGCGCGTTATATAGCTACTCCAGCTCAGGAGCCAGTTTGTCACGTCAGAACAATCGGTCGCATGGAGCTTGATCTCACAGGCGCTGTCTCATCCGTAGATGGAGCGGCGCGGTTCATCTCTATCTTGACTGATTCGCTTCGAGCGAGTTTGAGCAACTCTCAAACTGGGGAATAGGAGAAGATGCATGAACAAGTTATACCCCTATCTGTGTGCGATGCTTCTTCTGTTGTGTGCTGGCTACGCCCAAGCAGATTCCACAGACTACTTTGGTTTTAGATTGGGAATGGGCAAAGCTGACCTGGAAGGGGACGAAGTAACCTCTGAGCCGATTGATGTAAAGAGCGCAGGGGTTGTACTCTCTACCTTGCCTCTATCAGGCGCAGGAAATCAACTCGAGCTGTACCTAGTTGAAAAGGGGGCATCAGGCACAGGTACAGATGCACAGGAGTTGAATTTAGTCTATGCTGAACTCTGTGGTTTCTCAAGTCTGCGTACAGGAATAGGCGCGAACTCAAGTGCGTATATCTTTGGTGGTGGAGCGGTTTCGGCTTTAGTGTCTGCTAAGGTAGGAGATGAAGATGTTTCAGATGAGCTTAGATCATATGACTTCTCCTTAGTATTCGGGGTAGGATTGGACTTTGCCACATCCAAGAATGCCAGGCTAGCATTTGATTTGCGCTACACTGGGGGAACTCTAAACATCTCAAAGGCCTCCGATGACATTGAGGCAACTAACTCAAATGTCATGTTCTCAGTAACATTGCTTTTCAATTCATAATAGTGGCGTTCCCCTCCCCATGAAAGCCCGGTCTTGAGTTCTGTTGAGCCGGGCTTACTCATTCCACCACTTATTCGGTGCAAAGCATATATACTAGCGCGCACTCTGTTTCGCATGGCACAGAATCTATATCGCGCACATCGAGAATGGGCAACAAGGCCTGCAGATGAGAGATTCCCAGACATTGAGACGCTCTATGATCATGTTCAGAGACGACGCAACACATCGTTTTCAGATTGTAAGAATCTATCTGATATTAGGCTCACTCCTACAAATGGCGGGGACATCCTACTCAATGGCAACTCACCAGCCTCACGCTTCTCCAATTGGTCCTTCTCACAGTTGTGCTCGATTGTTGGAGCACCAGCAAAGTACTTAAGAGAACTGCCGGCTGAACTTGCAGCTGAGTGTATGCAGTATGGACTCAAGAAGTCTGATTCAACTGCTCAGATACTGTATCGCAACGATGCCAACGGAACAGTAATCAAGACTGCAGCAGCTTTCACAAGTGAGAAGTACGGGCGAATCTGGGATAGTGATGTTGTGAGATTTGTTCTGAACGCAACAAGAGATTCAGCCTGGAGAGTCCCACCGGCTAGGCCGAATATGGAGTCTGAGAACTCTGGCCTCTACGCATCTGATCACGATGTCTTCATGTTCTTTGTAAACGACTCAGATCCAATTGAAGTTGGAAACGCAAAACTCGGCCGCGGTTTCTTCTGCTGGAACTCTGAGGTTGGCTCAGCTACATTCGGTCTCACTACGTTTCTATACAACTATGTCTGTGGTAACCACATTGTCTGGGGAGCAGAAGATGTCAACGAACTCAAGATCATTCATAGAAAGCATGCACCACAAAGCTTCAGAAGAACAGCTTTACCTGTACTCAGCGAATATGCACGTAGCTCTTCAGGTACAGATAGCATCAAGCGAGTTGTTGAGACGGCGAGCGAGACTCAAGTAGGAAACATTCTCGAGGATGTTTTGAGCTATTTCAAGAGCAAGCCCTTCACAAGAAAAGAAGTCACAGCGGCCTATGAGATCGCAGATGCCGAAGGCGAAGACAACTCAAATCTCTGGGGAATGGTTCAAGGCCTAACGGCCCAAGCGCGTGAAATCCCATTCACAGATAAGAGAGTGAATCTTGAGAGAAGGGCGGGGAGGCTGCTGGCAATGTCCACCTAGTCTTCAGTTCTAGAAGGGAGCAAGAAGATCGTGCTGCAGTATTCGATCGCCCCTTCTTTCATTAGCTCACTGGTGACCTCTCGCATCACCATATGGTCATGACTGTATACCGGATCCCATTCGATGTCTATGTCAAATAACCCAGAAGCTAGGCGGATGCGAAACTCCAAATCACCCTGGTACTTACTGTAGACCTTCTCAATCAGAAACAGCACATCATGCTGTCTACTCGGCAAAGTTATTGAGGTTCTAGCTTTCAACGGGACTGTCAGACTGGTGCCACGATCATTCGATTGATCAACTTCATGGGACGATGGCGGCTCGTACATCAAATGCGATACTGACCTGGCGAAGTGGCGTTCCTTAGACATCTGAACCATATATTTGAGTACCCTACCAAATGACTCAAGTCCGTCGTCAAGTAACCACAAAGCAGCGTAGTCGTCCCACGCACTTGACTCAAATACTTGAAGAAGAGAGACGCCGTCGGGAATTCTGGACTGATTCAGTATCTTGTCTGGAGAATTCCCAGAACCAGGATTGCCAATTTCGACTTGGGAAAAGCAGAAGCATCTCTGGTGGCCATTTGACATGTGATCATTCAGGCGCTTGGAAACAGAATCGAAATCGCAATCCGGTAAAAGTGACTCCGAAGCCTGGTACACGTATCGTTTGAGGTGGTGCGTTTGGACCTTACTGGATGACTCTATCTGTGGCGGCCATGAATAGTAGTGAGCTCTGGCAGAATAGTCTGGACGTATCACGAAGTAGTCGTACTCTCCAAACATTGGATAGCAAAGTGGGCGAATGTCGTCACTTCTAACGTCGTTGCTGGCTCCTACGGCTCTGTACCATCTACGAGTAGACAGTTCATCACAGAACTTCTGAATACCCGCCATGAGGACCTTGCCACAAGAGATCAGCGGATCGTTCTGGTCAGCGAGCTTGTCCCACGCAACGCTATAGAAGAGTACCTCAAAGCACTTTCCTGCATGTTTAGAGTCTTGTACCACGGAGACCTCTCAACAACCTACCTTCGGGGGTGAACACTTCATGATCCTTTTCGACAGATGTGAATCGACTTAGGACGACGGACCAGATTATACTTGGGATGCCACGAAGAAGTTTGTTCTCTTTAACTAGTGGGCACTTCGAGTCCGAATCACTCGAAATCCAGTCTTCTTTAAGCGCACTTCTAATCACTTGATCCACACCAGTGCCACGTAAGTCCTTGAGGCTCCACTCGCCGCCAATAGCCGCGAGTTCGCCCTTTGCTTCGCACAGCCATTCTCCAATGGGCTGTTGAAATGCTCGAACTAAACTGTCAAGGTACTCGATCTTGAGTGCCATTTTCACGTGATCTCCGCGATTCAGGCTTTTTTGACGCATGTACTCCGAATACACATCTAGGAGCCTCGCAACGGAGTTCTTCCAAGGTGCTATTGATCCAACAAAACCGAAGATTTCGCTAAAAGCGGAGATAACTGTCCGGATTCTCACGTACGCAGCTGGTAAATCTCCCGGATAGACGAACCGTGATACTGTGAGCCCCTCTGAAATCGACAAGAACAGGACAAGAAGATAGTAGGGACCAGCCACGATCAGTGACATGATGTCCGAAAGAACTTCTGCTACCATCGTATCAACTTGCATACTTACATTGTGAGGATTCAAGCCGAATCTCTCGTCAAACTGCACTTGTCTTAGATCCGATCTTAGACTCTGAATGAGTCTAGCAAATGGGTGTCTGAGGATGTCGTTTCTTGAAGGAGACATTCTAAGTGTCTCTGCGAGCATAGGATGAGCCAGTTCGTGGGCAATCACTGGAATGTACTTGGGAATCTCTCCGAGCCACGGAGGACCGCAGATTAGAACATTGAGGGCTTGATTGCCCCCATCCTCTCCATTCTCACTCACGTAATAGTCCATCCGAGTTGCGTTGCGATGATCGTAGAGGAGTAGTGGTATCAGCTTTGGTGGAGCCTGTGTCTCCTTGTACACAACTTCCTTGAATAGTCCCTGGAGCGTCTGAGCATACGCCGATGTAATGGCACCAATCCGCTCATGCGACTTCTTCAACTCCTTCCTAAAGAATCTACCTGGACTGGGGAGCTGAGGTCGTAGGGATTCCATTCTCTCACTCAACGCTCGCCTGCATATACGCAGTCGGTTAACCGAAACATCCAGGCGTCTCATCCACTCGGTACGACTATTTAGAACCTCCACAAGTTTCGGTACCCATAGCAATGATGAATCATCATCATTCAAGAGGCGACTCCACTGCATATACCCTTCCTGCAAAACTGCTCGATCTCGATTAGAGATAGAGATATCTCCGAAGTCTTGGAGCACCTTGAGACTATTCTCAGTTTGAAATGCAACATCAGGCTGCTGGTGGAGGTTGGCACGGACGGCCATAGTTATTGAGAGCCGCTCGAGAAACAGCTCCTTGTGAATGCCGTTCGTGAACTCCCGCTTGACACTCGAAGCGACTTTCGCGACGCTATCAAAAAACCAAGAACGCCCGTTTTGATCACTTGTGTGACCGTTGCCCTCGGTCGGTAGGTAGTTCGAAGATTGCTCTATATCGGAGATTTCATTGAGGAATACATTGGACTTCTGCCTGACATCCTCAACGAGAAACCAGAGAAGCCGGCTCAATTGTATCTGGTTAGTAGTCATATCTGTGGCCTAGAGAATGAAGTTGATTACCTTGAGCAGCACGTTAACATCAGATCGGGAGCTGGAGACAATGCTTATCAGGCTCACCAGAAGAGAAAGAGTGGCGATAGCGATGGACGAGTAGGCCAGAAATTCTGTGCGGTCTACTTGAGAGTCTACCAGGATTCGGTTAAGTCGCTTGTCAAGGTCGAAGACTTTTCTCATCTCTGAGATGCTGATGCACTGCGACGGCCTGAGGGCTGACGTCTGGGGTGATACACTGCCAGGAACAAACTCGATCACTTTAAGAAGTGACTCACGGAACCGCTCGAAGGGCTTAATTGAAAGAGATAGTGGCAAAGTCAGAAACATCAAGGGCAACCATGAAAACCTAGACCCAAGTGGGTTGATCTTGCCCATTCGGCGCAAACGTGAGCTCATTTCTGACAGAATATGCCATTGGACTAAGGAACAGGCGAAGGGAAGCAAGATGGTCTCAACCAGTTCATCAATCGCCTGATCAATGTTGTCCATCCTTGTGCCAGGTGGCTCAATCGCCTGAAATGAGTCTAGAGAGACAGAAAGAGGGAGGTAGACAAAGCCGCTATGATTCATAACTATCGGCGAGGTGCCCAGTCTATTCGTGTAGTCCCTGCGAAACAGACCGCGAAGTCTACGAGTCTCCAAAGGGCTCGAATCCAATGCCACTTGGCATATGAGACTTGCGACGGCTTTTCTACAGTCATCCGAGATAACAATCTCTGATGAGGGGGTTGTCACTTCGCTAAGGGTATACTTGTAAAACCACTTTCTGTCCTCGCCAGCTTTCAAGCAATACGAGAACTCTCGGCTATGTCCTTGTTTAGAACCGCAAATGTGGAAGAAAGGAGTTAGAGCTCTTTCCATTTCGCTGCACTTCTGAAGTTCATCGAACTCTCGAGAATCACTTGGCCAAACACTGGTCAATAGCCATACTGACCGCAACTAACCCTCCTACAATAACTATTCCGGAGAAAGCTAACTCAGACGATCAAATGTCTTCTTTGCGGATTCCTCGATGAGATCCATCCAACTCGGGACCAACAATACTCACACCACGGGGGTACTGCGGAGCCACTGCAAGGCCACCGCCATGCTGTGAATCATAACTGGAGAACCTTATCCTCTCACTTATGCGGCTTAAACCTAGCTCCATTGAAAGCTCCTGAGCCTTACTAGCGCTTTGTGATTCTGTGCGCATCGCCTCAAACCCAGACTTCATCTCAGATCTCATCCCATCAAACCCAGACTTCATCTCAGATCTACTCTCATCGTATTTTCCAGTAAGGATCTCAAACCCAGACTTCATCTCAGATCTCATCCCATCAAACCCCCGATCCAGCTTGTCAACTATTTTTTTTAGCAATTCTATTTGGGTTTGATAGTGCTCTTCTGTCATCTCTAGGTCCTCTCCCTCTACATGGTTTGATGAGTAGTGATTGAATGGATTATGATAGACGCGTTATCGTATTTTGAAGTCGATCCAGCGAACGAACCTGAGTCGAAACTGGCGTATTCCCTTGTCTTCCATCATAATGCGTGTAAAATAGCACCTGTTTGAAACTTGTCAAGCCTTTTATGTGACTGATTTCACATAGTCTTGCTCGATTGACTGGTCTATATTCCTTGATATCGACAGGGTAATAGGCTATCTTTATAGGTTATACGATTACTTTGAGGGACTGTTTCACAGAGAAACAATAGGATGCGTAGCTTTATAAATCTTTCCTACGCTTGCGGTTATCCCATTCCCCCCATAAGCTTTAAAAAGTCTACCCTCGATTTGTTGCACCTGAAAAGTAGCACAATCCTTATATAGAAGTAGGCCTTCTACCTTGTATGGTAGACAAAAACTCTTCTGACCAGCTCGATCTAATGCTTCTTCGTGAAGCCATTTGGGGACTTGAAGACAAGATCAATTCGATTATTGAAGCGCTTGCTGATATCGAAGCTGATACGATTCGATTTAAGCGTCTTGCCACTCGCTCAGACTTCAAACTTTCTGAGTTGGAGAAGCTCAAGAACCAAACATCAGCAGAGGTGAGAAATGAGTGAGTTTGACACTCAGGCGCGTGAAGAGCAAGTAGGACTAGGTGATCTTGATTTGAAGTTTCTGACTCTAAGAATAGGTGAAGAAATTGAACGCCTTGAGATCAAAGAGATTCGCAGAGTAGTCGATAGCAACGCTGCAGACAACCTCTCAGGTGTTGACTTCAAGTTCATTGTTGAATCCAAGGACAAGAAACTCTTGAGAATCAACTCCTGGGCTCTTTGGAATAAACTGCGTGAAGTACTCAAGAAAGCCGGCACGATTCAGTCGACAGTTTCAATGGAGCACACAGGTGTAGGTCTATACGAAGTCGAACTCCGCAAGAATTAGAGGTGACATTTCAATGCAAAATGGAACCAGCTAGAGTAATGATTGAAAACATGTACAACGCCTTTGTGTGTGAATACAATGAGCCACGTGAGTCGTTTGAGCGACTCCTTGAGTTCATGGCAGCTGACTTCTACTTTCCTCTATCACTGCAGTTCGAATACGGGATTGAGCAAATTCTTAAGCGAGCACGACTAGTAGAGAAGCTCAAGAAACACTACGACCCTGGACTATTGAGTAAAGATGTGTGCGACCCACTCGGTGACTTATATTGTGAGCTGTTTGCACCAATGCGAACGCAAACTCTGTCAGGTTCAGACTGCACAGCTATTGACAATGCTCATACAAGCGAGTTCAAAAGAGCTCTTGTCGACTCCAGAGTCGGTACAGGTTCGTCGCTTATCCAATACTCAAAGAAGCATCCAAATACTCTGTTGTACGGAGTCGACCGCGATCTCACCTGTATTCGTATAGCTCTAATCAACAGCGCAATATACAAGGTACCAATGCTACTCCTTCATGCAAACCCAGATGTCCATGAGATTGACCCCAGTACTGAGAATGGCCGCTTCAACTGGCAGTATTCAAACTGCTGGGACTCACATATGGATCGGCTCAAAGAGAAACAACACTAGTACTCTTTAAGATGATAATTCAAGACAACCCTAAGATGCCCTTGTGGCACGAGGTACTTATAGCAATACAGCGAACTCGAGATCGTCACTGCTATACAGATAGGATCGCTAGAAGAGTCAAGTGTGCCAGAGGCTGGGTGAGAACACTTGTTCAGCGCCTGCACCAGAGAGGTCTTGTTGAGTGTATTCCTGTAGGAAAAGTCAAGCTTCTTAAGATCACACAAAAAGGTGAGGGCGTCGTGAAGGCCATAATTGCTATGCGCTCTGAGTTGGGGGTGTTCACATGACTGAAAACAGATTCTACAAAGAGGTATGTATACTACAAATAGCTCGAGAGACGAGAATGAGACAAACGTAGTAGATACTCTTTTAGCGCTTCCAGCCAAGAGTCTTAGGCGTCAAATCAAGAGAATCAAGAGTTCTCTACTACAGCGCTATACTCTAAGAGACTCAATTCTCACAGATCTCTTTACCAGAACTGGACAGTTGCAAGATCGTGAGCTTCTGCTTCGCTATGCAGAACAGGTTGACTTTCGTGATCCTCGCTCTGGCGAGACGTCGCGAGAGAAATCAAAACTTGAACAACTCATTCACGAGGAACAGTTGAGGAGTTTCACTGACATCAGACTACTCATCCTTGAGCTTGAGAGATACACTAGAGAGCTTGAAACAGAGTTGGCAAAGCTCGAGCTTCTACAAAACCAAAATGGAGACAATAGATGAACTGCTTCGCTTGCTTCGCCCTGTTGCTGGAATTGATGCAACCAGGTTGTGGCAGTGGTACAATCTGGCACACGACAAAAAGAAGAAAAGAGAGATAGAGAGTATTCTTAGACTTCTTGGATATACAAAGGCAAGACGCGACTACAAAGAAGAAATCAGACTTCCTCCACCTCCAGTTGATCGCCTCACAGGCGAAATCGAAATCGGCAAGGTAATCTATCCAGACTTTCCCTACGCCAAACTAGGACTTCACCCTAGTGAGCTCACTAAACATATGCTCATTGTTGGAATGACAGGAACTGGTAAAACCAATCTTGTGATGCAACTGCTCATGCAGTTTGCACGTGAGAGAATACCATTTCTCATCTTCGACTGGAAGAGAAACTACTCCACACTTGCCGGCAAGCCTGGATTCGAGAATCTCAAGGTAATCAAGATTGCAGATCCAGACTCAGACTTCACCTTTAACCCACTAATTGCCCCACCTGGTGTTAATCCAAAACACTGGATCGGTTTGATTGTCGACGTTTTGAAGGACGCGTTCTTTGTGGCACACGGGCCTGAGTATTGGTTCAGAAAAGGTCTAGACGAAATCTACAGCAGCCATGGAGTCTATCAGGGAAGCAAGACATTTCCAACATTCAATGATCTCAAGAGAGTCTTGGGCAAAGAATACACTCGCGGACGTGAAATGCTCTGGATGAGCTCAGCCAAGCGTGTCCTTGCTATACTAACTTTCTCAGGAGTACTAGGCGGGCTTCTGAATGTGAAAAATCACAAAGGTGTTGACGATCTGCTCGGCGGCCAGGCTGTAATCGAAATGGATAGACTAGCGACCATTGAGAAAGTGTTTCTGAGTGAAGCTATCTTGCTGTGGATCTACCACTTCATGAAAGCGAAAGGCGCGAAGGCTTTAAACGAACTGAGGCAGGTTGTAGTCCTGGAAGAGGCTCACCACATCCTGTCAGGAAACAAGGAGCGAACAGTCGGTGAAGAGACCATTATTGAAACAGTCATCAGGATGATCCGGGAGTTTGGAGTGGGAGTAGTTGCAGTGGATCAGGAGCCATGCAAACTCTCACATTCGATTCTGTCAAACACCAATACAAAGATGTGCATGAATCTAGGAAGCGGTAAGGATATGAGAATCATGGCTGAAGCAATGAATCTTACAGAGCGTGAAAGACGCTATATAGACAAGTTAGGAGTAGGTGAAGGAATAGTTAAGTTAAAGAATAGATTTGTTGAGCCAGTGTATGTAAGAGTGGCAAAGGTAAAAGACTAGGCTTGCCCACATCAAATATGGTGTATATGGGTAAATATAGTATATATAGGTAACCCTTAGGGTAAGATGAAACGCAGGAGCGTAAGCTCCCTTTTCGGCGAAGCCGACAACAAAGTGGTAATCATTGTCAAGAAGCTAGTACCTGTATTCAAACCTACAGACAACGTTCCAAAGAAGTACCAGAATCTAAAGAAAGCAGTCCATGTCACAAGCTTCGCCAAGCTCTACCCCAACATCCCCAAGATCCTGGTAGATGAATACGGTCTATCGCCAAATGAGAAGATTGTAGTCTTCTGGACAAAGGAAGCCCCCCGCCCAAACTGGCCCAACTACCGCCTGCCGTTTAAGAAAGTGTACTCAGGCCGGTTGAGAGAGTTTGGGGAGTATATGAAGAAGGTCAGAGCGAAACGGACAGGTTGGTCATCTATTGGTCGTTCACCAAATGAGTAATCTCTATGTCCGTGATTATCTCCTTTATCATACCAGCCAGTAGTCGCCGGTGACAATGCTCAGGTGTAGGTTCACTACAAAGCAAACAACAAAGTTCTGAGAACCAGAAAGGGTCAAGATCATCCAGAGCCTTCCTTTCTGATATCAGTTCGCTGTATCTACTCTCGTACTCGCCCCACGTAATATCACGTCGTTGCCAGTCATCGAAGAGTGCTTGGTCAGGTGCGAGGCTAGGAACATAGCAGTACGACATTGAGCACAGTTCCCTCAAAAAGTATGGGAAATGTGTGATCTTAGTGAATCCATCTAGCTGGCGATTGTTGTTTCGTCTTACATCAATGAGTCTGACGGTTTTGGAGTTCCTAAGTGTCTCAAAAAAGTCCTCTGCAGTCCAGCCACAAAAACCAATCGTATATAGCCTACTCATTTATCAGCCCTCCAGCTTGGCTGCAAAAGTCTACGGCCCAAACTCCAGAATCTCCCCTTCAACCGTCGACCCAAACGTCACCTGATCTACAACATTGCCATTCGGGTCGATCAACTCCAGAGTATCCCCGCCGTTATTTATCCCCATGTCTCTACCAGCTCGAAGTATCTGCTTCTCATGCCCTGCTGCAATCGAGCCGTCTTGAGTCAAATCCCAGTGTGTGTTTGCGGCGTCACGAATCTTCCAGCCCGCCAAACTGACTTCAGCGTCAGTTGGATTTGTGATCCAAATGGCTTCAGTTTGACTCTCATCACTTCCCGGTCCGTTCGCCAACACCTTTGAGATATAGAGATTGCTTCCAGTGGGCGGTGGAGGATCCTCAACTTCGCCAGTGGTCGCTACCACCGGAAGGTGGTCTGAACCATATGTAGAACCAGCTTTGAACGCGTCTCCGAATGCAGAAGTGAGTGGTCCATACGAGTAGATATTGTCAATCGGTGTACCTGGATAGCTCGGATAGGTAGAAGTGGTGATGGCCAGTGACAGATTAGACATCTGAAGTCCATCCACTAGTCCACCGCCGAACAGAGCGTGAGTTTCATCATAAAGGTCCTGACCGCTGCAATTGCTGTAGCAATCACTAGAAAGGTCTGTACCGACTTTTAGAGGATCTGAGTGCCCAACGTTGAAGTCGCCTGCGACTATGTAAGTGTAGTCGGGATTTGAAGAGGCTTCAACTGCCACTTTCTTGGCAATAGCTGAGGCAACTAACTCTCTTTTCTTGGCGTTACTCGCATCGGACTGGCCTACTCTACCTGAAGAGGACTTCAAGTGCACTCCAGCAACTGCGATTTCAAGCTCAGGAATTGTTGCCCACAAGTAACCGCGTCCGACATTGACATTTTCGATTTGTAGACCAGCTGGAATCGAGAGCTGTTCTTCAGTTGGATCACCTTCGGAGGTTACATTGTCTAGAGTCTGATCATACTCAATAACCTCGCCATAGTCGTACTTTGAGATAAATGCAACCTCTAGAGCGTTGTATTCTCCGTCGTCGTTTTGGTTGAAGTCAGAGCATGCAGTGAAGTAGCCGTCAAGCCCCATTGCATCGCGAATGGCATCAACAATGCCAATTGAGGTCACTTCCTGCAGAACCAGGATGTCGGGCTCAAGATTGCTCGCCAATGCCTGAAGATCAGACGATCTTGAGTTCACGTTGCTGACAGAGAACATGGCCTCAGCGTTCCAGGTGACAACAGTTAGCTCCTCCACCTCAGATGGAGGACCAGGGTCAGGTGTGTTTCCATTGCTAGGGACCTCGTCGTCACGACATGAGAACGAAAAACAGACCACCAAGCATAGAACTAGAGTCAGTAGCGACCACTTGAGTCTTGGCATAAATCACTCTCCCACATGATTGGATGTATTAGTCTCCCGACACAATGGTACGAACGGTGGTGGAGGCTTGTCAAGAGCTGTAGCTGAACTGATCAGGCGTTTCTATGCTGCGACTTGTTTCTGTTGCGTCTACGCGGATTATGTCTTATGATTCTGTAATCAAATCGACACGAGCGGGGAAGCCGGGAATTATACACGAGCGTATGATGCGAGAGAGACTGATCAACAAGAGCTTAGTCGTGGAGAGATTCGCTAGGGAGTTGGAAATCGCGGCCAATATCCTGGAGGATTCAGATCTAGATTTCGTGGTGGCCATGTCAAGAAAGGCCCCCCGACTCATCGAGTTGATGATTGAAGCAGAGATTATTCAACCTGGCTTTGAGATCCTAACTGACAGAGTCATTGACTTCCTGCGAGCAGATGAACTTGTAGGGTCAAGAGCGATTCTGTTTGACGATGTGATAATATCCGGATCGAGCCTAGCAGGGGCTGCAAGAGATCTTTACAGCAGCCATGGAGTACTACTTGACGCGCTGTCTGTGGGTATTGATCGAGAGACGATTGCACTAACAAAGAACTCCGACTCTTCGTATAAACTGGACTGGGGCGCAGAGATTCAGGCAAAAGCCTACTATGGCTCTTCCTTCTCGACAGATATCCGCGGAGATTTCTGCAGCTCAATCGTAGCTTCGCTCTTCTACCTGAACAAGCCTTACGACATTGACTTCCCGATCTTCTACGAGGCCAGCGTAGACTTGCTGGATGACTCCAATGCGCTACCGATGCTGGAGCGGTACAGCTTGACAAACAGACTGCAAGATGATGCGGGCTTTAGAAGAGATACGTACTTGTCGGACCCACGTTTCCTAGAAGAATGCTTGCAAAAAACACTATTGGGACGCAACGAGACACAGGTAAGTATCGCTAAACTGCGTGTATACGAGAATGGTGCCGGCTCTAAGTCCGTTGTTCCAATTGCTACTCTGAAAATGCCCCGCAATGTTGCATCCAACGGAGAAGTCTTTGGGAGAAGTTTCGGATACCTTTCAGACTTTGTCCGAGGTGTAGGCGCTGAGTTGAACGCTGATCATCGTGAAAGAGCCACCTTTAGACTTAGCGTGTACCTGATGTCATATTTGTTCGGAAAGTCGTTGATTCGATTGGCAAATGGAGATAGCCACCAGGGTGCACCCTGTTGTGATCTGGGAAAAACTTGTAGTAGCGACATGTTACTCATTTTCGGTCCTCGGACCACAGGCATGCTCGAAGGGTTCCTTTTAGACCGTGAAGCAGAGATTTCTGAGACGTGCATAGCCTTGGCCGATAGGATGATGGACGGACGTTTGAGATTGGCAGGTCCCTGGAAACCAAGTTTTGAAGCAGAAACAGATCAAAGTCAGTTTTCCTTGTACTCCAGAATTCACCAGCCCCTGACTGAATCGATATGCGAAGACGATCCACTATCCGTGCAATTGTCAACGGTGTTTCAGACTATGTACACAGAACTGGAGCTGCCCGCGCAGCGCCAAGCAAGGAAGAATGGGCTTGAAGGAGGCGAAGAGAGTCGGCTGAATGTTGGATTTACCGCTGAGCAGCTAGCATGGATCGCGAAGGATCTTGGAATGGTGAAGGACTTGAATGCTCGAAGTTCAAGGGCCCTTTCTCTGTCGATAGATCGGTTGGTAGATGATGGAATACAGATCCCGGTCTTCCATTACAACAGAGACTCCGAGTGCTATGAACGGGCATACAGATACGGTGAGGAAGCCCTTAGTGATCTAAGATCTCAGTACGCCATTGCCAAGTCTATGTACCAGCTTATGCGTGATCGAGAGCAGACCTCAGGCAGGGAGTCAATTCCCACATTGTCCTGCGAGAAGATCGGAGTGATTCTGTTTGATGAGTTGGACGAGCGCGGAATACTACCTACCCTATATCCGGATCCGAACATCCAGAACGACATCATCCTTAACATTGCATTCAACTACATGAGACACGGTAAGGTGTTGGCGTGCAGTTATGCGGGAGACCCTGAGACCGAAGAGCGACCCCTAAACTTCGTATCTTGGTGCTGCAAGAAGGAAATCTTGAAGAAGCACGGAGCTGAACTAAAGTATAGATCGGACTTCTTGGCTAGGTATAGATCCAAGCTAGGTGATCAACCGCTACCTATGCGTTCTGAGGATGTGGCAGCAATTAATACAATCACACTGCTACTCAACAGGATACATCAGATATTTGACGGTGACAAGTACCCTAGTTGTCTCATCGCACTATCGGCGTGCTCTGATCCAATGACGTACCTCTCTGCCATCAGGCAAGAGTTGGTCATATACTTCACTGGCACAAGCGACATGGGAACAACATTCGCAATGACCAAGAAGGCGATTGAATCAGACAATTGTGATGTGGGTTATTTGAGTCAACTGCGTGGTCGACTGACCACTGCAATTTCTGCCGCAAAGGGAATTCAAGATAAGAAGGCTATCCGAAAGAGACTTCCAGGATACTTGTTGGGAATTAAGGCCTACATAGAACAACTTGAGGGCTTGGAGCGGAATGTGTGGACAGAACACGTTATCCCATTGGTGAGAAGATTGAAGGTTTCGGAGTCCGGATACAAGCAGACGGAAACTGAGATTGGCATTGTTGAAAAGATTGGCCGGCTGTGTGTTCGGCTTGCCACAACAACCGACGAGTTGCTTCAGTGCGCAGTAGATGTGACAGAGCGTATGCTTGAAGGATGCCACGGAAGCGAGGCCACACCCGAGAGTCTACGCAAACTGAACTCATCGCTAAGATTATGGGATACAGAGCTTAATCGCATTAGGAGCCAAATTGTGGGCTTTCCAGAGCTCGACAAGTTGAGTCATCTAGCCGACCACTCCGTCACTACAAGCCCCGATGCACCTCTCTCGAAGCTTCAACTAACTGGTATCCTACGATGCTTAAAAGAGAACTATGCTGTATTGAGTAGCATATTCAAGAATCGATACGATACTCGAGAGTGGTTGGTATTGAAGAAGGAGTTGATGGATATTGATTCCTCTGGAGAGATTGAAAGAGGCACATCAATTGGTGCTGTGCAACTTAGTCCGCAAAGAAGTGGCTCCAAGGGCACTGTCGTCAACGCTGAGGTAAAGGTGACCGGGCATGTACCTCCAGCTGTCTTAACTCCCAGTCACGAATCATCGTCCACGATAACAGAAAACTCTGACTATGCTATGGACTTGTCAGGCGAAAAGCGTCTCAAAATGAGCTTTGACAAGCGACCGATCGTTCTCTACGGAGAGACGAAACTTCGCAGGTTTACAAGTGCCGAGTCCGAGTTTGCGTCCCTGTTAGCCTTAGCAGCAAGCAAGCTATCTAGAGGACAAGAAGGCGCACTCCACAAGGAAACTGATTTGGAGGATGATACCGGGAAACGGTGTTACCAACGATTGAGAGATCTGTTTAAGGTAAATGACTTAAGT
>Ga0180435_10001352_pt1 | contig 25640 bp, 15 predicted proteins | sample SS_ome_3_FD_132467 | JGI IMG/M metagenome (GOLD analysis project Ga0180435, IMG submission 132467) | Hypersaline lake sediment archaeal communities from the Salton Sea, California, USA - SS_3_S_1 metaG | ecosystem: Environmental > Aquatic > Non-marine Saline and Alkaline > Hypersaline >... | reverse complement strand
CGTGAACAGCGACAACTGCCTGTGGAGGTCCCTCTTGCTCGGCACGTTCCTGTAGTGCCTCTTCAGGTAGTTCCTCAGCACGGACACGAACCCCATCGAGTGTGCGACGCCCTTCCAGACACCCGCGAGTTTGAGCAAGCGGCGGAAGTGCTTGCTCGGCCTCGCCCTTCCCCTGTCCGTCCAGACAACGAGGGTCCTTTCCCAGGTCGTGAACGCGATTACGTCCGGAACAGCCCTTCGGAGACGGTCCATCTGGTCCTGCGACTTCCAGGTAACCGAGATGTCATCTGTCCTGCGGAAGGCACGAATGTCTTTCCGTGTGACAAGGTCTGCACGCTTCCAGGAGACGGTGTATGCCATGTACAACGACGAAAAGTAGGAGTCAACACAATGTTGAAACGCGTGTTTGGACAAATTGAGGGCTGGCCCGGTGACACCTAACCTGTCAGCTCCATTGACAGTAGTTTTCGTTTGCTGTTTTCTGAGTGATGTTTGTTACGCTTCTGTGTCGGCTGTACGGGGAAAGTCTGATCAACGAATGCTGGAAGAATGGGACGTGCCACTATAAGAGATTCGTTGATCAAATGCTTTGTTTCGGTGTATTGATAGACATCGCATGTGTGACGTGTGCTGTCTACGCCATTTTTTTCTTTTGCATGGGCGGGCGCGAGAAACTGGCCAAGTGGCGTGAAGAACGCATAAAAGAGGAGCAGATGAGAAAGGAGCGTCTTCAGAAGATTGAGGAGGAACGCTGGAGGCGCGAGATGCTTCCTGACGTCGTCGACAACCTGGTCGAGCGGCTCGATGTCGAGGTGCAATGTAGGGAGGCTCTCGAGCAGGTTGTCGACGATCTTCGAGCTCGTATCGAGGACCTCGAGTATCAGATCTTCGGAGATGAAGAGGAAGAGGACCCAGAAGCGGAAGAGGAAGAGCAAAATTTGGATGAGCAGCAGCCGCGCGGATAACATGTTTAATGCAGTTTAATTTGTCCGACCAGCTGACCAAAAATACTTACCATGTCTGACTTCAGCGATGACAGTCTGACCGATGATGATGATGATCTTGACGAGAACACGTGTGTCATCTGCTATGCCCATAGGAAGAACGCGACGCTCGCTCCTTGCACGCACCGATTCTGTGTCGACTGTGTCGTGCAGGTAAGGAATAGGCAGTGCCCCATCTGCAGCAGTCGCATCGAGTTCTACCGCGTCGATGGGGAAGCAGAACCGAGACACGCTCTGTACGAGGGAGCCGGAATAGCCGATGCCGAAGTCGAGGGGCTGCGAGACGACATGCGAGGTGGGCGTAATGAGAGGAAGCCGGTGTCATTTGCCGATGTGTGTCCTGGTATCTGTGCGATCTTGTGCATTGTTGTGTTCATCGTTGTGGTTGTTGCCATTGGCAAGTGATTGGATGCGTTTGGGCTGGGAGTGGCGGCTGATATCGCCGGTATCAGGTGAATCCTATTTGTTACCTTCGACAATCAGCGACTCCTCGCCAAACTCTTCGAGCGGCACGAGCACGCCGTGCTTCTCCTTCCACAGCGGGAACGCGACCTCCTCGATCGGCAGGATCTTGCATAGGTTCAGGAGGATGTTCTTCACGTACTCCATCCCCTTCGTGACGTCCTGCCTGTTGATGCGGAACAGGCCGAGCCTGCACTGCGGCACGAGCACGTTCCTCCTCTGCAGCACGACGTCCTTCGGAATGAGGTCCACGTCCCTCACCCTGAGCCCGAGCTGCATGTGGTACAGCGTCCCGACGTAGATCATCTCGTAGGAGATGTCCGTCGAGGCCGTCTCGAACGCCGGGTGCTTCTTGCACGTCGTCTCGGCCCAGTACAGCACCTCGGCAAGCTCCAGCAGGAAGTTGTCGGAGCACGTCACGTGGAGGTAGTCCCTCTTGTAGTCGTACTGCCTCGTGAGGTCCCAGAGGTCCTCCTCGGCGACGGACCTCTCGCGCTTGTGCCGGTTCGTGAGGGCGTCCTTCAGCGAGTTGTACTTGTCCACGGCGTCCTTCTTGATCTCGTCGAGCAGCATGATGATGCGGAACAGGCCCGGCGTCAGCCGCCGGATGAAGTGGATCTTGTCCGGCAGGCCGTCGAGGAACTCCTTCGGCGCGTCCAGCAGCCGAGGCTGGATCTCGCTGTGCAGCGAGAACTCGCGGTTCATGTCCCTCATGATGACAGAGCGGATGTCGCTGTTCAGGAGGAACTGCAAGTAGAACATCGACGGGTTCTTCGTCAGCGTGCAGAGGCTCTCCTCTCGCATGGGGATGAGCCACTTGCACGGGGCGGGGTCGACGAAGAGGCTCTCTGCGGTGCCGGGCCTGTCGAAGTTTGGGTCTCTCGCCGAGCGCGCAGACGACCTCAGGGCTCGTTGAACCTGCGTGTAGTGCACTACACGAACCGCGCTGTAGTGCACGACGAGCCTGTAGATCTTCACAAACTCCCTCTTTTTCACGTGGAACTTGCGGTTCGTCTGGCTCGACGCAGCGACTGAAATTTTCTCTGTCGACGAGCGGTCGAACTGCCCAGCGACCTGCCTGCGGCTCCTGCGGCGCTTCGTGGGCTTGCGGCGCTTCGGGACCTCGGCCGCAGTCGCCCGATTCCTCTTTGCGTCGTGCACCTTATGCACGACCTTCTCCAGAGAAGTGACCCCTCGCCTGACGAGCCTGGTATACGCCTTGCACTGTGCGGAGACGACCCCACGGAGCTCCGCCAGTGATGGGACACACGTATCCAGCCTGCTCAGGTTCCTTTGCATCCGTTCGTGGCCGAGGGAAACCCTCCTTCCGTCAAAGCGGAAGGAGACCTTCCGCCTGATCCGCCTCTTGCGTCTCCGTTCCAGCGGGATGGACACGACGCGCACAGACGTCTTCACGCCCTTCACGTCGACGTTCTCAAACTCGTCGGCCTGCATCACAGCGCGCCGCCGCATCGATATCGGGCAGAGCATCGCATCAACGGTCTGCACGTGCTTCGTGCAGCGCTCGCTGCAAAGGTGGACCGTGCTTCGGTGCTTGAGGCACACGAACACGTCCCAGGAGAGGTTCGTCCGGCTGCAGAACTCGCGAAACTCGGCCTTGCTTCTCACGTAGGACGGCAGTGTAGAGGAAGGTGTAGAAGGGAGCTTTTGGAGCAGGCTGGTCAGGGAGACGATCGAGCAGTCTGGTGCGGCCTGCCCCCTGGTGCGTCTGGAGAGGTCGGTGTCATCGCAGATCAAGCACCTAGATTCGGCAGAAGCAGGCAGAACTGGAGGAAACAGGAGGTCGAACGACCGGAAGAGGAAGTCAACCGTCATGAGGACTCTTTGCGCCTCGGCAGTCTCCTTCGCGAACGGGTAGCCCCTCAGAACGGCGGTCGTGAGGAGAGAGGATTCATCGGCGCTGCCCTTCATGGGGGGTGGAACCGAGACGATCTTCATCCGTTTGCGGTTGGGCTCTGACGGGCTCTCGGCAGCAACGCGTTTGCGTCTCTTCCTCCTCATCCGCCTGTACGACATGGGGAAGAGTGTGGCGTGTGCAGAGGAGGGAAAAATTACTGATTGAAGTTTTTTTTCTATTGGAAAAATACAAGTCACGCCTCAGGCACGCCACCATTGGGCGGCGTGTTCTCCACGAGCCAACAATGGGCACAGTCGTCCGCTTCCTTCGCCACACTTGCTGTGATTTTCTTGTAGAGCTCGTTCATCCCAGCCTGGCCAACGCCCTTCGTCGTCATGTGGTGGCAGCTCTGTCTGTCCTTGGCGTGCGGCAATAATGGTCGGTAGAAGATCTTCGCAGACGAAAGCACATCCTTCCAGTAGTTAAGTTCGTCGAGTTCGCGGATCGACAGCTCCCTCTCGTCCTTGTGGAAGAACACTCCAGGTCCACCAGACCCCGGGACGGTGATGGAGTCATCGAGTCGTTCATCAGAGCCGTCGCTAGATGCCATACGTCCCTCTTTTTTCCTTCACTGGTCAGCTGGTCGGACAAATTTCACGTCACCACACTGTGTCACCACAAAAATTTGTCCGACCAGCTGGGCATGAAGAGGCGAGCGACGAAGCGCAGCGGCGAGCCTCCGTCGAAGAAGCGGCGTGTTCAGAAGAGCGATGCGTTTCGGGCTGTCCTCAGCGATTACCGCATTCTCCGTGACATCGTGGTCGGTTCGCAGAGCGTGGTCTCCAAGGCAAACTTCGACCTATCGCCGGATGGCATCTCTGTGATGTCCCAGTGCGATGCCAACGTCAGTTTCGTGGAGATCAGTCTCGACAAGGACATGTTCGATGAATACGTGTGCGAGGTCAACCAAACGCTCGGGATCGACCTCGAGGCGCTCCAGAAAGTCCTCAGCTGCGCGAACGCCGGCGACTCGGTCGTCATCAGCGCCACCGAAGACGCCGACCTTCTGACAGTGACTCTGGAGGGTCCTGGTTCACGGTCGACCTATGCTCTGCGGATTCTTGTGATCACCGTCGAGGAAGACAGCGAGCCGTTCGACTGGAAGAAGGACGTTGTCATTGAAATGCCGTCGAAGAGATTCAGGAAGATTTGCAGGGACCTTGCCAAGTTTGGCGAAGAGATGTCGATCGATGCTTCCCAGAGCGGGGCCGTCGCATTCTCAACAACCGGCGAGCTCGGGGACAGCACCATCGAGATGGAGGACGTGCTCGACGAGGTTCGTGTCGTCGTCAAGAATGCCGTGGACCAGACGTTTGCCATCAAGTTCATGCTCAACTTCTGCAAGGCCTGCGCCCTGTCGCCCAAGGTGACGATCTCTCTGACGACGGGCACGCCCATCACGGTCGAGTTCGTGCTGCAGGACGGGTCGAGCTTCGTGAGGTTCTACCTTATGGCCAGGACGACCGACGACGATGAAATGGACGCGGATCAGTTTGCGCCTGACGACGACGAGGAGGAATAATGGCATTTCAATTCATGTAACAGTCAAACTGTCTTGTTGCGAGTCAAGTTCACCATCGTGGTTGGATGGTCGGACAAATGGTTTTTTTTGCGTTGCTGGAAGGAAAAAAAATAGGAAATTTTATTGTGTTTTCTGCAAAATGGGAATCACCACCTCTGGTGGGTCGCTGGCACAGTACAGCTTCAGGTCCTTGCACAGAGCGCTGCGGAACTCCTCCCAGATCACGACCCCACAGTTCATCCTCGACCCAGGACCCCTCGTGTGCTGCTTCCAGCAGAGGAAGGCGTCCTTCGCCATGCGGAACGTCGGGAACCCGGTGATGGCCAGCACGATCTTCAGGAACCCCCTGTTCCGGACTCTGGTGATGGCATCGGAGTATTGCGGCCGTCTGGGCTTCCCCGGCCTCTTCCTGCTGCTCCTCGTCTTCCTGACGGTGGCTTCCGTCTTCGAGTTCAGCTCGTGCTCGAACTCGTGCACGTTCTTGCAAGTAAGGAACACGATCGTCAGGGACTTCACCTTCTGCCTCTTTGCGAGCGGTCTCCCGTCCGGCCCGAATCTGTCGGCGAGGTTCACGACGAGCCCAACGGTCCAAGGAGAGGGAATCTCGATCTGGTTGAGAATGCTCCTGTCCTTCTCGATGTCCAGAGAGGTGATCGTGTCCCGGATCTGCTTCTGCGGTGCCTGGGGCTCCTCGGCCACTGCCCCGATGGAGGAGCCCAGAACCACGTCGCTGCTGTCCACAACAGCAGCGCTGGACTGTAGGGGGCGGGTTTGCAGCGCAGTCTCGCCGTCGTCGGCCTCATCCTCGAACGCCGACTTGCCAACCACGCTCCTCAGCCGCCTGAGCAGGTTCTGTCTACCTGAGAAGTGCATGCAGGTGCTCACGGAGAACGCCCGCGCTTCCCACGGGAGCACAGAGCTGGATAGGATCTTGCTGAGCGGTTGCACCACGCCCGAGTTGCTCGGCAGTCTCTCGGTGCGACGCCTCTTCGCCGGGCGAATTCGGCCAGTTTCGATGTCTTCCTGCAGTGGGTCCGCTCCCAAGGGAAGAGACAGCCTCTTCTCCCGTCTCCTCCTCTTTCTGACGGACATATGTATTGCTCACCGCCGGACAATACAGTGACCACGGAGGATATAATAAGGAACGCCTGATTGTCCCAACGAAGCCAGGCGACAGAATGGACGTGTCTCCAGAGTACGAGGAGGCCCTCCACGAGCTCATCGGGGGAAAGTCCCTCATGGACCAGCTGAGGGAGGACATTGCAAAGCGGAAGGAAGCCATGGTTGGGGAGGACAGCGGCGATGATGACGACGACTGGGACGAAGACGAATGGGGACCCAAGCCCTCTCTGCCCTCCAAGAAACCGGAGAAGCCGCGGGTGGTCGCTGAGGAGGATCCAGTCGAACGGGAAGAGAGGCAGCGACGCTTCTGCCGTCGAAAGAGGGAGATGTGCGACCGGGGTCTTGGACGTGCCGGGGTGACGACTGCAGAGGACCTGCGGAGGGTGTGCAGAGAGAATTGGGAGAAGTGTCTTCGAGACAAGGGCCTGACTGTCGAAGACTACGGAGAGGTGGACGACGACGTCCAGGAGCCCGCCGTAGTTGTCGTTCCCACAAGGCCGACGGAGATGATCCTTCCGCAAGACGGCGATGATGATGAGGACGACGACGAAGTGGAAAGTGGGGCCGGCGACGAAGTCTGGGGCGTTCACGGCTATATACCTCCTCCAGAGGACGACGACGAGGACGACGGGCTACTCATGCCTCCGGACTGGGTCAGGGGGGACGACGAGGACGACGGTGGCGAGGCCAGACTGGCCGAGGAGCAGAAGAGGCGGGCTGAGGAGGAGGCGCTGCTCGAGGGCCTCGTCCTGGAAACCCGGGACGTGGACCCGATCCTCGACGTGCCCCCCGAGCTCGAGGTCTCCCTCTTCTCGCTCTCTGCAGAGGAGGAGGTGCAGGTCGGCAACATGCGCGGCGGCTTCGTGGCTGCCGCAACAGCCGACGGGCTCAACCAGAGGAGCGTGTTCGCAGACGACCCGACGTTCGTCCTGGGCATGTCGTGGGTCTCCTCGGCCTTCGGCCTTCTGATGCACTTCCTCGACGAGTCCAGCTGGGACGGCGGCCAGCTCAGGCTGATCGCAGCTCTGGAGGCTGCCGAGGTCGTGTTCGACATGGTCGTCTCCAGCGAGGGAGGACCACCAGACGAGCAGACAAACTACGCCTGCATCTTCGGCATCTCCCTCGCGATGCACCTGCTGACCTACACGAGAAGGTACCGCACCGCAACAAAGTGGCGGCGAATCGATGTGGACGCTGCACTCGCCGATGCGCTGGCCTCCCTCTCGATGTCCACAGACGTGACACCGTCGATGGTCTACTACCTGAGGGGGTTCATGGGTCTGCAGAGCGATGCGGCGCTGATGGGCGACTACGCAGACGACCAGGTCAGCGCCGAGAGCGCGCTGGCCCTCGAGAAGTTCCAGACCTCGTACGCCGGCGTCCTCGAGCGATCTGGGGGTGTCAGGGCGTCGGATGTGATCTCCACGTCCGTGGCAGGGGACTACGCAGAGGAGATACGGAGCCAGGAGAAGTTCGACAATCTCATGCGCAGCAAGCGGAAGCTCAAGATGGGCGATGTGCGAGCGATGTACGAGTACATCGAGGCCGTCTACGTTCGCGACGTGACCGACCTCCTGCGGAGGTACCGCGTCGGTGCCGTGTGCCTTCCACTGGTGTCTAAAAAATGAGAAAATGAAAAGTACATGGTTTTTCCCTTGCGATTCGCCTTTTTACAATCCATACCCCCATCTCACTTTTTCTTTGCGAATGGCCGAGGAAGAGGAGGACACCATCGTGGTGTGCTCGCACAGGATGCATCCACTGGGCGAGGCAGGCCGCGTCAACGACGAGTGTGCCATGGACGTCGATCCCCCGACTACGTGCCCTCCTGGGGGCCGCAGGTACGGCGTGAAGGGCTTCTGCTACATTGGCCAGAGGGACGGGGACAGACAGACGTCCCTCAGCCCGCAGGAGATTGACTACTTCTTCGAGCGCGTGAGGAACGGGCCGAGAGGCACGCCTAGGCACATCCTGCGCCCAGAGCGCATGAACGAGCTGAAGAGACACAAGTGGATGCGACTGACGGAGTCGGAGATCTCGCAGTTCTCGATGGACCACACTCGCATCGGAATGCCCCTCGACCTCAAGCACGAATTCACAGAAGGAAGCCGGTTTCCGGTCGGTCCCCTCGGAAGAGTCACGAAGCTGAAGGCGTACCCTGGCTCCAGGCTCAAGTTTACCGCCGAGGTGCACCCGAGCAAGACGCAGTTCGTCAGGCCAGGTATGGGCGCGTCCCTGAGCTTTGGGCGGTCTCTGAAGACGGGGGAGGTGCAGCCGAGCCACAGACAGCGGGCCGAGATCTCCCTCGTCGATACGCCGTTCTTCCCTGTTCCGCCTGTCGACCTCGGCGGCGATGCTCTCCTCACGAGTTCGTGCGGGGACGGAGACGGAGGGAGGTGGTTCTCTGGGGGCGGCGGGTACGTTACCGACGTGTTTGAGCTATCCGATGGGAAATCAGGTGGGTCGGAATATATTACGCCGACAGAAGAAGGGACCGAGCAAGAACTGCAGAGAGACGCCATGAGCGACGAGCAAGAGTCTGGAAGCACCCCGACGACAGGAAACGAGTCCGTGATGGACACGACTGACGATCAGGTCGGCGACCAGCAGCAGCAGGGGCAAAGTGCACCGTCGCCCGTTCCGAAGAACGCGAGGAAGACGGAGAAGCAGAAGGTTATCGCGCAGAAGAAGATTGCTCGGAAGAAACTGGACGGGGGAGCTGCTCCCACTCCTCCTGTCGCGCCCAAGCAGGTTCCGACCGCTGGTGTTGGAGGGCAGCCTTCTCCTCCCGCTCCTCAGAAGCCGCAGGGTGCGTCGGATCCCATGTTGATGAAGTCCAGGGAGGAGCTGATACTGCTGAACCAGAGACGGAGGAAGCGCCTTGAGGAGGTCACGAAGCGAGACATCAACGCAAACCTCGACGCGTACATCGAGGCTGCGAGGGAGCAGTTCGGATCGTCCTTCGACGTCGACAACATGGACAAGATCATGAAGTTCGTGCAGGCGTACAAGACCGGCCTGATTGACGAGACGACGCCTGAGGGACGCATCGCTGCCATGATGGCGAAGAACGTCGAGGAGAAGGTCCAGGCCGGAAGAGTTGCCCAGCCGCGTTCGATGCATGCCCCTGCGCCTAAGCGGTCCAGAACGGACACGCAGACGTCAGGAGTTCGGTCTACTCCGAGAAGGGACCAAGAAGGCTTCCTGTCTCAGCACGGGCACTCCCCGATCCGCTCCAGACCGAGGAAGGTGGCCCCGAACGGCGTCCACCCTGTCCAGATCGAGGCCTCGAAGGCCAGGCAGGAGGCTGAACGGACGGGTGTTGCCCCAGACGCGATGGCCCTCGCCATGGCGAGGGGACGAACCGGGCCTGGCCTTGAGTCGCAGCTCGCCGAGATCAAGCGGCAGGAGCAGGAGCTGGCTAAGAGACGCCAAGAGATCGCTGGGCGGCTGGCTGCCGAAGCTGGGATTCAGAAGAGGCCCGAGAGCCGGGTTCCGACGGTCATGAGAACTGGAGGGGCCTATGCTCCACCGGTTGCTCCACAGTCTTCGTCGGCGAGCGACATCGTTGCCGACATCGAGGCGGTGTTCGGGTCTGAGTTCGGCGCGAGCCTCAGGGGCCGCATCGCCGACCGCATCGGGAAGTCGAACGAGGAGTACAGGGTCCAGCTCGAGCGTGGTGGAGGGATGGGAGCGGACATGATGGGGAGCAGGATGCCGGTCAACGACGAGATTGTCGTGCTCTCGCACTCGAGGGCACGGGAGAGCGTTGGGGGCTACTTCACGAACCGCGACGAAGACAACGGGGTGATGGGGTACGACGAGAGCGACATGGAGGCGATGATTGGTCTGCAGACGTACATGAGGGAGCGCCACGGCGGCGACATCTTCAGGGTCGATGCGCGGAAGATCATGGACCGCGACCAGGACCGTTGGGGGAGTCTTTACGACAATGTCCCAGACCCCAGACTCGAAGAGGGAGAGAAGATGCGCACTGTTCAGGTAATCCGCAAGGACCTCATTGTGTGGGACCCCCGGGAGGCACGTCAGGTGAGGGATGCTCAGCAGATGCGTGGGTACGCTCGCCGGGCAGCCCAGAGGCGGCAGCATTCGATGCGAGGACGGGCGCCTGTCCAGCGGCGACAGTATCCGGGGTGGTAATGTGTTTTGTGCAGAGAAAGTACATCTATGTCATTTTCCATTCTTCTCTTTTGACAAAAAAACTGGCAATGCCAGAGTTTTTCGTGCCGGCGAGGCAGGTAAAATGGTGGATCGCGTTCAGCACGTTCGTCGCGTTCGCCTACCTGATCGCCGTCGGCTTTGAGTACATTTTTGCGCTCTCGCACTACAACTTCCTCGAGGGATGCGTCGGCTGCGGGGTCGCCTACTCCCTTCGAGTGAGCCACGTCATCAACGACTGGATGAGCTGGGTGCTTCTCTCGGACTACCTCAGACCTCTCTACGCCATGATCTGGATGTACGTCGTCTCCAACGCAAGGAAGCCCGGATACTTCACCTTAAACGTGATCGTGGCCGCCGTGGTGGCCGTCGTCGAGTTTGCGAAGTTTGGCGTGCACACGTTCGCGTACTTCCAGTTCTCGACGTTCTGGTACGCGACGAGGCCGGGAACAGTGCCCACGCAGAGGTCGACTGAGTTCTACCTGGTGTACTTCTACACGATCGGCACCTTGGCGTATCTCGTCTATGTCATTGTCGTCAGCCTCGTTCTGAGGAGCCAGGTCACCAACGTCAAGGGGAGGGAAGAAATCGAGGAGGCTGTCGAGCAGAACCCAGGAATCGGTGCCAGAATGTCGAGATTCGGAAAGCTGGGAACGAAGAGGAGGAGCCTGCGGTTCCGTGAAGCAAAGCCGCGATTTCGCCGAGTCCATTCGTCCAATTCTGTGAGCGAATGTGGCGATAGTGATGTGAAAATAGGGGGGCAGTTCCATCAATGGAAAGGAGAATTCTGAAACACCACTGTTCTATTGTACAAATCACTTGTCTCGCAGTTTCCTGCAGCACTCTGTGCACGAAAACATTTTGTGCAGCTTCTTGTACTGTAGTCTGAACACAATCAGGAGGAACAGTGACGACACAATCGCGTAGATAAACAGGAGCCACAGCCCAGTGGACGAAGACCGCGTTGCCTCCGTGATCATCACGGCAAAAACAGCCAGCAGGATCAGCGCAATGTGGCACATCGAGAAAATGCCCACATAAACCACCAGCGTGCACTTCAGGATGTCTGTCATCTCGGCGAAGTCCTCTCCGTGCTTGTTCGAGCTGCTGAACGACATCTTCAGCAGCTCATCTTCTGATGACGAGGTCGAATAGGCGTCGTCCTTTTCTGTTGCGGGATGGCGTTGCTTCCGAAATGGTAACGGGCGAAGCGATGATGTCTGAGACGGCCTATTCTGTCTGCTCCCACTCGAGGTGATGTCGTCGTCGAGGAAATCGGCACTCGGACCGTAGTCGTCGTAGACTTCGTCACGCCTTGCGTATCGTTGCCCCATTTCCACATCGCCCAAAGAAACCGAGCTCAGGGTCTCTTCGTCGCCGTCGGAAGAGTTGAGGATGGGAGACGTGGCAGTAGGAGGACTGTCGGCCATCGGTGAAGCGATGTCTTAGGCGGCTGATGACACACCAGTAATATTCCTTCCCCGCAGAAATAAACCGCTGGTCCGAGGGCGGGGCGGCCGACCGGAAAAATGAGGCACCAGAGAATAAATCAATCCAAGTATCGCGCGGACGCATGAACAACACCGGAGAATGATCAAGGCCGGAGAACTGAGCGCCGAGACGTCGCTCCCACGCTCGTTCGAGAAGTTCTCGAGGTACACGACCAGGGACATGTGGGTGAAGATCTACAGGGCCGTGTGCTCGATCACCCGACTGGGTCGGGGGCGGAGCGGGTCTGAGCCCGACCTTGTGCAGTCCGGGGACGAGTCCTCTTACATCTGCCGGTTGCATGCGTTCCAGAGAACTATGCGGCCGGCCGACATGTTGTCCGTGATCGACAGCATTTCCGACTCGGCGTCCGTGATCGAAGTCCTCATGCGGAAGGGGCTCGGGTCGAACAGGAACCTTGGGTACGTCGAGCTCGTCATTCCCAGCGGGGTTCTGCACACGATGGACACGGGAAGGGGGCGGCGGCGAAGTCCGCCATCGAAGGGAGACGGGGCAGAGCGCTACGCGGCCATGAACGAGGCGATAGCTAACTCTGACGCCCTGCAGAAGCTCGGTGGGATCAGCGCTGTGCTCAAGAGAACGGCTCTGGACGTCCTGTCGAACATGAACCGGCAGATGGCCCACTGTATGATGAACGCGTCGCTCTCGATCCGGAACCACACCGCATCCAGGGTCGACCTCGTCGTGGGGTTCGACCCGATGCCGGTGGACGTGAGGCTCCTGCACTCGGTTGTCATGAGGTTCGGACCATGCATCAGCGACATGTGCATCGACGTGAACAAGGGGGTGTGCCTCATCACGTTCTGCGTCCCGAAGGTGGACGAAGGTGCGCCTAGGAGACGGAGGAGGAGGAAGAAGAAGAAGAAGACTGCGCGGAATCCCTCCGTCACTGCGCTTCCAGACGGGGCTGTGCTGATCAACGAGAACACGGTGGTGTTCGAGAGGGAGAGACCGCCGCCGAGAATGCGGAAGGACAGAATGAGGCGTAAGCGCAGAGCCAGGTCTGCGTCGCGATTCCGGAGGGACGGCGGCGGTGCCCACCTACCCAGAAGCAAGAAGAGACACATTTCTCGGCGTGAATAAGGATTGTATTGAGTTCGTCAACACCACCCTTTCTTGCTTCATTCTCTTCACCCCTGTCACAGATTGGTGTGGAGGGGGAAAACTGCGACCAATGAACATTACGACCTCTTTTGGTCGATCAGCACCATTCTCTTTCGCTGAATGTACTCGTCAATGTCTTCCTTGATCACGAGGACCTCGTCCACTGGATTCACCATGCTTCTGCGTCGCGCAGATGGAGACACCATAACGGGCTCGTTCGCGCCTCCGAGAGCCCTGGCCAGAATAGCAGCCTTCCTCCTCTCATAGTCCTCCTTTGCCCTGAGGTAGGTCTTCGACACCTTCTCGTCAACAAACGCGGCGTTTGCGTAGACTCCCTCCCTCTTGTTCAGATCCGGCACGAAGTCGATGAACCTCATATCGCCGAACTCACCCATCTTCTGGGACATCTCCGTGAGCGGAGTAGGGCACAGAACGCGCATCGGGACCGTGAAGCGTGTCTCCAGCTGGGACTTCACCGCGTTCGCGATCAGGAGGGGGTCTGTCCTCCCCAGAAGAGAGATGTGGAACGCAATTGTCGTACGCTTCACCTTCGTGCGCGTGTTGACGAACACGTCCTCGGTCTTGATCGAGAGAAGGGAGATGCTGTCCACGGACTTGTGCTTTCCACTCATCACGCTCCGCAGGTACCTGAGCCGCCGAGTCATGGCGCTCCTGCGATTGAACATCAGGTTAACATGGGAGTCTCCGTCGGCGTCATCCTGCTCGTCGTCGGACATCAAATCCGCCTTGTGTATGTCCTCGACGTACACCTTCCGGATCGCGTTGTAGTTGTCCCGAGTAATGTAGTCAAAGTGCACTGGAACGTAGTGCTTCGGATCCTGGATGTCCTCCAGCAACCTGTACACATCGTCAGAGTTCGGTCTCTGCTGCATTCCGTAATACACCCTCTTCTTGATGCGAGGCCTGCGGTCGGGCGTGTTGATGCAGATGTAGTTCAGGTCCACTTGCTTCCCGTCCCGAGACCTCGGAAACTCGATCACCCGCATGTCTGCGCCGGGGTCACCGCTGTCAGCAGAGTCCTCCCGCAAGAACACCTCCCACAGGATCCGGTCCAGCCTCCGGATGCCTCTCTCGTACCCCTTCCTCTTTAGGCGCTGCGTGTTCTCGTCCTTCTTCAGGGAAAGGAGCTTCCTCCGCATCCTCTCGTCCCTTCCCTGGTCCGCGGCAGGCCTGCGGACTGACCCGTCCGCAGGGATCGGCGCCCTTCTCCGTCTAATTCGGCGGCTCCGACCTCGAGAGCGGCGTGGAGGCCCCGAGCGTCTCCTCTTCATGGGCCTCCGCACTTGCATCGGTGCAACGACGAGGTCGCCGACGCCGTCGGATTCGTCGCCTGATCCTGGAGACCTCTGGAAAAAGCCGCTGTTGGTCCTCCGAGACTTCGGCGCTGGTTCGCTGGCAGATTCGCGATCGTCGAAGAGCGCGGCCATGTCGACACCAGTCGGGGGCTCCCTCTCGCCGACAGAGTTTCGCATCCGCACGATCGAGTCGTTCACGATCCTGTCGACCTCGACGCAGTCCTCCAACGAGAGCTGGAACTCGGAGACGTCCATCTCGTAGTAATTCCGGATCAGCGTGATGATGGCAGAGGTTCGTACCGGGTCGATCCACTGCTCACTGAGGAACGAGGAGGAAATGAGAAGCACCTCCTTCGTCGCATGCAGCTCTGGCTCCAGGTCGATCAGGTCTTCGTAGAGGAACTCCACCGGGTCGTCGATCTCCAGGTACTTCTTAATCAGAGCCCTCGTGATGCTCAGCTGCGTCATGACCATCTCGACTCGCTCAAAGTGCCTGGGGAAGTGGCAATACTCCAGCCCCTCGGCCGCCATCTCGTCGAGGACGAGTCGCATGATCGACACCGCGAAACCGATGGACACCTCCTCGAGGATCCCCACGCTGATGGCCATCATCACAATCATCTGGATCGTAGTCAGCTGCCGGTACGTGGCCTTCATCTCCCTGCAGCTCCGCTCCTCGGCGCCGAGGTTCTTCTGCTTCTCCATCCTGCCGAGGATCGCCCCCTTCTTTGCGAGGAACACGGTCTTGTGGAAGGACCGGGACCACATCGCCTGGCCGGTGTTCGAGGAGTAGTTCGTCGACCAGAAAAAACAGTTCGCGAATGGCGTGATCGTCTTGATGAGCTGGCGGTAGGGCAGGCCTCCAACCTCGTCGGACTTCACGTAGTTCTGGGACCGATACGTAATCGTCGCAGACGAGAGCAGCTCCTTCCACAGGTTCAGGTCCTCAAGCTCGCGGTTCGACAGCTTCCTCTCGTCCTTGTGCAGGAAGATCCTGGGGTCGTTCTGCACAATCACCCCGCCGTCCTGGGGAGTGTCCGTCGTGAGGGCGTGCTTCGAGAAGTCGTCGGCACTGTCAGCGATCCCCTCGGCGATCAGCATCGTGATTCGCTTGTAGAGCTCGTTCTTCCCGGCCTGCCCGACACCCTTCGTCGTCACATGAAAGTGGTGGCCGTTCAGTCGGTCCTGTGCGTTCGGCAGCACGAAGGGCGTGATCGCCACGAAGCCCATGTACTGCTTCGGCACGGTCATGTACTCGTGCATCATCGGGGAGACCGTGGCGAGGAACCTCGAGAGCGTGCCGATCTTTGCGGGCACCGTCGGTCTCTCGAGGTCTGGATAGTCGTCGAACACATCCTCCTCCTCGTCGTCCTCGTCGTCACCACGCACAGGAGGATCTGGGCGCGGCACGTAGGGAACGTCGTCGATAATCCCGAGATCGGCACGCCTCTGGGCTGTCTGCATCAGACCCCCAATCACGGTGAACGTCCCCCCAAGGTCCTCCCTCGTCTGGCGGATGAACCGGATCAGAGCCTGGTTCGACGGCGAGTAGAACTGGGCCATCTTCACGTTCTCGAGGACGTACTCAAGAATCAGGAGCGTCTCCCTCATCCTCTCGGTGCTCAGCATCTGGCTCCCGTCCTCCTTCTTGATCTTCGCGACGTAGTGCGCCAGCTGGTCCAGCGGATCGGCGCACTTCGCGAGCATGTTCTTCGGAATGCCGAGCATCGCCACGAAGTTCGGACTGAAGAAGGCGTCGTCGGAGGACCCGAACTGCCGGCTGAAGAAGTTCGACAGCGTCGGGTGAAGCCACGGAAGCAGCCCCCTCTTCAGGGCCGCCTGCGTAAAGTCCCTGAGGTCCAGCGTGTACGTGCACGAGCCAGGCATCTTCACGTAGTTCACCCTGTTCTCGGCGAGGTCCCTCACGAACTGGTTCCTCGGCTGCTGCGCATAGTCGTCCTCGAAGCAGAACAGCTCCTTCACGAAGTCGATCCCGTAGCCGGCCTTGACGAGCACGGAGGCGACGTTCGACACCGTGAACACTTCGTCTGGGTAGAGCACCTCCCGTCTGTTGAACTCGTACTCCTCCGACCACGCACGGTAGCTCTCCTGGATGTCCTGGAGCTTGCACGGGGCAGGCCTGAACTCCTTCCTCTTCCGGCCGCGGCGTCTTCCGCGGCCCCTTCCGCGGCCCCCACCGCTGTCACCTCTGCCGTGGGCCATGGCCGACTCCGACTCGAAGAGACTCTCGAACTCCTTGTGGATGAGGTCCCTGGTGAGGTGCTCGCTCTCGACCGTCAGTATGACGAGAATCAGCCCGTTCTCTGGGATGCGGCAGATGTGCACGAGGCACTTGTCGGAGTCGAGCTCGTCGTCCACGTCCATGGGTTCGTCCACTTCACCCTCTTCCTCATCCGACATCACGTCATCGGCATCATCCTGCTCGCGAGCTCTGTCGTTCCTAGAGATCGGGAGGAGGTTCCACAGAGCTTCCTCCTCCTCCTCAAGAGCATCTTCCTCCTCCTCATCATCATCATCGTCATCTGACTCGTGGTCGTCTTCACGCTGCTGCTCCCTCACAGCAACCCTGCCGGACCTTCTCGCAGGTCCGTCCCCGAAATCCCCGTCCGGAACAGCGCCGAAGTCGAAGAAGTCGGGGTCCTCGTCGGGGTTGTCCTCGGCGAGCCCGTCGTCTCGGGGATCCGCACCAAATAGAGGTCTCGGGGCCCCGGCGAGCCTGTCGCGGGCCTCTGCCTCTGCAGCAGCAGCCAGCACTTCCTCCTCCCTCTCCAACCCCCCAACCCGGTTCCGCTCCCTGCTCGTCCGGTTCTTGAGCCTGTAGATCGTCTCGCACAGTATGGCGAAGAGCTGCATGGCACCCTTCATTCCGGTTCCGATTCTCTGTGACGACTCCCCAGAGCGCTTCGATGATTCTTCGCTGTAGACCTTGAAGCACGACAGAGTCAATGCGTGCTGATCCATCAGCTTCTCGTGAAACGCAAAGCAGTAAACAGACCTCAGGCCGTGGCGGAAAAAGTCGCGAAGTTCGTGCTTGTAGTTGAGCACCATGAACTTCTGCATCCGAGCAAACGATGACGCCATCTTATTCTGGTCGGTCTCACACAAACAGAAAGGTTTCTTGGGTTAGCTATAGAAACTCGTCTTCTATAGTGTTGACACAATCGGAATGCGACCTTGGTGGGATCGAAATATTCTCACAAAGTCCTTTTTCGTTCAGCCAGTGAGTGACTTTTTCTTTGGTGTCACCAAAGAAAAAAAGTAGTGGTCGGACAAATTTGGAAAAAAAAATACGATGACTTCATGTTTTACTACTCCGTCTCATTTGCTCTTCACCGTGCCGTGCAAGTTCTCGCATTAGCAGACCTGCAACCCTCCGACTCTCATCCACCGACTCCCTCGTCGGGAACACCCCGCGAATTCTTCTGCACTCAGTGCGCACGGACAGCGTTGTGTCCCAGATCAGCTGCTTGGGCCCTGCTTCGGTGAACTTCGCCGGAATCGTGAGGTCCTCGCCGAACCCGTTCTTCTGGTAGAAGATAATGGCCCTGTAATCGGAGTCCACGAAGATCGTGTAGATCGACTGCGGAAGGAGCTCCTTCATCGTGTTGACGAGGGTCGTTCCTATACCGCAGACCCGCTGGTACCTTCTGTCCACAGCAAGCAGCAGCAGCTCGGCAAATGGGTACACGGTTTCGTGCGTCTTGTATATCAGCCCCCCGATCACGGTGCTCGAGGACTCGTCCGTCGCGCAGAGCACAGTCGTCTTCCTGTTCTGCGTCACGAGCTTCTCAACGGCATCCCGCGGAATGTTGGGGATCTCGGTGTTGATGATGTCGATCAGGCGCCCGACCTTCTCGTACTTCTGCATTCCGTAGACGATCTCGTAGCGCACCCCGTTCTCGGAGAACAGGTGGTGTGCCCTGTCGAGACCGGAGAACAGATGCGGGAACTTCTCCTCCAGAGCGGCGTTCTCGGCCGTGTCCAGCTTCGGCACGAAGAAGCGACCCATCGGCCTCTTCCTCTTGGCCATGCTTCGCGTGGCCACTCGGCGGCGCTTGTTCTTCGGGGAGGAGGCATACTGTCTCCCTTCGTGGGAGCGCTTACGGACAGACGGCTTGAGCGAAATCAATATCGGCTTTTCATCGGATATATCACGAGGTGAGACTCCGGGCTGAGCATACCCGACGCTTCCATGGGCAGAAGATTCATCTGCCCGCATAAATTCGGACCCGGGCTTCTCCGGGACTCCGCTGCATTCTGCACGTGGATCCACCTGGCTGGCCGATGGACCAGCCAGGTCGAGCAGTTGCTGGTACGAGAGGGTCTGTGGGTCAGGAACACGGGGGGACGACATGGCTTCCATTTTTCACAAAGTCGACCGATGGTCAAGTACTTTCAAACCGTTGGAAACAAGGAAACGAACCACGCAGGTGCAAAGAAACAGGGTGGAAACCACCCTCTTTTTTCGTGACAAAAAAAAGGTGGTCAGCTGGTCGGACAAATTTATGGGCTGGGCAGGGCTGGGCAATACTCGAATTCTATTCGACGTGGAGCTCTTCGAGATGTCTCATCACAGTCCCTTCCTCGCTGAACTCGCGCATCCGGATAATCGCGATGCCCTGAGACTGGTTCCCAAGTTTGCTCCTCTGGAGGAGCTGGACGAGGTGAAGGCTGCCGTGAGCAACATCATCGCGGGCAGGCAGGTTGAGCCTGCCATGATTCGTCGTGTCCACCGCTTGTTATTTTTCGTGAAAATGAGTCAGAGGCCTAACGACTACGGAGAAGGGCACATTGCCAAGCGTTCAAGGCTCCAAGCCTTGATCAGTATGTCTAACGAAGTGATAATGACGAATCCTGAGGGCGGTGATTCAAGTAAAGACACCTACTCCTTTGGGGTGTTGATGAAAGAGTTGATGACCAAACAATAGTCAAAAATACGGCGATGAGATTTGTCAACGTTCTAATTATCTTCACTGTTCTCGCCTTCGCTGTCACTATCACTCCACTCACCCTCAAGCTCGTACCCAATTCTCTTCATCACTTGGGCATAGTTCTTTCTCCCCTTGCCCTTGATTCGCAAGAACTTGGCAAAGAGCTTTTCTTCCTCGTTGAGCTCACGAACCATGAGCTCTGTCAGACACATGGGGAACGTCTTCGCACAGAATGGCAACACGCCTTGCTTACGGAGAAAGTCCATTAGGTCCTCGAAGGCAAGGTGCTGTGCGACAACGGGTTTATAGAAACAAGGATACGTTTTATGTGCCAAAAAAAATAAGACAATACACGAATTCAGTCCACCAGCCTTTTCCCCTCAGTTCCTCAATTGCGCAGAAGCAGCTTTCCGCAATTTCTCAACCGTCCTTGCACCACCAGAGATCCTGTCGAGCACTACTTTGGTGCTCATCACGAAATCGAAGTCCGCCGAGCTTGCCATGTCGTACACGCGCCGCTCGCGCACGCGCTCCGCCACATTCACCATGAACGCCTTGTTCGGAGACACAGCGAAAATCTCCATCGTCCTCCCCTTCACGTCGACCCTCTCGAGGGATCCTCTGCGAACGGACACGGGGCTGTCGACGTCTTCTCCGTTGGGAAGAGCCCTGTGTCTGATCCTGTAGGAGACAGGGCTCCTCGCACCGTAGTTCCGCATCTGGTACTCGGTCAGGTACTCGTAGATCATGTCCACGTGCACGGTCTTCCCCACGATCTCGACAGTCGCGTCCATGTCCACCCTGGACGGCTTCTTCGTCTTGGTTGTGTGCACTTCGGTGAGGTCGGCCCTCGCGTAGGGCACGAAGTTCCTCTCCCCCTTCCGCAGCACAACGATGGCCGCCTCGCCGAGCTCGTCGCCTCCACGCGTCCTGAGACGGATGACGCCTGGAACGACGAACGACACGTCCGAGGGGACAACCGCCATCGCGAGCCTTCCCCTGTCGCTGTCCACGGTGCTGTCGTAGCACACCCACTTCGACACAGTCGCGCCGAAGGTCTTCAGAATCACCTTCTCCCCGCGCCCCTTCGGCAGTGAGATCTTCCCGAGCTTGAACGACCTCACAGCGTCGCTCACAAGCCTCGCGTCGGCCGAGGGTCCGTAGACATCCGCCGAGGGCGCTGCGTAAGCCGCTTCCTCCTCCATCTCGTAGTGCACCGCAGAGAGCGACTTCCTCGCCATCCTCGGCGGCATGCGCACGTTCCTTCCAGAAGACCTGTAGAGGTCTGCGTGTGCGCGGAACGGGGCGAACGCCGTCAGCTCCATGTCGGAGTCGATCCAGTCCTCGAGCCCGTCGTTCGTGATGATGGCCATGGCCGAGATCTCCGCGTCGTAGTCAATCCCCGTCTTAATCGGGTACACGTCCGTGAGAAGCGAGAGGTCGTAGACGGTCTTCCACGCGTTCGTGCGGCGCGAGTACTCGACGACGAACATCCCCACGTCGGGACTGTCCTCGTCGACCCCGTCGATGTCGAACTTGATGCCGGAGTCGCCAACGTGCTGGTAGGACGTGAAGGTCACGCGACTGTAGGGCTCCCCGTCGTCTGCAGAGTAGACCGACAGCGTCTTCAGCACGTCGTCCATGTGCTCCGGAAGCACCTTGATCGTGTCCAGAGACTTGACGACCTTGCGCACGCTCAGCATGCCGTCGGAGCTGATCTTCAACGTGTTGGATCTCCCTCTGCGATCCCGGATTGGGTTCCCGATCTGTGCATCGAGCGTCGGTGGCTCGGCAGGAATGGTCGGAGGGATCTTCGTCGCCAGCAGCCGCAGTTTCGGCTCGATCTCGATCCTTCCCAGGGAGATGACGTGGTTCGAGATGCCCGACCCGGACACGTAGATCGTGTTACCAGCATCCTGCACGCGTGGGAACCCGCCGCCGAGCACACCCTGGTCGTAGTCGCTCACGTACATCGACAGTCTCGTCATGAAGGCCTGGGCGGTTCCAAGGATGTAGAACGGACCGTTCACTTCCTGCCAGGGAAGGTCGCGCGTTGCGATCGTGTACTCCCACTGGTGGTTCACGACGTAGGCTCCGACCTTTCTCTCCTTGCGCTTCATGGCGGCGAGCGCTTTCCTCCTTCTCAGAGACTTGCTCGGCGGCGACGTCTTCTTCGTTCGGGCGCGAATGGCTCTGTGCTTGGCAGCTCTGATCTTCCGCCGGAGCTCGTCCTCCGTGTCCGCGAAGATGCACGGGCCCTCGTCGTCGTCCGTGGCCCCGGCAAGCATCACCTGGTACCTCCACCCGATGGCAGTGCCGATTGAAGAGTCCAGGTACGGGTGACCGAGGTACCCCGTTGCCGTCGCAAAGTCGGGGTCCCACAGCAGAGGAAGCATGTCCGCGATGAACCCAGCACCGCCCACACAGATGCCGAGCTTCATAGTCTCGGCGAGAACGTCGTCCTCGTCCGTTTCTGTGAGGGCCCACAGAGTTTCCAAGAGGTTCGTCGGCACTTCGGACGCGGTCTGCCTGATGACCAGGGCGGCGATCAGCAAGACCGTCTCAACCCAGTACTCGTCCTCGCACATCTTCCCCTCTCTGGTGGACTGCCCAAAGTCCCCGACCGCCACGAGCATCGGCCCGCTCTCGCGTTCCTCAGACAGGTACTTCACGAACACGTTGACCGGACGCAGATCGCGGTGGCAAATGTCGTTGCCGTGAACGTGTTCGATCCCCGTGAGGATTTGCCGAATCATGTTCCTCGAGTTTTCGAACGGAATCGTAGTGTCGGTCGACTTCATGTAGAAGTCCATATCGCGGTCAAACAGGTCCATCACGAGGTACGCTGTCTCCCCAATGAAGTAGTGGTCGTAGAGAGTCGTCACATTTGGGTGACCGCCGAGCTGCTGGAGAATCCCGATCTCCTTGTCCACCATTTCCCTTGACGAGTGGACGGGGTTGATCTTCTTCACGGCAAACTTTTCCTGGCTATCTCCGACGAGGTGGGCACTGTAGACCTTCGAGAACCCACCACCGCCGATCTTCTTCGTCCAGTCGACGACGTACTTCCCACCAAGAACGTCTGGTTCGTAGTCCAGCTCCTCACCCTCCTCCTCCTCGTCGTAGTCGGAATCATCCTCGCTGTCCTCCTCCGCAATCCTCGGCCCAATGAAGTGCCTCACGGGCATCGGCATGGACTCCGTCCTCCTCACGAACTTCGGAACAGCAGTCGCAGAGTTCCCGTACTTCATCACAAGCCTCTCGTCGGTCACTTTCGGAACGGTGTAGTACTCCGGGTTCTCGGCGAGGTGGTCCATTGCAACGTCAAGCGCCTCGCCGAGCTTGTCCGTTGTGCTCTTTCCCACGTCATTGTAGTTGTGCTCCAGCTCGACCAGCATCCCAGAGACGAGCTGCTTCGCGTCGACCTGGTCAATGCCCATTTTGTCGCCGTACCCACCCTTCAGGGGCCTCTTCAGCACCACGTCTGACGACCGCGCAAACCGCCTCCTTCGTCGAAACCCACGCCTGCGCCGGTTCTTCCGCACGCCGATCGCGCCGGCGGCGTAGTGGTCTGGGTCACGCCTCAGGTTCTTCACGACGGCCACGAGGATCTGACCGAGCCTGGCGTTGGAAATGTACCTTTTCGCGCCGATCTCCCTGACGAGACCCCTCTTCAGGCTCTCAGCATCGACAGACCAGATCACGAATCGCAGAGGCCGGAGAATCTCACCGATCATCGCCCTGGTCGTCCGCCTCCGCTTCCTCCTTCCGCACTTTCCGATTGCCGACCCAACCTGACTTGTGCTGCTTCCTTCACTCTCCCGGAGCTCGGCACTCTTTGCGCGAGTGTACAACATATCCCTGAGGATGGACTGCTGCGCCAGGTCGTAATTGGACGCAGCATTTCCCATTCTAGAGATATTTGTAATCATTTTAGCAATTTTCCGGCTGTCTGCAAGATCTTCATCATGGAACACGCCAATATTTTTGTTGAGGAATTGAAGACCAATCTTGTTTTGCTCGTTCGTAGCGAACAGATTCGTGTATTTCTGTAGGGAAGGCGCGTGCTTGAACAGCATGTAGTACACGTCGGCAAAGTCCCTTCTGTACTGCAATGGCAGTTCTCTCCCGGGGAGATACTGAAGACCGGCCGTAAGATGGGCGAGCTTCAAGAGGTACCATTCGTACCTCTTATGCGGTGGCAGTCCCTCGGGGGGACGTCTTAACCTCCGAGCCCCGATCATACTGCTGATGCCCTCAAGCGAGAGGCGTCTCTCGTACTCGTCCGTGTCGTAGATCGCCAGAGCGTCGAGGATCCACTGCTTCCTGGCGGCTCCCAGCATCTCGGGCTTCCTAGCCAGCCGCCTCTCCTCCCGGACGAACTTGTCGTACACAGTCGGCATGTTCTCCTTCAGGCTCAGCATCCGCCGCCCGAGGACTTCCTCCCCGTACTTCTGCGGATCAGACTGCGCAAGCTCCCGGTCTCTCCTCTTCCGCGCCATGTACTGGTCCGGAGTGAATATCTCCTCGATGTCCTCCTTGAAGGCGACCATCTCCCTCTCGGTTCGTATGGGGTCCTCCCTCCACTCGGCCATGAAGTCGCGGTCCTTCTCAAAGTTGGTAAGGTTAATGTCTACCATCCCCATCTCCTTCCATCTCCTCTCCATCTCCTCCAACGCGTCCCACTTCTCATCCCATGTCTCCTCCAGCTCAGCAAGCCGCTTCCTCTCACTCTCTTCGTACTCTCTAATTTCCTCCTCTCTCCTCCTCCTTAAAACTTCCTCGTATGGTACAGATGCATCCTCATAAAATCTCCTAACCTGCTGTCCCTTCCTCCACGCACTCTTCGCAAGGTCTGACACGGACCGCCCCACGGTGTCGTACAGGCTCGCCGCGCCTCGTCTGCCCCAGTTCGCAACCCCGACTGTGAGGTCGGTCACGGACTTCTTCACCTTCCCGTAGAGGTGCTCTCCGGCGCCACGGAATCCCCCCTCGACGAACGATTGCATGAACCCGCGGTCGCCAGTCTCGGCAGCTCCCTCGGCCAGCTTGCGGATGTCGCGCTGGACCTGGGGACCTCCCTCCTCGGTGGACACCGTTTTCCGGATCAGGTTGTCCACGCCCTCGGACTGGGCCCCTGCGAGGAACGGGAGAACCGTGCGGATCGTCCTCACGTCGAACTGGTTCGCAGACACGATGGCGATGTACCCGATGCGTCCGAGCGCCCTCCACTGCCGGAACGTCTTGCGCAGCGCCCGCCGTCTCCTCTTCTCAGCCGGATTCGCGCCGATCCTCGAGAGAATCGGCGTCTCTCTCCTGAAGATCCACCGGTCTGTCCTCGGAATGTTGTCGTCGGCAAACATCCAGAGGAGCGCGTCTGGCACTTCCCACCACATCTTCGCGGCAGATGGGTCGACCTCACCCTCCTCCTCGTCCTCGGACAGGTCATCGTCAACGGCGTCTCTCCTTTTCCACAAGCCTGCCAGTTTTTCTCCGAACCACCGATCGAGCGCGCCGAGGCGTTCGTCCATGTAATGACCGCCCAGATCGAGCTTCCCCATCGAACTGTACCTCTCGAAGGCCTTCACCTCGTTGTAGAGAATCCGCTGTCTGTACTCATCGAACGACCCACCAATGCGCCGAACAGACTCGTGCGCTTCCATCATGTAGTGATACCGGAACATGGTGGGGTACGAAGGGAGCATCACGCTCTCTGGCAGCCCCCTCCGAATGGCCCTGGTTTGGGCGTGGCCGACATTGGCCGAGAACACGTTGTTGAACATCTTCCACATGTAGTGGAAAGTGTAGCCCTTCGACCGCTCTCCGACGTCCGTCGAGAGGAACCGCATGATGTCCCTCTGCACAAAGACACCCTTGATGCTTTCGTAGATCCACGCAAACCACCCGGCCTTCTTCCCATTAACGACAGCTTCTGGCTCGTCGAACGGAGCACCAAAGACTGACACTGGCCCTTCGGGCAACGGCAAGCGAACGGTGTTAGCTTTCAGAGGCGGGGTGTAAAATATAGTGGTTGCCTTTGCACCGGGATCGGTGGACAGGGTAAAGTTCTTCAACTTGTTTGACTTGGAATATAAGACGGATGGATTGTCTGTCCGATCAAAGTAGTCGTACACGTATTTCTCGACAGATTCGTCGGCTCTCGCGTACGTAGAGAATGTTTCCATGAACTCGTCCTTGTCTCCGTACGGATAGTACCTCCACATTTCCTCGATGTCGCTCGGGTCCTGCACCTCCTTCGTGTCAATCCACACAGCAGCCGGTCGAGGCTCGAAGAATCCCCTCAAGAGTTGCTCTGCACCCAAGCCAGATCCGGAAGGCATGTTCGACGGGTTGTGGAACACAGATCCGTCCTCCTGAAACAGGAAGATCGCGTCGTCCGTGTTCCCCTTTTTGAGGGCCCACATCTTCTCCTCGAGGGTCAGCTCGCGGTACTTCCGGAACGCGGGGAGGTGACGACTCGTGATCCCCTTCTTCGTGCCCTTCAGAAGGCGCAGGAGCTCACGCGGGCCCACGGCCTGATCCTCCTCCATG
>Ga0180435_10001351_pt1 | contig 25668 bp, 17 predicted proteins | sample SS_ome_3_FD_132467 | JGI IMG/M metagenome (GOLD analysis project Ga0180435, IMG submission 132467) | Hypersaline lake sediment archaeal communities from the Salton Sea, California, USA - SS_3_S_1 metaG | ecosystem: Environmental > Aquatic > Non-marine Saline and Alkaline > Hypersaline >... | reverse complement strand
TTCACTGAGCCAGACTTGAATTTCCATACAGGTACGGTGATCCCGAAATGATGATCTTCTATAGCAGACGGATCAACACTAAATCAAAGTTATATCATTGGCAATGACACAAATTAATTATACCGGCCTTACCCGGTTCCCGCCAACCTGATCCTCCCGTGATTGCTGCTTCATATCAGGTTATTCCTAACAGAACTCCAACAAACTCGACTGTAGTCATTTTTTTTCATTGACCGCAGTCGAGTTTGGAGTTATAACTCGACCGCAGTCAATTTTTAATTGTCTGGTGACAAAGCATCCGCTGTATCTCGCTATAGAGACCGGTTAGTATATCCACTTACTTCTATTTTGTAAAATCAATGGCATCACTTAGAGAACAGAAGAAGGAGCAGACCCGGAACCGGATTCTGGAAACCGCGGTCACGCTGTTTTCCAAAAACGGCATCGATAACACCTCGATCGAGGAACTCGCGCACAAAGCCGGTATCGGCAAAGGCACCGTTTACACCTATTTCGAAACCAAGCGCCAGATTGTCAAAGCATTATGTGACAACCAACTGGAGAATACCCGCAAAGAACTGGCCGCCAAAACGAACCCGGATTCGTCGCTCAAAGACCAGATGGTGGTCATCTTCGAAGCTGATTTCAATTCCATTACCGCGGACCGGGAATTCGGCAGGGTTTTTCTGCAGGAAATGGTCTTCCCGAAAGAACCGCTGTCGGCAGAAGATTTCACTGTACAGAACGACTATTTCGAATTGCTCTATCCCCTTTATCAAAGGGCTCAGGAACGGGGAGAAATAGACGAGAACCTGGAACTGCTCAATATCTCCGGCCATTTTTATGCGATATATCTGCTCGTTGTTTCCTGCTGGTATACCGGTATGCTCAAACGCGATGAAATTCACGAGGCGTTTGACGTACTGATGACTGAAACCATCAACGGCCTCAAACCACAATAGTTTGGTGACTCACATGCAAAGCGCCTATGAAAAACCGAAAACGATTCGCGCAAAAATCGTTTTCTTTATCTGGTTCAATATGCCCCGCTTCGTACTGCTGGCAATGATCATACTGATCGTGATGCTGTTCATGGAGGTCAGTGATAAACGCTCGACCATCATGGCCGAACAGCAGGCGGCAATCAAGCAGGAGCGACCGCCGGTCAACACCGTGGTCATGGAAGTACAACCCGGTCCGATCAGCAATCGCCTGAATCTCCCCGGCTCGATCGAGGCGTGGAAGACCTTGAATTTAACCGCAAAAATCGCCGGCACCGTAGATGAAATCGTAGCCCGGGAAGGTGACACCGTCAGCAAGGGTGACGTCCTGCTCAAATTCGAATCGGACGATTACCGGATCGCGCTTGAACGGGCCCAGGCTGCATATCGGCTGGCCAAGGCCGATTATGAGCGTGACAAAGCCGTTTTCGCCAAAGGCGTCATCCCGCCGGCTGAGATCGAAGCGCGGGAAACCGGTATGCAGACGGCCAAAGCCGACCTCGACAACGCGAAGCTGCAGTACGAGCGCTGCATCGTCACATCGCCGATCGAGGGGGTGGTGAGGAGAATCGACGCCAAAACCGGCATGTTCATCGGGGTTGGAGACCCGCTCGCCCAGATCCTGCAGATCAATCAGGTCAAAGCGGTTATCGGTATCCCGGAAAGCGATGTCACGGCCGTGCGTACGCTTGATCAGATCGATGTCGAAATCAGGGCGCTGGACAATAGAATCGTTACCGCTACCCGGCATTTCATTTCCGCATCACCGGAAACCATGGCCCGTCTCTACCGGCTTGAACTGGCAATCGACAATCCCGATCACCAGATCCTGCCAGGTATGTTCGTGCGGGCCGATATCATCAAACAGCGTCGCGACCAGGCCCTGGCAATACCGTTTTATTCGATTATCTCCAGAAACGACGAACAGTACATATTCGTCGAAAAAGACGGCATCGTCGAGAAGCGGATTGTGGAAACCGGCATCATGGAACAATGGATGGTAGAAATAACCACCGGGGTCAGGCCGGGCGAGCACGTGGTGGTTGAAGGACACCGTGACGTGGAAGACGGCCGCACCGTCAAGGTGGTCAAAGTATTAACCGATCCGGAGACCCTCACCCTATGATTATTTCAGATACCGCCGTTCGCAAAAGTACGACTGTCGTCGTGCTGGCCCTGCTGCTGATCATCGTCGGGGTGTACTGCTATATCGTTTTACCCCGGGAGAGTTCCCCCGATATCACGATTCCCAACGTGTTCGTGTCGACGAGTTATCGCGGGGTTTCACCAACCGATGTTGAAACGGCGATAACCATCGAAATCGAAAAGAAGCTCAAGGGGCTCGACGGGCTCAAAAAAATAGAATCGGTCAGTTCCGAAGGACTTTCGTCAATCAATATCGAATTCGTCACCGGCACCGATATCGCCCAGGCCCTGCAGGATGTCAAAGACAAGGTTGATGAGGCGCTGGGCGACCTGCCGTCTGATCTCGAAGACGACCCGACGGTGTTCGAAGTCAATTTTTCCGAAATGCCGATCGTCGTGTTCTCGCTGTCCGGAACCTGCGGCCTGCCCTGCATTAAGGATATTGCCGACGACCTCGAGGACGACATCGAGGCGATCAGCGGCGTCCTCGAGGTGGACATAACCGGCGGCCTGGAACGTGAAATCAGGGTCGAGGTCGATTCGGACAAGCTGGCCCACTACGGGTTGACGATCAGCAATTTCCAGGAAGTCGTCTATGAGGAAAACAAGAACACCTCGGGCGGCACCATCCGGCTCGGCAACGGCAGATTCCAGTTGCGGGTTCCCGGAGAGTTTTCCACTCCCGAAGAGATCTACGGGCTGGTGCTGACGATCCACAACGGCGAACCGGTGTATCTCAAAGACGTGGCCCGGGTCGTGGACGGGTTCAAGGAGGAAACGTCACGGTCGCGACTGAACGGCCGCGACGCCGTGAATATTTCCGTGAAGAAACGTACCGGAGAGAATATCATCGAGATCAGCGAGGCGATCGACGCGATCATCGAAGAGGCGGAACCGACGTGGCCGCTGGGAACCGAGATAACAAAAGTTATGGACAATTCGCGTGACATCAAGAACATGGTCGCGGATCTCGAAAACAACATCCTCACCGGCCTGGTGCTTGTCCTGATTGTTATCTTTCTGGTTATGGGAATTCGCAATGCCCTGCTTGTCAGCCTGGCGATACCGTTTTCGATGCTGCTGTCATTTTCGATTCTGTACGCCATGGGTATTACGCTGAACATGGTTGTGCTGTTCAGCCTGACCCTGGCGCTCGGCATGCTCGTTGACAATGCCATCGTCATTGTTGAAAACGCCTATCGATTCATGGAACAGGGCGCGTCGCGCTTCGAAGCGGCCAGGCAGGCCACCGCTGAAGTGGCCTACCCGGTAATGGGCTCGACCCTGACCACGCTGGCCGCTTTTTCACCGATGCTATTCTGGCCGGGCATCATGGGCGAATTCATGGGGTATCTGCCCTTGACGCTGATCATCACGCTCGCATCGAGCCTTTTCGTGGCCCTGGTCATCAATCCGGCCATGGTTTCCCTGTTCATGAAAGTAAAGCTGAAAGCGGGGAGTAGGAAAAGAACGCACAATCTCCAGGAAATTTCGGAAGCGGTCCAGAAACCGGCGGAAATCAAGGGGTTTCTGCTGACCAGGTACACCCGCAGTCTGTCCAGGGCCCTGCAGACGCCGTTTACGGTGGTCGCGATCGCATTCTGCGTGCTGATCCTGATGTTTCAGGGATGGCTGCTCGTCGTCGGCCTCAAGAAGCCGGTCGAATTTTTCCCGAGCATCGACCCGAAAAGCATTTATGTAAATGTGGATGTTCCTGAAGGCGCCGACATCGATTATATCGACCGGATCATGCAGCGCATCGAATTCTCGCTGAGCGGCGTAGAAACAGAGATTGACGGCAGCCCGATCGATGACACGATGACCCCGCTGGAGGCACTGGTGCCGAAAAAACACGATCTCGGGGACGGTTCGACCAGGCAGGGTCCCAGCGATATCGCCAACATGGAAAGCCTCTACATGAGGGGCACGGTGGCCGCCGGCGGCGGTTCGTCGTTTTCCGCCAACACCCCAAACCATATCGGTGTCCGTTTCGTCGACATGGAAGACCGGGGGCGCTCCTCCAAGGCCGATGTCGAGGACATCCGCGGACGCATCAAATATATTCCAGGTGGCAAAATCACCATCGCCGAAGCCGAGGAAGGACCGCCGACCGGCTCCCCGATCAATATCGAGATTTCCGGAAACAATTTCACCGTGCTTGGTGAAATTGCCAAGAACATCAAAGATGTACTGACCACCGTTCCCCATGTCGAAGATATCAGGGACGACTTCGTCGAAGGCATTCCGTCGGTGCAGGTTGAAATCGACCGCCAGAAAGCAGCGCTTTTCGGCATGACCACGAACATGATCGGTTTCGCGTTGAAAAGCGCGTACAACGGCCTCGAGGTTTCATCGTTCAGGGAAGGCGACGACGATTACGACATCACCGTGCAGTTAAAGGAGGCAGACCGCAAAGTCGTGGATATCCTGCACGAATTGATGCTGCCGACTCCAACCGGTGAACTTGTTCCGCTGTCGACTATTGCCGATATTGAATTCGCCGGCTCGATCGGCGATATCAACCGTATCGACAACGAACGGGTGGTAACCGTCAAGGCCAATGTGGATGAGACGAAAATACCGGGTCCGGTGGCCCGGGCAGAGGCGGAGGCATTCCTTGAAAAATTTCCGCTGCCGCCCGGATATAAAATCAAATTCACCGGTGAGTTCGAGTTCCAGCAGGAATCGCAGGATTTCCTGACCAAGGCGTTTCTGGTCGCCCTGCTGCTGATCTTCCTGATTCTCGTGTCGATGTTCAACTCGATCAGCCAGCCGTTTATCATCATGACTTCGGTCATCCTGTCGCTGGGAGGTGCATTTCTCGGCCTGGCACTCTTCTCCCAGCCGTTCGGCATCATCATGACCGGGGTCGGGGTAATCTCGCTGGCAGGCGTCGTGGTCAACAACGCGATCGTGCTGATCGATTACACGAACAAGCTGCGCCAGCGCGGATACCAGCTGCGAGATGCGGTCATTGCGGCCGGAGCGACCCGGCTCAGACCGGTTCTATTGACCGCAATCACGACCATTCTCGGACTTATTCCAATGGTCACCGGCGTATCGTTCAACTTTCACACGCTCAGCATGTCCTGGGTCAGTGAATCGAGCCAGTGGTGGCGATCCATGGCCGTCGTCGTCATCTTCGGGCTGATGGTCGCCACGTTCCTGACCCTGTTGGTCGTACCAACGCTCTACTACCTGTTTGAACAGGCTTCGGATGCGAGGCAGCGATTTACTTCAAGAATCAGGTCTTTATACTGGAAACCATACCCCTACCTGGCGGGTGAATCACTTGTAAGAAAGGACCAACAATGAAATTTCGATCGATTTCAAAATTTCTGACCCTGGCAGCAACAGTAGCGCTTTTTATTCTTCCCGCAGCAGCCTCTGCGGACCAGAAGCCGATACAGCTCAGTATTGCCGAGGCCGTGGAAACGGCACTGCTGCAAAATCTCGGTCTTAAACTCAGCCGTGAAGATGTCGTGCAGGCGGAAGGTACGGTGCTCAGCGCCGAGGGCGCGTTCGACTACCAGTTATTCGGCGAAATCGGCGCCACCGGTAAAGATGAGGCTCCGGTAACTTCGGTCAGCAGTTCAAAGGAGAATACCGCTGCCTGGAACGCGGGAATCCAGAAACTATTTTCCCCGGGAACAGAGCTGAGCCTCAATTGGAACAACGGCAATCTAGACACCGACTCCGATCTCTACCTGTTCGATCCGGTCTACAACTCCGAGCTGGTCCTGGATTTGAGTCAGCCGCTGCTGAGAGGGTTCGGGGAAGATGTACAATACGCCGATCTCAACAGTGCCCGAACGCAGCTCGAAGCCGCGTCATTTCTGGTGGACAGCAGTGCCGCCGACCTCGCTGCCCAGGTCAAGCAGGCATATTGGGAACTCGTTTTCGCCCATGCAAACCTGGAGGTGCTGAATTTATCGCTTGAACTTGCGAGAAGACTGAAAGACGATACGGAAACCAAGATCAACGCCGGCAAACTCGCATCGATAGACCTGTTTCAGCCCGAATCTGAGGTCGCCCAGCGGGAACAGGACCTGATCGCCGGTGAACAGGCAATCGGATTTGCTGAGGACAGCCTGAAGCTCCTGATGAACAGCCCCGACTGGCTGATTCCGATTGCCCCGGTGGATGAACCTGAAACCACGCCGATCAACCCTGATTTGCGTGATGTCTACAACGAAGCACTCGACAACCGGCCGGACCTGAAGGCCGCCGAACTGCAGATAAAAACCTCCCAGTACCAGCTGGAAAAAGCGGACAATAACCGCAAGCCGGCGCTGGATTTGCGCGGCTCTTTCGGCATCGGTGCCAATGCGGATACCTACTCGTCCGCACTGGACAATTCGCTCTCTGACAGCGATACGCAATGGCAGGTGGGGCTGCTTTTTTCCCGGCCGCTGGACAACTCACTCGCGGAAGGCCAGTATCGACAAACCCTTTCGACGTATCGCAAAAACCAGACCAGCCTCGAACAGCTCAAACAGGAAATCAGGCGAAGCGTGCGCAGTACCGTGCGCGATGTCGAACTGGCGCTCAAGGCTATCGAGGCAACCCGCAAAACCCTGCTCGCCACCGAAAAACGACTTGAGGCGGAACAGGTGAAATTCGATGCCGGACGCTCGACCACACTCGATGTATTGATTGCGCAGCAGGACTATGCGCAGGCGCTCTCGGCCGAAAACCGTTCGAAAATCCTCTATGCCCAGAGCCTGTCGGAACTGGACCGGATCCAGGGGAAAATTTCCATCCCCTGAGCCACTGCCAGTGATTACATAAAATAGAGGGGATGCCGCAATGCAGGAGAACATGCTTCGGCATATCTCTTGTACACAATTTCATAACCAGGTCAGGAAATGGTACCGGCAACACCAGGCGGACGTTTGCTCTACGAGTCAGGAGAACTCGAACAAAGGCTGATTCGTGCAGCAGATCTGCTCTCCAGCTGCACCTTATGCCCGCGCCGATGTGCAGTAAACCGGCACAACGGTGAAACCGGCGTATGCGGAACAGCGGACCAGGCCGTCGTTGCCAGCTACAATCCTCATTTTGGTGAAGAGGCGCCGCTGGTGGGTAATACCGGTTCCGGCACCATCTTCTTTGCCGGGTGCAGTTTGAAATGCTGCTTTTGCCAGAACTACGATATCAGCCATCATGCCTCGGACGGCGTTGCGGTCGATCCTGTCAGGCTCGCGGCAATCATGCTCGACCTCCAGCAGCGCGGCTGCTGCAATATCAACTTCGTTACACCAACCCATGTCGTCCCGCAGATTATAGCTGCCCTGCCCCTCGCCTATGAAAACGGCCTGAAGCTGCCACTCGTCTACAACTCCAGCGGCTATGAAACTATCGAAACCCTCGGCCTTCTGGACGGGATTATCGATATCTACATGCCCGATATCAAGTTCTGGGCGAATACATCGGCGCAAACATACGCTGACGCTGCGGATTACCCCGGAATCGTGCGCCAGGCAGTCAAGGAAATGCACGGCCAGGTCGGCGACCTGGAAACGGACACCGGCGGCATCGCAACACGCGGCTTACTGGTACGGCACCTGCTCATGCCGGGCGGCATCGATGAGACTGAACAAATTCTTGGATTTATCGCCGCAGAGATATCGAAATCGACCTACGTCAACATCATGGATCAATACCGTCCGTGCGGCAACGCCCTTCAACACGAGGAGCTGCGACAAACAATCGAGCCGGGCCACAATGAGCGGGCGATCGCCCTTGCCAAGCAGGCAGGCCTGACCCGGCTGGATGACCGGGATATCCGTTCCCTCCTGAAACGACTGGGATTCTCTCTTTAGCCAGTCACAATATTTTGACAACTTCAAGAGACAGCGGCCGCATCCGCGTTCCGCTCCCGGTGCCACCGGTCCAGGTTAGACTGGATAAATTCAATGATCCGGCGGTGTTCATCGGAACCTTTCCCCTCCACCGACAACGGTTCTCCAAACGAAAAATGCACGGTTCGTTCGGGGACGATCCTGCCGAAATCCTTCAACCGCTTTCCGTTTTCCCAGGCATCGGTGAGCAGCGCCAGCGGAATCACTTTTGTCCCGGCCCGCTTCGCCAACTTGATCCCGATTGTACTGAACTGCTCAGGGTTGAACGGTGTTCGGGTCGTCTGCGGAAAAATAATGATCGAAATATTTTTTGACAGTCGGTCCGCACCCTGCTCCAGCACGATTTTAAGATCCTGGCGCGGATTGGTGCGGGTCACCGCGATAGGACTGAGAGAGGCCATCACCCGTTTGAAAACCGGAACTTCAAGCAGACTCTGCTTGATCACATAGGTGAGCGGTTTATACGGCAAAATCCAGGTCGGCAGCACCACCGTTTCCATCACGCTGAGGTGATTGGCAATGAAGAGGACGGGACCGTTGACCGATTTTACATGCTCGAGTCCTTCAACCCGGAACCGGATACCGACCGATTCGAGCGCCCGCATCACATTGATGCTTCCCGCCTGCCACGTCGGGTTGTCGTATAATCCTTTGCGGGCTTTTCCTGCAGATAAAAACACTTCGGTAAGAAATTGTGCATAGAACGACAGCGAAGGCAGGGTGCGTCCCATGATTCCCACCGAACCCGGCGGGCTGCGATAGGTGGAGTCGTCTGTCGAGAGATTCTGCATGATTCGTCACCGCGGGCAGCCCCGGCGTTACTGGCTGCTTCTGGCTCTCGCCACCGCGTCGTTTACGGCAACGGCCGACGGATTCAGGTCCTGCAGGAAGGCAGGAAGCCCCTGCTGTGCCTGTCGCGCCTCTTCCTGGCTGGCAAACTCCCCGAAATAAAGCGTAACCGTCTGGGGCTGTCCCGCTTTCCTGAGAATATACGCCTGATCTTTGATCGGCTGATAGCTATTCTCACCAAGCATTTCAGCCAGTCTCCGCTCAGCCTGATCTACCGGCAAAGCAGTCAGCTGAACGGTGTATTTGCCGCTGCCCGCTCCAACCAGCCACCGGGATCCGGCTGCCAGACGTTCCGCATAGTAGGCCTGTGAATTTTGAGGCGCGGCAACCCGCGGCCTCTCTTGAATGGGTTGCACGGCCTGCGGCGAAACCGGCATACTGACTACAGCCGCTTCTTTCGGTTCAGGAGCGGGTGCCGGTACCTGTTTTATTTCTTCCGGCTTAACGGTCGGCGGTTGTGTCATAGTCGCCTGGACCACCGGCTCAGGCTTCGGGACCGGCGCCGGCGCCTGCGGCGACCGCTTGCGTTGATCTTCGAGCGTCACCACGGTAAAGGGCACCGCGTCCGTACGCTGTTTTTTCTTTGTGACCACGGTAAGTTCAGGAATCTGGATGGAATCGGTAGAGGCAATCACTTCTTGTTCAGGCCGCTCCTGAATTTCCGGCCGCTGAGGCAGCGCCGGAACTTCAGCCGGTTTGCGGAGCACAGTGGCCGTCTCAGTCGCAACGGAAACAGCGGGTTGCTCCGGCGCCACAGGCTCTACTTCAACCGTTTGCCCAGACACCGCATTCTCCGGTGGATTCAGGATCTGTGTGACCGCCTCCTCGCGCACGGTTTCCGTTTCGCTGGTTTCTAGAGGCAGCGCCAGCTCGGGCTGCTCAACATCTATTTCGGAAGGAATTTCTGCCCCGGCTGCAACAGGTCCACTGCTCTCGGGCTGCTCCTGGATGTCTGTTTGCAAATCTTCAATCTGCTGCGTTTCCGCAATTTTCTCCTGATCAGGCTCAGGCTCAACGACAGCGGCCTGGCTTGCTGCAACAGGTGGTTCGATATTTTGAGCCGCGACGGCAGGCGGTGCCTGTTCAAGTTCGGCTGTGATCGGCGGCGCCGGCGTGACTTCGCGTTCCTGTTCCACGAGTGTTCCTGTCACGGGCGCCGGTTCAGCGCGGGCCGGCTCCTCTTGCACCGCCTGCTCTTCTTCCACGCTCGCTTCAGCAGCCGGCTGTGTTTCTGCAACCGGTGACTCGATCTCAGTATTCGGGGATCTTTCTGGCGCCTGCACTTCCGCGACTTGTCCTTCGACCGGTTCTATTGCCGTTTGTCTCACGACAAGCGGTTCCGGTTTCTGTTGCTCGGCCACTTCAGGAATCTCGATCGGATCGGGCTCGACCTTATCGAGTCTCAACTCCGGTACAACCTCATTTTCCGCAACTGGTTCAACCGCCTCTTCATCACCCCCCAGCAGCAGAAATAAGAACAGCAGAAGAGCAACAATCCCACCGGCAATCACGTACCACCGGGAGAAAAACCGGGGGACGCTCAAAAACTCCAGATCAACGTTTCCGAGCCGGCCCGATGCATGAATCCTGCCATTTTCCTCCACCGCGGCCACCGACTCTTCTTCATCAGTCCCGTCATCAAATCCCGCCTCTTCCGGATCCGTCAGACTGCCGGCGGTAACATACCGGTCCGCCAGGCGGTTGATCAGTCTGAAATTACCGCGGGCGGTGTCCATGATCCGGTCAGCCATTCTCGGACTGAAATAATCCAGCTCGGAACCGGAGGCTACAGCTACACAGTGGTTGAGATATTCGCAGGTTGTTTCCGCATCCAGCGGATCAAGACTGTAATTCCGCTCCTCGATGTCCCGGAACGAGACAATACCCAGCTGTTTGAAATTTAGCAGAAACAGCGGTTGACCGCTCAGCACGAGTTGAATCGTGGTGGCCTCGTCGTTGGCCATGTCCACCATTGTGCGAATTCGCTCAAGCGTGGCCAGAAATATCGACTCGGCGCCGTCGATGAAAACAACCAGACGGCGGTTATCGTTTTTCAGCGTTTCGATGATTTTTTCCAGCCGCGTGCCCCGGTCGGCATGCTCATCCCCGCCCGTTTCGACCAGGGTCGAGATTCCCTCGATTACTTCGTCGAAAGACTCCACTCCCCGCCTGAAGAAAAGGACCTGGCAGGACTCGCCCAGATCTTCCTCGACCTTCCGGCAGATCATGGTCTTACCGGAACCGTCGGTGCCGGTGAGGGTTATCAGCGGCACGCCTTCGGCCAAGGCGGTTTTGATATCGTTGACAATGCTCCCGCGCGCGCCTCCCGGAAAGAAGAAGGCCGTATCGACATCATGCTGGAACGGCTGTCGCGTAAAAGTTATACGATCGTTATACATGCAAGTCGGTGCCGGACGTCTGACAATGGCCGCCGTATGGCTCAACCGTCCGTGACACGTAAATTATTAAACTCCGTGGACCGCCCCGTTTCGCGGGGCTAATCCGTATTTTGACCAACCATTAATAGTAACATGTTTTACTGGATTCGGGAACTGAAAAGGGTTAACTGTCATGGCAAAACGTTTCATTGACTTATGACGATGCTGAAAAATTGTTTTATATGAGAACCTCAGGTACTTTTCCCTGCCAGAGAAAAAGGTGAACGTGTGCCGGTATTCCAGCTCAATCAACAGATGATTTTTCCCCACCCCGACCTGGCCGAACCCAACGGCCTGATCGCGGTTGGCGGCGACCTGTCCGTTCCGAGACTGGTCAATGCCTACCGACACGGAATCTTTCCGTGGTTCGGGGAGGGTGACCCGATTCTCTGGTGGTTCACTTCACCGCGTCTCGTGCTGATCCCCGACGAGTTCAAACCTTCAAAACGCCTGCTCCGCTATTACCGCAACACCGACCTCACCATCACGATGAACCGGTCGTTTGCAGAGGTGATCAGGCTCTGTGCGCAAACCAGGATCAAAACCGACGAAGGTACCTGGATAACGGATGCGATGGTTGATGCCTATATCGAGATGCATCGGCACGGGTACGCCCACTCGGTCGAGTGCTGGCAGGAAGACCGGGTCGTTGGCGGACTCTACGGGGTCGCGCTCGGCAAGGTTTTCTTCGGTGAGTCGATGTTCTCGACGATTTCCAACAGTTCAAAATTTGCCTTGATTCATCTGGTAGGTTTTCTAAAGTCAGAGGGATATCAATTGATTGACTGCCAGATGACCACCGAGCACCTGGTCTCCCTCGGAGCGCGTGAAATTTCAGGTCGATACTTTCAGCACCTGCTTAAACAATACATCTGGCAACCTTGAAAAATTCGGATTAAATTTCAAAATCGCCGCCATTTCTGATCATCCTTACGGAGCCTGACCCCATGGGAAAAACTGCTGATATGGAAGTATGCGACGGATGCGGAAAAAAAGACATCCTCGTTGAACAGGAAGGAAACGAATTTTGTCCCGATTGTTTCGCCATCGTCGACGTTTTGTACAAACGACCCGAACTCGTTAAAGAGCTGTGCAGGCTTACGGGCACGCACATCAGCAGCCAGGATACCGGAGCCGTCTCTCCCCAGCCGCAGGAACTGCCGGACGTGCTCGATGCGGTCAGGTATCGCACCAGGGACCGGGAGCAGAACACCTGGTACGTATCGATCAGTGAAATGGACGGGGATCCGGTAGAGATTTTCGCGTCGACGGCGTTCGACCGGGATCAGCACCTGCAGTCACGCATATCCAACCTCACCACGATAACCCGGCTGATATCGCTTATCCTCAGGCACATCTTTTTAGGGGAAGTGCTGACGCTGGATAAAACGGTAAAACAGCTGCGCCGCAGTTCCAGGCAGAAAAACGATCTTCCCGACATGCTCTCTTCGGTACTGGCGAATTACAGAAAAATCAATACGGAAACGGATGCCGGGGAGAACAAGCCGTGATTCAAAAATCGAGGTAAAATTCGTATTCGAGACCGGATCGCTCGAAATGCCGGAGGATTTTCTGCAGGCCGTAGAGCCGCTGCACCCTGAACCGCAATTCCCAGTCCTGCTCTTCAACCCGGTGATCGGACAGTCGTTTCAACTCGATCAGCTTCATCTGAAAAGGCGCCGATCCTATAGCCGCCAGCACCTTGCGCCTGGTATACTGGGCGAAAACGACCGACTGCGGTTTGACGATGGGAGTTGAGCGCTCCCAGGAGATGTCTACCGCATCCTCCCGCTGAAACTCGAGTTCATGCAGCCGCGGGCAGTTTTTGTTGTGCACGGACAGCGCCTTTTTCGTCAGCAGCGCACAGTTCAGTTTATCCGCCGGGTTCGGTTTACAGCATGACGATAATTTTATAAACACCGGGTCCAGCGTATCGAGAATGATCCTGTTGAACTCTCCGGTCGGCTTAACCAGCAGAGACGCTCCGTTGAACAGCTCCCTGCGGATGCTTTCGATTACTTCCGGCAGCCTAATGATACCGGACCCGATCCGCGAGAACAGGATATCCTTGCTTTTCAGGGCAAAAGATTTCACGACCCGGGACATGCCGTCACTGTCGAGCAGGTCACGCGGCAGTCCGTAGCGCAGCATCTCCTGCTGCAGCGTCGCTTCGCCGATGTCCCGGGCAACCCGCTGCCCGCGAAGGCGAAAACTCCGCGACAATTCGGCCCGCGCTTTCGGGGTCTGGCAGATCTTCAGCATTTCCTGGGGAAAGGCGATTTTATTCTTAGACCTTATGATTTTGACCATTTGCCCGTCTCTGAGCACATATTGGGGGCCGACCCGCTCACCTCTGATGAACGCCCGGGATCAGGTAGGGCCGATTTCGGTGTGAACCCTGAACGCGAAATCGAGCACCGTGGAATTGATCGGCAGGCAGATCAGGTCCCCCTGCGGGGTATACGTGTAATTTTCCTTTTTCCCCCCGGCAGCAATCAGGTCGCGATAGGAGACGTTTTCCTCGGAACTGATGATATCCATCATTTCCTTGAGCTCGGTGATAAACTGGCCGTCCTTGCCGCTTTTCGAACTCCAGTTCCTGAATATCCCGCGTTCGGCGCGGCGGGCCATTTTACTGGTCCTGATTTTGAACAGGAACCGTTCTCCGCCGATAATCGCCCGCGCATGCAACCCCTGATAACCGGTCGGCTTCGGGTTTGCGATAAAGTCCCTGATTGTCCGCGGTATCGGCTTAAAGGTCTGATTGACGACACCGAGCGCCCGGTAGCAGTCGGCCACCGAGGACACCAGCAGGACGATCTCTATGGGTGTTTCAATCTTCTGCAGCAGGATCTTCGACTGCGTATCATAATAGGCCCACAGATCCTTGACCCGGCGGGAAACATCGCATTTGAGACTGGCGTCCCTGGCAGCGATGCGGATCTGGTCGATGATGTCCCGGGACTTTTCCGTGTCCGCCAACTGCCTGATATAGTTGCTCAGCCGCACACCCTGTTTCGGGAATTTATACGACAGGGCGAGATTGTACATCTCCCGCTTCATGTTGAACAAACCGAACACGGTGGCAAGCGGGGCATAGATATCGAGCGTCTCCTCGGCGATGCGCTGTCGTTTGTTTTTGGGCATCGCCTTGAGGGTGCGCAGGTTGTGCAGGCGGTCCGCCAGCTTTACCAGCATAACTTCGGGCCGGGCCGCCGCACCGGAAAATAGCTTACGGTGAACCAGTTTGGTCTGGGTCTGCCGATCGACCGAGCGGTGCGTTACTTTCGTGCAGCCTTCGACAATGGCCTGCACGTATGCCCCGAAACGTTCCCCGACAACCTCAGCCGTGACCTCTTCCACATCTTCGACCGTATCGTGCAGAAGAGCGGCAGCAAGAATTTCCGGGTCGGTGATGTCCATCTCCTCGGCCAGGATCTTCGCCACGGAACAGGGATGAAGGATGTAGGCGTCACCGGAACGTCTCCACTGGTCGTGATGGGCGTCGGTCGCAAAATCCAGCGCCTCCCAGAACACATGCTCGTGCGGCCGACCGCTGATATAGGTCCGCATCTGGTTGCGGTAGAGTTCGAGATCGAAGGGAATTCTAGTCATCGGTAGACGCCTTGACGGACCGCCAGAACATGGTCCTGCACTTTTCATATCAACACGTTCATATCTGTGTTACAGTAAGCCCCCGTTAATAAATGGCAATACAATCTTTTACCAGGAAAATCAACTGGCTTCGGATGAACCGGGCTGAGAGTTGTCTTTTGAGGCACCGCAGCCACACCGTCTGATACAGGGAAAACCGTCATAGCGATAATCTTTTGAAAGGCACACACGACGTTAACGCTGCCGGCATTCACTGCACGATATCATTTACCGGCGCGCACTGAATATGGCAAGAAAACTGAAAAAGTACCGATCAGGAAACAGGCGCACCAAGGCATCCAGCCGACCTGAATTCTCCAGTCTGTCGCGGGCGATTTTTTTGCACCTTTTCAACGGCGGCTATCGTCTGCAGCAACAGGAGCTCTTCTCGCAGCTCGAAAAAACTGGCTATTCCTCTGCTCAAACAGCCCATGAGATCAAGCGGCTTCAAGCCGCTGGATTTATCAGAACCGGCAGCAGGAAAAAGCTGCAGGCTACATCCCGTGTGCGATTGTATAAAGGCGAGTTGGACATGACCGCATCGGGTTTCGGGTTTGCGACCAAACTGCGCACCGCCGGTGATAAACCAGTCCAGGAAAAAGATGTATATATTCGCCGTTCGGCACTGCTCAACGCCGGCCATGGGGATACCATCGTGGTAATGGCCGTTCCCGGGAACTACGGGAAAAAGACGGAAGGGCACGTGCTGTCCGTAGTGAGCCGAAAAACCCAAAACCTGGTCGGATTCGTCGTGCATCAGCACCATGAACTGCTCGTTTATCCCGAGGACCCGCGCTATCCCTTTACCGTTTTGATCCGCAAATACCCAGACGCTGCGGAACCGCCGGAAGCCGGAAAAGCCGTGATGGTAAACGTCGATGATCGCGCCGAGCCGGGGCAAAAAATCACCGGCAGAATCGTGGAAGTTCTGGGAGACCCGAATCAAATCGAAGTTCTGACCCGGATGACCGCGGAAAAACACCAGCTCCCCTGTCGCTTCAGTCCGGAAGCGGAGGCTGAAGCCGAGCGGGCGTCATTTGCCGCACTTGAGCAGGGAAGAGAAGACCTCAGGGACATTCAGCATGTAACCATCGACGGAGCGGATGCCAGAGACTTCGACGATGCCGTGGCGGTTGTGAAGACAAGAAACGGCTATCGACTCTACGTTTCGATCGCCGATGTCTCGGCTCTGGTCAAACCCGGCAGCAGCCTGGATATCGAGGCATACGCGCGCGGTACATCGGTATATTTCCCCGGTGCCGTCATTCCGATGTTACCGGAAAATCTTTCCAACAACCTGTGCAGCCTGGTCCCGGAAGAGGACCGCCCAACGGTAACGGCAATATTGGACTTTGACCGCACCGGCGTTTTGCAGAAAAAGCGATTCGTGCGCTCGCTTATCCGCAGCCGCATGCGCTTTACCTATGATACGGTCAAAAAAATAACCATCGACAGAGATCCGGCCGTACGGCGCGCGCACAAAAACTTCCTGACCCCCCTGAAGTGGGCGACGAAACTTGCCGAAGCCCTGCTGGAACAGCGCCGGAATCGCGGTTCGATCCTGTTGAATCTGGCGGAAGCGGATATTCGTATCGGAGACGACGACGCGGTTGTATCGGTCACGAAGCGCTCCAGACACTTTGCCCACCAGATTGTAGAAGAATTCATGCTGGCGGCCAACGAAGCCGTTGCCCATACCCTGAGCGAACACGGTCGGAACATGCTGTACCGGATCCACGAAGAGCCTGATCCAGCCAAGGTTGCGGCGTTCATCGATATGGCGCAGATCCTGGGCCTGGAGCTTCCGGGCACCTCAGCTTCACCGGCATGGTTTGCGAACTTCGTCAGACAGGCACAGGATACGGACCGCGAGTTCATCGTCAACAGTCTGCTGCTCAGAACCATGCAACAGGCCCGCTACCACCATCTCAACACCGGTCATTTCGGGCTGGGGGCGACTCATTATACCCATTTCACCTCACCGATCAGGCGCTATCCGGATCTCATTGTGCATCGCCTGCTCTGTCGCCAGCTCGGCCTAGATCGCACTCAAAAAAGACCGTCGGTGAAGGCCCCGTATAAATCGCTGCAGGAAGCCGGTTTACACCTGTCGACCCGGGAGAGAAATGCGGTAGCCGCTGAACGGGACGTAATGGACAAACTGAAATGCCGATATATGCAGGGACGGATCGGGGAGCATTTTTCCGGGATTATTTCAGCGGTAACCGATTCACTGATCTTCATCGATCTGGTCGATCACCTGATCAGCGGCGCCGCTGCCTTGAGCGATTTAACGGATGATTACTACCTCTACGACGCCAAGCGCTATCGGCTGGTCGGCGACGTGAGCGGTTTCGTATACCAGATCGGCGATGCCGTTACGGTGGAAGTAATCGATGTTGACATGGCCCGAAACAAAATCTTTTTTACCGTTGTTGCCTGATGCATCGATGCCTGAATCAGCGGATCAGCGTCACAAGTACCTGAAGCTTCAACTTTTTAAAATAGACCTCTTGTCTTTTCTTTCCGCACATCCATTTCAAAGTGGTGCACCGCTATTTTTGTTTCTTGACTTGACCTTTATTTCTGGCATATTTAACTGGACATTCTCTTGTATCAGCGATTTGAATATTACCCAATCACCCGCATGAAAGGACGGGAGAAAATTCGGGAGGAAGCATAATGGAAGAAACCACCAGCTGGTTCATGGCACTTATTTCCAATCCTTTTGCCAAAGGTCTGGCAATCGGCCTCGTCGTCTGTCTCATCATATATATCAGGGGGTTTCTGAGACGCAGTGAACTGACCAAGGAAATCAACCGGCTCAGGTCCCATCTTCACACGAAGCTGGAGATCGACTCCAGCGAGAACGAGCGCAGAAAAACGGAGCTGGAAAAGCTCAAGCAGGAGCGCGACAATCTCCGGATTACCGTTCAGTCTCTCAACCAGAAGCCCGGCAGAAAGGAAATTCGCCAGTATTTCATTTACCAGACCGCTCTGGACATCATGTTCGAGAAAGCTCCGGGATTCGCCCCGGCCTGGCAGATAACCTTAAAAGAGGCCGAAGCGCTGTTCGAAAAGTCTGAGAAAGGCGTGGTCCCGCTCATGAAGCGGCTAATGCCGACGACGCCGGATAAGCAGGCGGAAGAATACGAGAAGATCAGCAGAATTTCTCTGGAGGATTCAAGCGAAAAGAACTGATCGCCGATCCGAACGGATCACCGGAAACAAACAATGTAACAGGGGGTAGTCAGATCTGTCTGACACCCCCGTTTTTTATTGCATGCGATGATTAACTCAGACCAGTTGCTGGCAAACACCGCCGTTGTCCTGAAAAATCCCAAATATGCCGAAAATGTCGGCGCGGCCGCCCGCATGTGCTTCAACATGGGCATTTCCAAAATCATCATGGTCAGGGATGAACTTCCCGACTACGAAGACATGGCGAAAATGGCTACGCACAAAGCGGTCCACCTGATAGACCAGATGGAGGTTCATGACCACCTGGCAGATGCGCTGGCACCGTTTTCGTTTGTGGTCGGCACAACGGCAAGACTGGGGAGAAAGCGCACCGTTGAAAGACCACCGCGCGACATTATCAATGACCTCATCCCGCTGCTCGCCAGCAATAAAATCGCATTTCTGTTCGGCCCCGAGGACCGGGGCCTGACCAATGACGATTTAAAATACTGCCAGTATGCGTCATGTATTCCGACGGCTGAATTTGCCTCACTCAACCTTGCCCAGGCCGTTGCTGTCCATTGCTACGAACTCTACTACGCCGTCGTTGAAATGACCCGTGATGATGCAGCGGAACCCGAATATGCATCGACGTTTCAACTCGAAGGCATGTATGAGCATGTTGAAGAAGCACTGTTGAAAATCGATTTTCTCGATGAAAAAAGTCATCACTACTGGATGAAAAATATCAGGCAATTTCTGGGGCGTGTAAGGTTATCGTCAAAAGAAGCTAATATAATACGGGGCATCTGCAGACAGTTTCTCTGGTTTCAGGGAAACCGGCACAATAAAATTGAACAGGAGTCCGACTCATCATGACATCCATGCCGTCCCGTTCGTTTCAAAACGCCATCGCCGCCAACAAATTCTATCCTCCCCGCATCAACAAAAACCAGTCGATTTCCCGGCACGCCATTATAGCCGATAAGCTCGGGGATCACGCATTTTCCCATCAGGTCATCATTTTAGAAGCCCAGGCCGGACAGGGCAAAACCACCCTTATCCAGCAATTTCTCGAGCACAGCGGGGCTGCGTCAGTCTGGTACCAGACCACCGGCGAAGATAAAGACCCGGTATTTCTCCTCAATGCGCTGTATCTGGCATTTTACCGCACCCTGAAAGCCTTCGCTTCACCGCAGCTGGACGCCATTCTTGCAGACGGCCGGGTCGGGACCGTGGACTTACAGGGATGCATCAATATTTTCTTAAACGATATCGACGCCGCACTCGATGAACCTCTGTTCCTGGTGCTCGACGATCTGCACCTGATAAACGATGCGAACACAAGCATCGAAGTTCTTGATTACCTGATCGATACGGCCCCGCCTAACCTGAATTTCATCCTGGCGAGCAGGCACCCCCTGAGTCTGGGAGCCCGGGCAATCAGGAAAAATCCCAATCTGCTCTACCTGGACAATGACGACCTCGTGCTGACCCTCGCAGACGTCGAAACGTTGTACAACGAGATATACTCCATGCATATCGGCACCGAAGAGGCCGAAAAGATCCTGGGGATCACCAACGGCTGGATCATGGGTATCGTTCTGGCGGCAACTGCCGGAACCAGCAGCTTAACCCCTGTCAAGCTCCCAGACCTGATCGCCCGGGAATCAAGGGTTTTCAGTAAGGGGCCGGACGGATTTATCCTTTCCTTTTTTCAAGACGAGATTTTCTCGCGGATCCCAACCGGTCTTCACAACGCCTTCATGAAACTGTCATTTCTTGACGAAATCGATATCGAACTTGCCGAGAAATTGATCGATATCGACTCTATCGAACATCATCTGAAGGAAATGGCAGATCAGAATTTTTTCGTGTATCCGCTCGATGATACCGGCGCAATGTATCGCTTCCACCACCTCTACCAGGAATTTCTGCAGATCAAGGGCCGGCAGGTTCTCGGGGAAGACGTACCGGCGGAAATTTTCCGTCTGGCCGCCGACCATTACCTGCAGCACGACCTCGTGGAAAAGGCCTTCAGGGCGCTGCGAAATGCTGAAGATTACGAGAAGATGGAACAGGTGCTGAAGGAAAAGGGACTCAAACTCGTTTCCGCCAACCGCACTGCTACCATTCTTGCCGTTCTCGAGACCATTGACGGAAAGATCCTGCGATCGTACGGCTGGCTGCCGTTTTTCCACGCATTTTTATCGACGGATGTCCAGCCCCAGGATACGTTGCCCCACTTCCAGACCAGCCTTGAGCGGTTTACCGAAAAAAACGATGAAGCCGGTGAATTGATGGCGTTATCCCAGGTCATCTATTTCCATTTTACCATTTCAGGCCGCTACCATGCGGGATCACAGCTGCTCTCGCGGGCCCGGACCCTGTTCGAGCAGATTCATGCACACCTTCCTAAAGAAATATCCATCATCGTGTGCAGGAATCTCGCCGCCGGCTATTGCTTTTTCGACGGCAGGATCGATCTTGCCCGAAGTTACGCGAGAAGGGCATGCGAACTCGCCGAACGACTCGGCAGCAAGAATTTCATCGCTGCTGCCCGCTTCATCCTGGGCTATATATCCCTGCTGGCGGGCGACCCGAAACGAGCGAGGATGGAAATCGAACGCTCGTATCAGCTGATAAGCAATCCGCTCGTGGGGATGGGCAACCGGATCAACCTTCACCTCATGCAGCTGTGCGAACTATCGATGCACGGCAATTTTGCCGCTTTTTCTCACCACAGCAAGCTGTTGATGGAAACTGTCGACCACTCGGTTGTCAGGCAGACCGATGCCGCTCCCCACCTGAACGTCTGGTGTGCAATCGGCCTGATCTCCATGAACCGTTATGACGACGCACTCGAGGTGATCGAACAGGGAATGATCGTATCGAAATCCGCCTCGAGTGAACACCTGCTCAGTCAATTTCTCCAGTGGCGTGGTTTTATCAGGGCTTTGCGCGGCAAGCGGGAAGCGGCGCTCGCGGATATCGAGCAGGCAACGGCGATGAGGACCAGCGCCGGCGGGCCGTTCTTTCTCGGCTGTCATTACGCTGTCAAAGGAGCCGTCCTGGCAATTGCGGGAAACTACAGCGAAGCCAGGCAAAACCTGGACCGGGCGATGCAATATGCCGAACAGATCCCCTCTCCCTACATCAAGATCTGCGCTCTGGCTTATCTGAGCTACGTCTCGATTGCTGAACAGGATGAATTGTCCATAGAGCTGAGGTTAAAGGAATGGCTCGAATCGATGCTGGCGACTGGCTACGATTACTTTTGGGGATGGGAGTCGCGCTGTATGCTCACCTCCTTGTGCGAAGCAGTCAAGCGGGGCATCGAACCGGAATTTGCGAACCGGTTGGCGGAGCACTGGGCCAGTTGCTCGATCAGCCCCGACGGGACAGCGATACCGATGATGGTGATTCGCACCCTCGGGACTTTTTCAATCAGCAGCGCAGGCACCGAACTGTTTTCCATCGATGACTTCAGCAAAAACCAACGCGATGTTCTCGGTCTGCTCATTGCCTCGCCGGATCTCTGTATAAGCCAGGATGAAGTGCAGCTGCGGTTATGGCCGGAAAGTCCACCGGACAAAGCCGGCAAAGCCTTCTACACGCTGATCAGCAGGCTTCGCAAGGTGCTCAAAAAGGCACTTCCGGTGCCAAAGCTCTATATCAACGTCGAGAAAAATTACGTCCGTCTCACCAATACCCACATCGACGCTGAACGGTTTCTCGAAAACGCGCGAGCAGGGCTGAATCTCAGTCGCCGGGAATTGTGGTGGCAGGCCGGAAATGCATTCAGCGACGCACTGGTCTGCTGGCAGAAATTTGTGGAAACGGACTATTTATTCATTGACGACGCTCTTGATTACTCGGATCATGTGACCAGGACATTGCGCCGTATGTGCCTGACCTGGGCAAAAACCCTGACGCGCTTCAACCGGATCGATGAGGCACTTGCCCTCTTTGAAAAAGTCGGGAGAATCCTGCATTGCGATGAAGAGCTCGTGACCTTCCAGTATGGGCTCTACATGAAAAACCGGAGCCCGCTCAAGGCCAAAGCCCTTCTCGACAACTACAGGAAAGAACTGCTGGCAATGGATTATACCGACGAGGAAGCCGAACAGGAGCAACGCGTCATAAGCCGCAAGGCGCTGAACCCGGGGTAAAAGCCGCTACTCCAATCCGTCCAGGGGACACTGCTCGCACAGCGGCTTGGACTTTTTACAGTATTCTTTGGCCGTGCGCACGAGCAAGGCATGGTATTGGTTGAACATGGCAGGATCGGGTTCGAGGTTATCCATGAACAGCTCCTGCATCGTATGATAATCGCACTCTTCAGGAATCAGGTTATGACGAGACAGGATTCGATACGTGTAGGCATCAACGACGAACACCGGGTGCCTGCCGCCGTATAAAAGAATCGAATCAGCGGTTTCCGGCCCGATGCCCTTTACCCCCAGCAACGCCTGTCGGGCCCGCTGCGTGTCGTCGGCAAAAAGATTCTCGAAACTGCCGCCGTAATCCGCTCCGATCATTTTGAGGAGGTTCTTCAGACGACGGGCTTTGAGATTATAGTAGCCGGAAGACCTGATATAGCCGGCAAGCTCCGTTTCCGGCAGCTCCTGCAATGCCTCAAAAGACATCAATCCGGCACGTTTGAGTGATTCGATAGACTTTTCAACGTTTTTCCAATTCGTATTCTGGGTCAACACGGCGCCGACCACAACCTCAAAAGCGCTTTCGGCCGGCCACCAGTGCAGCGGCCCGAAATGCTCATCGAGCAAGGTGTATATCCCGGCGATGCGGGTATCAGATGTGGGCATCGAACAACTCCCCGTCAGGCTTCACCGAAACAGATGCCGATATCCCGGGCGGTCGATATTTTATCGCTTTTCAAGTCGATTTTCCTCCGGGCGCTGATTGCTTCTTCAATCGGCACGGCAGTCATCTGGGAAGACTTAAGGGCGACCATATGCCCGAACGTGCCCTCTTCGACAAGCCTCACCGCCGCCGCCCCGAATCTTAACGCAAGCAACCGGTCAAAAGTCGTTGGTGACCCCCCGCGCTGCAGGTGCCCGAGCGTCAGGGAGCGGGTATCTTTTTGGGTCGACTTCCTGATTTCAGCAGCCACCCATTCGCCAATCCCACCCAGGATCACCTCCTGCCTGCCGAGTTCGCCCGAACCTCTGGAGATAACCTCCCCGCCTCTTGCGATCGCACCCTCTGCCACCACCACAATCGAGTAATGTTTATCCCGTAATTCGTTGTCGGCGATTTTTTCACAGACCCGTTCGAGATCGAACGGTATTTCCGGAATCAGAATCACATCGGCACCTCCCGATATCCCCGAATACAGTGCGATCCAGCCGGAATCCCGGCCCATCACCTCGACCACCATGACACGATCGTGAGATTTGGCAGTGGAATGTAACTTGTCGAGGGCCTCGGTAGCCGTGGCAACGGCGGTGTCGAAACCGAACGTGCGGTCGGTACCCATCAGGTCGTTATCGATGGTTTTGGGAACACCGATGACATTCATCCCCTTCTGGGCAAAACGGTGGGCTATCTCAAGACTGCCGTCGCCGCCGATCGCAATGTGGCAGTCAAATCCCATGCGCTTGTAATTTTTCACTATCTTATCGGAGACATCAACGAGGTGAACTTCTCCGGCAAGGTTCTCCACCGGTTTGGCAAATGGGCTCCCCTTGTTGGTCGAACCCAGGATCGTCCCGCCGATCGCATAGATTTCCTGGACATCCTGCGGCGTCAACCTGATCATCTCGTCAACGTCGAGAAACCCGCTGTAGCCGCTGCGACTGCCATAAACCTCCCAGCCTCTGCGATAGCAGGCATGGACAACCGCATATATAACCGCATTCAGTCCCGGCGCATCACCGCCGCCGGTGGAAATCACCACTTTTTTCATCCGCAGACCTCAGATAAACGCTGTTTTAAAGGGTATTTGCAGGCGACCTTGAAAAGACAGAAGTACTACCTAAATCACGAATCATGCAAACTTTCCGTTCGTTACCTCTTTATGCAAAACTATTTTGATCAAATTAACCTAAAGATAACTATTGATTATTTCAAGTGCCATATTTGCTTGTCAGAAGAGGACCGGCTAAAAAAAAACATATATTTTCAATCATAATATCATATACTTGATTATCACAACCAGAGGTATTTAATTTTTCGTTGAAATTCGTCAATTGACATATCTTTGGGGTGGGCTTATGATGTTTGCAAACGTCAAGAGCGGATGGTAAATGTACCATTCACGTGATATACCCCGTGACATTTAGGAAAACATTAAGGAGGTCTGTATGTCTCTTACGGTAACCGACCTGGCTGTAACAAAGCTCAAAGAGTATCTCAGCCAGAACAATATCGAATCGGCTCTGCGCGTTGCGCTGATGCAAGGCGGCTGAGCAGGTCCTTCACTGGGACTGGCTCTGGATGAGCCAAAAGAAAACGACAAAGTTTACGATCAAAGCGAGCTGACTTTTCTGGTAGAAGACAGCCTGCTCGAGACCTGTGGAGCCATCAATGTCGAATACATCGAGGCAGGACCGCGCTCCGGTTTCGGCATTTCTTCAACCAACCCGATCGGCGGCGGCGGCTGTTCTTCCGGCAGCTGCGGATCAGGAGGCTGCGGTTGATATAAACTTTTCAGTCATCCTATTAATAAAGCGGATTTACTCGGTAAATCCGCTTTTTCTTTTTCCCCTCGATGCCCCCAAAAGCACTGTCAAAAACTTGACACCCCCCGTATCCATTCTTATCTTCTGGTCTGCAAAACAGTAAATCGACTGGCAGCCCTGAAGCGTTTAGACCTTCGTCCAGAATCAAGGCGCGAATGGACAATTTTCCAGGGTCGCCATTTTATTTTACCCTTCAGCTCGAGAGGATAAACATATGCAGTTCGATAAATTCACCCTGAAATCTCAGGAGGCGGTGCAGGCTGCCCAACAGATTGCAGAGACACACTCAAACCAGGAGATTGCTCCGGCACACCTGGCAAAAGCGATACTGGAACAGCCTGAAGGCGTGGTCGTCCCGACGCTGCAGAAAATGGGCGTAGAACCTTCCCGGGTTCTGGCCCTGTTTAACGAACAGATCAGCAGCCTGCCGTCGGTATCAGGTTCGGGTGCAGGGCAAATCTATGTATCAGTTGACCTGAAGCGAATTCTCGATAATTCGTTTTCTGTTGCGACCCAGATGCAGGACGAGTACGTCAGTCAGGAACACATCTTCCTGGCCCTGCTGAGGGATTCCAAATCAGGCCTTGCTGCAAAGTTGAACCAACTCGGGGTGACCGAGAAAAATTTCCTGCAGGCGTTGAGTACGATCAGGGGAAATCAGCGGGTAACCGATCCGTACCCCGAGGAAAAATACCAGGCTCTGGAGAAATACGGCAAGAACCTGACCGATATCGCTAAACAGGGCAAGCTCGATCCGGTGATTGGCAGGGACGAGGAAATTCGTCGGATAATCCAGGTTTTATCGAGAAGAACCAAGAACAACCCGGTG
>Ga0180435_10001350_pt1 | contig 25670 bp, 29 predicted proteins | sample SS_ome_3_FD_132467 | JGI IMG/M metagenome (GOLD analysis project Ga0180435, IMG submission 132467) | Hypersaline lake sediment archaeal communities from the Salton Sea, California, USA - SS_3_S_1 metaG | ecosystem: Environmental > Aquatic > Non-marine Saline and Alkaline > Hypersaline >... | reverse complement strand
GCCAATGTCATCGTGACCGGGGAGAAAACCAACGCAGACTTTGGGTATGCCCTGGCTGCTGGCGACCTTAACGGGAACGGCGTCGACGACCTCGTCATCGGCTCTCGCGGTTTTGGCGACCCCGCCATCACCAACAACGACGAAGGCCGTGTATATGTATTGATGTCCGAAGCGGCAGCAGGGCCCCAGAGCGTGGGGCACAGGATCCGAGGTGATTTCAGGATCTGGGGCAGTGGACGGATGTGGTAACAAAACACCTGCATCGAGCAGGTGTTTTGTTTGTTGAGGGTGCTTGGTCTAAAGACCGAGCACGACCGGTATCACAATAGGTCGTTTGTTTGTCTTTGCAAGCAAGAAGCGTGAGACCGACTCGGTGATGCTGTTTCGTACATACTCGAAGTCGATTGGGTTACTGTTCTTGGTGGCGTCGACAATCGCTTTCTTCACGATGACCCGTGCCTCGCCCAATAGGTCTTGGCTTTCACGCAGGTACACGAAGCCTCGCGAGATGATGTCGGGACTCTTGCGCAGTTCTCCTGTGCGGGCATTGACTGTAGCGATAATCACAAACATACCATCCTGTGCCAAGGTTTTGCGGTCGCGTATGACTACCTCCTGAACGTCGCCGACCGAAAGACCGTCAACCATCATGATCGAGCTCGGTGCTTTTACCTTGAGCACCTTGGCTTCTTTGCCCTCGATAAAGTCAACGATAGTGCCGTTGTCAGGAATGATTACATTCTCCTTAGGGAAGCCTGCGTCTATCTGTGCCTGTGCATGACAGCGCAGCATCGAGTGATAGCCGTAGCCTGGCATGAAGAACTTAGGTTTGACCTGCTCGCGAATCCAGACGAGCTCGCCCGTGTTGCCATGTCCTGTGCTATGCACATCGCTCGCGCGGTAGTGGATGAGGCGTACACCGTGGCGGTACAGGTTGTCCTTGAGATGCTGCACACTGATCTCGTTGCCAGGAATAACTGAGCTGCTGAGCACGATCGTGTCTCGTTCGGTAAATTTGATGAACTTGTGTTTGCCTGTAGCGATGCGCATAAGTGCAGCAAACTCCTCACCCTGCGCGCCAGTCGCGAGTATCACTACACGATCAGCCGGGTAGTCACTTATTTGGTCTGCGGTGATGAACGTATCGGGACGCACCTTGATACGACCTGCCATTTTTGCGATTTCGATGTTTGTTTTGATCGAACGGCCTTCGGCACAGATCTTTTTGTTGAGTGACTCGCACACACCGATTATGTGTATGAGACGTTCAAACTGACTTGCAAAGGTGCCAATGATGAGGCGCCCTGGAACCGAACGAATGATGTCCTCGAGTGTCTTGTGTACGACTGTCTCGGGGATTGAGAATCCGGTTTTTTCAGCATTGGTACTGTCGGCGAACAATAGAATGTTCTCGCCGCTACCAACCTTTTTCCAGATCTTCTTCTCGCGGTCGCTTGGTGTGCCGTCTTCGTGCTCCAGCTTCAGGTCGCCCGAGATAACGATGTTCCCATGTTCGGTTTCGACAATGACACCACAGCTGTCGCTAATACTGTGTGTAACAGGGAAGAAGTGTACTTTCGTGCTACCCGCAGTAAGTGTGTCACTTGTTTCGACTACACGGATGTCGGGCTTGGGTAAGTGAGGGAACTCTTCCTGCCGTTTTTTGACCAAGAGCGCGGTCACTTCAGTGCAGTACACTGGCGGGTTGCCCATGCGACCGAGGAGGTATGGCAGGCCACCAATGTGGTCGAGGTGACCGTGGGTAATGACCACGGCGCGTATCTTGTCCTTGCGTTCCTCGAGGTACGACACATTTGGCAGTACGTAGTCGATGCCAGGACTTTCTTCGTCACTGATGAACTGGAAGCCGATGTCCGAGACAATGATATCGTCTGGTGTCTCAACCATGATCATGTTCTTGCCGACCTCTTCGACGCCACCGAGTGGAATCACACGTACCGCATTGTCTGGAACGGGTGGAATGTAGACATCCGACTTTTTCATTGGAAGGTCTCGCGTGCGCTTGGCCGGTAGGCGTGAGCCACCTCGTGAACCGCTTCGTGGTGCGCGCTTGCGGGTGCTTTTTGCTGTGGTCTTGCGTGCTGTCTTTTTTGCTGCACCGGTGCGCTTGCGTGTAGTAGAAGCACCCGCACCACGAGCAACAAATGGTCGTGAACGTTGCTTGCGCGTTGAGTTGTCACTCGACGCAGTTTTCTTTTTTGCGGAAGCTGCCGGTGCGCGCATAGTGCGTATGTTGGAGCGGCGCCTCCCGTTTGAGCGCTTGCGCGCTGGTTGATCTGACATAGATGTCAAATGGAATTAGAGAGTAATACTTGGTTACAAAAATGTGGCTGTCGTCTCACTCGAGACACATGTATCTGCAGTCGTCGGCTGTTCCATCCGATTCGTGATTGTGTCAGCACCTTAGTGCATGAGGAGTAACAATGAGAAAACTATAGCAGAGGAGCGCCATGGGCGCAATCTGGCTGCATGCGAAGTGGCTACGCCGATGCAACCTCTCCAAGAAACTCACGCGTGGCAAGTAACAGTGGCAGGAGCTAGCGCCAAGCTTCTTTGAGAGGTTCATCGGCTCGCCTCAGCGATATGTAGCACGAAGCCAATGAACCTTCCGGGGAGGCTTGGCGCTAGCTACTGACGGTAGTGTCGGCACGCGTGAGTGTCCCCGGAAGGTTACATTGGCGTAGCTGCACGTTCATGCTAGGTAGAGTAGCCAAAGTGTGTGCATATCCACAGGGGGGCTCGCACTGGGGAAGGGTATACTGATGGTACGAGATCTTCTCGCTTACTTCGTTTACATTTCTTTCATCTATGGCTCTCAAAGTTGCAATTAATGGGTTCGGTCGTATTGGACGCGCGTTTATGCGTGCTGCAGCTGCAGAACCAGAGATCGAGGTGGTTGCCATCAATGACCTCACTGACATCGACAACCTTGCGTACCTCCTGAAGTACGACAGCGCATACGGTCCTGCACCGTTTGCTGTGGGTACCAAAAAGATAGATTGGCGTACGGTGCTAACCATCGATGATACCGAGGTGCCTGTATACATGGAGAAGGATCCAACGAAGCTTCCGTGGGGCGATCTTGGTGTCGACGTAGTGGTAGAGGCTACTGGTGTGTTTACCAAGTACGAAGGAGCGAAACTCCATCTCGATGCAGGTGCCAAACGTGTCGTAATCAGTGCACCGGCAAAGGGTGATCCGGTTGCAGCGGGGGTGAAAGGTGTTACAGCGCTCATGGGCATCAACGACGATTCGCTTCAGGTATGCGACGTGAGTAGCAACGGTTCGTGTACCACCAATGCCTCAGCGCCACTCATCGAGATACTGCACGAGACAGTTGGTGTCGAAAAGGCAGTACTCTCGACGATACATGCGTATACTGCCACACAGTCGATTGTCGACGTGCCAGACAAGAAGGACTGGCGTCGTGGTCGTGCGGGAGCGCAGAACATCATTCCAACAACAACTGGCGCAGCCAAAGCAGTAACAGAAGTGGTGACTGATCTCAAGGGTAAGTTCGACGGCCTCGCGATGCGTGTACCGGTGATCACTGGCTCGGTGGCTGACGTCACGTTCATCGCCAAGCGTGACACAAGTGTCGAGGAGATAAACGGTGTCTTGCGCACTGCTGCCAATGACGAACGGTGGGCAGGGATGTTTGCAGTGACTGACGTACCGCTGGTCTCGAGCGACATAATTGGCCTCAACACCGCGAGTCTTGTAGACCTCGCCATGACACGCGTTGTGGATGGAACACTCGTAAAAGTCTTGGCTTGGTACGACAACGAGGCAGGGTATACCGCCGCTCTCGTAAAACATGTTCTCAAAACTGGCAGCCATATTGCTGACAAATGAAAGGAGACATCAGGACTTATGACTGTTTTTTTTGCGAGTGATCATGCGGGCTTTGCGCTCAAGGAGGTCCTGAAGGCCCATGTGGCGTCGTTGGGTCACGACGTAGTCGATGTTGGTGCAATCACCTATGAAGAAGGTGACGACTATCCTTCGTTCATTCACACTGCAGCAGAACATGTGGCAACGACTGACGATACACGAGGTATCATTTTGGGTGGCTCAGGGCAGGGCGAGGCCATGGTGGCAAACCGTCACAGCGGGATTCGTGCAGCGGTCTATATGGGCGATCATTCAGACGTGCTCGATCCTGTCGCACTCGCTCGTGAACACAATGATGCCAATGTGCTCTCGATTGGCGCACGATTTGTGAACGAGGAAGAAGCCAAGGCTGCCGTCGAACGATTCTTGAATACACCGTTCAGTACCGACGAGCGACATGTACGCCGTCTCACACAATTTTAGTATGAAAGTACAGCGTATTGTTCCAGCTATTATTCCTGACTCACTCGAGCAGATGCGTTCGCGTCTGTTGGAAGTGCAAGGAGTGGCGCATCGTGTGCAGATCGACGTCATAGATGGTGCATACGCCCCAACGACAAGCTGGCCATACGGTGGTGTGGAGCAAGAGGCGTTTGAGGCAATACGCCGCAAGACAGACGGTCTGCCATACTGGCAGGACTTTGATTTCGAGATCGATATGATGGTTGTAAAGCCTGAAGAACGCATTGATGACTGGGCGCTTGCAGGTGCTGCGTGCCTGATCATCCACATGGAGAGTACTGAGAAGCTCGAAGAAATTTTTGTAGCAGCACACGAACGACGACTTGAAGTTGCACTCGCGCTAAAGCCTTCGACCGATCATGCAGTCCTTGAACCGTTTGTCGAGCGAGCAGTGTTTGTGCAGGTGATGGGTAGCGACCGCATTGGGTACCATGGCGTGTCGCTCGATCGACGTGCGCTCGAAAAGATCCAGGCCATACACAAAGAGTGGCCAGAACTTGAAATAGGTGTCGACATTGGTGTGAGCGAAACGACCCTTCCGGAACTTGTGGCAGCAGGTGCGCGGCGGTTTGCAGCAGGGTCAGCAGTCTTTGCCAGTGGCGACACACACGGTGCATACAAAGCACTCGAGGACCTTGCCGAAGAACTGGTGGCAAACACAAGCAAATCATGAGCTATGTAACCGAAGCAGATATTACGAGAATTCAAGTCGTTGCAAACGATGTGCGACAGAGTGTTATAGAGATGCTTGCTCGCGCTGGTTCGGGACACTTGGCTGGCAGTCTTGGTATGGCTGATATTCTAGCGGCCCTATACTGCCATGTGCTGCGCCACAACCCAGACGACCCCGAGTGGGAGGAGCGTGACCGGCTGGTCTTGAGCAACGGCCACATCGCTCCCGTACGCTATGCGACCATGGCACACCTTGGGTACTTTCCAGTCGAAGAGCTCTTTACGTTGCGACAGCTTGGCTCGCGGCTTCAGGGTCACCCAGAGCGCAACGCGCTACCGGGACTTGAGACAACATCTGGTCCACTCGGTGATGGCCTGACTCAGGCGATTGGCATGGCGCTAGGTCTCTCGATGAATGAGAGTGATGCGCATGTCTATACACTTATGAGTGACGGTGAGCAGCAGTGCGGGGTTACGTGGGAGGCAGTGATGTTTGCTGGCGCTCACAAGATCGATAATCTCACCGGTATCATTGCACGCAACAATATACAGATCAGTGGTAGCACTGAGGAGGTGCTCGCACTCGAACCACTTGTCGAGAAGTACGAATCGTTCAACTGGAACGTCATTGAAGTCGACGGACACAACATCGAGATGTTTATCGATGCAATAGAACAGGCCAAGCACACAACGGGGAAACCGACAGTACTCATTGCACACACGGTTCCAGGCAAGGGTGTGCCAGAGATTGAGGGTGACTATCGCTGGCACGGCAAGGTGCCAACCAAAGAAGAAGCGAATCGGTTCCTGGCTGCACTAACACAAGACCGTAAGCTCGCAAGTGTTTCATAGTATGGTGAACAACGAACTCAAACTACACGCCGATCTGTTTGCAAACACGATTCCCCAAGTGCCGCTTCGTGATGGCTTTGGTGACGCTGTTGTCGAGGCAGGGCAGAGCAATGAAGACGTTGTGGTGCTCTCAGCTGATGTGTCGGACTCGGTGCGGGTTGCTGGTTTTAAGAAACAATTTCCTGAGCGCTACGTTGAAGTTGGTGTGGCCGAGCAGAACATGGCTGGCATCGCTGCAGGGCTTGCCAATGTTGGTAAGGTACCGTTCATGGCAGCGTATGCTGCGTTTAGCCCTGGGCGTAACTGGGAGCAGATTAGGACAACAATCGCGCTCTCTGATCTGCCGGTGAAGATCATCGGTAGCCATGGTGGTGTGTCGGTGGGCCCCGATGGTGCGACGCACCAAGCAATCGAAGACATCACGCTGATGCGTGTGTTGCCGAATATGCAGGTTATTGTACCGTGTGATTATGAAGAAGCACGCAAGGCAGTGCTTGCATCGGTGTGGAACAACAAGCCAACGTACATTCGTCTGTCGCGCCACAAAACGCCGGCCATAACAACAGCCGAGACACCATTTGAAATTGGCCGTGCTGAGTATTTTTGGCGTAGCGAGCAGCCACGAGTCGCACTTATTGCTGCTGGACCACTTGTGTACAACGCGCTTGAAGCAGCAAAGCAACTTGAAGGTGATGGCATAGGAACCAGTGTTCTGAACCTACATAGCGTAAAGCCAATGGACATCGTGCGCGTGAAGGAGGCCGTGCGAGACGCGGGTGCTGTTGTGAGTATCGAAGAGCATCAGATACTGGGCGGGGTAGGTGGCACCGTGGCTGAGGTACTCACACAGAACCAGCCGGTTCCACAGGAAATGGTTGCCTTGCACGATCACTTCGGCCAGTCAGGGACTGCCGAAGAACTGCTCCAGTACTATCACCTGACCACTGAAGCTATCGTCGAGGCTGCCAAACGTGCACGCAGTCGTGCAGACAGCTGAGTTCACTGTACGTAGATAGTCCGAGCTGAAGCCCGCCTCTAGAGCCATGCATGTAAAGCTGCATGTACATTTTGTTGGAGAGGCGTATACTGGCTGGACCATATGGCAGATGATGCAGTCACTAACGATATTCAAAGCCATCGACGCAAACAAGGTATGACCCAGGAGGAGTTGGCACACAGGGTTGGAGTAACGCGCCAGACAATTATTGCAATAGAAAAGGGGAACTATGCACCGTCGATCACACTCGCATTGCGCCTAGCGCAGACGTTTAAGACACCCGTTGAAAAGCTGTTCTCTTTGTCATAACTACATATATATGGAACGACGCGAAACCTACGAACTTTTGGTCACCATACTCTTTTTGTTTTTGGTGATTTTTTCATGTGACCCGATGTTGTCGTTTATACCTATTGGCATGCAGAAGGGTCTTGTCATTTTGATGGTTGTCGTCTTTGGCTTTTTTGCTGGCTCAGTCTGGCACGAGCGTCCCCGTGACGAGCGCGAAGAAAAGCATGCACACTTGGCCGGGCGGGTAGGGTACCTCTCGGGTATCGCCGTGCTCGTCGTGGGTATCACGTACCAAGTCTTTATGGCGAGTGTCGACATCTGGCTGCCCGTTGCACTTCTTGCCATGATCATCGGAAAGCTGTCGGCGCGGCTCTACGCGCGACGCGCATTGTAGCCTACATATTAAGTTGCCAGATCGTGTAGTTCAGATACGTTGCGAAACTAACCCATAGGGCATACGGGACAAGGAGCACTGCCGCACGTTTGTCGAAGCGCAGTGCGAGCACAATCAGTGACACAATGAAGCCAAGTAGTACAAGAATTTCATAAAAGGCATAGTCAGGACGCTGAACTCCAAAGAAGAGATAGCTCCACAGGGAGTTGAGTATCAGTTGTATCCCAAAGAGCTTAAGCCACACCATGCGGAGCTTTCCACCGATGTGTCTGGTCCAGACCAAAAAAAGCGCTACACCCATCATAAGGTACAGTAGCGTCCAAACGGGTCCGAAGAGCCAGTTAGGCGGGCTCCACTCGGGGCGCACGAGGGTGCTGTACCATGTGTTAATACTGGGGTTTGTCGACAGGGCTCCGATGAGTCCTGCGGCCTGCGGCAGTGCAAGTGCCACAAGTAGTTTGCCTAAGTGCTGACGTACACGCATGCGCACACTATAGCATGGCGCTGTGGTAGGATACGCACATGAGATCGATACTGCTTGTTGTTGTTGTGGTAGCCGTGGTGCTTGTGTCAAGCTATGGGTATTTGTCGTGGCGTGGCACCGAGCGTGTGGATCGTAGCGAATCGGCTCGCGCTATTTTGGAACTAGCTCGATCACCAGCGGATGCATCGTACAGTATAGGTGGAGCCGAGGTGCGATTTGAGGATGGTGCGGTGACCACTGATGATGGCACAACGTACACGCTTCGAGTCGATGTGTCGGAGGATAGTGGTGTCGGACGTGATTATCCGGTTGTGATAGAGAGTGTGGGGAGCGAAGGACAGCGTCGGTATGTGGCAGTAGCTGTACACACCACTACGGGGTATGTGGGCAGCAACGCGGTACAAGTAAGTTCGAGTACACAGCTGTGGGACCTAGCCTATAGCGACGGCGTACTCACTGCAGAGGAAGGGAAGGCTGCACGGTATTACACGATTCACGGTGCTACGCTGAGTGAAGTGGAAACTGTTAAACCATACAAGGTGCAGAGTGGGTTGTTGGTTATTGGTCATGAGGTCAGGAGCTTCACACCTTGTGGAGGTATCGACCACTGGATTGATGGTAGTTCTCGGGCACTTCCCGCACTACAGGCTGTGTATGCGCTCTCGAGTGAGGGGGCTGCGCCGTATACACCAGTTCCAGCGCTGCTGTTGCTTGAGACGCTAGCGTCATCTACAGACGGTTTTTCGATCGACTATGATGCCGCCGTTCGTGTGGAGCGCGTGCTCGCCGCTCCCCTGGGAGATGTGTGTATGACCAGTACACCGGACACACCGGTTGCTACCAGTACGCAGTAGCTTCGTTTTTGTTTTTCAGGGACTGCGTGCTATAGTACGGGCATCCGTTTTTGCTGGGTGTACTGGCCACGAGGGTGAAAGGGAAGCAGTGACAGGGCAAAACACGGCTACCTAGGTGTCTATGGCGGGACACTCGGGATTTTTTAGTGATTATGCACGACGGCATACACATTGCCTTGAAAGCCGAAGAAATTACGAGTCTCTTTGGGCTACCTATCACCAACACACTCTTGATGAGTTGGTTGGTCATGGCCGTACTTATTGTACTTGGCGTAACGGTTGGACGACGGCTGACCAAGATTCCCGGCAAGCTGCAGACTTTTTTTGAGACTGTGTTTGCCTTCATTCTCGATTACCTGGAGGACGTACTTGAAAGCCGTGCGTTGGCTCTGCGTTTCTTTCCATTGATTGCAACACTGTTTTTGTTCATTCTGCTTGGCAACTGGTTTGGTCTTTTGCCGGGGATTGGTTCTATATATGTTGAGGAACATGTTGCCGAAGCAACCACGCACTACGTCGACCCGTTGCATGCACCGGCACAGGTGGATGATCATGCGGTTGTGGACGACCATCATGAGGAGAGTCACGCAGTATCACTCTTTCACCCCATGTCGACCGACCTCAATGTGACATTGGCATTGGCGATCGTAGCGTTCCTGGTGATCGAGTTTTCCGGCATCTTTTTTGTCGGCTTTTTCAAGTACTTTGGCAAGTTCTTTAACTTTCGGTCGCCAATCGATTTCTTTGTTGGATTGATCGAGTTGATATCTGAATTGGCGCGGTTGATTTCATTTAGTTTTCGTTTGTTTGGGAACATGTTTGCAGGAAAGACGCTGATACTGGTTGCTATGTTCTTTGTTCCTCTGTTGCTACCTATACCACTGATGATGTATGAAGTCCTGGTAGGCTTCGTGCAAGCATCAATATTTGCCTTGCTCACCCTCTTCTTTATCAAGTTAGCGGTGAGCGAAGCACATTAGTGTAGGGAATTATTTAGTAGTAAGTTCATACAATATATATGGAACTTGAAGCAGTTAAGGCACTTGGTATGGCACTTGTTGTAGCCATTGGTGTCATTGGTCCGTCATTAGGTATTGGACACCTTGTAGGTAAGGCTCTTGAGGCCATTGGTCGCAACCCTGACGCATCTGGCAAAATCACCACCACTATGTTTATCGGCGTTGCCTTTACCGAGGCGCTCGCCATCTTTGCCGTTGTGGTTGGCTTCATTATCAAGTTTACCTAAGCGCCTGTATGGAGCAGATCATTGCAGTTTTTGGTATCGATTGGAAAATTCTGCTCGTGCAGATCGTGAACTTCACGCTCTTGCTGGGTGTGTTGTGGTACTTCTTGTACACACCACTCACCAATTTGATTGAGCGTCGTCGTGCGCAGATCATCGAAGGTGTTGCAAATGCTGAGCGAGCAGAAGCTGCTATGAAGGATGCGGACAGCAAGAAGGCTGATATCCTCGCCAAAGCAGCACGCGAGGCGCAAGACGTAATCGCACACGCACGGACTGCCGGCAAGCAAAAGGAGGCAGAGATTGTCGCTGAGGCCCAAGCGAAGTATGAGCGCATGCTTGTGGAGGCGCGTATGAAGGGCGAAGAGCTCGAGCGTGAGGCGCTTGAGGAAAGCAAGCAAGAAATTGCAAAAATGGTAGTACTTGGCATGGAGCATTCGCTCCGTGACAAGCGTTCATAAGATGAAAGCACAGCAGTACGCCGAAGCACTGTACCAGGCGGTACAGGAACAGACCGACGAAGGAGCAGATGCATGCATTGCACAACTCGTTGCACTTGTGCGCAATCGTGGTCACGAGCGACTGCTGCCTGCAATTGTCCGTGAGTACGAAAAGCTTGAACAGGTGCGTGATAGTACGCGTGGCGTGGTGGTTCGGTTGGTAGATGCGACTGACCGTGAGCGGCACGCAGCAGCAATCGATGCTGACCGGAGAGAGCTTGGTGCCACAAACGAAACAGAGCAGGTGGTAGAGGACAATACGGTGGTGGGTGGATACAGTGTGGAGGTGCGTGGGAGGCGTATAGACCGTACGCACAAACGCGCACTCTTCGACCTTTATAGTCAATTAGTCACAAAGTAATTAAAAGGTATGGACAGTACGATAGTAGAGAAACTCCGGAAGCAGATTGAGGCGTTTCAGCCCGTCGTCACACCAGAAGGGGTGGGAACCGTTGTTGCGGTCGGTGATGGTGTTGCCGAGATCGACGGACTCCCTGAGGCACTCATGGCTGAGATGCTCGAGTTTGACACCACGAGCGGTGAGACACTCGAGAGTGCACTAGAGCACGAAGGTCACTTGTATGGCATGGTTCTCAATCTCGAAGAGCATTCACTCCGTGCAGTGGTGCTTGGCGACACACGTCGCGTAAAAGAGGGTATGACCGTGCGCACAACCGGTCGCGTGTTATCGGTCCCGGTTGGCGAGAGCTTGGTTGGACGTGTTGTGAATGCACTCGGTGAGCCAATCGATGGCAAGGGTCCAATCGAGAGTGATCAATACTATCCAATGGAACGCCCAGCACATAGTGTCATCGAGCGTAGTCCTGTTGATGAGCCTCTCCATACCGGGCTCAAGGCAGTGGACTCCATGATCCCTATTGGCCGTGGGCAGCGAGAGCTCATTATTGGAGATCGCTTTACTGGCAAGACCACGATCGCGATTGATACCATACTGAGCCAGTTGCACGAACCAGAAGACAAGCGTCCTGTTTGTGTGTATGTCGCGATTGGTCAGAAGGAGAGTAAGACTGCTAACATTGTTGCTAAGCTCAAAGATGCAGGTGCAATGGAGTACACGATTGTCGTGGATGCCCCTGCCAGTGACCCTGCAGCACTACAGTTCCTTTCGCCATATGCCGGTGTGTCCATGGCTGAGTACTTCATGGAGAAGGGCAAGGACGTGCTGATCATCTACGATGACTTGTCCAAACAGTCAGTTGCGTACCGTGAGGTATCGCTCCTGTTGCGTCGCCCTCCTGGCCGCGAGGCATTTCCGGGTGACATCTTTTATTTGCATTCTCGCCTCTTGGAGCGCAGTGCCAAACTTTCACAGGAACGTGGAGGTGGCTCTATCACCGCGCTACCTATCATCGAGACACAAGAAGGCGACGTGTCGGCGTACATTCCAACCAACGTTATCTCGATCACTGACGGACAAATATTCTTGGAGGCTGACCTCTTTAACAAGGGCGTACGACCTGCCATCAACGTTGGTCTGTCGGTTTCACGTGTCGGCAGCTCGGCGCAGACCAAGGCCATGAAGAAGAACTGCGGCAAGATGCGTATTGAGCTTGCACAGTATCGTGAGCTTGAGGCGTTCGCACAGTTTTCGGGAGATCTTGACGAAGAAACAACCAAGCGTTTGGCCAAGGGTGCGCGACTTGTGGAAGTGTTGAAGCAGCAGCACAGCAAACCTATGGGCTTTGAAGAGCAGGTGTCGGTTATCATTGCTGCAAATGAAGGATTGTTCGATGAGGTACCAGCAGAAACAACCATGGAAGTAAGTGACGTACTTGCACAGTACTTGCGTGACCAGCACGAGGATCTTCTGAAGACGATTCGCACCGAGCAGGAAGTCACTGACCGTTCAATGGAAGCCCTCAGAGAGGTGTACACAGTATTTAGGGACGCACACAAGGAACTCTTTGTAGGCAAGTAGCATCGTATGTCACTAAAAGACGTCAAGGCAAAAATAAAGTCAGTCGACAAGATCCATAAGGTCACCAAGGCCATGGAGGCGGTGAGCGCTGTAAAAATGCGCCGGAGTCAGGAAACAGCGATCGAGGCACGGCCGTTTGCTCTCCACTCTATCGGCTTGCTTCGTCGCCTGGTGGCACACGGCGAAACGACCGAACATGCACTGGTCCAGCATCGGGACACGCAGCGACGTGTGTTGTTGGTTGTTATCACGTCTGACCGCGGTCTTGCAGGAGCACTGAATAGCTACGTCTTTCGGCGAGTACATCGCTTGCTACAAGAGCGAAACTGGAGCAAGGATGACGTTTCTATTCTCGCCATAGGCAAGAAAGGGTACGAGCATTTTGCACACCGTGGCTTCACTGTGGTGGAGCACCTGGAGCGGTGGGGTGAAGGAGTGGCGTTTGGTGACCCGGACGATTTGGCACACGATATCATCGACGACTACCTCAAGGAAACGTACGATCGAGTGATGCTGGTATACAGCAACTTTGACAGCACGTTTAACCAAGAGCCAGTCGTGCGCCGCCTGCTGCCAATTTCATTTGCGGCACTGGAAGAAGTGATCGAGGGGATTGTGCCAGAGAAAGGGAAGTACTCAGAGCTCCACAACGTAGCGCTCAAAGAGTCTAAGGAAGACTACGTGTTTGAGCCAAACCCGCAGGCGGTACTCGATCAACTGCTGCCGTATCTGGTGGCAACAGTCTTGTACCATGCAGTACTTGAAGCAAATGCATCTGAACACAGCGCACGTATGGTTGCCATGAAGAGTGCATCTGATCGTGCACGTGATTTGAGTAAGGAGCTGACGCTTTTGTTTAACAAGGAGCGTCAGGCAAGTATTACCGCCGAAGTATCAGAGATCACTTCTGGTATTGAAGCGATGAAATAGTATTAATCATTAGTCAGTTTACTAACCTACTAGTATGAAAGGAACAATTGCACAAGTCATCGGTACGGTCGTCGACGTCGACTTTAAGGAAGGTCTGCCGCCTATCAGAAACGCATTGCATGTGCGTAACCCTGAGAAGGAAGGTGAGATGATGACGCTCGAGGTCGCACAGCATCTGGGTCTCGGTCAGGCACGTTGTATCGCCATGGCAAGCACCGACGGTTTGAAGCGTGGCGACGAAGTCACCGATACGGGGGATGCGATCAGTGTTCCGGTGGGTGAAAAGGTGCTTGGACGCATGTTCGACGTAGTGGGGAGTCCGATCGACGGTTTGGGTGCGGCCGAGGGCGACGATACGTGGGCGATCCACCGCGATCCACCGCCATTCAAGGAGCAGAGCACCAAGCGCGAAGTGTTTGAGACAGGTATTAAGGTGATTGACCTTCTCGTGCCATTCATTAAGGGCGGTAAGGTTGGTCTCTTTGGTGGAGCTGGTGTAGGGAAGACCGTTTTGATTCAGGAGCTCATCCGTAACATTGCTGCGGAGCACGGTGGCTACTCGTGCTTTGCTGGTGTTGGTGAGCGCGTGCGTGAGGGCAACGACCTCTACCACGAGATGAAAGACTCAGGTGTCTTGGACAAGACTGCGCTTGTGTTCGGCCAGATGAACGAGGTGCCTGGGGCACGAGCTCGCGTTGCGCTCACAGGTCTTACACTCGCTGAATACTATCGTGATCGTCTCGGAAAGGACGTTCTGTTTTTCATGGATAACGTCTTCCGCTTCACGCAGGCTGGATCGGAAGTAAGTGCACTACTTGGTCGTGTGCCAAGTGCTGTGGGGTACCAGCCGACCTTGGCCGAAGAGATGGGACAGCTTCAGGAGCGCATTACGTCGACGAGTAAAGGCTCTATTACCTCGGTACAGGCCGTGTACGTTCCAGCAGACGACCTCACGGACCCTGCACCTGCAACAACATTCTCGCACCTCGACTCAACGGTGGTCTTGGCTCGTGAACTTGCAGCACTTGCTATTTATCCAGCTGTTGATCCATTGGCATCCAGCTCAACCGCGCTTGATCCGACCATTGTTGGGGAAGAGCACTACTTCGTGGCTAACGAAGTGAAGCGTATTCTCCAGCGGTACAAGGACCTCCAGGACATTATTGCCATCCTTGGTACCGAAGAGCTCTCAGACGAAGACAAGCTCTTGGTGGACCGTGCGCGTAAGCTGCAACGCTTCCTCAGTCAGCCGTTCTTCGTAGGTGAAGTGTTTACTGGAACTCCGGGTAGCTACTGTACACTCGATGATACGATTCGGTCCTTCAAGGAGATTGTAGAAGGGAAGCACGACGACAAGCCAGAGGTGGCCTTCTACATGAAGGGAAGTATCGATGAGGTGAAGGCGGAGTAGTATGTTTGCAATACATATCGCAAAAACAAACGGCGTCCTGTTTTCAGGCGAGGCTGACTCCATAACTGCACCCGGGGTGGAGGGTGAACTCACGGCGCTCCCGCATCACGTCCCGCTTGTAACGAACCTGCAAAAAGGGCGGTTGATAGTGAAAAAGGGAGACGAGGAAGTGTTCGTGCATGACGTTGAAAAGGGTGTGCTTGAGGTTACACCCGAAGGGGCCACTGTACTGTTGTAGGTGAAAAAGCTACGCGGACGTAACCTCTCGAAGGCAGCGCTCGAGGCCGCTAGGCCAAGCTTTACTACCTTCGAGAGGTTCGTCCGCTTCGCTACAACGCGCGTGAGGCAAAGCCAATGAACCTCTCGGTGAAGCTTGGCGCTAGCTCCTGACATTGTTTCTTGCTAGGCGTGAGTTTCTCCGAGAGGTTACATTGGCGAAGCATACTTTCAGCACAGAAGATCAAACACACCAGCACTGAGTGCTGGTGTGTTTTGTATCCGTGGATGTTAGGCGAGTTGGTCGTCTCGGGAGATGTAGACAGAGAGTGCGTGCAGGTCATTGTCGGCCCAGATGACACCGCGGTCACTCACATACCAGTAGGCGAGGCCTATCTCGAAACGTTGAAGTCGAATGCCAAGCTCGTTGGTGATGTTGCGCTGGCGAAAGGGAAGGCCTGAGACAGTGGCACCAACTGCACTACCATCTGCGGCAACACTGAAGTGTGCTGGTGCTTCGTGCGTGAGGGTGTGAATGGTCTCGTTTGTATAGTATGCGCTCGTATCCATTGGGGTGATGAACAGTGCACCAACAAAGACGGCTGCAAAGACTCGCTTGATCAGCTGCGTGAGCCCACTGTCTTGAGTGCTACTGTCAGCATTTTCTGCGGCAATGAGAACAGGCTTTTCTGGCTCAGGTAGTTCTCGTGTTAGTTTCTCACATGGTTCGTCGTCGGTGCACGGGTTCTTACAGAGCTTGAGGTACATCACTGGCACGAGTAGCAAGGTCAGCACCACTGCAAACAGGAGGCCGAACATGATGGCGACTGCAATAGGGCGCCAGAGGTCTGATGCAAAGATAAGTGGTGCGATACCTACGATTGTGGTGACGGTCGTCAGCAGGATCGGACGCAGACGCAGTGCTGCTCCGTCGATAACAACATCACGTAACGGCTTGTCCGGGTTCTCGCGACGCATCTTGTTGTAGACATCGACGAGAATGATCGCATTGTTCACGACGATACCAGCAAGCGCGATGAAGCCGAGCATACTCGGGAATGACAAGTACTCGCGAGTGATAAGGAGACCGAGCAAGACACCGATGAGCGAGAGTGGTACGACCGTCAGTACGATGAACGCCTGTCGAAACTGGTTAAACTGGACGATGAGTACTGCAAAGACCGCGACGATACCCATGCCAAGCGCTCGGAACGTGTCAGCAAATGACTGATCAACATCCTCCGTCTCACCGCCGATCTTGTAGGTCACACCCGATGGCAGTGTTGGGTATGCTTCGTTGAAACGCTTTTCAAACTCTGCTGATACATCGCGTGCAACAACATCACTCGTGATCTCGCTGCTTGCGGTTGCAATACGCTTTTCGTCTTCACGTCGGATCACGTCGCTACTTGCTTCGAGCGAACTCTCAAGCATTGAACCGAGAAGTACCGTGCCGTTAGCCGTTGCGATAGGAAGCTCCTTTATAGCATCGAGGGTTGCACGATTGGTGTCGTGCACGTTGCGGTAGTCACTGTTGAGGTTGAGTTTGACGACTACGTCGATCTCCTCACCGTCGATCTTGAGCTCGGTTGCTTCGGTGCCAAAGACCGCCGTGCGAAGCGTACTTGCCACAAGCCCTGGGGAGACCCCAAGCTCTGCAGCACGCGTACGGTCGATACTCAGAGCAAACTCACTTGCATCATCCTCACCAGAGCTTGATACGACACGTGTGCCATTCATGTCACGTAGGATGTCTGCTGCTTCACTCGCAAGCTTCTTTGTTTCGCCCAAGTTGTCACCAAAGAAGGTAACGAGCACCGGTGCGCCAGACGGTGGTCCGTCGCTCGGCTGGAGCACACGTATATCGAGGTCTGTGTACTTCGCGATGCGCTCGTCCAGTTCCTCGACGATCTCTGTTGAGGTACGTTCACGGTCCTTGTTGAGCGTGATGGTGATACTTGCAAAGCGGGGACCACTCGATGGATTCTGGTCAAAGGCGCTACTGCCACCCACTGAGGTCGTAAACGACTCAATCTCTGGTATATCGAGTATCTCATCCTCGATTGCGCGGATGGCAAGGTCAGTCACTCCAAGTGGTGTGCCTTGTGGCTCTTCGAGGTTAATGTATAGCCAGTCGATGTCGGACTGTGGGAAGAATGCAACTTTGATGATGCCAAAGAATGGGAAGGAAAGCAGTGCAACCAAGAGGAGGGAAATACCTGCGGCAAACTTGATCTTGCGCGGACGCGAGTCGAGGAGCCATGGAATGCGCTTTTTGTACCAGTTCTGCAGCTTGTGTGCGAACGCATCCTGCCGCGTTTCTTCTTGGCCTCGTACGGCACGATGTAGGAAGATCTTTGCGATCACTGGAATAAACGCAAGGGAAATAATGAGCGAGCTTGCAAGCACGGCGATCACCGTGAACGGAATGCTGTCAATGAACTCACCGGTGACTCCAGAAATAGTAAAGAGCGGTGCGAACACTGCGATTGTGGTGAGATTGCCGGTTGTGACTGGGTAGTGGAACTCTTTGATGGCGCGACGAACTGCATCGATACGATGCATGTTCTTTTTCACGTTGGTGTGAATAGCCTCAGTCATCACGATAGCGGTATCGACGAGGATACCGATCGAGAGGATGAGTGAGAACAGGGAGATGAAGTTGATCGTGTTGCCGGTCGCGTTCATGATGGTCAGCGCCGTGAGAAAGGATAGTGGTATTGAGAGCGAGGCAATGAGTGCTTCACGAAAACCAAGCGCAAGGAAGAGGACGAGGAGGACAAGGCCGACCGTTTGCAAACCAGTGCGCGTGAGTTGGGTGAGATCGTTAATGATCTGTTCACCCGAGTCATAGGTAACGATGACACGTACTCCTGCTTCACCATTCTCACTGAGTTCATCAACAAGCGCCTGTATAGCCGTGCTTACTTCGGTAATGTCAGCGCCACGCTGTTTGAATACGGTAAGCGTTGCAGCTTGCATTGGCGGCTCGCCGTCCTTCGACACGCGTGAGATGGTGCTGTAGTCGGCAACACCGTCTGCAACAAATGCAATGTCTGAAAGCAGAACGTACCCGGCACGCGTCGGTACCGGAATGCTTGCAACTTCGCTCGTTGTCTCGAGATCGCCCTTGAATTCGATACCATACTCAACACCATCGACTTCGATACTGCCCACCGGTACTGAGACATCTGCTGCCGTAATAGCGCCGGTTACTTCACTGAGTGTGAGACCGTGCAAGAGAAGATCTTCTTTTCGTACCACGACCGTGACCTCACGATCGCGCATGCCTGACACTTCGGCACGCGACACACCCTGAATACCTTCTATCTGGTCAACAAGGTCGTCAGATAGCTCCTTGAACTCAGTAATTGGTCGTTCACTGACGATGCTTGCGATGACCACCGGATCATCAGCGAAGTTCACATCCGAAACGATTGGTTCTGTAGCATCACCGGGCAGTTCGCCTCGAATGAGATCAATCTCGTCTTTCACTTTATCAATACTGTCGTCGATGTCTTCGGACGCTTCGAACTCGACCACAACACTGCCGACACCTTCGCGACTCGTGCTAGTGATCTTCTTGATGCCAGAAAGATCAGAGACAGCAGACTCAAACTCTTCGACAATGAGTGACTCGATGTCTTCGGGGCTTGCGCCAGGTAGGACCGAGCTGATAACAGCAATCGGGATCTGCACCTCAGGTGAGGATTCGCGCTGGATCGCGAGCGCAGAAATAAGCCCGAAGAGGACGAGCGTTGCAAGAATCAGGTACGAAAGTGCCGTCTTCTCAGAAAAGAATGTCCAGATGCGGGCCATACTAGCGGGCTATCTTTACTGCGTCGCCTTCTTTGAGACCACGCACGTCGGTAACGATAAGCATGTCTGGTGTGAGGCCATCAGCAACGAGCATTTTGCTACCCACGATAGGGCCCTCAATAATGTCATTGGTCACGACTGTGCCTTCGTTTGAGACCGTGAACACAACGAGGCCACGAGGTAGGACCTTGATAGCAGTGATCGGCACCGAAAGTTCCGGAACGGTCGTTACCTCCTTGGCTACCTGTGAGCGAATTGTGAGCTCTACAAACGAGCCGTTCACCAAACCTGCATCGTCTGCGACGCCAACCGTCACACGTGCTTTCTTAGTTGTTGGGTCGAGACCCGGAGCAACACTGGTGACCGTACCTTCGGCGGTACCGCCGACGATGACTGGCATGCCGACTGCGATACGGTCGAGGGCTTGTGCGGAGACAAATGTTTCTATTTCAAGCGCACCAGGGTTTGCAACGACGGCGACACTCTCAAGTGTTGAGACAAAGTCACCGGTTGCGACGTTGAGTGATGTGACGGTGCCCTTAATAGGGGAGCGGATGAGTGCATTCTCGAGCGCTGCGGCAGCACTTGCGAGTGCACCACGTGCCTGGGTGACTGCAGCCTGTGCGGCCGCAAGATCTTCCTTGCGTGCACCGGTCACGATTGCGCTCTCACCGAAGCTTGCAGCAACTTGGGCGCTCGCAGCATTGGCAAGGGCCTGGCGCGCACCCGTGACTGCCGAACGTGCGCTGTCGACACTGCTGCGTGCAGCAAGCATTGTGCCTTCCTGAACAGCTTTGTCTTCTGATGAGAGCATGTCTGGTGTTTCTTGTTCTGAAACAAAAGCACTGATGGTATTGAGAAATCGTTTGATACGGTTGAGATTGCTCTGGGCTTCCACGAGTGCGGCGTCAAGCTCTGATGCTGGAATCGTGGCTTCTGTTTGCGTACGCCATGCTTCGAGTATGCCACCGAGTGCCACACGCTCCGCTTCAAGGGTCTGCTTTTCGTCGTAGCTTGCGGTACTCACACGAAAGCTTGGGTTGATCGTGGTGGTCTTTGTAAAGAAATCGTCAGCAGACGCAAACACTGCATCCTGCGCCAACGTATATGCCTGACTATAGGCACTGCGTGCACTTTCTTCTGCGGACTGGAGTGAGATGGTTGCACCGACTGTGGCCGCGCTTGCCGTAATGCGATCTTCGGTTCGTGCGCCTGCCTCGGTCTTGGCAAGGCCGGCTTCAGCAGCAGCAAGCGAGCCCTGTGCTGAAAGTACTGCTGCACGCTCTGCCGATGCATTGATCTCGGCGAGTATTGTGCCAGGGAACACCATGTCTCCTGCGACAACGTACACACGCGTCACTTCCCCAGGCTTCTTTGCACGAAGCTCGGCCTGCGAGACACTGCGTACTTCTCCCAGAAGAACAAGTTCGTCTTGGTCGTTACTGAGTGTTGCAACACTCGCAAGTGTCACAGAAGGTGCAGACTCCTCTGCTGCTGGGGCAGGGGCTTTGCTTGTACCTCCCATAAAGAAGATAGCAAGAATCAGAAGTGCTACAGCGAGTGCACTTTTCTTTGGATTACGATGGATTCGCCCGTACAGGTTTTTGAGAGCCTGACTGACGCGGGAAACAACAGCAGTCACGGTAATGTGTGTTTTTATAGTAAGTAGCGGCATCATACATCGACATTCAAATTTGTCAATGTCAAGACAAACCATGCATTTCGATCAGAGCTTTGGGCACGCGGACTCTCCGCCAATGCAACCTTCCCGAGAGACTCACGCGTGGTAAGACACAAAGTCAAGAGCTAGCGTCAAGCCTCTCTGAGAGGTTCATTGGCTATGCAGCTATGTCAGCAGTATTTGGATAGAAACGAAAAGATTTCAAGTTGTTACAACTCCAGCAAACAGAAGTTCCGACATACCAAAGGCGCCGTACTTTCTGTGGAGCAGGGGAAGGCCAAGCGCTGCTATGCTTGAGAGAGCAAGGCCATGCATCGCAACTTGTGCGCTCATCGTGTAGAGCATCATGTGGAAGTGTAGGGCCCAAATGAGTAGTGCGACAAGTGCGACAACCGTTGATGTGCGATGAAGCAGGCGGTTTGAGTGCAGTGACGTGACACCTGCCAGTACAAGTGCCCCAAGTCCGATGGTCAATAGACTGTGAGACAACTGCGTGTTAGTTGTTGGGAAGTGCGACCAAAGAGCTATCACAAATAGAAGTTCAAGCAGTGCAGCAGTTACCACTGCAACCATGAAGAACCACCGTGTATGGGTACGGCGTGCAAATGAAAGTGGGTGCTCGCGAAATGAGAATCGATCGTTCCATCTCCAGCACAAATAAATCGCACCAGGAACGAGTACGGCGTTCAACAATCCTGCGTACGAACCTGCAGCTACGAAAACATCAAACATGGTACTGACAATGTAGCGCAGCGGACGAACCTCTCGAAGGTAGTTCGACTTGGGCTAGCGCCCCGGAGCGCTGCCTTCGGGAGGTTGCGTCCGCGGAGCAAAAACCACGCAAGTGACGTGCCACTCCGGATGATGTACACTGGTGCGCATAACTAAACAAGAACTATGGGTGTAAAAAACTACTTGATAAAAAAGATGGCAGAGCGACAGCTCAAGGATATGCCAAAGGAGCAGCGGGAGATGATTCAGACGCTTCTAGAAAACAATCCTGATCTCTTTGTGAAGATGAGCAAGGAAGTAGAGCATAAAGTGAAGAAGGAAGGGAAGGACCAGACGCTCGCCATGATGGAAATAGGAAAGAAGTATCAAAAGGAACTTGCCGAAGCACTCGGAGGTGCCCAGCAAAAATTCCGACCATAAGCAAAACCCGCCTCCTCAGGGCGGGTTTTCGTTGTGTGTAGACTGATGGCTACGTACTTCCGTTGGTCACGTGCAGGCGAAGCCTAGCGGCGTCCCCGGAGTGCTTGTGCAAATACTCCTCGCGCAATGTACGTGCTCTGTACTCCCGTCGCGTCATGTAGCTCAGTGCGATCCAGAGCGGACTGGTATACAGAAGAGCGAACAGTATCGCTGTACCACCGATCACGTACACTTCAAAGGCCTCAAGTATGCCGTCTCCAAGAGGGACGAAGAAGAGAAATAGTCCAAGCAGCAGCAGCATGTAACCGCCCCAGCCTATGGCGAGTGCCGTGACTGCCCGTCGTCCAGAGCGGAACAGGCCCTCTGTGGCGCGTATACTTAAGGTCTCGAGCTTGGACGACCTGCGCGCAACTTCTTGCTCTGCGTAAGCCATTGCCCGGTCGCAAACCCTGGTGGTTTCTGTAAAGCAGACGGTACTGTCATACGGTTCGAGCTCGCCACACGTATCGCACGGCACCTGCAGACGCTTACCGCAGTGTGGGCAGTACAGTGTGTGATGCTTTTCGTCACAACACGTGGCCGGGTGTTCAAATCGCTTATTCATCACCTTCTCCATGATGTTTGCCTGATTCTATAAAGCACCTGTATGCGTACATGTCAACCATAAGCAAAACCCGCGCCCTCAGGCGCGGGTTTCCATGAGAAGCAACCACCTAGCTCACTTGCCGCGGTTCATGACCATGGCGTGCATCAGAGCCGAAAATGATTGTTCAGCAGTGTTGTAATTCATGTCGCGGCTCATGACGGTTGCGCGTTCTTTGTCAGTGGTTGTGTATGCCAGCAGAGCGATGGTCTGAAGCGCAGCGTGTGCTCGAGCTGAGTCTGCCTTCACGTCGCTCGCTTCGTACTCTTCGTACGCGTCATGAAGTGTTTCGCACAGGTACGGTTCAACAGATTTGTCTGCGAGTGCACGCTGCAGCATCGGCATCGATAGCTGCTCCTCCTCCTTCATCTTGAGCACATCGATCATCTTGCCGCCGATTTCGAACAGGCATCGTGTGTCATCTACAAAGTGTTTTGCCATCATATCGCCCTCGTGTTGGTCCGCCTGTAACGCTAGCACAAAAAAGTAAACCCGCCCACGGCAGAGCCGAGGGCGGGATATTTAGGCGCTATATTGCGGTTGCAGTAGCAATGCCGCCAGGACAGCTAATCCGAAGAGTGCTTCTCGCGGCGTGATGCTTCCATTCATAGCCACGTGGTACACCATAGGAACTGCGGCCTGTGCAATAAGCATTACGAGGAATGGTGGGCCGATGGTCTGTGGCATGAGTGATGCAATACCGTTGACGAAGATTATGAGACCCAAGCCCGTACACAATCCAGCACCGATGATCCATGCGTAATGCGTAAGGGTGCCGTCGGTGATGTATGTCACATCCGCACTACCTATTGCTAGCAACAGTACGATGTTGAGAGCGAACACGGCAATGGTGACCTGCAAAAGACGTGCACTCTCAAGTGCAGTTGCTCGTTCTACGAGAACGTACACTGCAAGCACACCCAATGCAGTGGCACTTACAAGTAGTATCGAGCCAATGCCTGACAGTCCGCTGCGGTTCAGTGCAATGGGCCACGCGCCGAAGCAAACTCCGGATACTATCATTGCCCAAAAAATAGAAATTCCTGCAAAACCAAACGAAGTGTTCATTGTGTCACCCTATCTTGATTGATTCTGTTGGCACCATACATCCGATTATTGGCATGTCAATAAAAACCCTGCTACACTCACATCCATGTCACTTTCTATAGGTATCGTAGGTCTCCCCAACGTCGGCAAGTCGACGCTTTTTAATGCACTCACCGAAAACTCGGTGGCTGCAGAGAACTTTCCGTTTTGCACCATCGACCCGTCAGTCGGTGTCGTGGAAGTACCTGACCCGCGACTGCAGCGTCTCTCCGGGATGAGTAATAGCGCAAAAACAATCCCAGCTGCGGTGGAGTTTGTTGATATTGCAGGACTGGTGAAGGGTGCGAGTGCAGGGGAAGGGCTTGGCAACCAGTTCCTGAGTAACATCCGTGAGACTGACGCCATAGCAGAGGTGGTTCGTATATTCGATGATAGCAACATTACACATGTTAGCGGCGTGGTGGATCCAATGAATGACATCGAGGTGATAAACCTTGAGCTTGTGCTCGCTGATTTACAGACAGTCACTAAGCGTCTCGGCAGTCTCGAGCGCGACGTAAAGCGTGGTGACGAAGACGCACTCGCTGAAAAAGCTGTGCTTGAGAAGGCCGTACAGGTGCTCGAGGCGGGGAAGCTACTTTCGACGGCACTCGATGATGAAGAGCGGATCGCTGCAAAGAAACTTGGTCTCATTACGGTGAAGCCGATACTCTATGTCCTCAATAAGAAGGCTGGCGGTTTTAATTTTGACGAGCAGAGCGATGAGCGCTGGCATCAGTTGCTAGCCTTTTTCAAGGCAACCAACGCAAACTACGTCTGTGTCGACGCCAATGTCGAAGGAGAGCTGCGTGAGCTTTCAAAGGATGACCAGGACATGTTCCGGCAAGAGTATGGTGTGCTAGATAACGGTGTCAATGATCTCATTCGTGCAGGGTACGACATGCTTGGCCTCATTACCTTCTTCACGACTGGCGAGACTGAGACCCGTGCGTGGACGATCAAAAAAGACAGCACCGCACCTAAAGCGGGTGCGGCGATACACGGTGACTTCGAAGAGAAGTTCATCCGCGCAGAGGTGATTGGGTGTGATGAGCTCCTTGAGTTGGGTGGCTATGCTACCGCGCGAGAGAAGGGTGCATTGCGTCTTGAAGGGAAGGAGTACATTGTTCAAGACGGTGACGTGATAGTGTTCCGAATTTAGTTCAGCCACCGTCTCCGGTGGCTGTCTGATGCCTAGCAGGAACTACCTGCCAGGTCTTGTGTGTTGTCTTTGAGTTCTTCCGTATCGATGTCTGCCGCATCAAGTAACTGCTGTACGCTGTCGCGCCACGCTTGTGGCACCTCCACGTTGTTGTCGTTTAGTATGCGCATGCAGGCAGTGGCCATGCTGGCACGCAGGCACGTATGTTCGCTTGCAAGCACATGCGCTACGTTCTCAGCTGAAAGTGTGGACGGTGTTGCTTCGTCCAGTTTCTCTGACAACGTAGCGCACGCATTAACGATCGCGGTCTTTGGCAGATTGCTGCCCTCGTTCAACAGTAGCTGGATGCGACCAAGCAGTTCTTCGACATCATTCTCGTGCATTGTTGTGCCCCGTTGTTGTACGTCCATGCCACACCATGCCACACATTACTCTTAGTGGCAAACACCGTTGTAACGAACGAGCCGCATAAAGCGGCTCTGTTTGTTAATGCCTCACCAACACGTGTGTGTCATGCGTTTCAACAGTCTCGAAGAAGCGCATTTCTTCCTGTAGTCTATGTGCCTCGTATGGCGCAAGCTTCACCTTCTCGAGAATGTTTTGGCATTGACTGTACGTGGTGTCTCGAATGAGGTCGTTTGGGTCGTTGAGAAGCTCTACGAGCTGGTCGACGACTTCCTCAAGATCCTCCGGCACTAAGTGCATACTGCTCTCATGCAGTAGTGCAGACACGTGCTCTAGTGAGTCGGATCGGACGATGTCCGGGAGACGTTGGTCTCGTGCACAGGTAAGTAATGTAGCACACAGGCGTTCGATGTTTTTTCTGTGATCCATGCTGACCTCCCATCGGTTCCTGTTTGTACAATGCCACAACTATTGTGATGTGCAATAGGTGGCCTATCTACGAAGGGTGACGGCTATTGTATCAGTGCAACAAGCTCGTCACGCTTCTCTTGCATCAGTTCAT
>Ga0180435_10001349_pt1 | contig 25678 bp, 23 predicted proteins | sample SS_ome_3_FD_132467 | JGI IMG/M metagenome (GOLD analysis project Ga0180435, IMG submission 132467) | Hypersaline lake sediment archaeal communities from the Salton Sea, California, USA - SS_3_S_1 metaG | ecosystem: Environmental > Aquatic > Non-marine Saline and Alkaline > Hypersaline >... | reverse complement strand
CTGTTTCCTGATCTCGGCACGATCGATATTCAATACACCCCACTCGAGAGGTGCCTGCTCCAGCCATGGAACCAACTCAGCCAACTCTTTTTGCGCATCACGGATGAGTGCGGCTTCACTTTTGCCGACACCATCTTCTGCCAGCTGCCCGCCCATGTACCAGACCACATTGCCCGCTTTATCCAGATGCGATGTGATCGTTATCCGGGGATTGACCGACGCACCCAGGCAGTGCGCATAGACCATATCATTGAGCACCCTGTTCGGACCACGCATCACCACCATCTTCAATGGCCGTCGCTGCATTTCGGGCTCACTTTGTGAGAAGCGGGACAACAATTCTTCATTACCCTGACCGGCGGTAAAGATTACTTTCTTATATGAAAACGTATAAGAGTTACCGTCTTGAGACTTTAATGACAGAGTATTTTTCTTAGCGGCATCTATACTGGCGCCATCGATCATCAGGATAGATTCCTTACGCGGCTCTGCCAGTGCACGGACGACACTCAGGGTATTGAACACCGGCTCGTCCAGCCGATAGAACTGGCCTTTAAAATCTTTATGCTGGAAGATGGCTGGCAGCGAATTTCTATCGAGCTCGGTCGAACGGCTGCGCATCACCTTGCTGGCGAAGAAACCGGATATCCTCGAAGTTAAGCTTTTTGTCGACCACAGATAGTGCGCATCCGAGAGGAGCTCTGCCCTGGTGAGATCAAGTTCGCCCTTTCCTTCATAACAGGCACGCCAGCGGGAAGGCATATCGGCAACCGCCTCAGATGATGCAGTGAGTTTTCCCGTTAGCGCATACTTGGTACCACCATGGATGATGCCCTGTGCGTAACGCGTCTGGCCGTGACCGAGTGATTGTGACTCTAACAGCACAGCTTTATACCCGGCCTTCTGCAGACGCGCCAGCGTCCACAGACCTGCAACACCACCACCGATGATCAATACATCGACGGTCACTTCGGTCGTTGCAGTATCACTCATCCAGGATCACGCTTTCGCTTATGCCTTTTCTTTGATGGAGTCGATGATACGCGTGGTTGAAACACCATCAACATACGTCAGCACCATGACCTTGCCGCCGGCTTCACGCACACAGTCACCGCCAGGAATCTGGTCGACGACATTATCACCACCCTTGACCAGGATATCGGGAGACACTTCGCAGATGAGGCGTGTCGGCTCGTCTTCGGTAAAGGCGACCACCCAGTCGACACAGCGTAATGCAGCCAGCATACGCATACGATTCTCTACAGGGTTGACCGGACGATCTTCACCTTTGAGTCGGCGTACCGTTTCATCGATATTTACCGCGACCAGCAGGCGGTCACCCAGTTCACTTGCCTGCTCCAGGTAGGTCACATGACCAGCATGCAGGATATCAAAACAGCCATTGGTCATCACGATGGTATCACCGCGGGCACGGCTTCGCTCCAGCACACCGTAGAGTTCTTCTTCAGTGAGGATACCGTGTTCGGTATTCGATGAATTCTGCTCGATGGCATTTTCCAGCTCGCTGATGGTGACGCTTGCCGTACCGGACTTGGCGACGACCACGCCGGCGGCAAGATTAGACAGTACCATGGCACGCTCGAGTGACAGACCCGCACCTAAAGACGCTGCCAGTGTCGAGATGACCGTATCACCTGCACCGGTAACATCGAACACCTCTTTTGCCTGTGTCGGGATATGCACCGGATCATAACCCTGTTGCATCAGGCTCATACCGTGCTCGCTGCGGGTCACCAGCAATGCTTCGATACTAAACTTCGCTGATAGTTCGTTAGCCTTGGCAACCAGGTCATCTTCCGATGTACACTTGCCGACGACGGCTTCGAATTCGGACAGGTTTGGTGTGATCAGGCTGGCACCGGTGTACTTTTCAAAATCATTACCTTTCGGATCGACCAGCACCGGGATATTCTTTTCGTTACACAGCGCGATGAGTTTCTTCACTTCACGCAGGCTGCCCTTGCCGTAGTCCGAGCAGACCACAATATTGAAATTATCGAGCTGCTCGGCAAAAGCTTTTTCGAGACCCAACAGATCCCGGCCGATGAAACCATCTTCGAAGTCCAGGCGCATCAACTGCTGATGACGGCTCATCACTCGCAGCTTCGTGACCGTCGAATTCTCCGGCATCTTGATGAACATCGGTGTGACACCGACATTTTCTAACAGCTGCTCCAGTGTTCGTGCAGACTCGTCATTGCCGCTCAACCCCATCACCGTACACTGCGCACCGAGCGTCGCGATATTCAGGGCGACGTTACAGGCACCGCCGGCACGCTCTTCATTCTGCTTGACGTGCACCACCGGTACCGGTGCTTCAGGCGAAATCCTTGAAGTGCCTCCATGCCAGTACCTGTCCAGCATCAGGTCACCGACGACCAGAACTTTGGCGCTTTCGAAAGAAGGGATGTGCATGGTCATAGGATTGCTGCCTGCTAGTGTTTAATTAAGGCCTGATAGGTTAAGGAGATACCGAACACCAGTTAATCGACCAGGTGATATTCACAACCGCAATAAGGGCACTTGGCAACGCCTGTCTCTTCTACCGGAATGTAAACCTGCGGGTGTGAATTCCACAGGCTGGAGCCCGGCATCGGGCAGTGTATCGGCAAGATATCACGGCTCACTTCATACAACATGGTGTCGTTGGGCGTATCCAGATCTTCCTGTGTCGCTGTATTCGGATTAGGCATGCTTAACTCCAGCTCTGTCAGTTGGCATAGTTAAAATAATATTTAAGTAAAAAGATTAAACGTAATTCAACCAGTCCGGATGAATTTCCAGGCGCCCATGTACCAGGTCGAAGTACATGGTCTGTAATTTCTCAGTGACCGGGCCACGTGAACCGTTACCGATGATAGTGTCATCGATCTCGCGTATCGGTGTTACTTCCGCCGCTGAACCGGTGAAGAATACTTCGTCCGCCTCATATAACTCTTCGATCTTCATCGTGGTTTCGATCACATCATAGCCCTGCTCTTTGGCCAGCGTCATGATGGTATTACGGGTGATGCCATTCAGTGATGCAACCAGCGTCGGTGTGTAGATAACACCTTCTTTCACCATGAAGATATTTTCACCACTACCTTCGGCAACGTTACCCTTGCTGTCGAGCAGCAATGCTTCGTCATAACCGTTTTTCAAGGCTTCATCCAATGCCAGCATCGAATTGATGTAGTTGCCATTCGCCTTGGCGAGGTACATGCTCGGGTGCCAGTCATTCTTGATAAATGTCGACTTGCAGATACGGATACCATTTTCCAGCGCTTCCTGACCGAGATAGGCGCCCCACTCCCAGGCTGCCACCATAACATGCACCTTCAGGTTATCCGCACGAAGACCCATTCCCTCGGAACCATAGAAACACATCGGACGGATGTAAGCTGACTGCAGGTTATTCTCTCTCACCGATGCAAGCTGTGCTTCGTTGAGCGTGTCTTTATCAAACGGTATCGTCATGTTCATGATCTTTGCAGACTCAAACAGACGATCGGTATGTGCCTGCAGACGGAAGATCGCGGTACCCCTCTCAGCCTCATAGGCACGCAGACCTTCGAATACACCCATACCATAATGTAATGTATGCGTTAACACATGGATCTTGGCCTCGCGCCAGTCAACCATCTCACCGTCAAACCAGATGTAGCCCTCTCTATCGGCCATGGTTTGCATAACTTTCTCCCACTAAAAATCTATATCTAAACTACAAAAAATAAAAACATTCTCACCGCAGAGGACGCGGAGGTCGCAGAGAAAAACATTGTGTTGTTATCGGTGCCCAGGGCACCGATAACAAAAGATTAACTCTGCGCTCTCTGCGCCTCGGCAATTGCTCCTGCATTGCTCTACCACCTACATCCATGTAGGCGTGCCCTAATCTGCGGTTAATAATCTATTCGGTCTCAGCCGGCTCCGGCATCAAACGCTGCCATACCGCTTTCACATTATCACGATGCTGAGCCACATTCGTTTCATCTGCCTCGCATTTAAGGTTCTGCCAGTTCTTCAACTTGCGGAAGTAACGGTAGGCATCTGCGATAGCTTCAGCTTCTTCAGCCTCGTACCAGCCGATGTCTTTCAGCTCCTTGATCAGCTCGAGTGTCGCGGTATGACGCAGACAGTCAGCATTGGCTTCTGCATGGATCAATACGCCTGCCTGGGTCATGAACTCGATATCGACGAGACCGCCGGCATTCTGCTTAACATCGAAATCCTCCGACTTATCTGCCAGGTGCTGGCGCATCTTTTCACGCATCGCCACCACTTCCTGCAACAACTTGTCTTCACCGCCCAGATCACTGACCACCGAACACAACACCGAACTTCTGATTCTATCAAATTCCTGCTCGATCAGTGCACTTCCGGTCACAAATCTGGCTCTTATCAGGGCCTGATGCTCCCATGTCCAGGCTTTTTCTTTCTGGTACTGCTCGAACGAGGTGATACTGCTCACCATCAGCCCGGATTGCCCGTCGGGACGCAGGCGTGTATCCGCTTCATAGAGGATGCCAGAGTAAGTGCGTGTATTAAGAAAATGGATGACACGCTGAGCGACACGGGCGAAGAATTGCTGGTTATCGATGCTTTTCTCACCGTCGGTATACTGCTTCTTACCACCACTATTGTGGATGAAGATGATATCCAGATCCGAGCCATAACCCAGCTCATTGCCGCCCATCTTGCCGTACGCGACGATCGACATCTGCGGGTAGACGACCTCACCATCGATGACACATTGTGGCTCGCCGTGACGCGCAGCCATCGCCTGCCATGAGAATATCAGGATCTTTTCCAGCAAGGCATTGGCCAGATCGGTCAGGTGATCAGATACCGTCTCGACTGGTTCAGCATAGAACACATCGAGCATCGCCACGGTGAACACCGTCTGTCGCTTGAACTGACGCATCCGCTCCATCAGCTGCTCGAGATCGAGCTCGGCTACCTCATCCGCTTCACCATCAACCTTATAACCATCGACACGTTCGAGCTCAAGCTCAAGCAGGTGTTTCACATCATACTGATTACGGAAAGCTTCTGCCGTACTCAACAGGCTATCGAGCAGGATCGGATACTTGATCAGGCGCTCGGTAAACCATTCACTGGCCTGACACAGGGTCAGCATCTGCAGCTGGATCGCAGGGTACTCGTGCAGCAGGCTGATATATACCTTGCGACCAGCCAGTGCCTTCAGGATATGGCTGATACGCTCGAACAGCTCTACCTGCTGTGGATAGTCTGCGATCTTTTCTATCAGAGACTCGATCAGCTGGAACATCATGCGTGCGGTATCACCGGTAAGATGACGGATCTGCGAGGTAGCATGCAGGTCGATGATGAGCTTCACCATCTCATCAGGATGAGAGTAACCCAGCTCCTCAAAGTACTGCTCGACGCTATGGTCAGTATCGTCTTCTTTGTCCGCATCTGCGAGGAAGATCGCCAGCGCAGAAACCGGCGCCTCATCATCTTTCTCATCGTCGGTAGAGATCAGGTTCTGGAACACATTATCGACTGCCGCCTGGTGCTCGACCAGCTCGGCGATCAGGCTATCCCAGTCTGGCTGTCCCATCGCCAGGCAGATACGCTGCTGAGTGACATCATCATCAGGCAACACGTGCGTCTGCTTATCAGCGAGCATCTGCAGGCGGTTCTCCAGTTTGCGTAGATACCAGTAGGCGGAAATCAAGTTATCGGACTCATGCTTCTGCAGGTAACCTTTCTGCGCCAGTAGAGTCAGTACCTCGATGATGCCGCGCTTGCGCAGATCGGGCTCTCTGCCGGCACGTATCAGCTGCAGGGTCTGGCCGATAAACTCGATCTCACGGATACCACCCGGTCCCAGCTTGATGTTATTGGTCATGCGCTTACGCTTCATCTGCGCATTGATCATCGACTTCATCTCGCGGATTGAATCGATCATGCTGAAGTCGAGGTAACGGCGGTAGACGAAAGGAGTCAACATCGACTGCAGGTATTTCCTGTCAGCCTTGCGCCCGGCGATCAGCTTGGCCTTGATCATGGCATAACGTTCCCAGTCACGCCCCTGCAGCTGGTAGTACTGCTCCAGACCGGAGAAACTCATCGCCATCGGGCCGCTCTGGCCAAAAGGTCGCAGCCGTGTATCGACGCGGTAGACGAAGCCATCGGCGGTCACTTCATCGAGCACCTTCACCAGCTTACGAATGACGGCGAGATAGAATTCGTAATGTGATTTTTTTCGCGGCCCCGGCGTTTCACCGTCTTCAGCAAAGCAGAAGATAAGATCGATATCAGATGAGAAGTTAAGCTCTCGGCCGCCCATCTTGCCCATGGCAAACACCAGCAGTTCCTGCTCTTCGCCATTGGAATCAAGCGGCATGCCAAAGGTCTCTGCCTGCTGCTTCTCAAGGTGACGCAGGGTAACCGCCACCATGGCCTCGGCCAGGTCGGTTATCTCATGCAGGATGGTTGCATCATCGGCGAGCCCGTTCAGATCACGCCAGGCGATGCGGGACATCTCCTGCTGACGAAGCTCGCGTATCGCCTTCATCAGGGCCATATCATCGACAGCACCGGTCAGTACATCACCGACCAGTGCACGATAATCATCCATGGAGCGACCCTTTTCAAGCCCTTCTTCATACAGCGCAATCAACATCTGAGGATAGCGGATGCAGTTCCTTGCGATGAAGTCACTGCATGCCCAGGTCTTACCAAGAACAGCCAGATCGACACCCTGGGCAGGATCGATGTCTTTGGATTCACACGACTGGCTCCAGTCAGACCAGAGGTTTTCGACGATGGAATGCAGCGATGAGGGGACCTGGCTCAGGAACTCAGCAGGAACAGATTGGGATTCAGAATGCATGTAACTGTACTATTTTGATTGATACAACATTTGGTCGATTCAAACCGGCCATTTCACCTGTCATTAAGGCGAATAGTTTCAATTACATAGTACTGCAAAAAACCGTGCGCTGTAACCCGCCCACGTCAATGTGACAGAAGATATAAACAATATTTAACCGCAGAGGATGCAGAGTTAGTTGTTGAGGGTAGTTATTAAAAAGTTGTTGTCATTTCGAACGAATGTGATGCCTGCATGGACGCAGGTAAATAGAATAATGCAGGAGCAATTATCGAGAAATCTATGCGAGCGATTAAGACCTCTCACATTCGTTCGAGATGACAATATATAAAGAGACGTAATATTTAACAACCAAAGTTTTTCTCTGCATCCTCTGCGTCCTCTGCGGTTAACAATATTTTAAACGTAGCTTATCTAGCTAAAGATGCCTTTGAAGGTGAAGAAGAACAGGATGGCCAGCAGGCCGCCAGCTGGCAGGGTAACTACCCATGACATAAAGATGTTACCAACGACTCGCATGTCGATAGCACCGATACCTCGTGCGATACCCACCCCGAGTACAGCACCTACCAGGGTATGCGTGGTAGAGATAGGAATACCGGTAAACGATGCCAGAACCACGGTGGCTGCTGCTGCGATCTCGGCGGCAAAACCACGGCTAGGTGTGAGTTCGGTAATGCTCTTACCCACGGTCGCGATCACCTTGTAACCGAAGGTCGCCAGACCAATGACGATACCGATACCACCGACCAGCAGCACCCAGCCCGGCAGGGCAGATTTCGAGGCGATAAGGCCTGACTGCGCGGTACTGATCACTGCAGCCATCGGGCCGACGGCATTGGCCACATCATTCGAACCGTGGGCAAAAGCCATCGCCGACGCGGTGAAGATCATCAGTACGGCAAAGATGCGCTCGACATTGGTGTAATGAAATTTCTTGTCCGCCTTGGGATCGGTCTTCACCTTGCGGATAAGGTAAGAACCAAGGAATGCCACAGCCACACCCAGCAGCGTCGAGTAGAGGAACGCCTGCTCCGTATCGAGATCAAGGCCGATATGTTTCAGGCCTTTCTTGATGGTCACCATGGCGATGAGGAATCCCACCATGAACAGGTAGATGGGCCCAAATTTGATCGAACTCTCCACCGGGTTGTCCGAGTTCAGGATCAGCTTCTGGATGCTCTTGAATACCAGGAAGGCCAGCGTACCGGCGAGCAGCGGCGACACCACCCAGCTCATCACGATGGTACCTACCTTGCCCCAGTTGACCGCATCCATACCGACACCGACAGCCGCGAAACCAACCACGGCACCGACGATGGAATGCGTGGTCGATACCGGCCAGCCCTTACGTGAGGCAATCGCCAGCCAGGTACCCGCCGCCAGCAGTGCGGCCAGCATACCCCAGATCAGCAGATTGGGATCAGCGGTAAAGGCGTCGGCTTCGACGATTCCTTTACGGATGGTCTTGGTCACCTCACCGCCGGCAAGGTAGGCGCCGGCAAACTCGAAGATAGCAGCCAGGATAACCGCCTGCTTCAGCGTTAAGGCTCTCGAACCCACTGACGTCGCCATTGCGTTGGCGACATCATTCGCACCGATACCCCAGGCCATGAACAGGCCGAACACGCCCGCCAGGATTAAATATATCGTCATTTGATCCATGATCGTCTCCTGATAAAGGCACTAGCGGGCCAGCATCAACTGTAAGCGGCTGCCAACATTCTCCGCGTGGTCGGCGATATCACCGGTCTGTTCGATGACCTTGTAGAGGAACATCACCTGAATCGGCGGCAAGGTCTCTTCGATGGTGAATATCTCAGCGAAGATATCTGCCTGCAGGGTATCGGTATCACTCTCGATCTCATCCAGCCTGGTGATCATCTCGGTAACGATCTCGACCTCGCGACCGCTGAAACCGGTCTCGACCAGCTCGTCGAACTCATTGATCGCCTTGCGTGCCTGTTTGACGGCCGCCACGCAACGTTCGACGAAACGAATGTAGTCCTCATGGATGCACTCGGGTAATTTCAGGTGACGACCGAGGATGAGACCTGAGATATCTTTCGCCTTGTTGGCAATCTTGTCCTGCATCAGCAGCACTTCGAGAAGGTCCTGTCGATTGACGGGCATGAACAGCCCTTTGGGGAGATTGAGGCGCAGCTCCTTCTTCAGATCATCTGCCTCGTTTTCGAGGTCAGAGATAACTTGATTAAGCCGGGCAACTTCACCCCAGTCTTCATTAATGACTGCGTTAAACAGGGGAACCAGTTCTTGCGCACACTTATATACCTTCGACATATGCTGCTGCAGTGGACTGACTGGCGAACTGCCAAAAATCCCACTCATATAACCACCTTTGGCCATCTCACACTCTCCCCCGGCACCATTGCTCGGATAATTACTTGCGTCTCACTTGTCGCGCAAGTGTAATGATTTCGTAACATTTTTTGCATTAATTTAAAAATAGTTTTAACGTGTTGAAATGTATAAAAATAATTCTGTAAACCTCCCCGACATCAAGTATCTGATCAGTGCTTTGCTGTCCACGCCTTCTGTCAGCTGCACCTCTGAAGACATCGACCAGGGCAACAGGCACGTCATCGAGCTGCTGGCAAACTGGTTTGACGGACTGGGTTTCAGCTGTGAGATCCAGGGCATCGAAGGCAATACTCAGGGCAACAAAGCCAACCTGATCGCCACCCTGGGCAGCGGCAATAACGGCCTGGTACTCGCCGGCCATACCGACACCGTGCCCTACGATGAGGACCGCTGGCAGGTCGATCCGTTTGCACTCACCGAAAGAGATGACCGATTCTACGGCCTGGGCAGCTGCGACATGAAATCGTTCTTCGCCGTCATCATCGAGGCATTAAAAGATATCGAACTCGACAAGATAAAACAGCCGCTGATTATCCTCGCCACCGCCGATGAAGAGACCAGCATGTCCGGTGCCAAGGCGATCGCAAAATCAGCCAGTACGCTCGGTATCAATAATGCGCGTTTTGCCGTCATTGGCGAACCTACTGACATGAAACCGATACGCATGCACAAGGGCATGATGATGGAAGCGATACAGCTGACAGGCCAGGCTGGCCATTCCAGTAACCCGGCACTTGGCAACAACGCGCTGGAAGCCATGCACAAGGTCATCAGCGAACTAATGAGCTGGCGTGATGAACTGCAGAGCAAATACCACAACCCGATGTTCGAAGTGCCTGTACCGACGATGAACTTCGGCCACATCCACGGCGGCGACAACCCCAACCGAATTTGCGGCAGCTGTGAGTTACAGATAGACATCCGACCATTACCTGGCATGAGGATCGACGACCTGCGCCGCGAGATGCAGTCGCGGCTAAAGAACGTATTACATGAGACAGGTATACAGTTTAAAACCGTGCCCCTGTTCGATGGCGTGGAGGCTGTAGAAACCGACAGCCAGTCCGAGATCGTTCAACTGGCCGAAAAGATGACAAAGACAGAGGCCGGCGCCGTAGCCTTTGGCACCGAAGCACCCTATTACAATGCTTTAGGGTTAGACAGCATCGTGATGGGACCGGGTAGCATCAACCAGGCACATCAGCCGGATGAATATATCGAAACACGATCATTGAATCCTGCCGTGAACATCATCCGGCAACTGATCGTGCATCATTGTTTTTAGAAACAGAAGACTCACCGCGGAGACGCGGAGGCACAGAGTTTTTTATGTTTATCGCGCCATAGGCGCGACAAACAAAACTAAGGGCTTTCTCTGCGCCTCCGCGTCTCTGCGGTTAATAATGTTTTATTGTTACGACTTTACAATCTTGTAGCAAGGTACATATTCTGTACCCGGCAGTTTCATGCGCTGCTGTTCGACGAAAGCAGTGAGCAGTTTATCCATCGGCTCCATGATCTCGGGATCACCTTTCAGTTCGAAGTGACCATGTTTTTCGATGGCGCGGATACCTTCATCTTTCACGTTACCGGAAACAACACCGGAGAAAGCACGGCGCAGATTGGCGGCGAGTTCATGCGCCGGTTGGTCTTTATGCAATGCCAGGTTGCTCATGTTCTCATGCGTCGGATCGAACGGTTTCTGGAACTGTTCATCGATAGTCAGTGACCAGTTATAGTGATAAGCATCTCTTTCCACCTCCCGGTGTCGCTTCACTACATTCATGCCATTGTTCATCTCGATCGCCACACGCGTTGGATCGTCGATGATGATAGTGTAGAGCTGCTGCGCTTCGAGGCCGAGGGTATCGACGATGAACTGGTTGACCAGTTTAAAATAAGCTTCCGAAGATTTAGGGCCGGTAAATATCAGGGGAACCGGCACATCGGTGTTATCCGGGTGCAGCAGGATACCCAGTAGATACAGTATTTCTTCGGCGGTACCTGCGCCACCCGGGAATACCACGATGCCATGACCAGTACGCACGAATGCCTCCAGACGTTTTTCTATATCCGGCATGATAACCAGCTTGTTGACGATCGGGTTTGGTGACTCCGCCGCGATGATGCCCGGCTCGGTGATCCCCAGGTAACGGCCGGATCCACTGCGCTGCTTGGCGTGACCGATGGTGGCGCCTTTCATCGGCCCCTTCATCACGCCGGGGCCACAACCGGTACAGATGTCGAGATCACGCAGCCCCATCTGGTAACCGACCTCCTTGGTGTAGTTATACTCGTCGAGACCGACCGAATGGCCACCCCAGCAGACGACCATATTCGGTTCAAGACCAGGGATGAAGACATCGGCATTGCGCAATATGTGGAACACGGCATTGGTGATATCGACTGACTCGTTCAGATTGAAGCGCGGCGAGTTGACGATCTTGTTGTTCACATAGATCACGTCACGCAGCACGGCGAACAGGTGCTCGTTGATACCTTTCATCAGTTTGCCGTCGACGAAAGCGATCGCCGGGGCGTTCTTGATCGACAGCTTGATACCCCGGCGATACTGCACAACTTCGATTGAGAAATCAGGGTAACGCGCAAACAATTCCTTACCGTCGTCGAGTGCGCTTCCGCTGTTTAATACCGCTAGAGCACAGTTACGGAAAACATGCGCTAGCTCGCCCTGGCTGGTCTTCAATATTCGGCCAACTTCAAACTGCGATAGCTTCTCTAACTGCCCTTTCGGTGAGATAAGCGCATCGATAACATCGTATTTCATATCCGTACCTTAACGTGATTACGTTACAGAAGTATAACGGATGATTATGGGAAATTTACAAGCAAATTTATTTAACCGCAGAGGACGCGGAGGCCGCAGACAAAAACTTTGTATTGTTATCGTTGCCTGCGGCAACGATAACAAAAAACAACTCTGCGCTCTCTGTGTCCTCTGCGGTAAAAATGCTTTTCATGTTTTTATCATTTGCCATGAGACCAGCCTTATATGATACTTACCGAATGATATAAATCCGAAAGATTTACCGAGAATCTGCCGTGGATAAAAAAACGACCGATAACAATCCAAGCACCCTGGCTGACCACGTTGACTGGTTCAGACAATCAGCGCCCTATATCCATGCGCACCGTGGTCGCACACTGGTCATCCTGTTCGGTGGTGAGGCTGTCGAACACAGCGGTTTTTCTCACCTGATCAATGATATCGCCCTGCTTGGCAGCCTCGGCGTCAAGATAGTACTGGTGCATGGTGCACGTCCCCAGATCAAACGCCAGCTGAAGACGCTGGGCGTCGAATCCAGTTTCACCGACAATATGCGCGTCACGCTCAACGAGCACATGCCAGCCGTCGAGCAGGCTGTCGGCCAGGTACGCATGACTATCGAAGCCCAGCTCTCTATGGGGCTGCCCAACACGCCGATGGCTGGTGCATCGGTGCGTGTAGTTTCTGGCAACTTCGTCACCGCGCAGCCCTATGGAATACACAAGGGTATCGATTTCTGCCAGACCGGTAACGTGCGCAATGTCGACGCCGACGCGATCAAGCAGCACCTGGAAAATAATAATGTCACACTGATCTCACCCATCGGTTATTCACCGACCGGCGAGATATTCAACCTGCGCGCCGAAGATGTTGCCACCGAAGTAGCCATCGCGCTCAATGCCGACAAACTGATCTTCGTCATGGAGAACAACGGTGTCACCAACAAGGATGGTGAGCTGTTGCAACAGTTAAACCTGCCACAGGCCGAAACCTGGTCGCAGACCTATGGCGACCCGTCTGATTCATACGGCAATCATGAAACACAGTCGCACCTGAATAATGCCGCTCATGCCTGCCGTGGCGGTGTAAGACGCGTTCATCTCGTCAGCCGCAAGATCGACGGCGCATTATTGCTCGAACTGTATACCCGGGACGGTGTCGGCACATTGGTCACTGCAGAGAACTATGAAGGACTGCGTCATGCAACTATCAATGATATCGGCGGCATCATGGAGCTCATCTCGCCACTGGAAGAACAGGGCGTACTGGTAAAACGTTCACGTGAACAGCTGGAGCTGGATATCAACAACTTCACCGTGATCGAACGCGATGGCATGATCATCGCCTGTGCGGCACTGTTCGCTTTCTCAGAAGAAGAATCAGCCGAACTCGCCTGCCTCTCTGTCCATCCTGACTATCAGCAGCACGGGCGTGGTGACGACCTGATGCAGCATATCGAATGGCAGGCCCGCAAGAAACATATGAAGAAGCTGTTCACCCTGACCACGCAGGCGATGCACTGGTTCATCGAGCGCGGCTTTACCGAGTGCAGCACCGATGAGCTGCCGATGGAGAAGAAGTCGCTATACAACTATCAGCGAAACTCCAGGGTCTTGTGCAAGCAACTCCACTAGTTTTTATCAATTTTTCGGCTTTAATTTTCTGACTCCTATATCTATGGCTTTTCTACAGGTTCCGCAGAGCATCATCGAAGAGAATGTATTCAACGCACTCAAGGAAGATATCGGTGATGGCGACATCACAGCAGAGCTCATCCCGCAGGACAACATCTCGCTGGCGACCGTCATCAGCCGGGAAGACTGCGTATTCTGCGGACTGGACTGGTTTGAAGAGACCTATCGGCAGATCGACCCGGAGATCCTCATCGACTGGTGCGTCGATGATGGCGAGCATATCGAAGCCGGCCAGGTTCTCTGCACACTCAGCGGCTCCTCGCAGAAGATCGTCAGCGGTGAACGTGCTGCTCTCAATTTCGTACAGACGCTATCTGGCACAGCGACCCTGTCTGCTGTCTATGCCGATCGCATAAAAGATACCGACTGCAAGGTGCTGGACACGCGCAAGACCATCCCGGGCCTGCGCATGGCACAGAAATATGCGGTCTCCTGCGGCGGCTGCGAGAATCACCGCATCGGCCTGTTCGACGCCTTCCTCATCAAGGAGAATCACATCAACGCCTGTGAAGGTATCGCCAATGCCGTCAGCGAGGCGCGCTTCCATAATCCCGACCTGCCGGTCGAAGTCGAGGTGGAAAATTTCGATGAACTGCGACAGGCGATAGACGCTGGTGCTGACCGTGTATTGCTGGACAACTTCGACACCGATATGATGAAACAGGCAGTAGATATCTGTAAGGGCAAGATCATCACCGAAGCCTCCGGCAACATCACGCTGGGCAACATCCACGACGTAGCAGCAACCGGGGTTGACTATATCTCTACCGGCTCCCTGACCAAGGATGTAAAAGCGGTCGACCTGTCGATGCGTTTCGATTAGAGGTCAGGAAAGGTCCTTCATCATGGCACCTGTCCGCATACTGTATAAAACCATCCTGCTCGTACTGCTGCTGATCATCGGTGCGATACTCGCCTTTCTGTTCCTGCGAAACACCATGCCGACGCACGGACCGGCGGCAACCATGACACGTCTCTGGCACCGCACCACGCTGCTCATCCTTGGCATCAAGCTACACGTCCATGGCGACCGGCAGAATGCCAATGTGCTGTTTGTCCCGAACCACATCTCATGGCTGGATATCTCCATCCTCGGTGCACTGATACCGACGCACTTCCTGTCCAAAGCCGAGATACTCTACTGGCCGGTGATCGGCATGCTGGCATCACGTACCGGCACCCTCTATATACAGCGTGGCAGCCGGGATGCCTCGATCCGGTCGAATGATGTCATGCGCCGCGCGCTCGATCAGCAACACAACATCGTGCTATTCGCCGAAGGCACCACCACCGATGGCAGCATGCGCAAGTTTCATGGCCGACTGATGCAGAGCGCGATCGATGCCGAAGGACAGATACAGCCCGTCGCCCTGTTCTATCCGGATGAGAGCGGCCATGCGATCAACAGAAAAGTGCTGTACATCGATGAGATGCATTTCCTGAGATCCGTCTTCAGCATCCTTGCTGCACCGAGAATCCCCGCCGAAGTACACTTCCTCGAACCGATCGAAGCGAAGGATAAAACCCGTGACGAACTGGCACGCTACTGCCACGACAGCATCTACAAGATCATAAAACGTGAAAGAGTAAACTGATACTCCCTCACCCATTCACCGCTGATAGAAGCCACACTCAGACCACAAGTATGATTCCTGATAAACAGTTCTTGCAGATCATCGACAACACACCACTGGTATCGATCGACCTGGTTATCGAGGACAGCCAGGGGAAAGTGTTACTGGGCAAACGCACCAACCGTCCGGCCCAGGGCTACTGGTTCGTACCAGGCGGCAGGATCAGGAAAAATGAGACCATCGCTGAAGCCATCACAAGGATCTCATCAACCGAGTTCGGCATCGATTTATCGATCAATGATGTACAGTTATTTGGCGCCTACGATCATATCTATGATGACAACTACCTGGGTGAAGATGGCGTCAATACGCATTACGTTGTACTGGCTTATAGACTAAAAGAGCCGCCACTCATTGAAGTAAGCATGGATATAATAAGGGATAACCAGCATTCAGAGGTCAGGTACTGGAGCAGAGAGGCGCTGCTGAAAGCTGATGAGGTGCATCCGAATACGAAAGCCTACTTTCCAGAGAAGAAATAACAGTCCGGCCCTTCACCCCTCCCTCCCCCTGAATAGCTAAAAAAAACTCAGATGAGACGTTTTAGAATATGTACAAATCATGTGCGTTATGTCATTATTATCCAGTATATTCAATTAGCATTAATCATATATAAGTAACCGAGTATTACTGAATGAGAAAGCTAACTTCGATTGCACTGCATTCCTTTCTGGCGGTCGCCGCTTCTGCCGTCTGCTGTACCGCTATAGCCGATAATGTGACTGAAAGTGGTGCGGATACCTATAAATTAGTCTGCTCCAGCTGCCATGAAGTTGGTATTGAAGGCGCCCCGATACTTGACGATAAAGTGGCATGGATGCACCGCATCGATCAAGGCACAAACAGTTTGTATGCTTCTACGCTGAACGGCAAATGCAAAGTGTTAGTCCAGGCCAATCGTAAAGACTTATCAGATCAAACGATCAAGGACGCTGTTGATTACATCATCTCCCAGGTAAAACAATAAAGCGGTTATTGAGCGGCCAGCATTGCTGGGCTCATGCTGGATGGTTCACAGATAAACGGCCGCTAACAACGTCCACATCAATCCGCAGCAGACATTCAGCCATTGATTCCTGCTCACCCATACATCCAATATGGCCCTGAACATCACTTACAAGACCTGCTAAAATCATATTCCTTAACTGTTCAGGCAACGAGACTTTAACCATGCCCGTTTATCGCTCAAAAACATCTACTGCCGGTCGCAACATGGCCGGAGCCCGCGCCCTGTGGCGCGCCACCGGTATGAAAGATGAAGACTTTCATAAACCCATCATCGCCATCGCCAACTCGTTCACCCAGTTCGTACCGGGGCACGTACACCTGAAAGATATGGGACAGCTGGTCGCGCGTGAGATCGAAGCCGCTGGCGGCGTGGCCAAAGAGTTCAATACCATCGCCGTGGACGACGGTATCGCCATGGGGCACGACGGCATGCTCTACAGCCTGCCTTCTCGTGACATCATCGCCGATTCTGTCGAGTATATGGTGAATGCTCACTGCGCCGACGCATTGGTATGCATCTCCAACTGTGACAAGATCACGCCTGGAATGCTAATGGCCTCCATGCGTCTGAACATCCCGGTGATCTTCGTCACCGGTGGCCCGATGGAGGCAGGCAAAACCAGGCTGTCTGAACACAAGCTTGACCTGGTCGATGCCATGGTCATCGCGGCAGACGACACGGTCTCAGATGAAGACGTTGCCGAAATAGAGCGCAGCGCCTGCCCGACCTGCGGCTCATGTTCCGGGATGTTTACTGCAAACTCGATGAACTGCCTGGCTGAAGCTCTGGGGCTGGCGCTTCCCGGTAACGGCACCGTGGTCGCCACGCATGCTGACCGTGAACAACTGTTCCTGCAGGCTGGCCGTACCATCGTCGAAAACGCTAAACGTTACTACGAAGAGGATGATGATTCTGTCCTGCCCCGTTCCATCGGCAGCTTCGAAGCATTTGAAAACTGTATCGCACTGGATATCGCCATGGGTGGCTCCACCAATACTATCTTGCACCTGCTGGCAATCGCCCAGGAAGCCGAAGTGGACTTCGATATGGACGACATCGATCGCTTGTCCAAGAAGATCCCTCAACTTTGCAAGGTGGCTCCAAATACGCAGAAATACCACATCGAAGATGTTCACCGTGCTGGGGGCATCATGGCAATTCTTGGCGAACTGGCTCGTGCGGGCCTGCTCCACACCCACTTGCCCACGGTTCACAGCGCCACCATGGCTGACGCCCTGGAGGCCTGGGACATCATGCGCGAACCAACAGCAGAGGTGATCGAGTTTTATAAAGCCGGTCCCGCCGGTATCCCCACACAGACTGCTTTCAGCCAGTCAACTCGCTGGCCAACACTGGATGATGACCGGGCTGAAGGCTGTATCCGCTCACTGGAAAATGCCTACAGCCAGCAAGGTGGTCTCGCGGTACTGAAAGGCAACATTGCACTGGATGGCTGCGTAGTGAAAACTGCCGGTGTCGATGAATCTATCCTGGTATTTGAAGGCCCTGCCTATGTCACTGAATCCCAGGATGAAGCCGTTGCAGACATCCTTGCAGATAAAGTGAAAGCCGGTGATATCGTTATCGTTCGCTACGAAGGCCCACGTGGTGGCCCCGGCATGCAGGAAATGCTCTACCCGACCTCCTACATCAAATCCAAAGGACTGGGCAAAGAATGTGCGCTGCTGACAGACGGTCGTTTTTCCGGTGGAACATCAGGACTATCCATCGGCCACGTATCCCCCGAGGCCGCTGCAGGCGGTGCAATTGGTCTGATACGCAATGGCGACAGGATCCGCATCGATATCCCCAATCGCACCATCGATGTATTAGTCAGTAACGACGAACTCGACAGCCGGCGTGAAGAGCAGGATAAGCTGGGCTGGAAACCGGTCAAGCCGCGGCCACGTAAAGTCTCTGCGGCACTCAAAGCTTATGCGAAACTGGTCACCAGTGCCGACAAGGGCGCAGTGAGAGACTTGAGTCAACTGGATTAGTGCCTACTCATTAAGTTTACTCAAATTGATAAGAGGCTGATGGTAATTGTCAGCCTCTTATCTTTTTGCACCTTATAGAAAGCAGAAACCATCGAAGACAGGCCACAAGCACCGTGAACACATTAGTAGCATCCACTGCAGTCTCTGCATCTCTATGGTGAACGTTTTAAATGTTCACTGCCTGGTCTGACCGAAAGCAGGCTCGCAGTATTACATCATTATCAGGTTTATCTTGCTGACATAAAATATGTCTAATAGTATTATTTACGGTGTTGACTATAGTTGTTATAGAATTTTTAACATGAAATGTTAGCAACCGGCTCCCTGAGGATGGATTCTCAGTAACGCACTTTTTATTTAGTAGGTGAATATTATGGGCAGTTCTGGCTCAATAGAAATAAAAATTTATGAAAAAATTGTTGAGCACGCTATGGGGTATAAAACCCGAGTGCAACTAAATGCAGTTATTGATGCTCTTGATCATGCTTCATTGAATCCGACTATTACCCTGGATTCGGACGAGTTACAGCTTGAAATAGACAAGCTTCGTAAAATACTTAATGATTTACCTCAAGATGCTTAAAACGTTTTAGAGTAAAGAATTAAGTATTGCGTCGACCGGTTGAAGTCGCAGCCGAAAGTAGTCATTGAACAAACCAGATAAATACTTAATTTAACAATTCAGCGCTCGCTTGAATTATAAATATGGTCATCGCTGCATTTATACGTCTGAAACGCTTATAACCTGGCTGACTCGCTGGCGACATTGTCAGTCACCTGATTGCAAACTGGCATAAACTGCCTCAACCTCCATTTTCTGTTGCGCAGATACCTTTAATAATCTTCTAAATCTGCACGAACAGAATAAAGCCGCACACATCAAGTTCGTTAATGATGTTTCTGCTGTCATCAAATCGTTACATCTTTGTAACCCCGCTGTCATTATCGCCATCTAACCTTTACGCTGAGAACAATCATAAGGGTCACTTATGTTTTCTATCGAAAGCGTCATCAGCACACAATATCCATCACTTGTTGATAATCATAAAAAATTATTGAAACCGGTGATTTCGTTCCTGCGCACCCTTTTCCATGAATCCGAAGTACAGCAGTTTGAACAGAGATATCAGCACCTGGTAGGTATCGATTTTGTCGAGCAGGTCCTGGATTACTTTGACTTCAGCTACTGTGTAAGTGAAAGAGATATAGAAAACATCCCGCACACGGGGAAAGTCGTCATCGTAGCGAACCACCCTATCGGTACGCTTGACGGTCTGGCACTGTTAAAGATGGTTCACCGGGTAAGACCGGATGTCAAGGTGGTCGCCAACCAGATGCTTGGTACGATCAAAGCGTTAAAACCATTATTATTAACCGTTGATAACATCGGTGGCAGATCGACAAGAAAAAGCCTGGCAAATATCATCGAGTACGTTAAAGATGATTCGGCTGTCATTATTTTTCCAGCGGGCGAAGTTTCGCGCTTTGGCCCCAAAGGCATCAAGGATGGCGAGTGGAGCAAGGGTTTTCTGACCATCGCAAAAAGTGCAAGAGCAGCGGTTCTGCCTATACATATCAACGGCAGGAATTCGTTGCTGTTTTATACTTTGTCTATCGTGGCAAAACCATTGTCGACATTCTGGCTGGTCCATGAAATGTTCAAACAGGAGAACAAGTCGATCGTATTCACTGTCGGCAAGAAGATAGAACATGAACATTACACACTGAAAAATGTCAGCCTGCGAGACACCGCAGCACTATTCAAACGCCATATATATAAGCTTGCTACAAACAAACCACTTGTCTTTGAATCCCAGGATACTATCGCACACCCGGAAGACCGGCAGCGTTTAAGAAAAGAGCTTGCCAGCTGTGAACAGATAGGGGAAACCGAAGATAACAAGCAGATCTACCTGTTCAATTACCGTGCTGACACCTCGATCATGCGCGAGATCGGGCGTTTGCGTGAACTCTCATTTCGTGCAGTCGGAGAAGGTACCGGTAAGAAGCGCGATATAGACAAGTACGATAGTTATTACATGCACCTGATCCTGTGGGATGAATCTGATCTTGAAATCGTCGGCGCTTACAGACTATGTGACACAGAAAGGATCATCTCATCTGCTGGATTAGACAGTATTTATACGACATCTCTATTTAAATATAACAAACAGATGAAACCGTACCTGTATCGCGGACTGGAGCTCGGCAGAAGTTTTGTACAACCAAAATACTGGGGCAGACGAAGCCTGGATTACCTATGGTACGGCATCGGCGCCTTACTTAAAAACAACCCGCAGTACCGTTACCTGTTTGGCCCCGTCAGCATCAGCAACAATTACCCTACCGCTGCTAAAGACTTGCTCGTCTACTTTTATTCTCATTACTTCGGCAGTGAACAACAACCTGCAACAGCGATGCTTCCATACCAGCTCGATCTACTGCAAAAAGAAAAGTATTCTGAGGCTTTTACGGGCGATGATTACAAGGCAGACTTTAAACGAATGAAGCGTATGCTGAACGATATGGGCTGTACTGTACCAACCCTGTACAAACAATATACCGAAGTCTGCGAACATGACGGCGTCGTTTTCAGTGACTTCAACATCGACCCTGAATTTTCAGACTGTATCGACGGGTTCGTCATCGTCGATATCGAGAAACTGAAGCCTAATAAGCGAAAACGTTATATAGGATCATAAAGAATCAATAAGATTGTCCATTTGATACATAAAAAAATTATCAATATTTAGCATGATCACTTTCTAATGTAATCATGCTATTTCTACGGGAGGTCTTTATGTTGACTGAAGCAGACATAATCAGAATCATGACAGAGAATTACGGTACTGCAATTAACGGCACAGGCGACTCACTGGTTGAAGAACCAATCAATCATGAGTTAGATGACGCATTTGATAATGGCGATCCGTACGAACCATCATGTTATGACATGTCAAGGATAAGTGATCATACCGCTTGATAAATATTCGCTATCGAATGTTTTCTATTGAATATCTGCAATAACCTGTGACTTCAACCGGTTGCAGTCATCTGACCTGCAAGCATCTGATTTCACTGTTCAGCGCTTGCGTGAATTATAGATATGCCCTTTACTTTCTTTATACATCTGAAGCACTGACCTTGCTGAGTCTCTTTCGACATCATCGAGCACCTCAATTCCTCTGTCATTGAGGCTCTTTATCCAGTCATCCGGCTTTGGGCCTTCATCGAAGCCGATCGCTCTGGCATCTTCGTCTCTTGCCGCTGCCACCACCTTGTTAACACCCGACCACAGAACTCCGCCTAAACACATGGTGCAGGGTTCGGTGCTGGTAACGAGTTCATAACCGGCAGCAGAAGCACTCCCCAGGTCATAGGTTGCTAACCTGGCCTGCGCCACGGCGATGGCGACCATTTCCGCATGCAGCATCGATGAGCGTTGCGCTTCTACGAGGTTGACACCGAGCGAAACCAGCTCTCCCGTCCCTTTCTCGAAGATAGCTGCAGCAAATGGCCCGCCGCTACCTTCTTCGACATTCATCCTTGAAGCCGTTATCACGAATGCAACGCGTTTATTCAATTCTGGCGAAGCCTGGTAGTTGCTGCAATATTCATTAACCCAATCAGGAATCTCGAAGCATATGTTATCTGGTTGCGAGAACATAATGTCTCCTTAATTAGTAACCATATTAATTTGAGCGTGCCGACGACACTTTTCACTAATCGCTTACCATAGTACGAAAACTGTTCCAGCCAGGTCGAGCTGTCAATGGCGGACAAAAACTCTCGACACGAAGAACAGCAGTGCTGCGCCTACCACGATCGCCGGACCTGCCGGAAAATCCCATTGCAGTGAAGAGTAGAGCCCAAGCACGACGGACAGGATAGCGATTACCACCGACAGCAGCACCATCTGCTTCGGCGACCTTGAATACAGACGTGCCGTTGCAGCCGGGATGATCAGAAGTGCAGTGATGAGCAGTATACCTACCACTTTCAGCGCGATAGCGATCACCAGTGCCAGCAGGATCATGAACAGGAAACGTACTTTCTCCACCGCTATACCGTCGACACGTGCCAGCTCTTCATTGACCGAGATCGATATCAGCGGCGCCAGCAGCTGACTGAATACCAGCAGGATGATGACCACGCTGCCATACATGACCATGAGGTCGGTGGTATCGACTGCGAGCAAGTCGCCGAACAGGTATGACATCAGGTTGATGTTGAACCCCTGCGCCTGGATTACCGATAACACGATAAGGCCCAGTGCCAGTGCACTGTGTGCGAGGATACCGAGCAGTGTATCGGTAGAGAGGTCGCGCTGCTTTTCCAGCCAGAATAACACCATGGCGATCAATATACCGATGATACCGACACCGGCCATCGGCAGCTGCTCGGCCGCTACCGCAAGGGCCACTCCAAGCAATGCGGCGTGTGCCAGGGTATCACCGAAATAAGCCATACGACGCCACACCACGACGCTGCCGAGCGGCCCGACCACCATCGCCAGCGCGACACCCGCTGCCAGTGCGTAAAGTATAAAGCTATCCACGACCACACTCCCTCATCATTGCCCCTGCCCGCTATCCTTGTGATGCTCACAGCTGTTACAGTGTTCCGAGTGGATGATATTGCCGTTTAGGTCATGTTCGTGATCATGGTGATGTGAATACAGCGCCAGCCCATCGATAGCATCACCGAACAGTTTCAGGTATTCAGGGTGCTCACTGACATCATCCGGATGCCCGGTACAGCAGATATGGGTATTCAGGCAGATCACCCGATCGGTCGCTGCCATCACCAGATGCAGGTCATGCGAGACCATGAGGATGCCGCAGTCATGTTTGTCGCGAATCGCCTGGATGGTCTTATAGAGTCCCTGCTGGCCGATGATATCCATGCCCGACGCTGGCTCATCGAGCACCAGTAGTTGCGGTTTCTTCAACAGCGCACGGGCAAGCAGCACCCGCTGCATTTCACCACCGGAGATATTCTGCATCGGTGAGTAAAGCAGGTAGCTGCAGCTCACTTCATCGAGTATCTGCTGACAGCGATCAGTATTATAATCACCCGAGACATTGAGAAAATCGTATACACGCAGCGGCATAACTTCCGGTACCTGGATACGCTGCGGCACATAACCGATAACCAGCCCATGCTTGCGCTCGACACTGCCCGAGGTATTCCCGGTGAGCCCTAACAGGATACGTACAAGACTTGTCTTGCCAGCACCATTCGGGCCGATCAGGGTGATGATCTCTCCCTTGCTCAGCTGCACGCTGACATCGGTCAGAATCGTCTTGCCGCGTTTCACATAGGCGATATCAGTCGCAACCAGCAATGGCTCACCAGCTCGATCTTCAGCATCCTGTTTGTTATCTTCCTGCATATAGAATCTGATCAATCTCTTATAAAACGACCTATTGCATTATCTGCCACATGAATATTACATGTTAACATTACTCGTATAAATATCGTTTATATATGTACCAGATCACCCGAATCTTCCAGCACCAGTCTCAGATTAAATCGCTAATCAGCACGTCAGTATTAGCGATGATTCTGCTCTCGTTTCCAGTATGCAGCTTTGCCGCGAGCAGAGCTGCCATCGTGGTCACGATAAAACCGCTTTACTCACTGGTCGCCCAGCTGACAGAGGGCATAGAAGAGCCTGTATTGCTGATGAAAACGATACAATCTCCCCATCACTACAATATGCGGCCTTCTGAGCGACGACTGCTATCTGATGCGAAGATGATCGTATGGCTGGGCCCTAACCTTGAATCTTACCTGGAAAAGATCATTAAACAGCAGGATCAGGCCATGGTGGTGACGGCTATCCAGGCCGAAGGCCTCGTCCTGCTGGAGAAGCGCGGCAGACATAATCATGATCATCATGACGATGATGAGCATGGCCGCCACGAGGATAAAGACAGCCTGCCTTCCACAGATAAACTCGATCCTCACATCTGGCTATCGACAAAAAATGCTATCGCGATAAGCCGCCAGATCAGTGAGCGGTTGATCACGCTGGATCCGGATAATAAAAGCAATTATGAGACCAACCTCGACAGACTGCTAAAAAGGATCGACGAAGTCGCTTCATCGCTGGCAACAACTTTCAAGCACACTGACCAGCCTTACATTGCCTACCATGACGCCTTTCAGTACTTCGAACACGAAAACGGACTTAACTACGCCGGCTCGATCAGTTTTGATGAAGAGACCAGCAGCAGTTTGAAACACCTGCGCGAGATCAGCGATAGTATCGAGCAGAACGACATCCACTGCCTGGTGTACCAGCCACCAAAACCTGCCATCATCAGCACGCTGGTCAATCACACTTCGGTCAATGCCGTCGCACTGGATCCGCTTGGACTCGAGGCAAAAAACCCGGCGGATGCCTGGTTCGAGATTATGCGAACAATCGCTTCTGACCTTCATCAATGTCTCAACTCAAAGTAAAATCAACGTATTTTCGACAATACGGTACCAAACATTCACTATTGAACTAGACTGATACCCATTAAATTATTTGCTGCGCCAGAAGCGGCTCGTGTTCAAAGTCAGCCAGTCATTTCGTTCAGATATTCTCCACGGAGCAGTACATGCTAAACCAGCAGAAATTACGCTTCTCGACCACCGGCCGAGGCACATACAACATCACTACGCAGATTACCGAAGCAATTGAAAAATCAGGTATCAAGTCCGGCATCTGTCATATCTTTATCCAGCACACCAGTGCTTCACTGATATTATGCGAGAATGCTGATCGTACCGTACGTGAAGACCTCGATACCTTCATGGCCAGGCTGGTCAAAGATGGCGACAGCATGTACAAGCACAAGGATGAAGGCCCGGATGATATGCCGGCACATATCCGCACTATCCTGACACAGAGCTCGCTTTCAATACCGATCCACAAAGGCAGGTGTGACCTGGGCATCTGGCAGGGTATATTCCTGTGGGAACACCGCACCAGCCCGCATAAGCGCAATGTCGCGCTCACCATAATGGGTGAATAAGCCATCGTGAGGTTTTCCTGTCGCGATCAAACGTACGGTAATAAAGGCTAATTCGGCTATAATTTTAATATGGTATTTCAAGACACGATTAAACTGGCACCGCAAGGCAAAGGAGCAGCAGATATCACCGATCCGGTCAGCGAGATCATCAAAGACTCGAAGATCACTACCGGTATCTGCCAGTTGTTCGTGCACAACAGTTTCAGCAGCCTGTTGATCTATGACACAGCAGATGAGGAGACGAAATCCCAGACCGTCGACTTCCTCGCTCAGCT
>Ga0180435_10001348_pt1 | contig 25680 bp, 20 predicted proteins | sample SS_ome_3_FD_132467 | JGI IMG/M metagenome (GOLD analysis project Ga0180435, IMG submission 132467) | Hypersaline lake sediment archaeal communities from the Salton Sea, California, USA - SS_3_S_1 metaG | ecosystem: Environmental > Aquatic > Non-marine Saline and Alkaline > Hypersaline >... | reverse complement strand
TCTGCAGCGGATTACCTGCCGGAGATCATCTTCGATCGTCACCTGGTGGCATCTGCAGCGGATAACCTGCCGGAGGTTCATCTCCGACCGCCCTGGCTGCTCTTGCGGTAGTTTCCTTTTTTCTTGTGGTAATAGCCCTGCCTTTTCTGTTTTTCCCTGCTCCCGGACCAGTCAGGACCTTTCCCAAGTTCATCGGGGGGTTGTTGTTTCGGAAGTTCTTTTTCGATCAGTTGCTCGATTCTTCTGAACCGGCTCATATCGCGCGGGCTCACCAGTGTAATTGCTTCCCCTTTGGCCTCCACCCTGGCGGTCCTCCCCACCCTGTGTACGTAATCCTCTGCATCCTGCGGAACGTCAAAATTCACCACCAGGTTGATTTCCTTCACATCGATTCCGCGGCTCATCAGGTCGGTGGCCACAAGGATCCGTGTCCGTCTCGAACGAAATCCGCGCAGCACCTCTTCCCGCTGGTCCTGGTCAAGGTTTGAAGAGATTCCCTTTGACGGAAGTCCGCTCTTGTTGAGGGAGCGAACGATTTCTCCCACCTTGCTTTTGGTGGAGGTGAAGATCAGGATACTGGAGTAGTCCTTCCGCTCTTTCAGCAACCAGTTCAGCAATTTATACTTCTGCTCATCATAAGCCATGTATACCTGCTGATCCACTCCCTCTGCCGGCTTGGCAATCGAAAGGGAAATCTCTGAAGGCTTGTACAGGATCTGCCTGGCGAATTTCCGGATATTGTCCGGCATGGTCGCACTGAACATCAGTGTCTGTCGCTCCTTGGGCAGGTACGTGATGATCTTGTTGAGATCATCGATGAATCCCATGTCCAGCATACGGTCCGCTTCGTCCAGGATCAGGTGTTCCACAGTGCTGAAATCCACATATCCCAGGTTCAGGTGAGACAGCAGTTTTCCGGGTGTGGCAATCACAATGTCGGTGCCCTGTTTCAGCGCAACCTTCTGGTTGATAAAATCCTTGCCCTCACCGCCGCCGTAAATGGCAATCGATCCGATATTCAGGAAATAGGAAAAACCCTGAATCTGTTGTTCTATCTGGATGGCCAGCTCCCGCGTGGGAACGATAACAAGTGTATTGGTACCTGTGTGTTTCTTGCTGACAAGTTTTTCCAGTATCGGCAGCACAAATGCTGCTGTTTTGCCGGTACCCGTTTGCGCACACGCAATCATATCCTTGTTCTCAAGGATCATCGGTATGGCCATTTCCTGTATCGGCGTAGCATCCTCGAAACCCATGTAATCAAGGGCATCCAGGAGGTCATCATCTAAGTTAAATTCAAAAAATTTCAATATGTGTAATTCGTTTAATTCTGTTCTAAATCTGTCATTTTCTCAAGGGCCTCCAGCATATACTGTGGCACCCGCACGGGCCGGTTGGTTACAGCGTCGAGGAACACCAGGGTGACCTCGGCAGTATGCACCACCTCCTTTTTCTCATTGTATATGGTATGATAAAACACCATCCTCGCCTGCGGCATCTTCTTCAGTGCTGTCTCGATGGTAATCAGTTCATCATAATAAATTGGTTTCTGGTATTTGGCATGCACAGCTGCCACCGGCATAAACACACCGGTTTCTTCCAGTTCCTTGTAGGTATACCCAAGATCCCGGATCATTTCTGATCGTCCGATCTCATAAAATCTCGGGTAGTTCCCGTAATACACAACCCCCATCTGGTCGGTATCCGAATAGCGCACTCGATACGTTGTTGTGGTGATGAACATAGTACTAAGTTTCTATTCCCAGGAGCATAAACATAAATGCATACTCCATGGCCGTTTCCCGGAATTTTTCAAAGCGACCGCTGGCACCACCGTGCCCGGTATCCATGTTGCAGTACAACAGCAGCAGGTTGTCATCTGTCTTCATGTCACGCAGTTTGGCTACCCATTTGGCCGGTTCCCAGTACTGCACCTGGCTGTCGTGCAGACCGGTAGTTACAAGCAGGTTCGGGTATTCCTTCTCTTCCACCTGGTCGTAAGGTGAATACGCAAGCATATAGTCGTAATACTCCTTTTCATTCGGATTGCCCCATTCATCGTATTCACCGGTGGTAAGGGGAATGGTCTCATCCAGCATGGTGGTGACCACATCCACGAAGGGCACGGCTGCGATTACACCTTTATACAGGTCGGGACGCAAATTGATTACGGCACCCATCAGTAATCCACCTGCACTGCCTCCCAGGGCAAACAGTTTATCCGGATTGGTATATCCCTGGTTAATGAGGGCCTCCGAAGCACTGATGAAATCGGTAAATGTGTTCATCTTATTGAACAGTTTGCCATCCTCGTACCACGGCCTTCCGTACACCTGGCTTCCCCTGATGTGTGCTATGGCATATACAAATCCACGGTCCAGCAGGCTCAGCCTCACGGAGCTGAACCCGGGATCCATCGTTGCGCCATATGAACCATATCCATATATCAGTGCAGGATTTTCTCCATCCGGTTCCAGGCCTTTCCTGTAAACAATACTCATCGGAATTTTCTTGCCATCAGCGGCTGTGGCGTACAATCTTTTTGCCTCGTAGTTTTCCGGGTCAAAATCTCCCAGTACTTCCTGCTGCTTCAGCAGTACCTTCTCCCTTTTTACCATATCGTAGTCGAAGGTGGAACCGGGGGTGGTCAGCGAGGAATAGCTGAACCTCAGGGTTTGCGTATCAAATTCCGGGTTAACTGAAATACCGGCGGTATACACTTCTTCCCAGAAATCCAGGTAATGCTCGGAACCATCCTTCATGCTGATAATGCGCAGGTGGTTCAGACCTTCCTTGCGTTCATCCACCACCATGAAATCACTGAATAACTCGATCCCTTCCAGCATCACATCATCCCGGTGGGGAATCACCTCGGTCCAGTGCTCTTTGGTGGTCCGGTCCACCGGGGTCTTCATCAGCCTGAAGTTGGTTGCATCCAGGTTGGTGACAATATAAAAATGGTCTCCGAAGTGGGAGATGGAATATTCAAGTCCCCTGGTCCGTGGCTGTATCACCTGCCAGTCCCCTTCAGGTTGACCGGCATCCAGCACCCGGTATTCGCTGGTCATGGTACTTCCAGACCCGATAACCAGGTATTGCTCCGATTTGGTTTTATACACAGATGTGTTGAATGTTTCATCTTCTTCACTGAAAACCAGCACATCTTCTGATGCAGGCGTTCCCATGATATGCCTGTGAATGGCTTTGGAACGAAGCGTCTGTTCGTCTTTACTTGTATAAAAAATTGTTTTGTTGTCGTTTGCCCAGGCAGATGAACCGGTGGTCAGGGGAATATTGTCCTCAAGGATTTCTCCGGTCTCCAGGTTCTTTATGTGGATCGTATATTTTCTGCGGCTCACCGTATCGACTCCATATGCAAGGAACTTGTTATTGGTGCTTATGCTCATGCCACCGACAGAAAAGTATTCATGTCCCTCGGCCATTTTATTCACATTGAGCATGATCTCCTCGCCTGCATCCAGGCTGCCCTTCTTCCGGCAATACACCGGGTATTCCTTTCCCTCTTCATACCGGGTGTAATAATAATAACCGTTCTTCTTGTAGGGTACCGACTCGTCGGTTTGCTTGATCCTTCCCACGATTTCATCAAACAACTTCTCCTGGAGTGTTTCAGTCTCTTTCATCACCGCTTCCCTGTAGGTGTTTTCAGCCTCCAGGTAGGCAATCACATCCGGATTTTCTCTTTCGCGAAGCCAGTAGTAATTATCGATGCGGGTATCCCCGTGGATGGTCAGCTCTTCAGGCTTTTTCTCAGCAATGGGTGGGTTCATAGACGTGTCTGTTTTACAGGCAGTCACCAACAGGATGAATGCAGGTAAATAGATAAAAGAAATAGGTTTCATGGAATTAGATTTCATCGGAAACTGAAAATGCATCTGCGTTCCAGTTAAATATCATAACATTCTGCACCGGGATTGGTTCATTGTACGCAGGCACGAAGGTAATAAAATTAATTCTCATTGGTGCTGCGAACCGGGAAAATGAGCATTGAACACATCAATTGAGACAATTCAGACCCTGTACTTTATAGAAAGTCACTAAATATATTTGGTCACATCCCCAACGATCTCCAGCCCTGCATGTTCTCCCTTGCCTTCATAAATCAATGCACCATTGCGATTAGAAAGACGCACAGTCAGGTCTGCATCCAGGCTCTCTGCGATCTTGCGCTCCATCTGACCCTTGACAGGGGCCATGAGTTGCCCGCTCACCTTGCGCTCCACAATAACTTCAAGCACATACTTCCTGTTGTTCAGTTCCATTTCCACTTTGTCGGGCTGCAGCACCAGCCTGTCGAGCTTCGACCTGTTGTAGGTTGCAAAGCGATACACCTGTCCCCCGATTCGGAAAAAGGACAAGAAACCGGGAAAATGTCCTGTGAGCCATGGAATACGTGCCACGGAAATCATCATCGAGGCATCGGGTGCCTCGGTAAAATGGTTGCACTGCATCCAGATCCAGTCCGAGGGCATGGAGCGGCCCCAGTCTTTTTCGATGTAACCTTTCCCGCCGGTAAAATCAACCTCCTTTCCATTGATCTCCAGTTGTCCATGCAGGGTATGGTTCATGGATACCACCCCATGGTAACATTCCATGAAGGGTGCGTAGGTATACCAGCCCATGATTCCCGGGGCAAGCAGCTTTTGCGGGTATGCAGAAACTTCCCTGTACCCAAGACTACCTTTTATGCTGAACTTTTCACCGGCAAGGTCGAGCCTGATCAGGTCTTTCCTTATTGCATTCTCACCGATGGTGACGAAAAGTTCCCGGCGATCGAAATTAAAATCTCCGGGAGCGAACCGAACATAGTCGGTCTCCCCGGTCTTTCCTTCGATGACCTGGATGAAACTGTGCGCATCTGCCGAATGGGAGATCCCGAAAATGATGGACCAGATGTGTTTGCCGCTTGCATCCACATGTTTGTAATACCACCCCTCGAAATAATTCCTGGCACGGCGTTTCCCCTGGTATACAGGAGGATGGAAAAGGCGCGGAAAAAAAGACGGAAACTGCATAGACGATAAATAGTTGGTCAACAGCCGGCAAGATAGCAAAAATCTATTTGATCCCCTTCATGCTGAGGCTGATCCTGCTTCTGCGCTCGTCTACTTCCAGTACCCTGACTTTCACTTTCTGGTTGAGTTTGACCACATCGTTCGGATCCTTTATGAAACGGTCGGCCAGCTGGGAGATATGGACCAGTCCATCCTGTTTGACACCCACATCCACGAATGCCCCGAAATTGGTGATATTGGTAACGATGCCCGGCAGTTCCATGCCCGGTTTCAGGTCGCTTACACTCATCACATCCTTCGAGAATTCAAACACCTCGATGTCCTCGCGCGGGTCGCGCCCCGGTTTTTTCAATTCCTCGATGATATCCTTCAGTGTGGGAATCCCCACATCGCCGGACACATATCTATTGATATCGATACTGCTCACCAGTGACTCGTCTGCGACCAGGTCCTTCAGGTCCCGCCCGAGGTCCTTCGCCATCTGCTTCACCACGTGATAGCTTTCAGGATGCACTGCTGAATTGTCGAGCGGGTTCTTCGCATTGCTGATGCGCAGGAACCCGGCACACTGTTCAAAGGCCTTGTCTCCCATCCGGGGGACCGACTTAAGAGAAGTGCGGGATGTAAAAGCCCCATTCTCTGCACGATAATCTGTGATATTTTTCGCCAGTACCGGTCCGAGTCCGGATACATAGGTCAGCAGGTGCTGACTGGCGGTATTCACATCCACACCCACCATGTTCACGCAGCTTTCCACCACGTCGTCGAGACTTTTCTTCAGGCTGCCCTGGTCCACATCGTGCTGGTACTGCCCCACGCCGATGGACTTCGGTTCGATCTTCACCAGTTCGGCCAGCGGATCCATGAGCCTGCGTCCGATTGAGACCGCACCCCTTACTGTGACATCGTAATCCGGGAACTCATCCCTTGCCACTTTGGAGGCCGAGTAGATGGAAGCACCTGCTTCATTCACCACGAACACACTGATATTTTCCGGCAGACGGACCAGTTTGATGAACCGTTCGGTTTCGCGGCTTGCTGTTCCGTTGCCGATGGCGATTGCTTCAATCTTGTATTGCTGCACCAGGGCGCTGATCTTCCGGGTGGCTCCTGAACGGTCCGATTGCGGGGGGTGTGGATAGATGGTGGCATTGTGCAGCAGGTTTCCCTGGGCATCCAGGCATACCACCTTACACCCGGTCCTGTAGCCGGGATCGAGTGCCAGCACCCGTTTCTCTCCGAGCGGGGAGGCCAGCAGCAACTGGCGCAGGTTTTCGGCAAATACCCTGATCGCCTCCTGGTCGGCCCGCTCTTTCGATTCGGCCTTGAATTCATTTTCGATGGAGGGAGCCAGCAGGCGCTTATAGGCGTCATGCACTGCTACTTCCACTTGTTGGGAAACGTCATAACTGCCTTTTACAAACAGTTGTTCAAGGTCCTGCAGCACGCCGGGCGCTTCCGGTTCGATGGATATCCTCAGGAATCCCTCCTTCTCACCCCGGCGCATGGCCAGGATCCGGTGACTCGGGCACTTTTTCAACGGTTCATAAAAATCAAAATAATCCCGGAACTTCTCTCCTTCCTCCTCTTTTCCCTTCACCACTTTCGAATAGACGACTGCGCTGCGGGAGAAATGGTGCCGCACGATATTCCTGGCACGCTGGTGCTCGCTGATCCATTCAGCAATGATATCGCGCGCTCCCTGCAATGCCTCCTCCACAGTGGGAACTTCGTCGGTGAGAAATGCCTCTGCCCGTTTTTCCAGCAGGAGTTCCTGCTGTTTCATGATCAGCCTCGCAAGGGGTTCCAGTCCCTTGTCGCGGGCCACCGTGGCACGTGTCTTGCGCTTTGGTTTGAAGGGCAGATAGATGTCCTCGAGGGTCTTCATATCCCGGGTATCCTCAATCTTCTTTTTCAATTCATCGGTGAGTTTACCCTGTTCATCGATGGTTTTCAGCACATACTCCTGCCGCTTCACGAGTTCTTTCAGCTCATCGTAGGCATCACGCACACCTGCGACCTGCACTTCGTCCATGCTTCCCGTGCGTTCCTTGCGGTAACGGCTGATAAAGGGTACGGTTGCACCTTCATTGATGAGCTCGATGGTATTCTTCACCTGGACAAGTCCCAGGTTCAGTCTTTCTGCAATAACTTGTTCAAAAATGATCATAATTCCGGTCCTCTTGGATACAGACCAAAAATAGTTTAATTCCCCGAAATGTAGTCGTTATAAATGGGGTTTTCCCAATTATGGGAGCGTGGTGGCAGTAAAACAGAGTCTGTATCGACCGACATGCCTCCGAGGATTCCGACACCGTTCTCAATATTGTTGTGCACGATTACCGGAACAGCAAAAGGATCGTTCTTGGCATAGTAATGGTCCGCCCTGCTGTCGATATACTTGTAGTAGTGCTCATCTATGGCCTGGAGACTGAAATAGATCGTGGCCGAATCCTTTGCATCATAGAGGAACCACGTATAAAACCGGCCTGTGATGGAATACCTTTTCCCGTCAAACAGCTTGTCAGAGAAAATGATCCTGCTCCGGTAGCTGTCTTCGTTTTCAATGGCCAGGTTTTCCGACTCAAACCAGACGCTCTCGTTGCGGACATCGATGTATTCTATGGAATCCCTCCGGTACCCCACTACCACGGTGTCTTTTTCAGGATCAACATACAGTGTATCCAGGTAATAATTGAAATCCACATATGCAATCTCATAATACGATTTCAGGGTCAGCATATAATAGTTCGTTTCCCCGGCAGGGTCGTCAAACACGACGGTGAAATCGAACATTTGCTCCCCCCATTCGTCCACGGAACTGGCCGTATCCAGCCGCACTATGGGCGCCGGCTCAGGGATCCGGGTAGTGGCCGTAATCCCGTTGTAACCCGTTGCCGAGGCACTTACTGTATATTCCTTCCCGGGTTCAATGGTCATCCTGCTGGTCCTGTACAGCTGGTCGTATCCGTAGGTAAGCGTATCAGAATTTCCGTCCTCATCGGCAATCACAACCGTTGCATTCTGGAGTGTCGTGATCTGCATGTTGTCCAGGATATGCCTTGTCCTTGAGAGGTACAGGTTCACATTGTCTCCTTCTGTGAGAATACCGTTTAAAACGATCATGGTCTCGATTTCATCAATATCGATGTCAATGTTCTTCTCACAGCCTGCATGAGGGAACAGCAGCAAAGAGAACAGGAGCATGTATTCAATTTTCGATCTGATCTGCATATTGCGTGTTTAGATGTGTGACAAATGGAATTTCAGCAAAAAAAATGTCTTCAACAATGATCCTTCCGTCCATGGCTTAAAAATTAAAGGAATAACTGATGGATGGAATGATCGGGAACAGGCTCACCTGCCGCAGCTGCCGTTTGCCATTGAAGTCTGAACCGAAATAGAGATAGAACGGGTTCTGCCTGTTGTAAATGTTGTATGCACCAAAGCTCCAGGTCTGCGTCCCCCATTCTTTTGTTTTGTGCCGGTTCAGTGAAAAATCAAGCCGGTGGTAAGCCGGTTCCCTGAACCCGTTTTTGCCATCGTAATATTCTATCTCATCCCATTCCCCGTAGTAGTATTCGTCGCTGTTCCGGTTGGCCCAGTGGTCCGGCGCATACCTGGCCACACCGAGGGTGACCGCTCTCCCGGTTCCATACACCCATGTGGCGCTGATATCGGTTTGTTCACTGAACCTGTACATGGCGACAACGGAAATATCGTGCCTGCGGTCGTAGGTATAGGGAAAAACCTTGCCATCGTTCAGTGTGAGAAACTGCCGGTTGGACCATCCCAGCGTATAGCCGATCCAGCCTGTAAGTCTCCCCACATCGCGCCTGGCAAAAAATTCGACACCATAGGCCCAACCATCTCCCGTTTCAACCTTGTCTTCCCATTCCGTATTCACTTCCAGGAAACTGGAACCCTCCCTGTATTCGATGAGGTTCATCATGCTCTTGTAAAATCCCTCGACCGTAAAACTCCATTCGTTGTTGAGGTTGTAGGCAAAGCCCAGCGCTGTCTGCCACGATTCCTCAGGCGGGATCCTTTTGGTAGTGGGAAGCCACAGGTCGGTGGGCAATCCTATGGTTGCATTGGTGAGCAGGTGAATGTACTGTTGCATGCGTGTAAAAGCCGCTTTAACCGACAGTTCATCGGTAATCAGGAACCTTCCGCTGATCCTGGGCTGCAGCGACTGGTAGTATTCATCCTGAACAATAAATGCTGAATAATGCAGGCCCAGGTTGACCAGAAGCCTGTTTCCGATGTTCATCTTGTCCTCTGCATAGATGTAAAACTCCTGTGCATCGATGATTTCGTTGCCGAATTCAAGGTCGAGGGAATCGAGCGCCTCGGTGGATTTATAGGCCAGCACGCCCGGCTTGAAACTGTGGTAGAGGTATTTGCCTCCAAACTTAATGGAATGTCGCGGATCGGGGTAGTAGTCAAAATCAAGGATCGCACCAATGTCTTCAATCCCTGAAAAATAGTCGAACTGGAAACGGGTGAAGGGTTGCTGGTTTTTCAGTGTCTCGTAGGATTCGTATACATCGAATTTGTAATTGCTGTAGAGCACCGACAGGTTACTGAAAAACTTGTTTCCGTATTTATGGTTCCATCGCAGCACGGAGGTCAGGTTCCCCCAATACAACCCATAATCAGTTTTTTCTGTCTGTAGTGTATCGCTGAACATGTATTCGTATTCGTTCCTCACCATCAGTTTGTCCCGGCCGCTGTAGGCACTCAGGTAGAGGCGGTCCTTGCTGGAAAATTTATGGTTGATCTTCAGGTTGGCATCATAGAAAAAATAGCCGGCCATGCCCATGTTGCCGGTCTGGTTATTGATGATCCGTATGACCGGCCGCGCAAGGATATCCATGTAGGTTCTTCTGCCTGAGAACATGAACGAGGTTTTATCCTGAACGAGCGGTCCTTCCAGCATCAGCCTGGAGGAGATCAGTCCGACGGATCCGCTGCCTTTGAACTCCTTCATGTTTCCTTCCTTGAGTCGGATATCGATTACCGAAGAGAGCCGTCCGCCGTAATGTGCCGGGAATCCTCCTTTGATCAATGTTACATTGGAAATGGCATCCGGGTTGAACACGGAGAAAAAGCCGAACAGGTGATCGGCGTTGTAAATGGGTATTCCATCGAGCAGGATCAGGTTCTGGTCGGGTCCCCCGCCCCGCACATACATACCGCTGGTTCCCTCAGTGCCTGACTGCACCCCGGGCATGAGCTGAAGGGCTTTCAGCACGTCCGATTCCCCCAGGAAGGAAGGCATCGCCTTGATCTGCTTCGGTGAAAGCTGAACGGAACTCATCTGGGCACTTCGCACCACGTCCTGCGGACGGTTGGTGGTGACCGTAACCTCCTCGATCTCGAGGTCGGGGCTCAGCTCAACCAGGTATTCCAGGTTCTTGTTCAGTTCAACCGCTTCCCGGAAGGGGGTGTACCCGACATAGGAAACCGTCAGTGCCACCGCCCCTTCCGGAAGGGTGAGGCTGAAAAAGCCGTATTCGTTGGCGGTGGTTCCCAATCCTGATACAGCGTCGAAGACGGAGGCCCCGATCAGTTTTTCACCAGTAGCCTGGTCCTGTACATACCCGTTGATGGTATACTTTTGAGCTGCCAGGTGAAGGGGGAGCAATATGCTGAATACAAAAACCGCGATTCTTTTCATATATTCACAGGGTATGTTTCGGGAACATGGCTTTATTGTTCAGGATGCAACCGGGGTGAACAACGTTGCGCCTGCAGTGATCATTTTTAACGGTATAAAAATACAACAAATCCCGGTCCTGCAATGTTTCCTGTTTGTTATGGACGCGGGAAACTGAGATTTTTAAGCAATTATCGCATGTATTTCCCCCGGGGAAACTTATTTTTGTAAAAACGACTTGTATGAAACACCAGATCGCACCTTCCATTCTCAACGCCGATTTTCTGCGGCTGGCCGACGTTATCACCATGCTGAATCGAAGTGAAGCGGACCTGATCCACCTGGATATCATGGACGGCGTTTTTGTTCCCAACCTCTCGTTCGGCTTTCCGATCATCAGCCAGATCAACGAGATGGCAGAAAAACCGCTGGATGTGCACCTGATGATCACGGAGCCTGACCGGTACCTGGAGCGATTCCGGGATGCGGGTGCTGATCTGCTGACCGTGCATTACGAAGCATGCCCGGACCTCCAGTCAACGCTGAAGAAAATCTCTGCACTGGGCATGAAGGCATCGGTTTCCCTGAAGCCGGGAACGGAGGTCTCCGTATTGCAACCTTATCTTCCGAACCTGGACATGGTGCTGATCATGACTGTTGAGCCCGGTTACGGGGGACAGTCTTTCATGGAGGAGTCATACGGACGTGTGCAGCAGCTCCGTGACATGATCAGGAGAGCAGGGGTGCCAACTGTCATAGAAGTGGACGGAGGCATCGGCAGGCACAACCTGCATGATCTGAAGGATGCCGGGGCAAGTGTTTTCGTGATTGGCACATCGATATTCCGTGCTGATGATCCGGCAGCCATGATCAGCGAGCTGAAACAGATGTAGTACATACATGCAGCGGGTGTAAAACCCTCAGCCGGGAGACAGCCGGGAGACAGCCGGGTACCATCCGGGAGACAGCCGGGAGACAGCCGGGAAATGTGTTCTGCCTGACTTCAACACAGCCACATGGGATCATTATTGATTGCCTGGAGACCCTTTCAGGTAATCTTCGAGGTAGCTGAACAGTTCTGTGAGTTCACCGTTCCTGGTGATGGTTGCGCGGTGCACAATGCCTTCCCTGTCATCTCCCAGCAGCGGAGGAAGCACATTTTTCAGCAAGGCTTCTCCAAAATCCCTCGAGGCATCACGCGGCAGTTCTCCCGGTAGATTGTCCACGGCCATCACCGTGATCACATCATTCCTGAAGGACTCTTCTGCTTCCTTTCCCGAAGCCGGGTCATAGCCATAGAAGGGGTCGGCGATGGTGGAGGGACGAATGGTGGAGGCAATCGGCCCGTTGATGTCACAGCTTATATCCGCAATCACGCGTATGGGGAGTTCCGGATCCTGCAGGTCCTCCCGTGAAAGCAATTCAGGCGACCTGGGGTCCCAGAAGTGACAGGCAATGTACATGTCGGATTTCCCGGCATATGGGTGAAACGCGTTTTTATATGCATCGGGATGCTCAATGAAATGGTCGAAATTAAAATCCAGGTCATGGATATGCCTGGCATAGTGCCATGGATCCAGCCGGCAGAACCGGGTTTCAACATTGTCATCCGCCAGGTATGCCATGGGGGTGACTTCCCTGATCCCTGCCGCCCTGAGGATTTCCATGGCACCATGTGCCACCCTCCCCCCGCCTGTCAGCACGATCCGGGTATGCTCCACCGGCAGGTTCGCCAGGTCGGTTATCATCTCCTCCAGTCCGGAAAGCATCCATGCCGGCCGGAGGGCAAATGCACCTGTCCGTTCACCCAGTGCACGCAGTCCATTGTATGCTCCCACAACCCCTGCCCACCGTCCGAACGCCACCACGCGTGAATGATCGGTACGGACCAGGTATTCATAATCCACCAGGGTGATGTGCATCCTGCTGATCTCTTGCAGCAGCCTGCGGTTATAAGGCTGTTCCTTGGCCGTATGTGAAAAGAAAAGATAGGTTTTATGGCCGATCAGGGCTGGAAGATCCAATTCCTTCACCCCCATGAGAATGTCACAGTCCCGCAGGTTTTCCTGCAACTTTACGCCAGCCTCCCTGTATTCAGCATCAGAAAAACAGCGGTTCAATGAGGGCTGCACCACCAGCCCGGTTCCCGGGAACATGGCAAGCAACTGTTTACATTGTCCGGGCGTCAGCGGCACCCGCCTGTCGGGGGGAGCCTTTGTTTCCCTCAGGATACCTATTTTCATCTTCTGTCGTTTGTCCCGAATTTAATGATTTGCATTCAAATATGGTAGTTTCTGCAACTGTTTGAAGACAGGCAACCAGGAGTTCATGGTTGCAATAATACAGGAAAAAATGTCATCCGTTGCAATTGATTCCTCCATCTGTACGACACGAATATATATATTTTAATAAATATATTAACAACTATATAAATAACTTTATTAATAACTATATTAATATATATATATCGTTGTGCATTTTGTACCTGATACTCACAAAAGCCCCTGCTCCAGGGTATGTTCCATGGTTTCCAACCCGGCTGACTGCAAGCCGGCAGCAAATCCTTCGTTCAGTTTTCGACCTGCATGCAATGGCAGTCGGAAGAGTTTCGGGAAAACGGCATGGTCGGCAGGATTGGTAAATTCATCCCTGCAACTGCCGACATCCATGGACAGGTATATCCTGCAAGCCACAGGTCGTGCCTCATAGGCTGAGCAGGCCCCGTCTGCAAGCAACGGACACGGCTCTTTGTGCAGGAGTCTTTCATCCGGGGACAATACGGAAGTGGCCCGGTGTTTTTTGACTGCCTGTTTCCGCACCTTTTCCATCTGTTCCGCATCCATGTGCGCAAACATCCATTGTTTCAGGTACCGGAACTCATGGGTATGGGCGAAAACCGCCTGGTGACAGCACCAGGAGCATCCTTTTTTGCAATGAACGGGATGTTCAGGGGCCGCTTTCTGAAGGAAAAGGTCGATGAAGTTATCCAGTGCCCCGTAAAGGTGTGTCATCGCTACCAGCAGCAACCGCTCATTTTCATCTCCTGGCTGAACACTTGTTGCCATGCGGTACCCGTCGTTGTAAAACGCCTGCCCGATCGCAGTAAATTCTTCAGATGTTCCGGGTATCGTCAATTCCTGTTACTTTAATGGAAAGGCAATCATGGTTTTCCAGGTCATCGGGTTGTCAGACTCCATCGGAGAGGTCAGGTAGACTTCAAAAGCTTCCCCGGTAACCTCCAGGTCATTCGATGCAACATATTCTGAAAGGGCTTCGTACGATTCTGACATGTATTCGTATTTCCCGCTATGTGTTGCCGCCACTGCCTCGATCGCCGGGTAAAACCGGGAACGTACTTCACTGGTGGCAGTGCCAGGCGCTTTTACGGGCATTGCAAGCAGTGCGTTGGAAATACCGCTCTCCTCATCATAGTCGAGATAATGTGCAAACGGAGGTCCGTTGGGTTCCAGTCCTTGCTGACGGATCACCTCCTGCAGCGTGGGAAACCCGGTCTGCATCTGGCTGGCAATTTCCTGCATGGTTCCTGAAACAGGAATCACCATCGCGTAGGTGTCATAGGACCTTTCAGTGCCAATGGCTGAGAGCGCGTACAACTCCGGGGGATTGGCCTCCAGGAAAGCCTTGTAATCGGCCAGTCCGGAAGTAAACGATGTGCTTAACGGCCCTTTCATCATCAGCAGCATGAACCTGCCGAATGGATAGGATCCTTCCGAGGTAAATTGCCAGGTAACACGGGTGCCTCCCTCCTGCTCTTCCAGCGTCCACTCCACCAGCGAGGGTTCAGGACTTTCGCCGAACCAGATACTGGAAGCGATGTAACCGGGGTAATGAACAGAATCGACCCGCATTTTCCCATTGCCGATCTTATCCCCTTTCCAGGTATAGGTCGACCCAACATATCCGGGTTGCGGACTGATGGTCACATCCGCCTCCGGCTCCATGCTCAGCCAGGGATCCCAAGCGGTCCGGTCTGCATACTGCGCCGTCTGGTGAAAGACCAGTCCGGGGGACAGGGCAATCTCCTCCTGTGCAGTTATTGTTGCTTCACCGGGCAGAAAAACCGGGACAATCAGCACCAGGCCGGCAATGACCAGCAGAATGATCAATACTACTTTTAAAAATTTCATGGCAAATGATTTGGTGATTTTGCAGCAATTTAAGCAACCTGATGATAGCATACAATACCTGCCGGAATTTAACATTTTTTTTACACACCGATTTATTGCATCCCGTTGTGAACCCCTCGCCAATTTCACTACTTTTACGGCCTGAAGATAACCAATGAAAAAAAATAAAACCACAATCCGGGCCTTGCTTCTCCTGGCAGCCGTAATCATACTCAGCAGTTGGGGCAGTACAGGTCATAATATGATCAGTTTCAGGATCAACCTTTCATTCAACCAGGAGATGTCGCGTTTCAACGACTGGGTGTTCTACCTTTCCGAACATGCCTCTGATGCTGACAAAAGGAAAAGGGATGATCCCGCTGAGGGTCCGAAACACTATATCGATATTGATAATTACGACAGTTTCACGGAAAACGGAACCATCCCCCACGCCCTGGAGGAATGTATCTCGCAGTATGGTGCCGCGTTCGTGGAAGAAAACGGCTACCTGCCATGGGCCACCCTGGCCATGTACGATTCGGTGGTGAATTGCATGCGCCGGGAAGACTGGACCAATGCAAAGAAATATGCTGCTGACATGGGTCATTACGTAGCCGACGGTCACATGCCCATGCACCTGACCAGGAATTACGATGGTCAGTTTACGGGTAACAAGGGAATCCATGCGCGTTACGAGATTGACATGATCGCACGGTACCACGATCAAATCGTTTATGAGGGCACTCCTGCCGCAACAATCGATGATCCCCTGGCGTACATCTTCGGTTATATTTACCAAAACTTTCCGTACATGGATTCCATCCTGGTTGCTGATGATTATGCCACTGAAATGGGAAATGGAAATACTTCGGAACAGTATTACATGGCACTCTGGGAACGAACGGAACACCTCACCCGGAAATTATTCAGCAATGCCTCGCATGCCATCGCTGAGCTGCTGTATGCTGCATGGATCGAAGCCGGCCGTCCCGGGGACGAAGTCGCAGCCATTTCTCCCACTTTGCCCGCCACCACACTTTCCGGATTGCGTATTTCTCCTAATCCTGTAAGCACACGGGCAACGATCAGCTATTACAACCACATGGGGGGAATACTTTCCGCCACCATTTTCGATGCTTCCGGACGCACAGCCATGCTGCTCGAAGGGCTCAGCACTGCACCTGGTCAGCATGCCAGCGAATGGAACCCCGGTCACCTTGCCGGCGGTTTCTATTACCTGGTCCTGCAATCCGGCAACCGGCGGATATGTGAACCATTCACCCTGCTGGACTGATCCACCCCGGCAAATAATATTCCCGCGGCCACCCCATGGCTGCTCACTTTTTCGTTCTCTCAGCATAACTGTACCACTGCTTGCTGAACATATCACATAAATATATGTTCTTAAGCATGTATGTGAAAGAAGTTTCTTAACTTTGCAGACTTCCGGGCATTGCCATGTCAGCACCCCCTTCATGCATCGGCGGTCTGCCCGGAAAAACTGAATCAGCAGATGTTGCTGAAAGAACATTTGATAAACCAAAAAAAACGAAGAGCAGTGGCTGGAAAGACATTATTTGACAAAGTATGGGATGCGCATGTTGTGCAGGAGATCGAGGGTGGCCCGAGTGTATTGTACATCGACAAACACCTGATTCATGAAGTAACGAGTCCGCAGGCATTTGCAGGCATCGACGCCCGCGGGATGAAGGTTTTTCGCCCGCAGAATACCGTTGCGACCCCTGACCACAATGTTCCCACAATCGACCAGCATGTGACCATCCATGACGAACTATCCAGGTTCCAGGTAAATAAGCTGACACAGAACTGTGAGAACCACGGCATTGAATTATACGGACTCAACCATCCCTACCAGGGGATCGTGCATGTGATCGGCCCCGAACTTGGCATAACCCAGCCGGGCATGACCATCGTATGCGGAGATTCACACACCTCAACGCACGGTGCTTTCGGCAGCGTGGCATTCGGCATAGGCACCAGTGAAGTGGAAATGGTGCTCACCACCCAGTGTATTCTTCAGCCCAAGCCAAAGAAAATGCGGATCAACGTGGAAGGTGAACTGGGCAGGGGTGTGACAGCGAAAGACATCATCCTGTATATCATATCACAGATCTCCACCAGTGGCGGCACAGGCTATTTCATAGAATATGCCGGGTCGGCCATCCGCAGCCTCTCCATGGAGGGACGGATGACCATCTGCAACATGAGTATAGAAAGTGGTGCCCGGGGTGGTCTGATCGCACCCGATGCAACCACCTATGCATATATCAGGGGCCGCGAATTCGCTCCCACTGGAGAAGATTTCGAAAAGGCCGTGCAACAATGGGAATCCCTGAAAAGCGATGAGGATGCTGTTTTTGACAAGGAACTGACGTTTGCCGCATCGGATATTCAGCCGATGATCACATACGGCACCAATCCGGGTATGGGAACGAATATCTCAGGAAACATACCAGCTGAATCCGACATTGAGTCCACGGGCTTGAAAAGCTTTAAAAAATCACTGTCATACATGGGATTTGAACCAGGTGTACCGCTGGAAGGCATGCCTGTGGATTTTGTATTCGTGGGCAGCTGTACCAACGGCAGGATCGAAGACCTGAGGGCCTTCAGCGATTTCGTGAAGGGGAAAAAGAAGGCGGACAACATTACCGCCTGGATCGTTCCCGGCTCCAAGCAGGTGGAAAAACAGGCCAAGGAAGAGGGCCTGGACAAGATACTTGAAGCAGCCGGTTTCGAGCTGCGTCAGCCCGGCTGCTCCGCATGCCTGGCCATGAATGATGACAAGATCCCGGAAGGAAAACTGGCCGTATCCACTTCCAACCGGAATTTCGAAGGGCGCCAGGGTCCCGGTGCAAGAACGATGCTTGCCAGTCCGCTGACAGCAGCAGCTGTTGCTGTAACGGGAAAAGTGACGGACCCTTCAGGCTTAATCCAATAAAAAAAACAGAATGGCTATAGAAAAATTTACTACAGTACGCTCAGCAGCAGTCCCATTGTCCATTGAGAATGTCGATACCGACCAGATCATTCCTGCACGCTTCCTGAAAGCCACCACGCGGGAAGGATTCGGCGATAATCTTTTCAGGGACTGGCGCTATGACAAAGCAGGGAACCCGAAAGAGGATTTTGTGCTCAACCAGGACAAATACAGCGGTTCCATCCTTGTGGCCGGCAAGAATTTTGGCAGCGGATCAAGCCGCGAGCATGCAGCCTGGGCCATTTCTGACTATGGTTTCAGGGTGGTGGTATCCAGTTTCTTTGCCGATATATTCAAAAACAATTCCCTCAACAACGGGCTGTTGCCAGTTCAGGTATCTGAAGCATTCCTGCAGACCATCTTCGACATGGTCGAGGCTGATCCGGGTACAGAGATCGAAGTCAACCTGGAGCAACAACAGATCAGTATAGCAGGCACGGACCATGCCGAGACCTTTGAGATCAATCCCTATAAGAAAGAATGTATGCTGAACGGTTATACCGATATCGATTTCCTGATCAGCATCAAGGATAAGATTGTGGCGTTTGAACAAAGTCGAACCTAATATAACCGGACCATGAAAATAACCTTAATGGACACCACGCTCCGCGATGGTGAACAGACTTCCGGTGTTTCGTTCACAGCAGGCGAAAAACTGAATATGGCGAGATTGCTCCTGGAGGAGCTGAAAGTAGACAGGATCGAGGTGGCATCTGCCCGCGTTTCGGAAGGCGAATTCCAGGGTGCCCGGGAAATCTTCAGATGGGCTGGCGAACACGGGTATCTCGACCGGGTGGAAGTGCTGGGTTTTGTCGACGGGGATGCCTCGCTGGACTGGATCAAAGAGGCCGGCGGGAAGGTCATCAACCTGCTCACCAAAGGGTCACTGAACCATTGTCAGAACCAGCTCCGGAAAACCAAAGAAGATCACCTGGCTGATATCAGGGATTCGCTGAAAAGGGCAAGGGAGAAAGGCATCCGGGCAAATATCTATTTCGAAGACTGGTCGAACGGGATGCGCCATTCAAAGGACTACATGTATTTTATGCTGGACAACCTTGGAAAAGAATCCATTGACCGGTACATGCTTCCTGATACGCTGGGCATCCTGAACCACAAGGAAACCTATGAGTTCTGCCTGGACATCAAACAGCGGTATCCTGACCTGGCATTTGATTTCCATGCACACAACGATTACGACCTGGCAACTGCGAATGTGTATGCTGCCATCAGTGCCGGCATCGACGGGATACATACCACTGTGAACGGACTCGGCGAGCGGGCCGGGAATGTTCCTATTTCCAGTGTGATCGGGATCGTAGAGGACCATTTCAGATACGAAATGTCGGTAGATACTTCCAAACTATACGCGGTAAGCAAATTTATCGAAACCTTTTCAGGAGTGCGGATCCCTGAAAACAAACCGCTTATCGGTGAGAATGTATTTACGCAGACCAGCGGGATCCATGCCGATGGTGACCAGAAAGACAACCTCTATTTCAACGATCTGCTTCCCGAACGTTTCGGCAGGAAACGTGCCTATGCACTGGGCAAGATGTCGGGGAAGGCAAGCATCCTGAAAAACCTGGAGGAACTGGGCATCGAACTTTCCAGGGAGGATATGAAAAAAGTGACCCGGCGGGTCATTGAGCTTGGGGACAAGAAAGAGGTGGTCACCCAGGATGACCTGCCCTACATCATTTCAGATGTGCTCCGGGGTCAGCGCATCAGCGAAAAGATCAAGATCAGGAATTATTCGCTTTCCGTGGCAGCAGGGCTGCGTTCCATGGCCACCCTCAGCATTGAGATCAACAAGGAGATATACGAAGCAAGTGCAAGCGGTGATGGCCAGTACGACGCATTCATGAAGGCGCTCTGGAAGATCTATGACAAACTCGGAAAAAAACACCCGGTGCTGGTGGACTACAACGTTACCATTCCGCCGGGGGGAAAGACAGATGCACTTGTGTTGTGTGCAATTACCTGGAAGCATGAAGGTAAAACTTTTAAAACCAGGGGTCTGGACTCAGACCAGACGGTCGCTGCCATCAAATGTACCACACGCATGCTGAATGTGATCAACGTTTAAGAAACCAAATATCCAACAAAAAGAACCGGCCCTGCCGGTGCACGCAAAAAACAAACCCATATGAACTTCAAAATCGCTGTATTGCCAGGAGACGGTATCGGACCGGAAATTGTTGAACAGGCTGTTAAAGTCCTGAAAGCTGTTGCACAGAAGCACGGACATGCATTTGCCTTCACAGAAGCCCCGGTGGGTGCTGCTGCCATAGACCAGACGGGTGATCCATACCCGGATAAGACACATGCCCTGTGCATGGAATCTGATGCTGTTCTGTTTGGTGCCATTGGTGATCCAAAATATGACAATGATCCGAAGGCGAAAGTAAGGCCCGAGCAGGGACTGCTGGCGATGCGGAAAAAACTCGGACTCTATGCCAACATCCGGCCGGTGGCCACCTTCCCGTCACTGATCCACAAATCGCCGTTGCGCAAAGACCTTGTGGAAGGTGCCGATTTCGTTGTAATCAGGGAACTGACCGGGGGCATTTATTTCGGAGAGCCACGCGGAAGATCGGAAGACGGTGAAAAGGCTTATGACACCTGTGTCTATACAAAGGATGAGGTGAGAAGGATCGTGAACCTGGCTTTCGAATACGCCAGGAAGCGCGACCATCGCCTGACGGTTGTTGACAAGGCAAATGTGCTGGCATCATCCCGTCTCTGGCGTGAGACCGTGCAGGAGATGGTTCCGGAAAACAAGGACGTGGAAGTGGATTATATGTTCGTCGACAATGCAGCCATGCAGATCATCCAGTGGCCAAAGAAATTTGATGTGATGGTAACGGAAAACATGTTTGGGGATATCTTATCTGACGAAGCCAGTGTAATCACAGGCTCCCTGGGATTGTTGCCCTCGGCTTCCGTGGGCATACATACCTCCGTTTATGAACCGATCCACGGATCCTACCCGCAGGCTGCCGGCAAGAATATTGCCAATCCCCTCGCCACCATTTTATCAGCAGCCATGTTGCTGGATGGTCTCGACCTTACCACCGAGGCCCAGGCGATCAGGGATGCGGTTGCACGTTCGATGGAAGAAGGGATTGTAACCGAAGATATCGCTGAAGGAAAAGCATTCAGCACCAGCGAAGTAGGCGACTGGATCGCCGCCAGGTGCGCAGGCTGAACAAATCCGTAAAGCAACTGGCAGCGATAGTACAGCCTGGCAAACATTTCGCGGTTCCGGACAACCTCGTAACTGTACCTGACAACCCGGTAACTGTAACGGACCGCCATTCGCAGTTCCGGACAACCCGGTAACTGTTACAGACAACCAGGTCGCTGTTACGGTTTATTCTATCTCTTTGCGTTCAGAGGAATTCACAAAGAGTACGTGCCCCAGCTTTTCGTACCCCTCAAAGACGGATCTGCCCTTATATTTAAGCAGTTCTCCGGTAAAGCCGATGATAGTGAGTGCGGCCTGCTCCGACCTGAGGATCACTTCTTCCTTAAAATCCCGGTCTTCACTTCCCTCGATGATTTCGATATTCTTCGATGTAATGGGAAGTCTGCCGGTCTTCACCAGGTCCTCCAACCCTTTCCTGGCCTCCTGCTTCTGACCGGGCTTGCATATCTCAAAGATCCGGATATTGCTCTTCTTCCAGTCGGGGTGTCCCTGGATGATAAAACTCAGCAGGATCATCAGGTGTGAATTGTCATAATCCAGGGAGCGCAGCCAAACATCGATACCCAGTTTGAAATTCATGGGTCTGCTGGAACTTCCGAGGATGCATACATCAAAATTTCCGGCATTAATCAGTGAAAAATTATCGATGATACTTGACAGGTTCACCGGATCCTTCTTACTGTATTCGAGGATCAGCATGTTGTTCTCCATTCCTGAAATACCGGGTAGCTGTATGGTCTGTGCGATGGCTGATGTATAGGAAGGCGAAATCAGGGTATCGATAAATACATGGCTCCCCATGCCTTTATACTGCTCGATCAGCTTTTTGAGTACCACCTGTGATTCCTTGTGCACCGATTTCGAATAATAATCTTCGATCAGGTGGATATATGTTCCGAATCCAAACCTGTGACTGATCCAGTTCAGCAACTGGAATGCCTGCTGACGGTCGAAAGAGTCTTTGGAAATACATACGGCACTTGGCCTCCACTCCTGCTGCTGTCCGCCCGACTTCCTGCTTTGCTGCAGGTATACCTGCAGGGCCCGGTTGAGCTGCATCAATGCATTTGTGAAAATCGAAACCAGGCCTTTCCTTCCCTTATGATAGTTGCTGAGGTAAACGTAAAGCAGCACGATCAGGACAATAGCGGCGACAGCATACAGTGAATTGATCCTGAACATCACCCACACAGCAGTAATGAACCCGACCAGGGAAATATACCACCTGGACCTGAAGCTCGGACGATAAGAGGGCGATGCACCGAAGTGATACAGGAATGAGATCAGGCACAATGCACCATAGGTCACCATGAAAAACATGGAGATGATCTCCGCGACGGAGTTGACGTTTCCCAGTGCAACGAAGATAAATGCGATCACAACGGTAACCAGCGTGGCATTGTAGGGTTCATTGGTTGCTCCCTTGCCCCTGGCCAGGAAAGCGTTCAGCTTCCGGGACGGAAATGACCTGTCACCCGCCAGTGCCTGCAGGGTCCGGGGAGCCACCATCACCGACCCGATGGCTGAGGAGATCGTAGATGCCGCCAGTCCCAGCGGAATCACAAAACTTCCCCCCAGTGCTATCTTTGCCATGATCAGCTGGTTTTCCGTGAGATCCTCCATACTTGCAGATGAGGCAAGCTTATAGACAATAAAGAAATAGATGATCATCCCGGAGACCGTTGCCACTGTCGTACCCAGCGGGATCGATTTGGACGGGTTCTTCAGGTCGCCCGAAAGTCCCACCCCCGCAGTCATACCGGTGAAAGCAGGAAATACAATGGCAAAGACAACGAAGAAACTGTCCATGTTCCTGGATTCCAGGTCAAACAAAGAGAAGCTCTGCTGCATGCTGTAGTCCGTCTTTCCCAGGAAGAAGAGTACCAGTGATACAAAGAGAATGAATACAACGATATAGAGCATTTTTACGCCCATGTTGGCTCCCTTTTTCAGTATAATCACGGCAAGGCCCAGCATCGCAGGCAAACTGACCACCTGCCGGGGCAGGTACATATCAAACCGCTCACCGACCCAGCTGAAGAAGAATTCAAAAGCTTCTGTAAATGCAATGATGTAAAAGGCCACACTGATGGCCTGGGAGAGGTACAGCGCAAAACCGATGGTTGCGCCGATATTCAATCCGAATGAACGGGAAATGATAAAATATTCTCCTCCCCCTTCCACGCGTTTGTTGGTGGCAAGCTCAGAAATGGCCAGTGCAGTAGGAATCGTCACCAGGTGACCCAGCAGGATGATCACGATAACGCCCCAGAATCCAAGTGTACCCACAGCAAATCCGAAACGCAGGAACAGGATTGCACCGAGGATGGTGGAAATTGCTGTGAAAAATACAGGTCCGGTACCAAACGATTTTGCAGAAGATTCGGCCATTTATTTTTTAGCCAAATGTACAATTTGTTGGATAATAATATGCTGATGCGCTGAAAAAGTTGGGCAACTTCAAAAATAGAGATCGCGCTCTCCTGTTTTCACACGTTCGAGCCGGTCACTCAGCATTGACTTGAAACGGTCGTCATCATACTCTTTCAACTGCTTATCAATCAGCTTATACCCCGCTGTCCTGGTTTCTGCAGGCGCATAATCCTCGAGGTACTCTGCCAGGGTAAGCATGGCATTGGGAGTACAATAACGCTTGATGAACCCGGGGACCGAGAATTCCATGAAATGCTCTCCTGTCCTGCCGACACGATAGCATGCGGTGCAAAAGGAAGGAATGTATCCCGTATCGATCAGCTCATCCATCACTTCATTCAGGGTGCGGCTGTCGTTGATTTCGAACTGCTCGGCATCCAGGTCCTGCTGTGGTTTGTTATCTGAATAGGCCTTTAATTCGATCTTAGTTCCCCCATCGATCTGCGATACGCCGTATTTCAGCACCTCTTTGCGTATATGTGCCGGCTCACGGGCAGTGAGAATCAATCCTGTATAGGGCACTGCCAGCCTGAGAATGGCCACCATGCGTGTAAATTCCTCGTCAGACACCAGGTATTCCGGATCCACATTTACGTTGGAAGCCTTTTTGATACGCGGGAAAGAGATGGTATGGGGACCCACGTTATAGACAGATTCAAAATGGTTGACATGCCTGATCAGTCCCATCACCTCGAAACGCCAGTCGTACAATCCAAACAGCGCACCGATCCCCACATCATCGATTCCGGCTTCCTGGGCCCTGTCCAGCGCAGTCAGCCGGTAATCATAGTCCCTTTTCATCCCACCCAGGTGAACCCTGGCATAGGCTTCCCGGTGATAGGTTTCCTGGAACACCTGGTAAGTGCCGATGCCCGCCTCCTTCACGGTCCGGAAACCATCAATATCCATTGGTGCCGCATTGATATTCACCCTCCTGATCTCCCCGTTACCTTTCTTTACCTTGTAGACTGTGCGGACCGAATCGGCAATGAACTCCGCATTGTATTTCGGATGCTCACCATACACCAGGATAAGCCGTTTCTGGCCGGAATCTTCCAGCATCCGGACCTCGCTGACCAGTTCTTCTTCAGAAAGCGTGGTGCGTCGCTGCGCATGGTTAGATGTGCGGAAACCGCAATATGAACAGTTGTTCGTGCACAGATTGCCCACGTAAAGCGGGGCGAAAAGCACGATCCTGTTTCCGTACACCTGTTCCTTGAGTGTTCGCGCACCTTCCTTGATCTCCCCGATCAGCCCGGGATCCGTGGTATTAAGTAAAACCGCAGTTTCCTGCATGGTAAGTCTTTGCTTGTTCAGCGATTTGGCGATGATCGCGCGTACCGTGTCTGTATCAGTAACGGCCTCTTCCAGCATTTCCCATATCTCCTTTTCGGAAATAAAAGGCTGCATGGCTTCGTCAGGAATAGCGTATGTTTGCGGATCGTATATCATATTTCTACATTTACGATCCTTCGGAATTACCGTAAGAAAATCATGATGACCTCTTTTCCTTCAGGGGATTCCTCGGGATCAGATAAACAGTTCAGAAATCCTTGATGACAGGACAACCATCATCTCAGACGCTGCAAAGATATGTATTGTTATTTGAATAACAATATAATTCGCCGGTATTTTTATTGCCGGTATTTCTTACCTTTAACCAACTTTTGTCATGCAGACTGGCAATTAAAAAGCCGAACCGGAATGCGCTCAGCGCCAGCGGGCGAGAATGAACCAGGAAACCACGAAGGATGAAAAGACTGATATTCATAAGTATGTGCATGTTGCTTTGCCAGGGGACATTGCTTGCACAGCCATACAACAATGCCGTGGGCGTCAGGGCCGGCTATTCTTCCGGGATTATGTTCAGGCATTTCGCCGGGCGTGAATCCTTCCTGGAAGGACTGGCGCTATACAACATGCATGGATTCCAGTTCACTGCCCTGTACGGATATGAATTTTCGCCCTATGCAAAAAAAAGGCTCTACTATTATGGCGGTGCCGGTCTGCACGCCGGCAACTGGCAGGAAGAATTTGCACTTGGAGCCGCTGTGTCGGTTGGTTCAGAATTTGCATTCCGGAAAGCCCCGGTTGTCCTCGGCCTGGAATGGAAGCCGATGATCAATTTCTTCCGTGTTTTTGATGCGGGTATTCCTGACCTGGCGGTTACGCTGCGCGTATCACTGGACTGATCTTACAGTGCTTTGCAC
>Ga0180435_10001344_pt1 | contig 25721 bp, 22 predicted proteins | sample SS_ome_3_FD_132467 | JGI IMG/M metagenome (GOLD analysis project Ga0180435, IMG submission 132467) | Hypersaline lake sediment archaeal communities from the Salton Sea, California, USA - SS_3_S_1 metaG | ecosystem: Environmental > Aquatic > Non-marine Saline and Alkaline > Hypersaline >... | reverse complement strand
TCGATGTTGATATCCGGTTGATAGAAACGGTTGAACAGGGAGACGCCGTTTGCTCCGGCGTTTTCCAAACGCTTGACCATGTGGCCGATGGAACTGAAGAAAGGGGACAGTTTCATGTTGATCGGGATGGTGATCTCATGACGCAGGTGGTTGAGCAGGTCGACATAGCGCTGTTCGACCTGGGTGCATTCCTCCCAGGGCGCGCTCGCGATGTAATACACGTTCAGCTCGAGGGCATCCGCCCCCGCTTCCTGCAGATCCTTCGCATGCGCCAGCCAGCCCCCCTCGGTTACACCATTCAGGCTCGCGACCACCGGTATGTCGAGTGATTTCTTGAGCGTGGAGAGCTGCTCGAGGTAACGGTCAAGTTCGCCCGGAAAGTCCATGTGATCGGGAAGAAAATCATCCGCCTCGACATGTCCGTGATCCTGGTGGTGGAGGAAACGCACCATGGATTCCTCCTCGGCGTTTATCGCCTCTTCGAACAGGGAGTACATCACGATCGCGGAGGCTCCTGCGTCTTCCAGCTCGCGCGCGCTGTCGATAGTGCGGGTCAGGGGTGATGCCGATGGCACGAAGGGATTCTCGAGATGCAGGCCGAGCCATTCTGTCTTCAGGTTCATGTTCTGGATCCTCCCCGGTCAGGGTTTGTTCCTTTCCGGTTTTCCCGCCGGCTTGGGTTCGCCGGTCAGTTTTATGTGCGCCAACTGGTCGTACAGATGGAACTTCTCGCCGGCATGCTTTTGCGCCATGTGTAGAAAGCGTAGCGCGTCTCCCGGATGAGTGCGGGACAACACCGCAAAGCGCGTCTCGGTGTTGGCGAACTCCTCGTAGGGAATACTGGGAGGTTTGCTGTCCATGTGCAGCGGGCTTTCACCTGCCTCGATCCGGCGTGGGTCGTAGCGGAACAGGCTCCAGTGCCCGGAGTTGACCGCGAGACCCTGCTGGCGCAGGTTGTTGGACAGGTCGACACCATGAGCGATGCAGGGTGAATAGGCGATGATCAGCGAGGGTCCAGGGTAGCTTTCCGCCTCGATGAACGCGCGCAGGGTCTGAACGTCCTTGGCGCCAAAGGCGACCTGGGCGACGTAGACATTGCCGTACGCCATGGCCATCATCGCCAGGTCCTTTTTCATGGAAGGTTTTCCACCGGCCGAGAACTTGGCGACGGCCCCCACCGGGGTCGCCTTGGAGGTTTGCCCGCCGGTGTTGGAGTAGACCTCGGTATCCAGGACCAGGATGTTGATGTCCTTGCCCGAGGCGAGCACATGATCCAGGCCGCCGTAACCGATGTCGTACGCCCAGCCATCGCCACCGATCGCCCACACGCTCTTTTTCACCAGGTAATCCGCGACCTCGAGCAGGTGGACGGCGTCGGGTTCGTCGATGGTCTGTAGGACGGTTCTCAATGCCTCCACCCGCTGGCGCTGTTCGTGGATGTCCGCTTCATCGACCTGATCGGCGTGCAACAGCCTGTCGACCAGGTCCTTATCCAGCCGGGAACTGAGACGTTGCAGCAGTTCCCTGGCGTGCGCGGCCTGGGCATCCACCGCGGTACGCATACCCAGGCCGAACTCGGCGTTGTCCTCGAACAGCGAATTGTTCCAGGCAGGGCCACGACCGTCCGGGTTGGTGGTGTAGGGCGTGGTGGGCAGGTTGCCACCGTAGATCGAGGAGCAGCCGGTCGCGTTGGCGATCAACATGCGATCACCGAACAGTTGCGTGGCCAGCTTGATATACGGGGTTTCACCGCAACCGACACAGGCCCCGGAGAACTCGAACAGGGGTTGCATGGCCATCGCGCCCTTGAGTGTGGTGGCCTTCAGGCGGCGTCGATCGAACTCGGGTAGATGGATGAAGAAGTCCCAGTTGGCGCTCTCTTCCTCGTGGATGGTGCCTATGGGCATCATGTTGAGCGCCTTGCGCTGCGGGTTGTTGCGGTCGCGGATCGGGCAGATATCGACGCAAAGGCCGCAGCCGGTACAGTCGTCCGGTGATACCTGGTAGCTGATATGGGTATCCGCTGGGAGCTCTTTCCCGCCGCCTTTCACCGGCACATGCCTGAAAGTTGCTGGTGCTTCGGTGGTGGCTTCTGCGGGAAACAACTTGGATCGGATCGCCGCATGCGGGCAGGCCAGGGGGCACTTGCCGCAATGGGTGCAAAGATCCTCCTCCCACCTCGGGATTTCCAGCGCGAGGCGTCGTTTCTCGAAAGCGGCCGTCCCCAGTGGCCAGGTTCCATCGGCGGGGATGGCGCTCACCGGGAGTTCGTCACCGCGACCGGCGATCAGCGTGGCGGTGACCTGGCGCACGAACTCGGGCGCATCTCCCCGGATGATGGGCGGAAGCAAACGATCGCTGCTGACCCGGTCCGGAACCTCGATACGATGCAGTCGCGCCAGTGTGGCGTCGATGGCGTTGAAGTTGCGTTCCAGCAGCCGACGCCCCTTGCGGCCGTAAGTCTTCTCCACCATGGCCTTGATCCCGGTAACTGCGATATCGGTATCGAGTATCCCGCTGATGGCGAAAAAGGCAGTCTGCATGATCGTATTGATCCGACGGCCCATGCCGGTTTCGCGGGCGATTCCGTAGGCATCGATGGCATACAGGGAGATATCCCGGTCGATCAGTTCCTGCTGTACCTCGCGCGGGAGGCTGTCCCAGACAAGTTCCGGTGGGTGCGGGGTGTTCAGCAGAAAAATGGCACCGTGCGCTGCCTTCTCCAGCATGGGGTAACGGTCAAGGAAGTTTGGCTGGTGACAGGCCACGAACTGTGCCGAGCGCGGTTCGATCAGATAGGTCGACTCGATGGGGTCCGGACCGAAACGCAGGTGTGACACCGTGACCGCGCCGGCTTTCTTGGAGTCGTACTGGAAATAACCCTGGACATGGTTGTCCGTGCGCGCACCGATGATCTTGATCGAGTTCTTGTTTGCCGACACGGTGCCATCCGAGCCAAGGCCGTAGAACACGCACTGGGTCATGTTGGTCAAGGCATCGGAACGGAATCCGGCATCCCACTCGAGACTGGTATGGCTCACGTCGTCATGGATGCCGATGGTGAAATGATTCTTCGGGTTCTCCTTCTTCAGTTCCTTGAAGATGGCGGCCACCATCCCGGGGGTGAACTCCTTGGACGACAGGCCATAACGTCCCCCGACTATCCGCGGGGGCGATGTCGTGCTTCCTTCCGCCCAGGCCTGCATGATCGTGGTGACCACATCCTTGTACAGTGGTTCTCCGTCAGCGCCGGGCTCCTTGGTTCGGTCGAGCACCGCGATTTTGGTCACGCCGTCCGGAATGGCCTGGAGCAGTCGTTCCGGTGAGAAGGGGCGGTACAAGCGTACCTTGATCAGGCCGACAGACTCACCCTGTGCGGCGAGCGTATCGACCGCCTCCCGGGCCGCCCCTATGCCAGAACCCATGAGGATCACGATCCGATCCGGTTGTGGGTGGCCTCGATACTCGAACAGTTGGTAGTGGCGACCGGTGGCCTCGCCGAAGGACTGCATGCATTGTTCGACGATTCCGGGCGTGGCGGCATAAAAGGGATTGACCGTCTCGCGCCCCTGGAAGAACACGTCCGGATTCTGCGAACTGCCGCGCAGGACCGGGTGATCGGGGCTGAGGGCGCGCTTGCGGTGGGCGATGATCGCGTTCTCATCGATCAGTTTCTTTATCAAGTCTGCAGGAAGGTCCTCGATCTTGTTGAGCTCGTGAGAGGTGCGAAAGCCGTCGAAGAAGTGCAGAAAGGGGACCCGCGAACGAAGCGTGGCCATCTGCGCGATCAGGGCGAAATCCAGGACTTCCTGGACCGAAGCGGAGCACAGCATGGCGTAGCCGGTCATGCGGGTCGACATCACGTCGGAGTGGTCCCCGAAGATCGACAGCGCCTGTGAGGCGATCGAACGTGCGGCCACGTGCAGCACCGTGGGTGTCAGTTCACCCGCGATCTTGTACATACTGGGAATCATCAGCAGCAGGCCCTGTGACGCGGTGAATCCGCTCGCCAGGGCGCCTGCCTGAAGCGCGCCATGAGTGGCACCTGCGGCACCCCCCTCGCTCTGCATCTCGACCACCTGCGGGATCACGCCGAGCAGGTTGTGCTGCTTGAGTGACGCCCACTCATCGGCCCATTCCCCCATCGGGGAGGCAGGGGTGATCGGGTAGATCGCGATGACCTCGTTGCTCTGGTAGGCAATCCTCGCAGCGGCCTCGTTACCGTCGATTGTCAACATGCCGATTCCTACTCCAGGTCTAACCTTGCGGGTGTGCTGGAAAAGCTTGGAAGCCCCATTGCAACGCTGCAAGCTGATCCCGGCGGGGGGTTGATACACATCAAGGGGGCTGGAGTAAGGATTGATTCACATCAAACCCTTGTCCAGCGTGATTGACGCGGATCAATGTGGCTGTGGGCGTGGACCGCCGTCTGGCATAGAATCCAGGCGGAATGACCACTGGGAGAAAACACGATGAAACGTCTTGCTTGGGCCGTGGTGCCTTTGCTTTTGGCCGGCCTGCCGCTATCCGCGTCGGCCGGGTTCGGGTTCGGGATGTCGGACGATGGATTCAACGCCTGGGATCCGGAGGATCACCCCTATGGCTATCCGGTCAATCCTTACAACCGTTGGAACTGGGGACCGAATTACCGCAGTTTCTTCCCGCCCAAGCCTGGTGACAAACCGGAGGCGCGCCCGGAAAAGGCCCCCTCGAAACCTGCCGACAGCGGCTGGAGCAAATGGAGCGATGGGGATAACAAGAGCCTCAAGTTCGGAACCGGGAACTTCGATTTCGGTGATGCCTGGAAGCCGTCCTTTGGTGACAGCTGGGGAAAGCGAAGGGCGCGACCGATGCCCATGCCACCCTACGGTTATTACCCACCTGCACCGGGATGGGGCGCCTACCCGCCCGCAGCCCCTTGGGGAGGCTATCGACCCGCCGCTCCGCCACCGCCACCGCAACCGGCACCGGCCAAACCGGAATAAGAAAAAAGAGAGGGGTCGGAGTCAAAGGAGGGGTCGGAGTCAAACCGTTCGCAAACGGGTGTTTCCTCCCTCCTATTTCTCTGGTTTGACTCCGACCCCTGAATGTCTTGCGCCGCTTGGGCGATCAGGCGCTGTAGCGGAAGCGGCTGGTGACCTTCTCCAGGCCTTTGGATAGCTGGTTGAGCGATTCGCTGGTCTCCAGCAGGTTGTCTGCGCGTGTGCTGGTGCGCCCGAATGACTGTTGTATGGCATCCATGTTTTCCGATACCTCGCGGGCCATCGCGCTTTGCTCTTCAACCGCGCTCGCGGTTTCGTGGCCGGCATCGACCATGACATCGATGCGCTGTCGGATTTCTTCAAACTGATCCAGTACCTTCTTCACGTGCTCGGCATTGTTGTGCACGCCCTCGCGCGTGACTTTTATGCTCGAAACGGCTTCACCCGAGCCTTCCTGCAGGTGCTGGATGATGGACTCGATCTCCTGGGTCGAATCCTGGGTGCGGCTGGCGAGGCTCCTCACCTCATCGGCCACGACCGCGAAGCCACGTCCCTGTTCGCCCGCGCGTGCTGCCTCGATCGCGGCATTGAGTGCGAGCAGGTTGGTCTGTTCCGCAATCGCATTGATCACGTTGACGATCCCGGTTACAGCCTCCACGTGCTGCGTCAACCCGGTGATCGCCTGACCCACGGCATCGATATCCTCGATCATCCGCATGCCGGCGTCTGCTGCGTCCTGGAGTTCCTTTTCCCCTTCGTCCGCCTTTTCCTGAACCGATGAGCTGCTGGCTGCAGCCTCCTCGGTCACCTGCGCGATCTGTTCAATCGCGCTCGCCATCTGGACCAGCGACATTGAAACCCGGTCGACGTTTTCACCTTGTCCCCGCAGTTCTCCATGGGTGTCGGTCGCGGTTTCGGTCATGCTGCCGGCTGCATCGCCGATCCGGGTCGAGGTCTCGGAGATCCGGACCAGTACGCTTTTGAGGCGTCTGGCCATGTCCGCCATTGCCTGTTCGACCACTCTGATCTCGGCGACGCCGGTTACCGGCACCTCGGCGGTCAGATCACCTTCCGCGATAAGTGCTGCCGAATTGGCCGCGTCCTGGAGCGGGGCGAGGTAACGCCGCAAGGCGACGAAGAGCACAGCGATACCGGACAACACCACGACAGCAGCCAGGAGATAGGCATTCCGGGAAAAGGCCGCGAGTTCGGACAGTCGTACGGTATCGTCGCGCGCCACCAGCAGGTGGGCGCCGGGCTCGCCTGCCGCAGTCATGATCGGCTGGGCGCTCAGCACGAAACGTTGTTCAGCCACGGATACGTTCTGCACCTGTCTTTCCCCGATCTGTGGCAGGTAATCCACAATATCCGCTATCTCTGGAAAGCCCTCGGTGTAAAGCTGTTGCGCGTGGATGTCGAAGATCGATGCGCCAAAGCCGCTCTGCCCGGTGAAGCTGCGCAGTATGCCGTCGGGGCGCTTGGCGTAGACTCCGACACCCAGGGTGCTGCGGCGGGTCTTGGAAGGAAATGCGACCACGTTGAAGACCTCGCCCTCAGTCGTTGCGAGGGTGGCGTTGACGGTTTTCATTTCAGCGAGTACGGACTCGAGCACGGAGGTCATGCCCTGCATCTCGATTCCCTGCTCGGAGCTGTAAAGCAAGGCATTCTCCGGATCGAAGATCTGCAGCAGATGGTAGCTGTTGGCGTTCTGCGTCAGGTTCACGAAGCGGTCGGCGTAATTCTTGATCTCCGCGATGTCCTTGCGCTTGAGGGCGCCGCGCAGGTCGAACTCGTTGTTGAAGCTTTCGATATGGGTGGCGATCTGGATGCGCTCGTTTTCGACCAGTTGGTCCCAGATGAGCTGATTGCCGACCACGACCGCGTCTGCGACGCGCTCTTCCATCTTGTTGTTGGAGATCACTCCCAGGGCCAGAAGAATGCCCACCACCACGAGCGTGGTGAGAACGGACAGGAGAGTGATACGCACCTTGATCGACATCGCGAAGTTCCCCGGAAAACCTGTTGGATACAAGGCGTTTAACGACCCTGCAAGGGTAAGCTTTAGCGAAAAGGGGTCGACCTTTGAAGGGTTCCGATAGGAAGAGGCGGAAGGGAATTCCGGATACAAAAAAAGGCCTGCCGGGTCAGGGCAGGCCTCGATCCGAGGGGCTGTAGCGAGCGCCTTGCCGGAAAGGACAAGGCGCCTATGCCCGCTCAGCGGTTCTCGCGGTTCTCGATCAGGTTATCCACCACGCCGGGATCGGCGAGGGTGGAGGTGTCGCCCAGATTGTCCAGCTCGTTGGCGGCGATCTTGCGCAGGATGCGGCGCATGATCTTGCCCGAGCGGGTCTTGGGCAGTCCGGGGGCCCACTGGATGAGATTGATCTTGGCGATCGGCCCGATCTCCTTGCGTACCAGCGCGACCAGTTCTGCCTTGAGTTCGTCGCTCGGCTCCTCGTCCTTCATCAGGGTGACATAGGCATAGATGCCCTGGCCGGTGATCTCGTGCGGATAGCCGACCACGGCAGCCTCGGCCACCTTGGGATGCAGTACCAGGCCGGATTCGATCTCTGCGGTGCCGAGACGGTGGCCGGATACGTTCAGTACGTCATCCACCCGGCCGGTGATCCAGTAGTAGCCATCCTCATCGCGGCGCGCTCCGTCACCGGTGAAGTAGTAGCCCTTGTACATCGCGAAATAGGTCTCGTAGAAGCGCTTGTGGTCACCATAGACGGTGCGCATCTGCGAAGGCCAGGGGTGCTTGATCGCCAGCATGCCCTCGGCCGGGTTGCCGTCGATCTCGTTGCCCTGTTCATCCAGCAGCACGGGCTGTACACCGAAGAAGGGGCTGGTGGCGGAGCCGGGCTTGAGTGGGGTGGCACCCGGAAGGGGGGTCAGCATGTGTGCGCCGGTCTCGGTCTGCCACCAGGTGTCCACAATCGGGCAGCGCTCTCCACCGATCACCTTGTGGTACCACTCCCAGGCCTCCGGGTTGATCGGCTCGCCTACGGTACCCAGCAGACGCAGGGACTTGCGGGAGGTGCTGGTGACCAGGTCGTCGCCCTGTGCCATCAATGCGCGGATGGCGGTAGGGGCGGTATAGAAAGAGGCCACGTTGTGCTTGTCGCAGGCCTGCCAGAAGCGGCCGGCGTCCGGGTAGGTGGGTACACCCTCGAACATCAGCGAGATGGCGCCGTTGGTAAGCGGACCGTAAACGATGTAGCTGTGTCCGGTGACCCAGCCGATGTCAGCAGTGCACCAGTAGACCTCACCGTCCTTGTAGTCGAACACGGTCTTGTGGGTCATGGCAGCCTGTAGCAGGTAACCGGCAGTGGTATGCAGCACGCCTTTCGGTTTGCCGGTGGAGCCCGAGGTATACAGGATGAACAGCGGATCCTCTGCGTCCATCTCTTCCGGCTCGCATACCGGGTCGGCGGCGTTCATGGCTTCGTGCATCCACACGTCGCGATCCCCGTTCCAGTCACAACCGCCATCGCCGCGTTGGGCCACGAAGCAGGTGTGCACGTTGGGGCACTGGGCCAGGGCCTTGTCGGCGTTGGCCTTGAGCGGCAGGTGCTTGCCGGTACGTACCGATACATCGGCAGTGATCAGCACCTGGCAGTCGGAGTCCTGGATGCGGCTGGCCAGCGCATCCGGCGAGAAGGCGCTGAACACGATCGAATGCACCGCACCGATGCGGGTGCAGGCGAGCATCGCGACCACGGCCTCCGGGATCATCGGCATGTAGATAGAGACACGTTCTCCCTTCTTCACCCCGCGCGCCTTGAGCGCATTCGCAAACCTGTTTACATCGGCATGCAGCTCACGGTAGGTGACGGTACGGGATTCGTTGGGATCATCCCCCTCCCAAAGAATGGCGGTCTGATCGCCACGGGTATCCAGGTGACGGTCCAGGCAGTTGTAGGAGACATTCAGCTTGGCGCCCTTGAACCACTCGATATGCAGGTCGTCCTCCAGGAAGGACCAATCCAGCACCTTGTCCCACTTCTTGAAAAAGGTCAGGTAGTTGTCGGCCTGCTCGGCCCAAAAGCCCTCCGGGTCTTCGACCGACTGCCTGTACATGGCCTCGTATTGTTCTGCATTGATGTTGGCCTGTGCAGCGAAATCAGCCGGGACAGGGTAGACCTTGGACATGGATGCCTCCTTAGAAGACGAAATGAAGATTTAAGCGATTATTTCACTAACCCGGATCAGGTTAGAAGCATTTGATGACAGAATTGAACGAAATCGATCTGTTGGATGGCCAATTTTGACAACCTCTCACCTTATAAGAGGCGTCTGATCTGTTTGAATTCGACCTTTGTCTAACGGTCAAGAGGCGCCGATCTTTACCTTGCAAGGGAAAAACGATGTTCCGGATGCTGGCGCAGTGATCTTCTCCCATCATCGATCCTTTATCATTCTCCCAGTGGTTCCGGGCGACCGATTCCATAGCCCTGGGCGAAGTTGATGCCCATATCGCGCAGGGTGCCGATCAGGTTCTCATCCTCTACAAACTCCGCGACGGTGAGGCGACCAAGCGCCTGGCCGAGTTCCGCGATCGAACTGACAATGGCTTTATCGGCGGCACTGGACTGCATATCGCGCACGAATTGACCATCGATTTTGAGGATATCGAACGGTAGTGATTTGAGGTAACCGTACGAGGAAAGGCCGCTACCGAAGTCGTCCAGGGCAAAGCGAAACTTGTGAGTCTGCAGGTGCTGAATGAATTCCTGTGCCTGGCTGAGGTTGGCGATGGCCGCGGTTTCGGTGACTTCGAAACAGATCGCTTCGCCCGGCAGCGCGTATTGCTTCAGCAGAGCGGCTACCTGTTGCGCGAATTCACTGCTCAGTGACAGCCCCGAGAGATTGATGGCGCAGTAACCCAATGAGGTTAGGAAGCCGGGATGCTCGGCGAGGTGGCGAAAGGTGTTTTCGACCACCCAGGCATCGATATTCCGCGCCAGCCCAAAGCGTTCAGCGGCAGGCAGAAAGGCCGCCGGACTCTGCAGCTCTCCACTCGGGTCGGGGATCCGCAGCAGAATCTCGACATTGTCGGGTACTGCCGGGTCAAGCGAGCGGATTTTCTGCTGACAAAGCCGCAGGCTTTCCTGGTCGAGTGCGTTGCGCAGGATATTGACCAGCTGCAACTCGGATGAACTTCTTTGAGCCTGACCGCCTTTCTCGCGGTAGATCCTGACCTGGTTCCGACCTTCGCGCTTGGCCTGGTAACAGGCGCTATCGGCCTCCCTCAGCAGTTCCTCTGCGCTCGGACTGTCGCCATTGATTTCGACCAGTCCGGCACTGATGCCTATATGAAAGGATTCGTCTCCCCACACGAAACGGTATTCGCGTACCGCTTGCCTCAGCGCCTCGATATGACGCTGGGCCTCCAACTCGTCGCAGTACTCGAACAGGATCGCAAACTCGTCACCGCCGACCCGGGCAAGGCTGTCGTGCTTTCGTATCCTTCCGGACATGAGTTTCGATACCTGGCGCAGCAATTCGTCTCCGCCGGCATGACCGCAACTGTCGTTGACCGCCTTGAATCGGTCCATGTCGACGAAGCAGAGCGTGTGGATCTCCTTCTGTTCCACGGCTCGGGCACGCAGCGCGGCGAGCCGGTATTCGAATTCGTGTCGATTGAGAAGGCCTGTGAGTTGATCATAGCGGGCCTGATGGGAAATCTTTTCCGAGGCCTCGTGCAGTTCGGTCACATCCTCGTAGGTGGCCACGATGTGGGTGGCCTCGCCGTTCCTGTTGCGCACTGCGGCAGCGAAGCACTGAGCCCAGAACGTGCTGTTGTCGCGGCGCTGGTAACGTGCCTTGCCGCGCCATTCACCACCCTCCACCAAATGCGACCAGCGTGTGTTCAGGTCCTGCTGGTCGCAACCGTCGCCCATCACTTCGGTCAGTCGTTGACCGACGACCTCGGTTGCATCGAAACCGGTCAGGTCCGAGAAGCGATGATTGACGTACTCTATCGATCCCCGGGTGTCGGTAATGACGATGGCCCCGGGGTTCTGTTCGACCGCCAGGGTCAGCTTGTTCATGTGCTCGGTACGCCCGGCCTCCTCCACCGCGAGTGCGCACAGCGAAGCGCCGGTTCTCAGCTGCGCCAGATCCTTCGCGGAAGGGGTTCGGGTTTCTTTGTGAGTGAGTGCGAAGGAGCCGAGCACTTCGCCCGAGGCGGCGCGTAAAGGGGTCGACCAGCACGCCTGTAAGCCTTGTTCCAGCGCGAATTCGCGGCAATCCCTCCAGACCCTGTCGGTCGCAATGTCGCAGGCATACACAGGTTCGCCACGGAATACCGCAGTTCCACAGGAGGCCCTGTTTTCCCCGATCGGAAACTCCAGCAGTGCGTCGAAAACCGGCTTGGGGATGCTGGGGCCTGCGACCATTCGAAGGTGTTCCTTGCCCGGATCGACCAGCATTACCGAGGCAAAAGCACTCCCGGGGGACAGGCTTTCAAACGCGCTGCAGACGGCATCCAGGGTTACGTCGAGGGGTTCATCCCGCGCAATCATCTCGAGAATCCGGTTCTGCAGTTCGAGCACCTTGGTGGTGCGCTCGTGTTCCTCGACTTCCCGCTCGAGTTCACTGCTGCGTCGGGCCACCAGCTCTCGCGCGTACTCCTTTTGTCCCGTGAACACCAGGAAGACCGCGCCCAGGGCGCCGCTGAATGCAAACCCGGCGACCAGCATCGCCCACAGTTCCCAGCCGTAACGTGAGGCGACGTAATGCTTGGACGCGGTTGCATCCAGGGTCAGTGTCAGTCCATGTACGCTGGTTTGTGCCTGTGCATGAGGAGAAAAGCCGAAGGTCACATCATGTGTGGAGTGGGCGACGCTGCGCTGATAGAGAATGTGCGTTTGACCATCCGGGTCCCGCAGCTTCAACTCGAGACCGGCGTCATTCGGGAGTCTGCTTTCAATAGCTTCACGCAGTTGCTCAACCGGCAGTGCCACGGCCTCCAGGGCATGCGGGTGATCGGCAATCAGTGAGGCGGTCTCGGTGAGGGCGGCAAACGTGGAGCCGCTGAATTCCCTCCCGATCCCGTGATTGGACTGCTGCACGCTGAACAGGAAGAAGACTCCCACCAGGAGCATGGTCAGAAGCAAGGGCAGACCAAGCGGCAGTCGGCGCGAACGCCAGTACTGAGAGGGTTGCCCGATGAAGGCGAGCAGCAGCGGCGTGGCGATCATGGTCCCGAGGGCATCACCAATCCACCAGGTAAGCCAGACATTGAGAATATGCAGTTTCTCGAATGCCCCGCCAAGGTAGAGGGTGGTGACCCCGATGGTCGGTGCCACGATACAGGGCAGGAAGGCGGAGTAGACGTAGAACCTGACCACCTCCGAAAGATTCGACAATGTCACGGGCCAACCGAGAAATTTGCGCAGGAGGTGGTTTGCCAACATTGCCTGCAGGATTGAGCCGGCGGTTGCGGGCAGTGCGATGAGGAGTGAGCGGATAACGCTGTCTGTCGTGCTTGTGTCCGCAAACGCGACGAGCTGCACCAGGTAGCAGCCGACTATCAGTCCTGGCAGGGGACGCAGATTGTGGACCAGCAGTGCGACCAGGGCGACGCCGGCAGCGGGCCAAATCGGCGAAATACCGCTGGGGGGTACAGAGAGTTCAAGTCCCACGAGGGCGGCTGCCATGTAGGCCAGTCCCCAGGTGAGGTTCAGTATCATCCAACTCGTAGTCGGCTTCGGGGTGCTTTCAGGCTGATCCATGCGTTCACGTGTTTTTGACGTTTATGTGCCGACGCGAGAAATTGGCACATGTTTTCGCGCAGTGCCTGGCTCTGCATTCGGTTCTGAAACATCGTGTGACTTGCCCCGGCATCGGTACTTTAACCAAAAATCACCCTCGTTTCTGAATTCGCCAAACCAGGATTCCACCCACGGCAATCAACCCGGCACCTGTGATGAACCCAAGCGAGAGTTCGTCATCGAACAGCAGGACACCGTACAGGGCGGCGGCCATTATCTGCATATTCAGCCAGGGCGACAGGCTCGACGCGGTGGCCAGGTGAAATGCCCGGATCAGCATCAGGTGACCTGCGGCTCCGAGGATTCCCATCAGTACCAGCGCCGGCCATTCACCCGGGGTGGGTGTAACCCAAACCCAGGGCATCAGCAGTGAAAGGAACACGCTGCCGGCGATGGTGGTATGGAACAGGGTGGTGATCTCGTTATCGTGATCGCGCAGCTTGCGCGTCAGGATGAAGTAGAACGCGAGCAGTAAAGCCGACCCCAGCGGGAGCAGCAGGGCCGGCTGAAAGGTGCCGGTGCCGGGACGCAGGATCAGCAGTACTCCGGCAAAGCCGATAGCGAGTGCGAACAGATGGGTCGGGCGGAGTTGTTCGGAAAGAAGCCAACCGGCCAGCAGGGTCACCAGTATCGGTGCCAGGAACATGATCGCGGTCGCTTCACCCAGGGGAACGTGGCGGATGGCGAAGTACATCCCCAGGGTAACTCCCAACAGGCACAGGCCACGCAGCAACTGCAGCCAGGGTCGCCGTGGGCGCAGGAAATGCTGTCTCTGCTGCAGGCCGAAGACCAGGCCGACAAGCAGCGTATGGAAGGTATACCTTGCCCATACCACCTGTGGCGCCGGCAGGTGCTGCATCAGGTGTTTCCCGAGGGCGTCCATGCCTGCGAGGACAAAACAGGCGAGCGTGACCAGGCCGACTGCCTGCAGGAAACGACTTCCCCCTGTGGCATTCGTGCCCGTGCCCGGGCCATGCTCACGGACGGCGCTGCAAGGTGTTTGACTTGAATCCTGCACTGGCTCAAAGTGCCTTCGACTACGGCGAACTGGAGAGAATAATGAATCCGGAAAAGGTTGTATTTGGCTTTTTTATCATTCTTTCATTAACGCTCAATTTCGGTTTCGTCCTTGGAGAGATCGACAACCCGACGCATCATCATGTGTACGAACTGTTTGCCGTCATTGTGGTCAACCTGATCGCGACTATCCTGAAGTTCGGTGACCGCAGCCAGATGGGCGCGGTTCTGCTTGCAACCAGCCTGGTTGCCATGCTGCAACTGTTCGCCGCCTCCCTGGTTTGGGTCATGGCAGTGCACATCAGCGGGGAGGGCATGACGCCCGTGGTCACCGCGAGCATCGTTTCCCTCTCAGCCGGTGCCATGCTGGCGAATGTCATCTCTGTCATCCTGCTGATTATCGAGACCGTGATACTGCGCCGCTGAGCAGCGTTGCCCAATGACGGCCCGAGTGCAGGCAGATGAATAGTATCCTTTTCCTGATCATGCGGCGCATGCGTCAGCCCTTGCTGACGCTGTTGATCGTGTATGCCATCTCGGTGCTTGGCATGACCCTGATCCCGGGCGAGGATGCGGATGGCAAGCTGTGGTACATGGACCTGTTCCATGCCTTCTACTTCGTCAGCTACATGTCCACCACCATCGGTTTCGGTGAGATTCCCTACGCCTTCACCGATGCCCAGCGCCTGTGGGTGACTTTCTCGCTTTATCTGACCGTGATCGGGTGGCTGTACGCGATTGGCACCATCCTGACCTTGCTGCAGGACCAGCTGTTTCAGAAGGCCATCGCGGAGACCATGTTTTCACGTCGCGTCAGACGTATGCGTGAGCCCTTCTTCCTGGTGTGCGGATATGGTGAGACCGGACAGGCCCTGGTACGTTCTTTCACCGGGCATGGGCAGCACGTGGTCGTGCTCGACAGCAATGAAAACAAGATCAATCAGATACAGCTGCAAAACCTGCCGGATTACGTGCCTGCCCTGGCCGAGAATGCGCGAACACCGGCGATACTGAAGGCAGCCGGACTGCCGCAGGATTGCTGCCGGGCGGTGCTCGCAGTAACCGACGACAACGATACCAACCTCAAGATTTCGATCACCAGCAAGCTGCTGCACCCCGAGATCAACGTGATAGCACGGGCGGATGCCAAGGAAACCGAGGCGAACATGGCGTCTTTCGGGACAGACCACATCGTCGATCCGTTCGATACCTTTTCCCAGTACCTCGGAAAGGCCCTGCGCGCGCCCTGCATCTACCTCCTGAGCCGCTGGTTGGGCGGGGAGGAGAGGGCGATCCTGGAGGAACCACTTTATCCGCCCAGGGATGGGCGCTGGGTGATATGCAGTTATGGCCGTTTCGGCAAGGCGGTGGCAGAGCGTTTCGAACGGGAGGGAATGGAAACCATGGTGATCGAGGCGCATCCGGATATGACCGGCGAGCCTCCTGGGAATTACATCCATGGCGTGGGTACCGAGGCGGAGACGCTGATAGAGGCGGGCATACTCGATGCCGTGGGTGTCGTCGCCGGGACCGACAACGACACCAACAACCTTTCCATCGTGATGACTGCGCGGGAGCTGCGCCCGGATATCTTCGTCATCCTGCGCCAGAACAACAGTTTCAACGGTGAACTGATCGATGCAGTCGAGGCCGATATGGTCATGCACCCCAGCGCCATCGTGGCAGAAAGGATACGGATCCTGGCGGTGTTCCCCATGTTGGCCGAGTTCTTCCTGATCGCCGGGCAGAAAGACAATGCCTGGGGCTGCGAACTGGTCAGTCGCCTCAGCGGGATGGTTTCCAATCATGTTCCCGTGGTCAAGGAACTGGTCCTGGAGGAGGAGCGTGCGCCGGCTTTGTTGCAGGTGTTCGCAGAGAGGGAACAGGTCACCCTGGGTGACCTGCTGCGCGACCCCTGGGATCGCGACCGGCTGCTCCCCTGCATGGTGTTGATGATCTACCGTGGCGGTGAGCGCATCCTGATGCCTGATCCGGAGTTCGCCGTGAGCAGGGGCGATAGGCTGCTTGTGTCCGGAGCCGGGTCTGGTATTTCGCGCCTGAAATGGAATCTTGCCCACAATGCAGCGCTCGACTACGTGCGTTCCGGAAACGCCAGGCCGCAAGGGTGGCTGTGGCGCAAGCTGCGCGATTCGGGCCACCGCTCCGGCCGTTGAGTCAGGCTCCGGGCGCGATATACAGGGGGGACATGTGGCCGGAAGAAATTGCGTGCTGAGGGTGCCCGGGGTGTTGCCGGGGCTTGAGTATTCTGGCTGAAGCGGCATACTCCGCCTTTCAACCACCAAATCCATAAAGAAAACAGGACTATTAAGACGATGATTGGAAGACTGCTTTCGCTTCTGTTGTTGATCCCCTTACTTGCCCATGCAGGCGAAACACGGACTATCGATACACCTGCGTTCGACAAACTGGTTGCACAGCAGGTCGTGTCCGACAGTATCCAGCGTTTTCCGCTGGCCGAGGATGTCACCATCGAGGATGCGATCGACTCGATGAAGCTCCGCGCCAACAACCTCAACTTCAAACTGGTTGCCGATCTGCCACTTTCGGAGCAGGTCAAGGCCATGGGCGAGGATGCCCGTTACATGCGTATCCTTGCCTTCTGTGATGCACTGATCGCCAAGAAAATGGTCGAATACGACCTTATCTTTGCCGGGTTCCTGCCGTGCCGGATCGCTGTGCTCGAGGATGCCGAAGGCAGGGGTTGGCTGGTCACCATGAACATGGACATGATGTTGCACGCCGTCGATCTGCCAAAGGACCTCCAGCCGCTCGCTGAGCAGGTGCGGGACACCATCTACAGCATCATTGATGCCGGTGTGAACGGCGACCTCTGAAGCGGGGGCCAGTGCCTCGGGCCGGTACCTGCGTGCAGGGGCTCTGATGGCATGGATGAAAGGCACAAGGGCGGGGCCAGTCACTGGTTCCGCCTTTTCTGTTGAGGCGGATGTTTGCAAGGCATGAGTACCCGAACCACGACCCTATACTGGCACGATTACGAGACCTGGGGCGCCGAGCCGGCACGTGACCGGGCGGCGCAGTTTGCCGGTATGCGCACCGATCTCGATTTCAATCCCATCGGTGAGCCACTGGTGATCTACTCGCAACCGGCGGACGATATGCTGCCGCAACCGGGAGCCTGCATGGTGACCGGGATATCCCCGCAGCGTGCGCAGGCCGAGGGCATGCCGGAGGCGGACTTCTTCCGCTTCATCCACGCCGAGATGGCCCAGCCAGGCACCTGTTCGCTTGGCTATAACAGCCTGCGTTTTGATGACGAGGTGACCCGCTACGGTCTGTACCGCAATTTCTTCGATCCCTACGCCCGCGAATGGAAGAATGGTAATTCCCGCTGGGACATGATCGATGTGGTACGGCTGACCCGGGCGCTTCGTCCGGAAGGGATCGAATGGCCGCAAAAGGATGACGGGGTCACCAGTTTCAGGCTGGAGGACCTGACCGCGGCCAATGGCATCGAACACAGCGGGGCACACGATGCCCTGGCGGATGTACACGCCACCATCGCGATTGCGCGCCTCGTGCGGAAGCAGCAACCGCGTCTTTATGATTACGTCTTCAATCATCGCGACAAGCACAGTCTGGCCGCTCTGCTGCATGTGGCTTCGGAGAAGCCGGTGCTGCATGTCTCGGCGCGTTACCCGGCACGGCTTGGATGCCTGGCGGCGGTGATACCCATCGCGGCGCACCCGAAAAACCGTAACAGCGTCATCGTCTACGATCTCCGCTTTGATCCGATGCCCCTGATCGAACTTGAGGTGGAGCGACTGCGCGAACGCCTGTACACCCGCCGCGAGGACCTGCCGGAGGGTGTGGAGCGTATTCCGATCAAGGAAATCCACATCAACAAGGCGCCGGTCGTGGTGCCCATGAGTACACTCACGGAGCAGGCCCGGGATGAGTGGCAAATGGATTCCCTGGCGGAGCAGCGGCACCTCGAAACCCTGCTGCGTCATCGCGAACAGGTACAGAAAAAGCTGATGGTCCTCTACTCGCAGCAGGACTTTCCCGCCAGTTCGGATCCCGACCTGGACCTGTACGGCGGGTTTCTTAGCGATGCCGATCGCGGCCGCTGCGATCGGGTTCGTGCCATGTCGCCGGAACAACTGGCAGGGTTTGAGGCCGACTTCGATGCGCCCAAGCTGAATGAGATGCTGTTCCGCTACCGTGCGCGCAACTGGCCGGAGGCCCTGACGCCCTCAGAGCAGGCGCGTTGGAACGACTACCGCAGGCACCGTCTCACTGATCCGGAGGGGGGTTCCAGTATCAAGCTGGATGACTATCGACGTGAGCTATCCAAGCTGGCGGTGGATACCCAGCTGGCGCCCGATCGGCGCAGGGTGGTGGATGAGTTGCTGGATTGGCCGGCAGTGATTGGACTTGATTAGGATTGGCTTCACTGCAAGGTTCGCAGTTACTTTTGGCGAAACAAATGTAGGCTGTGCCGAAACCAGAATGGCCTGACCGCAGGCCGGATGGTTACAAAGATCCGGAAAGCGTCGTCAATCTGCTTCGCTTACCCAGTCCTGCAGCGCCTCGATCAACTGTTTGGCCTGGTCGGCGCTGGAGATATTGAACTTCGACTTCTGCTGGTACTCGCCACTGCGCTTCTGGTAGCGGCGGATCGAGTACTTGTCCTTTCCGTAGGCCTCTTTGCTGTTATTCCATTCCTGGTAACGGAAGATGATGGTGGTCCAGGCGCCCTTGCTCAGGATGCGCTTGTCGAGCTCCTTGACGATATCCACGCCGCCTTCGCTGTAGTTGATGGTCAGTTCATCCGGGGTGCTGGCCACGTGCTTCTCCTGCTGTCCTAAACGAATGGGCCCGGGACCTTAGCATCGGTCCCGATGCTTGTCATCCATCAGCCCCATTGCGCAGCAGGAACTTTTCCACCTCCGGCAGTTCTTTCAGGCGTACCAGGTCCAGGGCGGATTCGCCCGCGTTGTTGCGTGCATTCACGTCCGCGCCATATTCCAGCAGGTGGTGTATCAGGCGGTGATTGCCATGGCCCGCCGCAATGAGCAGGGGTGTGTGGCCGTCCGGGTCACGGATGTCGATATTGGCACCCCGCTGCCTGAGAAAGCGGACCAGGCTGCGGTCGGTGACGTTCTCTTGGGCGCTGAGCAGCAGCAGGGCCGAGGGATCAAATCCGGCACCGGCCTCGATCAGTGTTTCAGCCGCCTGGGTGCGCCCATTGAGAATGGCCAGTTCCAGGGGGGTGCGCCCGGCCGAATCCCGAGGTTCCATCTGCACGCCCTGCTTCAGCAGCATCTTCAGCATCACGATGCGTCCCAGGCGGGCGGTCTCATGTAGCGGGTAACCGCCGCGCGGGAGCGGGGAATCCACGTCTGTTTCCCAGTGGATATGCCGCTCGAGCTGGTCGATGTCACCGCGTTCCAGGGCCGCATACAGCGAGACGGTCGGTTCATCGGGCCCACCACAGCCACCCAGGGCCAGGACGGCAGCCGCAGCGAGCAGGATTCGTGACTTGAAGATGAAAGTGATTGCCATGCGACTAAAGATACCACTTTGACGATATGATAAGGACCGGCGTTAAGGAGGTTTTCGTGGGACTCTTGGGCAAGATATTACTTACCGCAGCGGTTATCTTCGGCGTCCTTGTCTACCTGAGGTACCGGAATCAGCAATCAATGCCCGCGGCTTCTGCCGGGCCGCGCGTGATCAACCCTGCCGCGCCGAAACGCCGGGCCATTGGCTGGCTCGCCAGTGGTGCCGTTGTTATCGCCATCCTGGGGTCCGGCTTCTGGCTGTACGACTACTGGCAGGAACAGAATGCTGTCCTTTATGTACGCGTGGTGGATGCGGGTACGGGACACATGACCGACTACCGTGCCTATCGGGGCGATATCCGGGATCGTGAGTTCGTCACCATCGAGGGTACGCGAGTGCGCCTTGCGCGAACCGAGAGACTCGAGACTACGACGATTCCGCCCGTCCGAAATTGAACGCAACCGAGATGCGTTTTTCATGACTGCGGTTTTCCGCCACGGCATGAGCGAGCTTGGGGGAAAAGAAAACGAAGCGCCCCTCAACGGGTGTGATCTCCATCGCCCCCGCGGCCGGATACAGCAGCAGGTCCCCTGAGTCACGGGGTGCACGCAGATAATAGACACAGGACAGCAGCTCGTTCTCTTCCTGGTGGTTGTGACGGGCGGTCCTGTCACCCGGGTGCATGATGTTGAACCAGAAGCCGTACTTCAGTTCAGTGCCCCCCAGAATCTCATTTGCCGCGGTCAGAGCCGCATCCCGCACCGGGGCGATCTCAGGAATGAATGCCGCGTCCAGGTAGGTGTTCTCGTGGCGACCGAGTTCGAAATGGGACTGCCGCACATGGGGACCACCGAGTTCGCGCTCAAGGGCTGCAAGCAGGGTCCGGTTGATCTTTTCCCGGTCGGGCAGGGTGGCGATGTGGACAGGCGGGCGGTGGAGCAACTTCATGTGGAAGGGGGATGATAGCGGTACAGGGAAACCTCATTCTGGCCCGAACCGCAGGCAAAAAAAACCCGGTACCAGGGTACCGGGATCAAATTTTCGAGTTGGGAAACTCGTTGGGCTGAGGAGAAAAATGAATAGGGTTCAGGCTGCTCCGTTGAGCGCCTGGGTCAAGGCGTGCGTCGCTTCGGTACGGATGCCGGCATGTGCGGAAAGCGCCTGCTCGGGAGACTGTTGTATGCGACCCTTGAGTTCCAGCAATGAAACCATTGCCTGTTGGGGATTGGCGATGCGGGTACTCAGAGGGCGTTCCTCCTTCTCCGCTCCGGCGGAACTCAAGGCAAGTCGGTCGACCTGGCTTTCGGTGGCATTGCCTGCCTGCTTGCCTTCGTTTGAGCGCGCCTGTTCCCCGGCACGGTCTGCCGACGGCGTCTGGATGGGTGTCAGGGTTTTGTCGCCTATGAGCATGCTCGACATAATCGGCCTCCAATTCGTCAAAAAGTTGGCCTCAGGGGCCAATGAAAAGCGGGTTTGACTACGATGTTGCAGGTTGCGTGCCAGGAACCATTCTCACGACTGGCAGGACTAAGCAGGTATGTGTAAGCGACATAGATACGGGAAAGGCATCGTCTGCGTGGCCTTGCTGCTGTTTGGCCTGATACTTTCTTTGCCGGTGCCGGCCGAGGAACTGAAGTATCGGGCCAGCTATCGGGGGATTTTTTCAGCGGGGAGCGAGATGGCGATTGCCGACGTGGTCCTGCGCAATCGCGTGCCTTCGCTGCAATCTGCCTATGCAGAGACAGGGATGACCGCTTCCTCCGCGAACTATGGCTACGTGGAGGCGCTGTACCCGATCCGCTATCGTTTTCGATCCTGGTACCGCCGCGACGAACCGGGCGTTCTGGCCTCCGAGTACCTTGAGTCCGGCCGGCCGGACGATATCGAGCACAAGCTGGTTTTTCTCGACCGGGCCGAGGCTCCCTTTGTCACCCGCAATATCCAGGCGGATTCACACCAGCTGAGCCGGCTGGAGCGGGGCAAGTACCGTCCGCGAACCCCTACCGGGGAGAACAGGGCCTTCGACCGTCTCGGTCTGCTGCAGCACCTGCGCGGACAGGATCTGAAGCCCGGTAAGGTTGTCGAGGCACAGGTTACCAACGGTAGCGAGATGCTTTTCTACCGGGTGAAGGTCGAGAAAGCGGAACAGCTGACGCTCGCCGGAACCGACTGGAACGCATTGAAAGTCCGTCTGGATGGCCTGGAGACCGACAGGCACGGCCGGGAGCGGCACGCCCACAGGCCGGTCTTTATCTGGTTCAGCGATGATTCGCGGCATCTTCCCCTGCTGGCAGAAAGCAGGCACCAACTCGGTCGTTTCCGTGTCGAGCTGGTTTCCGCTCCTGCACCCACCCAGGTGGCAGTCCGCTAGCGGTTATCTTTTGCTTCCTCACGGCCATCCAGGACAAGGTGGGAAATGTCCGGGATGGGCCGGGCCGGACGCTGATTGGCGCAATCTTCCAGCGAGTATCCCGCAGCCTCACTCATGCTCAGGCCGGAAGTGTCGATATGGGCCGCAGGTGGTGGGGCGGTCTCGTCGAGTGTCACACCGGGCAGGTCGAGCTCCATCCAGCTGATATCCGGCAGCTGAGGCGGGTCGATTGGGAGCGCACAGTCTTCGAGGGAACCGGTGCGGGGCGGGAGCAGCTGCAGCGGCGGGTGCGTTTTCCCGGTAAGCCCCTCTTTTGCTGAAGTGGGATTTTCCCTGGATGGAGGGGCGTCGCCTTCCGGGAGGATTTCCACCAGTGCGCCCGCATCCCGAAAGGCAGCGCGATAACGGCCCGCGGTATCTGCGTCCACACCCTTCTTGACGCGTATCACCTTGCCGGTGAACAGGCGCTCCAGGGCTTCCCCTTCGAGTCGAAACAGGCGCCCGACCGCTGAGCGTGCCGTTTCCAGTGAGGCTCCGTCCTTCAGTTCTCCCGAGAAGTAGATATCGAACTTTCCCATTACAGGTCTCGCCAGGTTTTTTCCGTGGGCTTCGGGTTCTCACCCTGTATCGGCCGATCGTTCAATTGATTCAGCAGGTTGGCAATCACCTGCCCATCCTGCGGACTCAGCAGGTGGCCCTGCGCGGAGCGGTAGGCGAGGGAGGATTTCCCGATCGGTCGCAGCAGGCGCATGTCCTGGCTGAAGGGAGGAACAATGCGGTCCCCGGGCATGTACAGGGTTCCGACACGAATGATGCTGACATACTCGATGTCCGGGTGCTCCTGGGCATTCAGCCAGAACAGGAGGTTGCCGCGCCGCGGCGGGGTCAGGTCGAACAGCACCCCCCGACTCGCCTTGAGGGTGTAATAGAGATGGCTGCCGATGCGCCTTTTGACGTTCCATCGCTTCGCCGGGCCAAATATGCCGCCGCTGGAGACCGCATCCAGGGCCTGGTTGGCACGCCAGGTGCCGAAGTGGGGCGCTGCGATGCTGATGAAGCGGACCACACCCTCAGGACGATGCCGGACCAGGGCCATGCGCGCCACCACCCCTCCGGCCGAGTGACCGACCAGGGTGATGGATTCGCCGGGGTGCCGCTGGCGAATATCGGTCAGGTAACCGGCCAGCCAATCGGTCTGCAGCATGATCGGAGCCGTGGAAGGGAGATTGACCGTGTAGACCGCATCGCGCCTGGTCTCACCCAGGGGAACGAAGTGAACCGAGCGGCCGGAGGGCGAGTAGACGCCGGCGAGCTGGCGCCCATTGCGGTTGAGGACGTCAATGACGCCGCTCTCCAGCCAGGAGCGGTCACTGCCGAGAAAGCCATGCACCAGCACCAGCACTTCGGCGTGCGCGGCCGGGGCGAACAGAAAAAGAAAAATCCAGCTGAAGCGCCTGATTTTCATGAATATCGCCTCAGTTGAGGAAAATGAGGGTAAAGGCAGGATACCCGCAATGCAGCAAGCCCGTCACTCCTGATCCAGGAGCTGCGCCTGCCAGTCCAGGTAGCGGTGATACACGGCGTCACAGTAGGTTTCGACCGAGCTGAAACCGCTTGGTTCGATGGCGTCGTACAGATGGAAACTCGCCTCGGCCTCCGGTGCCTGCATGATCCGCCAGATTTTCCCTGGAAGGGGCTCGTGATGCCAGAAGAACCGCTCTTCCGGCGAGTACTGGATGAAGACCGGAAGTATCGGTACGCCGGTACGCAGTGACAGATCGAAAACACCGTACCGGAATGGATGTACGCGCATGCCCTTGACACCGCCTTCCGGGTAGACCGCCACGTTGCGCCCCGCCATCAGCCGCTCCTGCAGGCTGGCACTCGCCTGCTTGCGCGAAGTCCGCGATTCGCGTTGCACGTACAGTGTGCCAGCCGCTTCGCTGATTTTTCCGACCAGGAACCAGTCGCGTACCTCTTCCTTGGCGAGGCTGTCGACATTGAACAGCGCGGGGATCCCGATGTCCTCGAACGCGGACGGATGATTGGCCACGAGAATGAATCGCTCGGGCAGGGGCGCCTGGTGGTGGCGCCGCAGGCGCAGGCGAACACCCAGTGCAAGTACCCAGATCCCGCACCACAGGCGGAACAATGGGCGGAAAAGGCTGGTCGGCAGACGCAAACGGGCCAGCAGATGCAGCAGGAGGGTGGCAGGGACAAGCATTGTCCATCCCGCAAAAATCATCGCCAAGCGTGCTAAGCGGCCCAAGCTGTTTCCCCTCAGGCGAGGAGCTTTCTGAGTCGGGCGGGTGTACAGGATCCGATGATGACCCGTTCCACCCGGTCATTCTCTACCAGTAACAGGGTGGGTGTGGCCCTTATCCCGAGTTCACGCGCGAGTTCGAGGTGCTCTGAGACTTCGAGTTTTACCACCGGGGCGCCGTCCTGGCACAACTCATCGATGACCGGACCCATGGTCTTGCAGGGCCCGCAGGCCGGGGTGTGCCAGTAAAGCAGTGCCTTTGGCGGCAGGTTGGCCAGTTCCGGGGAGGCAGCGCTCAGGCCACTGATTTCGCGGCCCCTGGCCGATTTTGCCATCAGGAATATGAAGACAGTGTAAAGCCCCCATAGCAGGATCAGGCCCACCACGAAATAGATCAACAGATGCATACAGCGAACTCCCGATAATTACCGCCAGCTATCAAGATTTAAGGACAGGCAACGTTAAAGATATATTGGGGCAATTACCCGGTTGCATGATGGAGAGAATCTGATGACGCCCGAATCCTGGCAGACACCTCTGGCCGTAATGGTACTGTTCGCGGTACTGCTGATGGCCACCGCGATGCTGAGGCGTTACCAGGCCTATAAGGCAACGCAGCGGGCTCGCCTGAAGGCGCTGGTGCTGCATGCCGACTGGATGGAGGATCTCCTGAGCCGGCTTGCCGGTGTATCCCTCTCCCAGTCGCTGCGAACGGCGCTTTACGATCATCTTGCCACCCAATACCTTGCCATTGCGCGCCTGTATCCTGACCTTCCGGGTCTCGGGGAGAAGGTGGATGCATCCCGCAAACCGGTCGCAAACGACACTCCCGGAATGGGCGGAGGGGTGCCGTCAATTGGCGACCGGTCCGAATACCTGCGGCTGCTGGGATCCATCGATGACATGATTCGATTTCTGGATAGTCGTGGCAAGACCCTGAAACAGGCGGGCGCCTTCCTGCGCGATTGGTATGTGGAATTGCATGAGCGTCGCGCGGAGCTCGATACCCGTTACCTCGTGGTGGAAGCGAACCGGCTGCAGGCCAACGGCAATTTCAGAAAGGCTTCCCAGGTTCTGGGAACCTCACTCGAGCATCTTCGGGCGCGGGGACCGCAAACCGGCTTCGTGCAGGAGCTCTACGCGGAAGTGAAGGACATGCGCGACCGAGTCCGGATCGGAGATTCGATTCTGCCCGTGGAAGAGCCGGTGCCCGGAAAGGCACTCGATCAGATATCGAACAGATCGTCCGCCGCCTGACGCAGGGCTTCGTCGGCTGCTCCCGCGTCGGGATTCTTTTCTTCAGGCTCGAAGTAACCGCAGAAATTGGGCCTCTCCTTGTCGTTGACCGGATCCGCGACCGGTTCGGCGCAGGCGTTGGGTCTGGCTGTATCGTAGAAACGGCAATTGCGGCAGACATGTGTCGGCCGGCCACAACCCGGACAAACCGATTCGCGGGCATAGTCGTTTTGTCCGAGCCGGTGGCCGCAATGCCAGCAGCTTCCCTGGATGTTATAAGGCATGCCATCCTCCGTTTTGCCGAATTGAAACAAGTGCGGCACGAAGCCTTTCACGCTTGTTACCTTAACCCGCATCGCTCACCGGTCGAACCGGGACATCGGCAATAAGTTCTATTTTTCCGAGTGTTACCGTATTTCGCGTGCCCAGCTCACACTAACACGCTGCTGTATGCGGTTTTTGCATTGCTCTGGCCGGCGCATCCTGAACGATCCCTCTCAAACCATAGCGGGCCTATGCGTCTT
>Ga0180435_10001342_pt1 | contig 25734 bp, 18 predicted proteins | sample SS_ome_3_FD_132467 | JGI IMG/M metagenome (GOLD analysis project Ga0180435, IMG submission 132467) | Hypersaline lake sediment archaeal communities from the Salton Sea, California, USA - SS_3_S_1 metaG | ecosystem: Environmental > Aquatic > Non-marine Saline and Alkaline > Hypersaline >... | reverse complement strand
GTCAACGACCACCGACCTTGTCGGTGGCATGAAATTGGAACCTTATCTTTTTTTATACAGCTCAGCAACACGGTTGCTTGGCTGATGCGGTGAAACTACTTCAGCACCGACTAGATCGGTGGCTTATGATTAGAGTAAATGATTCTATTCCTCAACTAGGTTTTCAATGCTAACATGAACAACTTGACATCATGTTGTTTCAGTAGATAATATCCCATTCTATTGTTTGATCTAAATTAGGTTTAAAATTCACAAAACTCATAATAATCTCAACAGGCCCAATATTTGGGCTCAGAAAACCGCTGAGAAATGGAGGCAAAGCATGCAGGAATCAAGCGGCAATAATCTGGATTCAATCTTTGATAATACAATCGTAGCCAAAGTGATTGGTCGTGATAATCAGGAGACCATAGAACGACGCAAGCATGCGCCGCAGGTGTGTGCCGTGTTTGACCAGCCCTTTACGCGGCTATCACCCAATACAACTTATCAATTCAACATAGACCGCGAAGCCCGAAAAAGTCTGCCGGCAATTATCGACAACGTGGTGGAAAATGTCGTGGCCGCAAGCGAAGTGGACAATGAATTCAAAGCGCATTACCAAAAACAGCGCAATATTGGCGTGGTCTTTTCCGGCGGTCCTGCACCGGGTGGACACAACGTTATTGCCGGTATTTTTGATGCGGCCAAAAAAGCCAATTCGGAAAACAGAATATTTGGATTTCTATTAGGGCCTGAGGGGATTGTTGAAAACGATATTATTGAGATAAACGCAGAGCTGGTGAACCAATATCGTAATTTGGGTGGTTTTACGATGATCAAGACCGGGCGGACTAAAATCGATACATCCGAAAAAATGGCTCTGTCACGGGAAACGTGCAAAAGTTTGAATTTGGATGCGTTGGTGGTCATCGGCGGGGATGATTCCAACACCAATGCCGCCTTTTTAGCCCAGGAAATGTTCGATGACGGTGTACAGGTTATCGGTGTTCCCAAAACAATCGATGGCGATATCCAAGTCAAGGACGATCAGGGACATGTGCTGTGCGCCATGTCATTTGGTTTTCATACAGCGGCGCGGGCTTTTGCCGGCTCAGTGGGCAACCTGTGCACCGACAGCAGTTCAGATGTCAAATACTGGCATATTTGTAAGGTCATGGGACGCGTGGCCAGTCATCTGGCTTTGGAAGTGGCTTTGCAGACCCATGCCAATATTATGCCCATCGGTGAAGAGCTGGCCGACTATACCGACCCGCAGCGTCTCCAGGCGGCCCGGGAGTCGGGTGAAACCGATTACCATGCCTATGGCATGACCCTCAGAAATTTATCGCGTATGATTTGTGATGGCATTGTCCGGCGGGCGGCTGTGGGCAAGAATTACGGCGTTATCGTTATCCCTGAAGGGATCCTGGAGTTTATCAACGAGATTCAGGTTTTCATTATCAAGTTGAATACGATCATTGCCGGGTACAACAAAACCCATGATAAGGATTTTCACACGGCCTATCCGCTATTGGAGGAGAAATTAGACTTTTTACGACGGTTGGCCCGTCGCTTGGAAGAAGAGGGCGGGATTCCGGTTTGGAACCGGCGCGACGATGACCTGTTTAACGATGTTCCCGATTTTTTTCAGGAAGGCTTGCTGATGGAGCGCGACAGTCACGGCAATTTTCAGTTTTCACAGGTCCAGACAGAAAAAGTCCTTCTGGGGCTGGTTAAAGATTATCTGGGTATACTGAAAGAAGACGGGAGCTATAAAATCGGTATTCAAGAACATGTCTATCGAAAAGTCATGACCAAGGCGGATTTGGATCCGGATGCTTATGGCCAGGTTCTTTTCCGAAACTATGGGCAGGACCCCTATTTGTTGGTGCAAAAGTCGATTATCAGCGTTAAAACGCTCAAAAGTCAGCTAGAGGAAGCCGGACTGATCAATAAGGATGACGGTATACCGTCTGCGGTGGAAAAAATTTATCAGAAATCCGTACCCAAGTTTAAAACCCAGAGCCATTTTTATGGCTATGATGGTCGCGGCAACGATCCCACGCGTTTTGATTGCAACTATACCTACAATTTGGGATTGACAGTTTTTAGCCTGGTCGCCAATGGGAGCACGGGTCAGATGGCGGCCATCAAGAATTTGGAACAGGATTTCGAATCCTGGGAACCGATCGGGATTCCGATCGCACCATTGATGCATCTGGAGGAACGCAAAGGCAAACTGGCGCTGGTCATTGAAAAAAGTGTTGTCGACATTCAATCTCCAGCATTTCAGGTGTTTAAGGCCAGCCGTGAAAAATGGCTGGCCGCGAATGAAGCCAGCGATGAGTATCGCCGGCCCGGACCCATTCGTTTCGCAGGCAGCAGTGAAGAGGATCGACCGATTACTTTGGTATTGAATGCCATCAAACAATAAAAGCGCCTACGGCGCTTTTATTGGCTGTTGACTTATGGCATGAGTTCGATAAAAATGTATGGTTGGATTTTTAACCGGTGAATTAGGATCAAGTTTTGATGATTGACGCAAAAAATAAAAAACCGAAACCAAAAGTCGAAAGACGTCAGCATCCGAGACTGGCGTTTCATTGCAACGCCACCATTCGCGGCATCAACCAAGTTGTCAGGGTAACGGATATCAGTTTGGGCGGGTTTTTCTTCGAGTTAAAGACCAAAAAGAGACTAAAGCTGGGGGCGCTTGTGGATGTAAGCATGCGCCTACCCACAGAAACCGATACCCTGCGCTTCAAAGCCAAACTCATCAGTCAGGGAGCACGCGGGGTTGGCTGCCAGTATACAAGCTTGACGCCTGATATCCAAAACTCCATCCGCAATTGCTTCGAGATATTTAAGGATACCCTGCCCATCGACTAATAAAAAAAGCCCCTGAAATCGTCAGATATATCCGACGATTTCAGGGACTTTTTTTATTTTATGTATTCCTCCCACAGAGCCCACATCAGGCTTTGTTCGGTTTCATACCCAAAACAGTAAACTTTCAGGAAATCGCGAACATCCGGCGGCAGGGGGGTAAATCGGATACCGGCAACAATGCTGACGCCGGCCGGCTCATTGACCTGTTTGCACCAGGTTACATGCCCCGGAATGGAAACGCCGACTCCCGACGGCAGATTAATTTCCACCACGGCCTCAATACCGGCGAATGTTTCCGGCCGCATGCTGCCATATTTCAAACCCAGGTCTATACAAGCACCGCCCAGAGAAATGTCTTTGCTCATACCTTCAAAGGCCACCGGGCTCTGGTCTCCTTTGCGCAGAGACAACATCACCGTGGTCCGAACCGGATTTTCATGCCGTGTTGTCCGGCGGACACTGGACCAGGATCGGCCATAATCGACACTGGGAGGCCCTTTGTATAATTTGGCCAAACGGTGTTCAAGTGCGGGATAGCGTTGGCAGATTTCGATGAGATTAGCCTTGCTGATCTTTACAACCTCGGAGGGCGCACGGGCCTTTACATCTGACAGGGATACGGTGGCCTCTTGCAGGGGAAAAATGTCCCCGAAAATATCGTTGTCCTTCAGAATTTGTCCACTTGGACCCGATTTTACATTCGGGACCTTGATAGCGGGATCGACATGTTCTTCCAGTTCACCCGATACCACAAAGAAAACATGCTGGGAGTTCTGACCGATGCGGGTAACATACTTATCGGTGTCAACATAAGTCCGAACAAGTTTGAGCATAAAGGCCAACAGCTCAGGGTAGGCGATATCGCTAAACAGATGGCGCAGGGGGGATTCTTCTCGAATACTGTTTTGCAGGGATGTATGAAAAGCACGCCCGACCGCATGGGTCGGCTTGCCAATACGCCACGCCAACATGGTGGAAACAATGGCCTGAAAGGTAAGGCCGCCTTTCAGAAACAGATTCGCAGCGTGGGTGAAGGTATTGTAGGCCTTTTCTTTTTTACCTTGTACCAGCAGAAAATCAGCATACGCGCGGGATATTTCACCCCTATCCGGAAAAAGGTCCTTTAGCTGCTGAAACTCTTCATCACGCGTGAGCTTCAGGGAGCCATTATTAATGCGGTTCAGGATGCCGCGCTTTTCTTCAAACAGTTCGCTCAATCAGATAGTACTCCTATATTTTGCAGTAGTTGGCCTTTGGCCCTTAGCAGGCTTAAGGCAAACGGCTAATAGCTATTTCAATAAATCCGTGACAATATTGTATACACCCGCAAACGCATCGCTGGCGCGGTCAATGGCTGTCAACGGCACCATGCCGGATATCATGTTATCGATTTGGTTATCGCGCATGATGCTGCCTAAAATATTCGGATGAATCATTAGATATTTTTCCGAAACCAGTTGAATAATTCGTCCGGCATCCTGGTCGCGTTGACTTTTGGTCATATTGGTCACCAGTTCCGGACGGATATCGACAATTTCCTGCCTCAGCAAATTCATATCTTCTTCACTGTTGTTTTCCTGTACCGCTCTTAAGAGGTCCTTCATGGTGCGGACATTCAATTCATTTTTGGGGTCCATCGCGGTCTTGATGGTTGCCAACAGCGCGGGTTTCTGACTGCTTAGCCGGCTCAACTTGCGATAGACGGCGTTGCGCACAAAGGCATAGGCATTTTGGATCGAAATTGGCTGGGGTGTCAGCACAACAATTTTACGATGGGCCATTAAAAAGAAATCCAAGACATTATATGAAGTCCCGGAGCCCAGATCGAGAATGGCATACTCGGTTTCGAGCTGGGAAATAGACTGCATGATTTTAACTTTTTGGGCGAATTGCAGGTTAGCCAGAGACAGTATTTCACTGGCACCGCTCAATAAACGCAGGTTTTCAATATCCGTATCGATGCATATATCTTCGAGTCGATTATATTTTTTGGCAACATAATCATTGACGGTTCGGGGCGGACTTTTTATTCCCAACATGGTGTGCAGGTTTGCGCCGCCGAAGTCAACATCAATCAGGACGGTCTTTTTGCCCATCTGAGAGAGCCAAAACCCGATAAGGGTGCTGATGACACTTTTGCCGACACCGCCTTTGCCGCCACCTACAGCCCATATGATTGGGCCCAATTTTTCATCGCTTTTGTTTTCTTCGTTCACAGCGTTCCTCTCACTTTACATAAGTTTCCCACAAGTCCCAAATTAGGTTCTGTTCACCGTCGCTTCCGAAACAGTGCTCATTCAGGAAGTCCCGGTCGGCTTCAGACAGCTTACTAAACTGGATACCGACAATGGGCACTGCTTCTTCGGCCTGCATTTCTTTTTTGATCCAAAGGACAGTCCCGGGTATTTCTAACATTTCGGCGACATTGGGCAGATAGATTTGTATAATGCATGCAGCATCGACAATGGTTTCCAGCAAGGCACCCCAGCGCTGTTCAGGCAATTCAAGGCAGGCCCCACCCAGCGATATATCACGTGTATAACCAACGGCGGCCAACTCACTGGTGTCATCTTTTAGGGCAACAGTTAGATGAACTTTGATGGGGATTTGATGCCGGACCGAACGTCTGACACTGGTCCAGGATCGATCTTTGGCATTTCCGGAAGGACCTTTGTATAAATCGATTAAGCGCTCTTGAATGCCGCCATGCTTTTCGATCACTTCGGCCAATATCGGTTTTTTGATTTTTACAAGCTCAACAGCTGTGACAGTTTTGATATCTGATGGGGAGACATTGAACTGGTCCAATGGAAAGATCTCGCCAAATATATCGTTGTCGGACAGGAATTTGATGGCGGTGCTTGGTGATTCACCCCTTTTACTGGTGGGCATGTGCATCCGTTCTTCAATGGTTCCGGAAACAATGAAATAGATGTCGTTGGCCGGGTCGCCATATTTGACGATATACTGGTCCGCAGGAAATCGGACCCGGATCATTCTCAGCATAATACCGATAAATTCCGGATAGGACAATTCGGAAAAAAAGGTTTGTAAGGCCGATGTGCCCGATGTTGTCCTGCGGATATCGGCATGAAACGCGCGGCCCTGTTCATGGTTGGGTTTGAGCAGACTCCAGGCTCGAATTTTGGCAACAATTGCTTGCAGGGCTTTATCGGTTTGAATGTATAAATCGGCGGCCTTGTTATAGGCTTTATAAGCGTCATCCACAATTTTTCTTTGAATCAGAAAATCCGCGTACTCACGATAGATGTCAGGGTTGTCGCCATAATTCGCCAACAGTTGCTCAAATTCATCAATGGAGGACAATCTTAGGGACCCTTCGATAATTCGTTGAACAATCTTATTTTGATCTTCATTGGGGGTAGACAAAGTAAACTCCCTAACGCGGTCATGCCGCAATAATCGGGATCGAAATCGCTATCGGGATCGAAATGTAAGTTTGTAAAAACGATTTCGCTTTCGATCCCGACAGCGATATGGATGATCTGATCCGTAGCCAGAATGTTTGCGTTTTACTCTAATCATAAAATCGTGGAGCACGATTTTAGGCGTCATCCTGTAAATCACTAATGCGTGCATCGAGAATTTCGCTTTTTTGATGCATGAGCCGTAGGATTTCATAGAGGGAATCCACACGATCATTAATTTTCAAGATGACGTCGCCGAGCTGTTCAAAGCGTTCTTGCATGGCTTTGAGCTGCTGATCAACAATGGCGATGTCAGTCTGATCAAGCTCTGTATTCCGCTTTTGGTTAAAATCCTGAATCATCCGATCAAGATCATTTTTTTCTTCATCGGACAGACTGAAATCAATTTCTCTTTGTTTATTGGTCGTCATATTTCATCAATTTGGACTTTATCTGCTGGTCGATGGCCCGCATGGTCTCATCGGGACCTGCCGGAGCATCATCCCCGACAACATCCGACCGGCTAGATTGGCCTCGCTTGTGAATGACGATCAGGGCGATTAATATAATGATGATGCCTGTAATCGCAGCCAATAGAATCAGCAGGTATTTTTGAAAGGGGTCTTCTTTCCAGGGTGCGACCGTTGGGGTCGCAACCGGTTTTGTTGCTTGATTGATCTTTGGTCGTGGTTCCTGTGCCTGCGATTCGGCTGCCGCTGCCGGCGTTGTTGTCGATTCGTTTGCAGATGGTTGCTCCACAAGAGTTGTTGCCGTCTCCTTTTCAAGCGGAGGTGTATCTACCAAAGTTGAAATAGAATCGGTTGGTTCCGACTCTTTTTCAGGAATAGCATCAGGTGTCTGATTCGCTGCTTCCACCCGGGATTCGGATTGCGATCCATCTGTGCCGGTGCCCGCGTCACAGAATACATCCAAAACGATTCTGTCCGGCTCCCGCAAAGTAAAGGGGTTGATTGTATGCCAGCGCGGATTGAAACGCAAACGGGCGATCGTTTGATTGTCCTGTTGTAAAACAGCAACCCCGTACAGGCAGTTTTCTTGCACTGTTTCCAGGTTTTTCGAGATCGTTGCGTCTGTCTCTAAAAATCGAATCGCAATTTCGCTTGGGCCCATGTCTTGGTTCAATTGGTATTGAACTTGATCTGAAAGCTCAAAGACGATGCGGATATAGTCGCCATGATTGCCGACCCGGATCTCATTAAGCGTCGCGGCTTCAGCAGAACTTAAGACTGCGCTTCCCATAACTCCCAATGCCAGACTGATCAGCAAAACCGGCCAGCTGGGCAAAACACGATAGCACGCGTATGGCCTGGGACCGCGATCTTTTTCAGGGTGCGGCATATTGTTCAAATTTTCATCTATCGTTTTGGATGGTACTGGACTCGCGATTATGTTGTTGATATAGAATTGTTAGCGAAAAAAACGTGAAATGTCAAATGTTTGTATGGAGCTTTTTCGGCTAAGCGGCATGGAAAGGGCTGCGACTCCGAGCAGGCAAAATATGATGCCCAGGGGTGTCATGGCAGCGTTCAGACCGATGAGGGCCGTGCCGATGCCCATGCTGTCAAGAATCAGAGCCAGAAGCGGGTAGCTGAGGCCCAGGGTCAGACAAAAAACGCCAATGGCTGCAATCGCGGCTAGAATGCCTGGATTCATAGTGAAGCGAATATTAAGGTAATCTGGATGAGTATTTAATCATTTTTTGGCATCGTGCCAACCTTGCTAGAAAAAAGGATCCAAGGGTCCGAGAAAGATCAGGCTGTTAGCAGTTACATACTGTTAGCTTTCAGCCATTGGCAGCTTACAACTGATAGCTTACTGCTGCACGCTGTCAGTTAAATTTTGGGTATATAATTGCAGAGCGGTTCTTCGGCCATATAATCGCCGGTGGCCTCAAACGCCCGGGCCCGACAGCCGCCGCAGACCTTGCGATACTCACAGTGGCCGCATTTGCCGGTCAAGTCATCATAATTGCGGAGATTTAGAAATACGTCGGATTGTTCCCAAATTTCGTGAAAGGGCGTCTGGGTCACATCGCCGCAGGGCACATTCAAAAAGCCGCAGGGCTGTACGATGCCGGTATGTGAGATAAAACAGAAACCCACTCCGCCAAGACAGCCCCGGCTAACAGCGTCCAGGCCATGGGTTTGAAAGGTTACGGTCTGACCGTCTTCCCGGGCGCGTTGCCTGAGGATGCGGTAATAGTGGGGCGCACAGGTGGCCTTGAGTTGCAGCGGTGTCTGGTCTCTCTGATCGTAAAACCAATTGAGGGTTTCCTCATACTCCTGGGCGTTGATTTCTTGATCCACAATATACTTGCCGCGGCCGGTGGGGACCAGCAGGAAGATGTGATGGGCCACGGCTCCCAGATCAACAGCCAGCTTCTGAATTTTTGTGATTTGATCGAGATTCGCTTGGGTGATGGTGGTATTGATCTGGAACTCAACCCCGGCCTTTTTGGCCATGGCAATGCCTTGCAGGGCCCCATCATAGGCGCCGTCCACGCCCCGAAAGCGGTCATGGGTTTCACGGGTGGCGCCGTCAAGGCTGATGCTAATTCTTTGGATGCCGGCTTCAGCCATTTTTCGAGCGCTCTCTGCGGTGATCAGGGTACCATTGGGGGCCATGACCATACGAAAGCCCAAGTCGGTGCCGTAACGGGCGACTTCAAAAATATCCGGTCTGAGCAAGGGTTCGCCGCCCGTCAGAATAATGATCGGGGTTCCCACCACTCGGATCTGGTCCAATAATTTCAAACAATCTTGGGTTTCCAGCTCTCCCGAGTAGGGCCCCATGGTGGCGGATGCCCGACAGTGAACGCAGGAGAGGTTGCAGTTGCGTGTAATTTCCCAGGCCACCAGCCGCAAGGTATCGCGTTTGACTTCACCCGGATGACCGGTGGGATGGCCATGGCTAGTAGATTCAGTTTTATCTTTCATAGGCCTTGTCAATGTTTTCAATTGTTCTGAATATCGAATTATGAAGAAGTAATGTCGAATGATGAAGGACGGTCAAGTCCCGATTGAAAGTTGTCACATTCAAAGACTTTTACCTCTCTGAACCCACCATCTATTATGACAATATTCTGCCTATTGCTCACCCGTCAGTTCCTCGGAAGAGGGGCACGAAGTGAAGCTTTAGCACTATCCAGGCAAAGCTATTAGCTCAAGGCCTATTCTGGATCCCCGATTTCTCGGGGATGACGAAAAAGTTAATCGCACAGTCAGTTTTATGAAAAACGCTTAACTCATTCGACATTCATCTGTTCAGAATTCGAAATTCGATATTGCTCTATTTATTCTGTAACAATTCCGCTGCCTCAATGGCAAAATACGTTAGAATCATATCCGTCCCGGCCCGCTTAATGGCGGTCAGGGCTTCCATCATCACCCTGTGACCATCCAGCCATCCCATCTGGGCGGCGGCTTTGATCATGGCGTACTCACCGCTGACGTTATAGGCTGCCATAGGCAGGTCGATTTCTTCCCGAATCCGGCTGATGATATCCAAGTAGGGCAGGGCTGGTTTGACCATGATGATATCGGCACCTTCCTCTACATCCATGCTGGCCTCACGGATGGCCTCGACGGCATTGGCCGGATCCATTTGATAAGTCCGGCGGTCACCGAACTGGGGGGCAGAATCAGCTGCCTCACGAAAAGGTCCATAAAAGGCTGAGCAATATTTGGCGGCATAGGACATGATCGGTACGTGGCTAAAATCGTTTTCATCCAAAAGGTTCCGAATTTCAGCCACCCGACCGTCCATCATATCCGAAGGTGCTACCATGTCGGCACCGGCAATGCAATGGGACAGCGCTGTCCTGGCAATTAGATCCAGAGAGGCATCGTTGTCGATGGTATTGCCATCCACCACACCACAATGACCATGGTCCGTATACTGGCACAGGCAGACATCTGTAATAACGGCCAGATCCGGTTGCTTGTCTTTGATAGCTTTGACGGCTTGCTGAACAATACCATTGGGGGCATAAGCCTGGGTTCCCAGGGGATCTTTCTTTTCCGGTAAACCAAATAATATCATGGCCGGAATGCCCAACTCTGCGGTTGATTTGGCCAGCTTGACGAGATGGTCCCGCGAAAGTTGAAATTGACCCGGCATGGATGGAATCGGGTTTTTTACATCTTTGCCGCCCACGGCGAAAACCGGCAGAATCAAATCGCTCACACGCAGCTGGGTTTCACGGACCAAGCGTCGAAAAGCAGCATTTTGCCGCATTCTTCTGGGTCTGTAGTCGGGAAATAGCATGGGGGTACCTCGTAGGATTTATTTTAACCCAAATATCGTTCAGTGCTTTTTAAGATAGAATACTCTAGTATATAAGCGTCATTTGCCCTACGGGCGTTATTTGCGCTGCGCGCGTCATTAAGACTTCGTCTGCCATTAATAGTTATTTGTCCAAAGGGCGGGCTCTGCGCAACCTTCGAATCTTTTTAGAATATCTGTAATGCCTACAATACCTGTAAACACTATGCAATCAGCTATTGGCAGCCTATAGTTGATATCTGATTGCCAATAGCTTTCAGCCTGAAGTGAGCGATTGTCGAGGTTGCTGTAGCTACAAGGAAGATGCTATTTCGCTATAGTGAACTATGCGGCATGGCATCTGACACCGTAGATGCAGTAAGATCGGCAATCCCTACTTCAGGCCGATTTCTTCATCGCTTAAATAACAAGCCGGATCCGGGGCCCAAACGTCACCACTGACGGCCTCTGCCCGCACCCGGAAATTACCACCGCAGATGTCGAGCCATTGACAATCAGCGCATCGTCCTTTGACAAATTTTTTCTTCTGCTTCAATTGCTGCAGGAGTTTATTGCCGGTGTCGGTCCATATTTCAGAAAAAGGCCGCTGGCGAACATTGCCAAAGCTGCAGTGGCGCCAGAATTGATCGGCATAGACCTCGCCATCCCAGCTGACACAGCCGATACCCCGACCGGAATTGTTGCCCTCGTTCATTTGCAGCAGCTCCAGAACTTCCTTGGCCCGTTCGGGGTTTTCCCCCAACAGGCGTAAGTACAAGTAAGGTCCGTCGGCATGATTGTCGACGGTTAAAACCTCTTTGGGCATGCCCCGGTCGTGGAGATCTTTGGTGCGATTTATAATTAAATCGACTACTTTGCGGGCCTCTGCATGCGTTAAATCTTCATCCACCATTTTAGATCCACGTCCGGCGTAGACCAGGTGGTAAAAGCAAACTCTGGGTATATTCTTTTGCGCAAGAAGATCGAATATTTTGGGCACTTCAGCGGCATTGGCCTTGTTAATCGTGAAGCGCAAACCGACCTTAATACCGGCGTCTTGGCAATTTTGGATACCTTTCATGGCAGATTTAAAGGCGCCGGTGATGCCCCTGAATTCATCATTTATGGATTCCATCCCATCCAGACTGATTCCCACGTAAGATAGACCGATGGCCTTGAGCGTCTGGGCCATCTTAGGCGAAATCAGGGTTCCATTGGTGGAAATGACGGCTCGCATGCCCTTTTGGACCGCATATTCGGCTAACTCGGGCAAATCTTTTCTCATCAGGGGCTCACCGCCCGAGAGAAGCAGCACCGGAACACCGAAAGCGGATAAGTCATCAATGAGGGCCTTGCCTTCTGCGGTGGTCAGTTCGTCGCTGACGGCTTCTTCGGTAGCGTGAGCATAGCAGTGGACACATTTCAGGTTGCAACGCCGGGTCACATTCCAGACCACCACCGGCTTTTTGTCTGCCGAAAACTGTAATAGATGGGATGGCAGTTGAGACGAGGAGCGGCCGTAGCGCAAGGCATCTGACGGTTCAACCGTGCCGCAATATAATTTGGAAATACCGATCATTTAATGTCCTTATCCTAACAAGATGATCATCAATAATGGCAAGAAAACTTTAAGACTGAATTTTAATGCCGTATTCAAATTCGAAACACGAAGCACGAAATCCCAAACAGGTTCAAACGACCAAAACCAAATGATCAAAACAGTCTACACTTTAGAAATGAACATGTGAACTGTTTCGATCATTATACATTTGATAACCAAAATTATTCCACTTGCATCTGGTTTTTTATGAGTCCCTCGATGTAAGCCTCCGGGGAAACAAGCGCCTCCTTGGTGATGAAAAATCGGTTTCGTCCGGTTTTATCTCTGACCAGTTTTAAGCCGTGCTCGAAATCGTCCGAAAGACGCTTGAACAACTCTTTCAATTTGAGCTTGGCCCCCATAATATTCGCAATGATGTAATCAATGGCAGAATCATCCAGAACCAGATTGATATCGTGGGTTTTTAAAAACTGAAGTTCAATCGACTTGATCTGATCATAGTAGGTTTTTATTTTTTTTAAAATTCTACTGATATCAGCGGCACTACGACCATAGTGGTCGGCTACGATTTCGATTCGGGAAGGCGGCATATCCATCTGGTATTTTCGGGAAATATGCTCTTTATTGGCAACAATATAGTTGAAAATACCTAGTTTCTCATCCGCAACCAGACGTTCAAATTCGGAATCATGTCTACCGGTTTCTGAGACGTTCACCATTTCTGAGAGCATCTCTTGCGGTGATGCAATCAATTGTGCTGTAATCGGGAACTTTTTCAAGTTGGTGGAGGGCAACCTTTTTTCATAGGGCAGCAGTGCATTCTCAACCGCACTAACGAGACCGCGGGCCCCGGTATTCTCCTGGGCGGCTTGTTCCGCCAGGGATCGCAGGGCCTGATCCTCAAACTTGGCATCGATATCATAGGCGGCAAAGTCGAGTTTTTTACCGAGAATGATGGGATTGTTGGGGTTTTTCAAGATTTGATAAAGATCGTCTTGATCCAGATGCTCAAATACGGCTCGGACCGGCAGCCGGCCAACAAATTCGGATTCAAACCCAAACTTAATCAGATCTTCTGATTTGATTTGTTTTAACCAGTCGGTTTTATCTTCGGCTTTGAGTATGGGCGCGCCAAACCCGATTCCCTGAGAAGCGACGCGTTTTTGGATGATTTCGGCGATATCATTGAAGGCGCCGCTCATGATAAAGAGAATGTTTTTGGTGTTGACGACGTTTTTCTCGCGTTTGCCGGTTTTGCGGAACTGTTCGACTTCCTGAAGCATGGAAATAGGATCGTGCGGAACTTTCAGATCTACCTCGGTTTCTTCCATGGGTTTGAGCAGGGCTCGCTGGACGCCGGTCCGACTGACATCGGCGCCGATTAGGTTGCGGCTTGAGGCAATCTTGTCGATTTCATCGATATAGATGATTCCGTACTGGGCCAGTTCGATATCTCCATCGGCCTCACGCACCAGGTCTCTCACCAGATCTTCAACATCGCCACCGACATAGCCGGTTTCACTGAATTTGGTGGCATCTCCTTTAACAAAGGGTACACCGATTTTTTTGGCGATCAGCTTGATCATGTAGGTTTTGCCTACACCGGTGGGACCGATCATGAGAACATTGTTCTTGATGCTTCCCACCATGTCGTTGAGGCTGTCGGGCGATTTTTGGTGACGCTTGATACGATTGAAGTGCGTACAGATTTTGGTGGACAAGATCGCTTTGGCACTATCCTGGCGGACGATATATTGGTCCAGATAGGCAACCAATTCTTCCGGTTTAAGGTCAAAACTGATTTTCTTTTCCCGCTTGGGTGCTTTACCTTCGGCGCCCAGCATGCTTTCCTGCTGGATGACCATGGGTTGGGCCACTTTAACATTGCCGCCAAATTTTTTTGTAAGAAAATCAGCTATTTCTTTTTCAAGTTCCTTGGGAGTCGGTATTTTATCATTTTTTTCTTTCATAATGAGCTACAGTATAATCATGACCGCAAACTTTGGCAAGACTCGCATCTATAGGATTCAAGGGTTCACGGAACCAGGATTCAAGAATGGATGGCTAAATGCCACCCTGGGCTTTTCAGATTAGAAATGGGATGAATTTCATATTCGATGTTTAGTGTTCGATGTTTTGAGTTGGACGCTCATTTATTCTTTTGCGTAGAGATGCATGGTCACATTTCGTAAAATCCAGGAATACGATTTTATTTGCGTATTGACATCTTTTGCCACATATGATGCATGTCACCTGAAATTGTGCGGCAATTATAGGAGTTTTTTAAGCTAGAGGATGTCACCATAGTTTTTTGTGTTCATTGAGTTTTTTGTGTTTTTGGGGTTGATCGACGCTAGCTGTTTTCCTGTCGCCATGTGCTTATGATCAACCCGATGAACTCAAGAAACCCAACAAACGCAACAAACCAGGAATTTATTGAAACCTAATATATTTCAAAGGATTAAGCCTCTGTTGTGATGTTAAACATAATCCTAATGGGAAGGCAACGAAGTGGACAAAATACTGTATGTCATCTCCGCCGTCGGACGTGACCGTCCCGGCTTGGTTCATTCGGTAACCCAGATTCTGGCCGATTTGCACATCAATATTGTCGATATTGAAGCCCGTTCCGTGCGGGGGCATTTCACCATGTTTTTGGTGGTCGATCTGGCCACGTCCAAATCCAATTACGGCGACCTGTTGGTGGCCTTGGAACCAATCCGATCCAATTTTAACATGGGCTTGCGGGTGGAACCCTATGTAGAGGGTCGCCGCAAGGCAGACAAACGCATGATGATATTCACCCTTATGGGCCGCGACCGGCCCGGCATTGTCGCTTCGATATCGGGCTTATTTTCTGAAAATAGTATTAATATCGAAACCATTAAGATGATTGCCAGAGGGGAATATATCGCCACGGAGGTTACCATCGATACATCGGATGTCAAAGATTTGCGGGCCATGCGTCGCATGATGTATCGATTTTCAGATGAGTCTGGCCTGGATGTATCTCTGCGGGATTATGATGTATTCGAAAAACGGAAACAGGTGGTCATTTTTGATTGTGACAGCACGATTATACAGGAAGAAATCATCGATGAATTGGCCAAGGTAGCTGGTGTGGGCGAAAGTGTCAGAGAGATGACCGCCAAAGCTATGAACGGTGAAATGGATTATACCGAAGCCGTCAAAAAACGGGTTAAACTACTCAAAGGCCTGACCGTGGAGCAGCTGGAAATCCTAACCAAAGGTATTCATCTTACCCCGGGGGCGGAGGAGTTGATCTCAACGCTACACCGTATGGGCTATAAGGTGGGCGTGATATCAGGAGGGTTTACGTTTTTTACCGATTATCTTAAGCAACATCTCAATCTCGATTATGTATTTGCCAATGAGCTGGCGGTGGCGGATGGTGTTGTAACAGGTGAAATAAAAGGGGATATCGTTGATGCCCAACAAAAGGGTAAGATATTACAAAAGATAGCCGCAGAAGAAAGAATATCGGTGGATCAAATTGTTGCAGTGGGTGATGGGGCCAATGACCGCTTTATGTTGGAAAATGCCGGTTTGGCCATTGCATTTAGCCCCAAAGAAATCCTCAAGGAATATAGCGATGGTATGATTACAACCGATAATCTGTCGGGGCTAAGGTATTTTCTGGGCATCCCTGATGACAAAAGTTAAAATCCGGCCCAATTCATTAGGCCGGATTTTAACTAGGTGCGACTCCGTCGCGTGTTCAATTAATAAGGCCGACCCATTTGAGTCGGCCTTTTTCTTGTATTATCAATCAGTAAGCTCTATGCTTCCAAACACAAAACACCGAAAACGAATTACCTAAAACCTAACACTTAAAACCTAAAACCGTTCTAATAATCGACGCGTTCTTTGAGTTCCTTACCACACTTGAAGTAAGGGAGTTTCTTGGGGGAAATTTGTACGGTTTCACCGGTTTTGGGATTTCGACCGGTATAGGATTTGTATTGTTTCACAAAAAAGGAACAAAAACCGCGTATTTCGACACGCTCTCCGCGTGCTAAGGTATCAACCATTTCGTTGAAAAACGTATCAACGATCGCTTTGGCCTCAGTTTTTGTCAAACCATTCGCTTCACTGAGAGCATCCGCCAAATCCGCTTTATTCATATTTTTTCTCCTCATTGCTGTCAGGTGACGCAGGTAAAGGGCAAATTGCGTCAATACGATTGTATCCGTACAAGGTGAGTCCTTGTTTTTTCCGACATTAAAATGAATCGGAAATTTCGAACTAATTTTCATTCGGGATTTTGTTTGCCTGAAACGCTCACCCTGAGTTTCAATTGAAGATTATATAAAACAGCACTCCAAACTGATTGTCAAATAAAATTTTGCCCTGAAAATGTAAAACGCAATTTTCAGGGCAAAATTTTTTAAGGCGGCTGCGCCGCTCATTTAGACTTCAGCGAAACAACAACTGCAATGAACCTGGCAAGGCCAGTATACCTGTCTGCATACAGGGGACGGTCATACATTTTGACTTTTCTGCTAATTTAAGCCAAAAAAAGTTAAAATGTATGACCGTTTTGTCCCAATTAGAACCTTTAGCTTTCTTAGCTGCTGAGGCCTGACTGCTTACCGCTTAAGCTTATTGGTCGGATCTCCCTCTGCGACCATTTGGGCCAGAATTTCGCGCTCGGCCGGGTTGGGAAGTATACCGCCAAGCTCGGCTTCGATGACGATATCACCATGCTGACTACGGAAAATTGCTTGGGCATTGGCCCGGTTTTTTTCATCGATGCTCGTGATGGTCAGTACGCAGGTAATCGTGTCATCAAAATAAACCGGTTTCTTGAAGCGAAAATCCATTTTGCTGGCTAACCAACCGATTTGACCGCCAATTTCAGTTATAAGGCTGGCAATTAAAAGACCGTGGCAGATGGGTGAATTAAAATTTTTGGCAGATGAAAATCGTTGGTCAAAATGAACCGGGTTGTAATCTCTGGTAACATCGGCAAATGCCAGCATATCCGTTTCCGAAAAAGTTCGTTGAACTGTGAATCTATCTCCGGTGCTAATTCCCTGGATGGTTTTATTTCGAATTTCAGTCATTTTTTCTTCTTTATCAATTGTAGCAAATTACGTGTTTTAAAACCTGAAACGCTCAATTTCGGATTTGCCGGAATTTATCTTAATTTCGGTCGTTTCCTTGCCATTGCACCATTATTCTGTTAGACTTATATAACTTGTAAAAAAGACGAAAATTTCTACCTAAATTCGTTTCATTGTTTACTCATTAAAAATTGGTTCTGTCAATTGTCAAGTCCCCATCATGAGATTTGGCATTTAACTTTTTAATGTGTTGATTTGTATATTGACCGTCTGAATATGGCAGGCGGCTAGGATGAACGAATTACCTTAACCTGTCTCATAAAAGTTATTAAGTGTGGGTAACAAGCTGGGTTTTGCCCGGGTCGAAGGCTTTCATATGCAAGACTCAGGTATAAGCGCTTTCCGTTCAATTCAACGCACGAAACATAATTGCGACCTGGTCGCGCATCATAAAATCGATCCATCGAGTTATCAACGGAGGAGGCCACATGTATCGAATCCTGATGGTATCATTGGCTGTGCTGTTTTTAGTGCTTACGGGCAATAGTGCATCAGCCCAGCAGGCAACCAATGCGTTCTATGACGAGGGTATCTTCGCCTATGAAGACGGCAACTATAACATCGCCGAAACCGCCTTTCAGAAAGCGCTGGATTTAGATCCCCAGAATCCTTATGCCAACCATTTTTTGGGTAAAACTTATATAAAAATGGAACAATACAAAAAGGCCGGTAAATATATCGAAAAAGCATGGAAGCTTGATGCGGAGATGCCGGATTTGGCCTTTGACCGTGCTTTTCTGTATTACAAATTGGAAAAGTATGGCAAGGCGGCAGCGCTCTTCAAGGCGGTGCTCGAGGATGAGCCTGCACGGATTATGGCCCGTTTTTACTGCGGTGTGTCGCTTTATCGGGACCGTCAATATCAAAAGGCCAATCCCTACCTTTTGGCCGCGGTTCAAGGAAGTCCGGATTTAAAAGTCAAAGCTTATTATTTCTCGGGACTATGCCATTACTACATGGATCAGCAGGATCAGGCCTTAGAGCGGATGAACTTCGTAAAAACGAATACCGATTCAGAGGAAGTGCGGGCCAATGCTGAGCGCTGGATTCAAACCATTCAGGCCGGCAAACAGGAACGCAAGCCGTATAAAGTGGAATTGCTAATAGCCTATGAATATGACGACAACGTGCCGCTGGAACCTGACGACCCGGAAGAATCGATCGAAGATGATTTGCCCGATGATAAAGAGGATTTCCTGATTTCAGCGTATGCCGCCGGAGAGTACAACCTGGTTAATCAAGAAAACTTCATCCTCGGGGCCGGCCTCAGTCGTTACCAGAGCATGCATTCGGAGCTGGATGAGTATGACAGTTCCGAGACGTCGGGTAAACTCTACGCGCGCTACAAGGCCGCCCCCTTTTCCTTGGGATTGCAGGTGGCTCCCAAAATCTATCAGCTTGACGGCGAAGATTATCTCCTGAAAATCGAAGTCAATCCCACTGCTTCGTACGCTTTCAATCAGCAGTGGTCGCTTTGGCTGTCTTATACCTACGCGGATAAAGATTATCGCGACAATGACACCGAAATATTTAAAGACGTGGAAATGGACAGGTATGATGCTAGCAGCCATGAAGTGTTTCTCGATGACGTTTACATACTGTCCAACGACATGGGATTTCTTTTGGGCGGCATTGGTTACGAGATTAGCACTGCCGATGAGAACAAGTATGATTACAACCGTCTGACCCTCCGATTGGGCGGTTCTTTTAACTTGCCTTACGAATTTAGGTTGGGCCTTTTAGGATCGTACGCGGCCAAGTCTTACCTCGAAAAAGAATGGCAGGATGACGACGGTGATGATGCAAAGAGAGAAGATGCTCGCTATAAAATTACGGTATCCTTGGCCAGACAGCTTTATTCCGACTGGTTGGAAATCGCCGCAGAACTCACATACACCAAAAACAATTCCGATATCAGCAACTATGAATACACGCGCAACCAAGCCGGCATTGGTTTAATAGCAACATTTTAATGAGTAAATACCGACTTAATGACCGCTACTAAATTTTTACGGGAGACATCCAATGACACAACAAATAAAAAAAATAATTGGTATCGCAGGTATGGCAGTCGCCTTGGTTTGCGTATTGGGTATCCTGCCGGGGTTTGCTGCGGGTCTCGGGAGATCCGTAGGAGTAGTCCAGCAGGTTCAAGGAGAGGTTTTTATTACCCACGATGGCGAAATACAAGGTGTTGAGGCGACTCGAAGGATGCGTCTTTACAAGGGCGACACCATCCAAACCTTCGATGATGGGCGCCTGCGCATGCGACTTCAAGACGGCAGTATTATATCATTGGCTTCGAATACCAAATTGAAGCTAACCCGCAGTGTGTATGAGAAGAAAAAAAAGAGACGATCTTCATTTTTCTCTATGGCGTTGGGGAAGGCCCGCTTTTTCGTCGTTAAGGTGCTCGATTTCAAGCGTTCCGAATTCAAAGTTAAAACCCCTACAGCCGTCTGCGGTGTGCGTGGATCGGACTTTATCTTGGAAGCCACCGGGACGGAAACCATCGCCACAGCTCTGGAAGACACGGAACTCGAATTTCAGAGTTTGGCCTTTCTGGAAGAACCGCCGGTGATATTGCGGGATTATGAGGAATCGGTTGCAGGCCTCAATCAAAGACCGACGCCACCTGAACGGCTGCCCATGGATCAGATCAATGAGAAGATAGACCAGTTTATCGACGTTGCGCCGGACAAGGGTGTAGCTTCGGATGATGATTTTGTTGGGCAGGAGGACGACTTGGACGATACCGGAATCGAAGATGTCGGAGAGCTTGGAGAAAAGATGGAATTGCAAAGTACCGAATCCAGCGAATATGCAGAGGATAAGGAAATTCAGGATTTCAAAAATGAGATTGATTCGGTTGAACCAGATGATTTGGACAACATCAAAGAAGATATTATAGAAACCATTGCAGAAGGCGAACTGCCGGATTTTCCGGAGACGCCCTAAACATCAGGCTGTAGGCTGAAGACTGTTAGGCTGCTAGGCGCTTACGGCCTATAGCGCAACGCTCATTGAGTTAATCGGGTTTATTGGGCTTGTTGGGTTTATTGAGTTGAGTAAGCAATGAATGCTAAAGCTATCGACAAGTAACATTTGGCAACCCATTAAACACAACGAACACAAGACACCCAAAGAACTAATTGGTTTTAGGTGTTCGGTTTTAGGTCGCTTACAGCCGATGGCAATTAGCGCCTAATGTCTTGAGCATAACAGTCAAAGAAAGTAGCGCAGTGCTTCCACACTGCAAAAATCTAGCATCTGAATTCGAATTTGAGGAGATCTCATGCGCAGCGGAAAAGAAAAAGCAATTCTTATCATTCTAGTAATCATATTCATGACCTGCATTCTTGCGGAGCAGGCTATTGCTGGTAGCTGGAAATGGAGTCATCCCTATCCAACAAATTACGACATCAACGATGTCTGGACCAGTGCAAGCGGCGAGATGGTGGCCGTAGGCGAGGAGGGCACCATCCTGTTTCACGACGGTGTGGCCTGGTCCCAGATGAACAGCAATACGACCATTCAACTCAATGCGGTTTGGGGCAGTGACATTGATGATGTTTATGCCGTAGGAACGGGTGGAGCCATTTTACATTATAATGGTCTTCGCTGGGCTCAGGTCCGCAGTGGTCCTGAGTGGTGGGATGATATCTGGGGCAGTGCCGGCGACGATATCTATGTGATAGGCGATCAAACTATTCTTCACTATGATGGTGCCGGCTGGACGGTGGTCAATACCGGTCTGACAATTACCGAACGACTCTGGTCCATCTGGGGGTCGTCTGCGAGCAATGTCATCATCGTAGGAGCGGGTGGCGTCATTTACCGCTACAACGGCAGCATATGGGAAACCATGAACAGCGGTACGGGGCTATCCCTATTAAGCGTATGGGGTGCTTCGGCCAGTGAGGTTTTTGCCGTGGGGAGTAGTGGCACCGCTATCCGCTACAACGGCACGGGTCTGGACTGGACTACCATGCTCGGCGGTGGCAGCGACGACTGGGAAGGGGTCTGGGGCTCTGCATCTAATGATGTGTATGCCGTGGGGGACACCGGGGCTATCTGGCACTACGATGGTAACGGCTTGAATGAGTGGTTAGTACAAACCAGCAACACATCCGAATGGCTGAGCAGTGTTTCCGGAACCTCCGGTAGCAATGTAGTGGCAGTAGGTGCTGTAGGCACAATCCAGCGCTACAACGGCGTTGCATGGGTTCCTGAGAAGGACAGCCTTACACAAGTGGATTTATTTGGTGTTTGGGGTGCGGCGGACAACGAAGTCTTTGCCGTTGGGGTCAACGAATTAATCCTGTTTTACAACGGCAGTCAGTGGAACATCATGGATTTCAATACGGGCGGAAACCTGCGCAGCGTGTGGGGGAACTCCGGCAGCAATGTCTATGCCGTAGGTGATGGCGGAAAGATTAGACAGTATGATGGCAGTTGGACGGATGTCACCGATATTGTCACGACCGCCAATCTAAACGGCGTCTGGGTAGCTGCAAACGGTGAAGTTTTTATAGTAGGAGATCCCAATCCAACTAGTGGACAAGCTACGATCATACATTTCGATGGCGTCAGTACTTGGACGCCCATGACCAGCGGTACCACCAACACGCTCAACGCCGTCTGGGGTACTTCCGAAACCAATGTATTTGCGGTAGGCGACAATGGTATTATCCTGCAATATGACGGGTCGATCTGGTCACCCATGAACACCGACACTATTACTACGACGCTAACTTGTGTCTGGGGCAGCTCCGCAACAAATGTGTTTGCATCCGGCCAGGCCAACGATGTGTACCGGCATAACGGAGTGGGCATCGATTGGACCGAAGAAGTCGGCGTGGTGGAATACCCGTTCGGACTATGGGGCACTTCCGGTCACAATGTCTATGCCGTGGGCGGATCAGATTCATCAAAGATAGAGAATTTCGATGGAAGCAGCTGGCAGACAGATATCCAGTGGGATTCTGCCCCCTATTTTTATGATGTCTGGGGCAGTTCCAAAAACAATATTTTTGCCGTGGGCGGCAACGGCATGATCCTCAACTACTCGGATTTGGACATCCCCTGGACCATCGAGACCGTGGATAGCCCGGGCGACGTGGGTCGCTACAGCTCATTGCAAATGGATGCGGCCGGAAACGTACATATTGCTTACAACGACTCCACCAACGACGCCCTCAAGTATGCCACCAATGCATCCGGCTCCTGGGTTACGGAGTCCTTGGATGCGGATAGGCTAATTATGACCGCACATACATCCCTGGCACTTGATTATTTGGGCCGGGCACACATCAGTTATTATGATGCTGTTAGCGACGATCTCAAATATGCCACCAATCAATCCGGAACCTGGGTGCTGGAAACCGTGGATGACGGTGGTATAGACAATTACAACGTGGGCACCATGAGCGCCATTGCAGTGGATGTCCTGGGAACTATTCATATCGCCTATCGAAACAATACCTCAGGAAGTCTCATGTACGCCACGGGCGTTTCCGGCGGTCCCTGGGACATTCAAGCCGTCGGTTCGGGAAGCTATGCCGCCATCGCGGTGGACAGCCAGGGATTTGTGCATATCGCCTATTCCAGCGCCTTCCCGAATTATGATCTTATGTATGCTACCAATGCCTCCGGGTCCTGGGTGTCGCAGGCTCTGGACAGCCCAGACCATGTTGGATCCTGGAACAGTCTTAAAATCGACACATCAGACGCCGTGCACATTGCCTACTGGGCAGGCGTCACCGATGCAGCCGAACCCCTGGGCGACCCCAAGTACGCCACCAATGCCTCCGGATCCTGGGTGCTCGAGACCGTCGACACACGCGGTACCGGAGGCAACAGCACGTCGCTGGTATTGGACGGCGACGGCCATGCCCACGTGAGCTGGGCCGACTCAGACGCAACGGATATCATGTATGCCACCAACAGATCCGGTTCCTGGGAAACCAGTATCGTGGAAGACATCGAGGGTTGGTATACGTCCATTGGCCAGGACCCAAGCGGATCGATCCACATCAGTTATTTTGACAACGCCAATTCCGATCTGAAACACGCTCGATCCGGAGACTTGCTGGATTCGGATCTCGACGGCATGGACGACAACTGGGAGATTGCCCAGTTCGGTGATTTGAGCAGGGACGGCACCGGAGATGAAGATGAAGATATGCTCACCGATATACAGGAGTTTTCACTCGGTACCAATCCAACTGAGCCGGACACCGATCGGGACGGTTATTATGATGGTGAAGAGCTTGACTTCGGCACCAACCCATTCTTTCCTCTGAGCACACCGAGCTTTCCAACCGGTGAGTATTATGTGGATGCCAACGCCGTCAATTTCGGGGACGGGTCGGCCGCAAATCCATGGCGGGTCTTGCACCATGCCATTGATGTCATCAACGGCGGAACCGGTGCGGGTACTTTTACGCTAAACGTACTTCCGGGCCTTTATCGAACATCGGATCCCGGTTGGGAACCGGAGCGGGCCCTGTTGATCACCCAGGAACATGTCGTCATCATGGGGCAAACCGGCGCTATCCTGGAAGGCGTTCCTTTCCAGTCCAGCTCCTGGGAAAATGGTCTTGAAATCGCCGCCAGTGATGTAACGGTCGTCAATCTGGAAATACGTGATTTTTTCTATGAAACCAGTGCGGGTATTCTGGTGACGGGAGGTGACACTGTATCGATCAACGACTGCAATTTCCATGGCAACAACAGTGGTGTCGCCGTGGACGGATCCCCGCCACCGGTGGTCCTTATAAGCGGTTGCAGAATTTACAATCACAACAACAGCGGTATCAGGGCCAGCGGCAGCAGCCCCACCATCTTCAACAACCGGATTTATGACAACCAACGCGGCATCCATATCGGTGTCTATACGGCCACTGAAATCCAGCCAAACATATTCAACAACCTGATTTACAACACCGCCGATGACGTAAACATGCTGTCCGGCATCTATCTGGAGGCCGTCACAACCGGTGCCACACTATCGGCCCAAATATATCACAATACCATTCATGGCGGTTTGGCGTCCGGTATCGAAATAAATGAGGAAGATCCCACAAATCCCGTCATCGACATCAGGTACAACAACATTACCTATTTCAGCGGCGGCATTGGTATCGATGCCAATGGGGCTGCACCCAGCCTGGATTATAACTGCTACTGGGGCAACCAGATCAATTATGTTTTAAACAGTGTCGGGAACGCCGTAGGGCCAAACGCGATTTTGCAGGCCCCTTTGTATATGGACTATCCCAGCAGCGACTTCCAGCTCCAGGCCGGATCGCCGTGCCTAAACGCAATTCCCTTGGATTCGGGCGATCCCATCGGCATCGATATCGAATCGGTAACCAGACCTCAGGGGAATGGATTTGATGTGGGCGCCTACGAAACAACGGAAGGCGCATCGGTGCTGTCGGTCACTCCTGCAAACGGTGCCGTGGGCGTCAGCACGAATTCTGCCATAACGGTAATTTTTTCACAGTCCATGAATCCGGCCACCATCGACAGCGAAAACTTTCAGGTGAAAGGTCGCTCCGGAGATATTTCTGGATCATACGCCGTCAACGGCAGCACGGTTAGTTTTACTCCAGATGCCAACCTGCCGAACGGAAGCGAGATCTATGTCATGTTGACAACCGATATCGAGGATTCAGGCGGGAATTCTTTGACAGACAACTATGCGTGGTATTTCACGACTGTGGGTGCCGGAGGAATAGGGGCTGCTTTCTCAAGTCAATCCGTCATCACCACCAATGCCCAGACGGCTTTCTCGGTACATGCCGCCGATATTGATAGTGACGGCGATCTGGATGTGGTATCGGCGTCCGACGGGGATAACACGGTCGCCTGGTATGAAAACAGCGACGGCGCTGGTTTGTTTGGACCGGCCAACGTTATCAGCGCATCGGCACTGGGGGCTCGCGGTGTCTTTGCCAGAGATTTCGACGGCGATGGTGATCCGGATGTCATTTCGGCCGCCTGGAGCGGTGACCAGGTGGCTTGGTACCGCAACGGACCGCCGGCGGGTTCATTCCAGGGCATCAACACTTGGCTCCAGACAAATCCGGTTGGCGTACATGCCGCCGATCTGGACAACGATGGTGATGTCGATGTTTTGGCGGCATCTTTTGGAGACGATTCTATTACCTGGTACGAGAATCAGGATGGCAATGGTGATGCCTGGGGCAGTCACACCATCACCACCCTGGCCGACGGTGCCTGGGACGTGGTTGCGGCCGATCTGGACAATGACGGTGACCTGGATGTGATCTCCGCGGCCAACTGGGGCAATGACGCCAACGGCGGCGTCAATGAAAACGGCATTGCATGGTATGAGAATCGCCTGAATGAGAGTACCAACGATTTCGGTCCTCAGCAGGTAATTGCAAATGCGGCCGACGGCGCCCGGGTGGTG
>Ga0180435_10001341_pt1 | contig 25750 bp, 20 predicted proteins | sample SS_ome_3_FD_132467 | JGI IMG/M metagenome (GOLD analysis project Ga0180435, IMG submission 132467) | Hypersaline lake sediment archaeal communities from the Salton Sea, California, USA - SS_3_S_1 metaG | ecosystem: Environmental > Aquatic > Non-marine Saline and Alkaline > Hypersaline >... | reverse complement strand
TCACAAGACATGACGCCCGTGCTGCTGGGCACGGCCTACAAAAACAAGGGCGTTCAACCGCTGATCGAAGCGATCGGCCGTTACCTGCCGTCACCCCTCGATCGTGAACTGGCGGCCAAGGACTACAGCGACCCCAACCAAGCAGTGCCACTCACCCCGGAAGCCGACAAACCGTTTGTCGGTATGGCGTTTAAGATCGTTGACGACCCGTACGGGCAGTTGACGTTTTTCCGCATCTACCAAGGCGCCATCAACAAGGGCCAGATGTACTTCAACCAGCGAACCGGCCGTAAGGAACGGTTCAGCCGCATCGTGCGCATGCACGCCGACCAACGCGAAGAGATCGACGTCGGCGAGGCGGGTGATATCGTCGCCGTAATGGGTGTCGATGCGGCCAGCGGCGATACCTACGCGCACCAACCGAAGTACTGCACGCTGGAGAGCATTTATGTGCCCGACCCCGTGATCAAGGTGGCTGTGCAACCGCAAAGCCGCGAGGATGCCGATCGATTGGGCAAGGCATTGGCTCGCTTCCGCAAGGAAGACCCCACGTTCCGCGTCTTCACCGACGAGGAAACCGGCGAGACCATCATTGCCGGCATGGGCGAGTTGCACTTGGACATCTACGTCGAACGCATTCGTCGCGAATACAAAGTTGGTGTCGAAGTGGGTGCGCCCAAGGTCAGCTACCGCGAGGCGCCGTCGAAGGCTGTGGAGTTCAATTACAAACACCGCAAACAAACCGGCGGCTCCGGGCAATACGCCCACATCGTCGGCCGCTTCGAACCGCTGCCTGAGGACGCCGAAGAAACTTTCGAGTTCGAAGAGAACATCGTGGGTGGACGCATCCCCCGCGAGTACATCCCTTCGATCGAAAAGGGATTCCGCAACTCGCTCAAGAAGGGCCCCGTCGCTGGGTTCCCGGTCGTGGGCGTGAAAGCGATCGTCGACGACGGTTCGTATCACGACGTCGACAGTTCCGACATGGCCTTCACGATCGCCGCTCAGGACTGCTTCCGGCAGACGTTCCCCAAGATGAAACCGGCGCTGCTCGAACCGATCATGAAGATGTCGATCGAGTGCCCCGCCGATTTCCAGGGAGCGGTCACCGGCGAAGTGATCTCACGCCGCGGTCTGGTCGTGCAAACCGACATGCTCGGTCAACTGGCGATGATTCACGCCGAAGTACCACTTGCCGAAACGTTCGGCTACGCCACCGACTTGCGTAGTCTCACGCAGGGGCAAGGCACCTTTACGATGGAACCGCTTTGCTACCGCCGCGTGCCATCGTCCATCCAAGAGGATATCGTCACGGCCAAACGCAAGGCCGAACTGGCCGGCGCCCACTAGGCATCGTCTGGAAACCGTAGCTGCGGTCGCCAGACCGCAGTTAACTCAGCTATCGAAAAGCAACGAAACCGCAGGCAAACACCTGCGGTTTTGCGTTTCTTGGATGCCTAGCCGGGTAGACCACAATTGGGAAGCAAATTAGCGGCTGTGTCGTTTGCGAAACTCTCCAGGCGTAACACCTGCGGCTTTGCGAAACGCTTTGTTCAGGTGGCTCGTATCGGTGAAACCATTGTCGACGGCGATCTCTTCCAGAGTGGCTTCGGAGTCGACCAAGATGCGTTTCACTGTCTCGATACGTAGTCGGTTTATCTCGTCGTAAACCGAACGTCCCACATATTTCGAAAACCGCTGCTGCAATGTGCGCTTGGACGTCCCTGCCGCTTCGGCCGCATCTTCGACCGTGATCGCCCGGTTCGCGTGCTCGGACAGAAATCGCATGGCGCGAGAAACCAACGGGTCATCGCTGACGAAGGCATCGGTGGAGCCACGCACCCTCATCGCCTTGGGCTCGATCCAAATCGGAGGGTTTTTTTGGGGAATCCTCGAGAATTCCAGATTGGCAACATTTCTGTCGTCTACGGCAAGTCTTCCCCACGCCCTCTACACGCATCAGCCGAGCACCGCAAACAACAACTTACACAACACTTGCTTACAATTTATTGACTTATCCATCCTCGACCGTACAATGTACCGATCCCGTCTGGCTTGACCACAACGGAATGTGGCGCGATCGCTCTTTGATAATTCGAAACGTCAAAATGGGTAGATGTGCCGAATAACCCCTGGCGGAGGAATTGTTCGACACTCAAGGGAACCCCTGGGGATCGATATTTCAAGAACAAAACCAGGGCAAAACCTGCTGCAATAATTTTCGACGCGAGCCAGGGTAGTCTCGGTAAGCTGCGTCGCCCCGCCGAAAAAATGGAGACGCAGCAGCGCAAGTCTCAAACGCGAAAGTGTCGCACGGCCGAAAGCGCGGCGACTCGCCAAAACGCGATCCACGCGAGCGCGAATGAGCGCGTTTGAGAATTCGTCGCGACCGGTTTTGCCCCCGGAGATCGTTGTTGCCTCGATTTGCCATAACGCCTAGAATCTCGCGCTGGTGATCGGCACTTTTTCAAGGAGATTGACATGTATACACGATTGACCACCATTTTTAGCTTTTTCGTTGCTGTTTGCCTCTTGTTTTCCGCCCCGGTTTTTGGTGGCGATCTGGAGGGTTTTCAGGGGGAATGGGAAATCGTCGCCGTGCAATCGCAAGGGCAAAACATGCAACTGCCCGGCAAGCCAACGCTGAAATTCGAAGGCAACACCTCGACCTCGACCGTCAACGGTAAAACGATGGAAGTCTCCACATTCAAGCTGGATGAGGCGAAAACACCCAAGACGATTGATACCACAAGCCAAGCCGAAGGCGGCGCAACGAAGTTGGGCATCTATCAAATCGAGGGCGACGAAATGGCGATTTGTGTGTCGACCAAGGCGGATGAGCGCCCCGCAGAGTTCGTCACCAAAGAAGGCGACGCGCATACCGTGCTACTGATGCTGCGGCGGAAAAAGCAATAGGCGAACGTGGCAACTGCTAGCACAAGCCGATCAGCCGATTCATCTTGCCAGCGAACCATGTCGATGGTATCTAGCGGCGGTCTCTTTTCCGGTCTTTGGCACCGGTCGAGAAACAACTCAGTGGAACGGCTCTAGCCGAATGCCACTTGCGTTTGAATTCACCCTCCCTCCGGGAGGGTCGCGAGGAACGAGCGGGGAGGGCGTATCACTGGTACACCCCAGTTTTTCCGCCCCTCCCCGGCCGCTACCGCGCCCGACCCTCCCGAAGGGAGGGTTGAGTTAGTACCCTCGTCATGGAGTTGGTCGTGCGTTTTGTCGCTGCAATCACGATTGCGCTCTCCGTTTGCCTCGCTGGATGCAAGACCGGCGAGTCGATTGATGACGCGATCACACCCTCGAACGACCGAGATTGGGCCGAAGATCAGGCGGTCCTGCCCTACGCCAAGATCAAACGCGACAAAGTGACGGTCTACAACGTCCGCAACTGCTCGTATATCTCAGCCGACGAATACATCGTCGACCACCACGACAAGACCTACGACCTCAGCAAACTCACTTCCGTTGACTACGTTGTCGTACCGTTCAAAAGCACACCCGCGCTGGCGCATACCATGCTCAGTTTCGGCTTCGAGGATAACGACTACCTTGCCGTCTCGGTCGAAGTGCGCAAGGAACAGGGCGAAACCTACAGTGCCATGAAGGGACTCGCCCGGCAATACGAGTTGATGTACGTAGTCGGGGAAGAAAGGGACCTTGTTAGGCTGCGCACGAGTTTCCGGGGCGACGATGTCTACGTATATCGTGTGAGGGCAACTCCCGAGCAGGTTCGGGCGCTGTTTCTCGACGTCATGCGGCGGGCGAACGACCTGAAACGACACCCCGAGTTTTACGACACCTTCGCCAACAACTGCACGACAAACCTCGCCGATCACGTGAACCGACTCAACCCGGGCAAAGTGCCAATGGATTACCGCGTGCTACTGCCGGGATTTTCCGACCAAATGGCCTACGAATTGGGCCTACTGGCCACGGATACTTCTTTCGAAGAGACCAAGCGACGCGCGAACGTCACGGCAAAAGCCCGTCAACATGCTGACAGCCCCTTGTTCTCGCAACTCATTCGGCAGTAGGCCGTTAGGGTTTAGGGGGGGGCGTTGTCCGGAAACAACCCGTTCCCCTTTTCGGTCGACTCCGCTGCCGGCGGTTCACTGTCGAAACCTTCGATCTCGATATTGGCTTTTCTCAATAGCCGACGGGCCTGAAAACCGGGGATCTCACAGTGACACACGGGGCAAGCATGGTTCCCATCAACAACCGCCTTGGTCAAATCGGAGGCACAGTCGTGGCATTCGTTGTACTTGCCGGGATATCGCGGCTGCCGTGACGACCAAGCGAACAACGCAAGTTCCAGACTTGCCGCCGGCACCCAAACAATCACCAAGCCCAGAAACAGGCTGATTATCTCCGGTTTGTCTTGGACATCCATGCTTTCTTCGTTGCCGAAGGCGATGACGATAGCTCCCGTGATCGCCAAAATGGAGATTAGACTCGCCAACACGAATCGCCCTCCCGAATACGTCCGTCGTGCGGCCGGCCATTTGCGCTCATTCGTGCGCGAAATCAGAAGCCAGGCGAACAACGCGGTCGTCAAACTACCGGACACCATCAAAGCGAAACCCACACGCGTGGCAGGCGACAGGAACTCGTCTTCGGCGTCCTTTGCATCACTGCTACCAAACTCGTCGTAGCCGAATTCGTCGTATTCGTCCGGCCACATAACGTCTCGCTTCTTCTCGACCTCGTCGTCGCGCGTGGCCTGCATCAGTTTGTCGACGACAACGATCGAGCAACCCGTCAGCAAGATTATCAACGTAACGGTTGTCAGACAGTGCAAGCCGGCCTTAATGCCAAGTTGCGGATCGTGGATATCCGCCCCACGTTCGCGCACTCGCAAGATGATGTAGGGCACGAGCAACAGATACCACGTGCCGATCACGATGAAGATCGCCCCGTACGTGAGGCCCATCGTGTATATGAAGTAGTTCATTCCCATTTCGATCCCCCTTTCGAGTGAACAGTTTGCGAAAAACGTGCAGAAGAGCAAGATTCGGCCGCCGCCAATGTAACGTTGTGGGAGCGGGATTGCAAAACGGGACCGTGACAGCACCGCTATCGTTTTTTGGCCTTGTCGGCCAAAAGCCATTCAGCTACAAACCCGGGCCTTATCTTGTCAGATTCCACGAAACTCCTCTCACGAAGCTGTTCAGCAAGGAGACACGCAATGCGCCTGATTGCCCTGTTCGGGGCCGTGGTGTGTGCGCTGACTGCCCTGGCCGACGCCAACACGATAACGCCACCCTACTCCGCTCGCGTTTCCGACGATCACGTGCTTGTGCGCTCGGGGCCGGGGAAACAGTTTTATGCAACCGGCAAAGTACATCGCGGCGATACCGTCACCGTATTCCGGCAGGAAGACGACGGCTGGTGCGCCATTCGTCCGCCTTCCGGTAGTCACTGTTGGGTGGTTTCCACCTACGTTGAACCGACCGAGTGGGCCGATGTGGGCGAAATCAAGGTAGATAACGTTCTCGCCTACATTGGCAGCAACCTGGACGACCAACGCAGCGCTGTGCAAGTACGAATGGAGAAAGGCGAAAGGGTCCGGCTACTGGGCGTGAAACGGTGGGTCGACCCGAACAGCGGCAAATCGAGCACCTGGTACAGAATCGAGCCGCCGGCTGGTGAATTTCGTTGGGTTTCGGGAAGACATCTCTCGCCGATCCATGTTGAACCGCTCATCAGCCGCAATGAACCAGAACCAAGCGGCACGGCGCTTGCGAATTCGACCTCGGCTACGCCTCCTGCCGACAAACCTCGCTCCACAATCCGCACCTATCCAATTCCACGGCCGTCGCTGACTGACACGATCCGAAAACTGACCGATGCCCCGAATATCGACGCGGCAACGACAGACCGACCACGGCCTCAGGAATTGGCAGCCGAGAATTCGGCCCGTCCGCGCGGTTGGATGCCGCGACCGGAAGGCGTTTCTCGCGGTGGCACGAATGAAAGATACGTTTCGCAATCGGCGCATCAGTCGGCGACAAATATCACACCGGCCGTCTTTGTGGCCAACACCGATTCGCAACCGATTCGAGTCGCATCGGCGACAGTGGAGACTTCATCCACGCCCTCCAGCCAACCTATTGCCAGCGATTCACAGATTGCGGATCTCGATCTCGCGCTCTCGCGAATGGTCGCACGATCGCCCGACCTGTGGCAACTTCAACCGCTCAAACAACGGGCGCAACAGTTGTTCAATACTGCCTCGACGCCGCTGCAACGTGGAGAGGCGAAGCTCCTACTCGATAAGATCGAGCAATTCATCAATCTACAATTGAAACGGCAGCAGATGCCCTCGTCGCTTCCCGGCTCGACGGGAGGGATTTCTTTGGCGCCCGCGTCAATGAACACGCCGGTGAGCAATACAACCGCCGCCGCCGAACCGGCATTGTTGGGGGCCGAAATCGGCGACGACAACTTCGAAGGCGTCGGCGTTTTACAGCAAGTCGTGCAACGCTACAAAAACTCGGTACAGGCGCAGAACACGCCCGCTTATGCACTTACGGACGACCACGGTAACTTCGTCGCGTTTGTGAGTCCGTCTCCCGGTTTGAACCTGCGGCGGTATCTAAAAGCCGAAGTTGGCATTCGCGGACGTCGCGCCGATTTGGCAGGCTATGACCCGGTAACGGACACCGTTGCCCCCCGGCCGCACCTGGTCGCCGACCGAGTCGTGGTCATCGAACGCAAACGATGGTAGGGAAAGGGGCGGGGGGAATGAGGGACAAAAGGGGCTTCTGTCGAATCAAACGTGAGACTATGAGAAAATAGATAGCCGGACCGCAACGTCGGTCCGGGGCCTTTCGCACTTCCCGGAAGGCGTGTCGCGGTAGAAACAGAACGCGAACTCACTCCTGTGCCGCCAGATTGCTAGCATCCGGGAAATGCCCATTTCGGCGTTATCTCAACTTGACTTGACCCGAATTTGCTGGGTTTCTATACTCCGCCGCCGCCGCTTCCTAGTTGGAAGCCCCGCAAACGGCGTAAAATTTCTATTGGCAACGGTTTACGGAGTAACCGTCATGGCGCGCAAGGAAGCACGCAAGCGACGACCCAGTGAAACAAATCAATCTTCAAAGCGAATTTGGGTGTGGCGGATTTCAATCGCCACGGGCACGCTTGCCGTGATTGCGGCATGTATCGTCGCCCGTAGCTATTGGGGTCCCGACGCCGCGTCGGCCGACACCTCGGCAACTCGCCGCGCCTCGTACCAGTCAACAGCTCGCGAAAGCACGCCGGTTCCAAAACCGAAGATCGATCACGACGACTACTCGAAGACAGGGGTCTTCGCAATCGTCAACGAAGAACAGTTGACGCGCGAGCGCATCGGCCGCGAAGCTCTCCGTCGGTTCGGACCAGAGATGTTGCAGAGCATGGTAAACCGCCAGCTCATTCAATCCGAACTTGCCGCACAAAAGATAGTCATCACAGAAAAAGACCTCGACGACGAAATTACCAACATTGCGGAGAAGTTCGGGCTTTCGGTCGATCGTTGGCTGGAAATGCTGCAAAAGGAACGCGAAGTCGATCCGCAGCAATACCGCTATGAGATCGTTTGGCCAACGATTGCCCTACGGCGGCTAGCGGCCAGCCGTTTGACGGTTACGAAGGAAGAAGTGGATATTGCGTTGGAAGCCGACTTCGGACCTCGCGTGCAGGTGCGAGTCATCTCGGCGCTCAGCGAGGAGAATGCTCAGAAGCTGCACAAGCTGGTCACCGAACATCCCGATGACTTCGGCCGCTACGCGAAACAGTACTCGAAGGATGCCAGCAGCGCTTCCGCCGAGGGGATGATTCCTCCCGTCCGCAAGCACGTTGGAGACCCGAAGGTCGAACAGGCTGTCTACGCTTTGGCCGAGGGCCAGATTTCCCCGATCGTTCAAACGGCCGGACAGTACCTAGTCTTCAAGTGCGAAAGGCACCTGCCGTCGCAGTATCCGAACCCGGCCCTGCTCGAAACGACCCGGTCACGCCTGGCCGATCGCATCAAAGAACGAAAACTACGCACGGCAGGAGCTGAGCTGTTCAAAGAACTGCAAAAGCAGAGCCAAGTCGTCAACGTGTACAATACGCCCGAGTTGCAGCAACAGATGCCTGGAGTCGCCGCCACCATCAACGGTCGGCGGATCACCGTCCGTGAACTCACGGCTGAGTGTATCCGTCGCCATGGCGGAGATGTTCTTGAAGGCGAAATCAATCGCATGCTGCTGACACAACAATTGCAGAAAAGCAACACTTCGGTCACTCAGGAAGACATCGACTACGAAATTGCCCGAGCCGCCGAGAGTTACGGGTTCGTCACGGAAGAAAACAAACCAGACATCGACGGTTGGCTGCAGATGATCACGGAAGAAGAAGGCGCGACGGTCGAACTCTATGTTCGCGATATCGTTTGGCCGTCAGCGGCGCTGAAGAAACTGGTCGACGGCAAAATCGAAATCACGCAGGAAGACCTGCAACGCGCTTTCGAATCCAACTACGGCGAACGCGTGGAAGTGCTGGCCATCGTACTCGGCGATCACCGCCAGGCATACAAGATCTTCGAAATGGCGCGCAACAACTCGACCGACGAGTTCTTCGGTCAGTTGGCTGCCCAGTATTCGATCGAACCTGTGTCCAGGGCCAACAATGGCCGAGTTCCTCCGATTCGTCGCTATGGTGGCCAGCCCAAAGTTGAGGAGGTGGCCTTTGAATTGGAGCCGGGTGAAGTTTCGAAGGTGATTTCCGTCGGTGAAAAAGCGATCATTCTTCGCTGCCTCGGACGAACCAAGACGCTGGTCGACAACATCAACGACGTGCGGGGAGAGCTGGTCAAGGACCTCACGGAGAAAAAACTCCGCCTGGCGATGGCCGATGAATTCGACCGCATTCAAAGGACCGCCCGCATCGAGAACTTTTACGCCAACACACGCCAGTCTGGAAGAACGCGGGTCGCTCGCACACCCCAAGGGGCTGAGCGGTAATATCAGAAAACCCCAAGACGTAGAAATACGCCATGCCCACGATGCGAATCGTATCGTGGGCTGTTTTTATTCGCTGGCGGCTTCCTTTGAAATGAATCCCGGATTAACCCAGGCGCTGCGGCCATCGTAGCTGCCGACAGGACCGACCTTGAGCGTCAACTTCTTCGTGCCCGGTGGGATCGGTAAATCGACTTGTTCGGCAGATTCGGCAACCGTAATCGCCTCGCGCGTCCAAGCCGGTTCGCCGTCGAACGACACGGTGAGCGGCCCCGCCGTTTGCGCCGCACATCCAACCAATGTGACAAATCGTTCGTATTCTGGCTTCACGTGAAATGAAATCTCGCTGTCGTGCATCATCCCAATTCCGTCTGTGAAGACCTGTCCACGAAGTCGCAGAGGATCGTTTTCGATCTCCGTAGCGGGAAGGTAGCCCGCCACAGGATGGCCGCGCCCCTTGTGTGATTGCAGGTCGAATCCCTCCAATTCGGTCAGGCGAATGCCCGGTTCAATCGACTCGAATTGCGGTTTGGTTGTGCCCATCGCTGATGTAAGACGCAACCCTCGCCAAGCGAAATCTCGTCGCCCTTCGCGCACGAAGAAGCGCAACGCAACACTGACAGATTGCCCGCGATAACTCTTCAGATCCCACCAGTAAACTCGCGTTTGCGGGTCATATCTCTCGCGGGTTTTCTCGTCGAGGACTGGCAGAATCTCAGATCGCGGGGCAAGCGACTCGCCATTTACTGTTACCTCAACGCCGTGCAGTGTTTTGTCACCGATTTCAGCGAGTCGAAGCTCGAGGATGTCGTTGTTCGCCGCGATCGTTTTTTCGACACGCATCGAGAATGGATCTTCTTTTAGGCGCAGTTGCGGATCCCACATTCGCGTTATCTTGTTCCAACTCCCGTGAACTTCGACCTTGCCGAGCGACTCCTGTTCGATACTCCATTCTGCAGCGCCATCAAAACGGTTGAGAATGGAATCGTGAGTTGCCAACAGATCGGGATCAATCGTGACCGTTGGCCGCAACCAGTTGAAGTTGTCTCGGATATCGAGTGGATCAGCGCCCGCTGGCCGCCCTTTGTGCGCCATGTCCGTAACCAATCGAATGGTTTTCGCGCCAATTACATCGATCGGGCCGATCCGCAATGGCTGTTGACCGCCAAGTACGAAATCTCGTTTGAAAACAGGTGTCGATGCAAAGTCGACAAACATCTGGCAATGAACGCACCCGCCAGAACCAACAGCTGGATCAAGCCCTGCCCAGGTGCTGAAGGTCTTCGCACCGACCGGAAGTTGAACAGAAATCTCACTATCACCGTGCACGGAAAACCCAGAAATGTCGGTCAACTCTCCGACGGTAAGGAATGGCGCGCGAGGGCCTTGGTTGTACGCCGACATCGCCCGCCCTGCCAATCCGGAACGCGGATTTGAATACGTGGCTGGCAGCAGCGGTACCGGTATCTCGAGCGGCGATCGAATGCTCCTGGCGGCAAGGTACTTCTGCGGAACCAGAACCGGGCCGAATGACCAAGCAGGCACGACGTGCAAATAAACATCACAGCCTGACTGGTAGTCGTCGTAGATTCGCTTCGAGTTGCGATCAACGTACGACTTCTTACCAATGTCGGAGCGATGGGTGACGATCGTTCCGTCCTCGGCAACCAGGCGAATGACCCTCGTTTTCGGGGCCCGCCAGGCATGGGCTGCCGCTTCCATCAGTACATCGATTTGATTGTCCGCCGGCGTACAGAATTCGGCGATCGCGCCCAGCGACAATTTCTGCACGCCGCTCGATGTCAACACCTGCAGTCCCGATGCTGAAAAACGGAATCGCTGGGCGCTGATGACCTGACCGTCGCGCAACTGTACTCGGCCGGGTGGCAACGTGCCGCGAGCCGGTGAACTCTTCCTCACGAAGCGCGTGATTAAACTGGGACGCACGGTGAGCGATTGCCCCTCCCACGATCGCAGAGGTCCACGGAGTTGCAGCAGAACGCCGCCCGCCCCCTCCACAACACGAGATGGACGAAAACCAACGATCTCGCCTGGCAACACGTCCCCGTTCGCCATCACAACGAACGGCGGTTTGACTTCGATTGTCTTGGTGGTATCGAGAACGAAACGGGCAAAGTTGTCGCCGTGCAACGAATGGCCGTCGATACTGGTCTGGGCGGCGGGGTGATCCCAGTGGTCCATCCGATTCCCCCGCTTCATCGAGCCGTCGCCAAAAACAGCGAGCCAACGCGGCGTATCAGCTCCTTTGGTGGGGTCTGTCGTCAATACGGCGACAAACAGAAGAAACACGGCAAATTTCGATTTTGAGACCATTTCACAGGCGTTTTCGTGTTTGCGACGGCGATTGCTTGACGACGAACCATTCTATCGATTGGCGTGTCAGCCGGCTATCGGCACAACGACCGTCGAGCTACCATAAATGGCTACCAAAAACCCTGCAACTACCCGCTATTGTCTGCCATGTCCGAATACGAAATCCAACCTGTTCCCACATCCGGTTCTGGAGACGACGAAACCGGGCCCATCCAACTGGCGACGCGAGTTCACCGTCTGCCGCCCTACATGTTTGGGCGAATCAACCAGCTACTTTACGAAAAGCGGCGAGCCGGCAACGACGTCATCGACCTGGGAATGGGAAATCCTTCCGATCCCCCCAAGGATTTCGTGATCGAAAAACTGAATGAGGCGGCACACGATCCTCGTAATCACGGGTACAGCAAAAACAACGGTATCGTCAACCTGCGTCGTGAGGTGGGCACGAAATATCTGCAACGATATGGCGTGCGACTCGATCCCGAACAAGAGGTGATGGTTTGCCTTGGTTCGAAGGAAGGTTTCTCACACATGTGTTTGGCCGTGATGGGCCCTGGCGACACGGCCATCGTGCCGGCTCCCTACTTCCCCGTTCACATGTACGCGATCGCGCTCGCATCGGGCAACGTAATTGCGCTGGAAGTGGCAGACAGCGAGAAATTTCTCTCGAACATCGCCTACACGTGTCAACATCTGTACCCGCGGCCCAAGCTGCTGATCATCAACTACCCTCACAATCCTTCGACGGTGACCGTCGAACCAGAGTTCTATGTCGAAGTCGTCAAGCTTGCCAAACGATACGGGTTCATGGTGATTAGCGATTTCGCCTACGCCGATGTTGGCTTCGACGGTTACCAACCGCCTAGTTTCCTGGCAGCTCCCGGGGCGATCGATGTTGGCGTCGAGTTCACGACGATGAGCAAGGGTTACAACATGGCTGGCTGGCGGGTCGGTTTCTGTTGCGGCAATGCCGAGATGATCCGCGGCCTGGGCGTCATCAAGGGATACTACGACTATGGCATGTTTCAGGCGGTGCAAATTGCGGCCATCATGGCGCTCCGCCACGGCGAGGCAGCCGTCGAAGAACAGGCAGCGCTTTATCAGAAGCGACGAGACGTGTTGATCTCCGGCCTTCAGCGCATCGGCTGGGAGGCCGAGGCGCCCAAGGCCAGCATGTTCTGTTGGGTCAAGATTCCTGAGCCGTGGCGCAGCAATATGAACACCATGGACTTCGCGATGATGCTGCTCGAAAAGGGGGACGTGGCGGTCAGCCCCGGTAGTGGCTTCGGTCCCGCCGGAGAAGGCTATCTGCGGATGGCGCTGGTTGAAAATGAAAACCGCCTCCGCCAAGCCGTGCGACAAATCGGTAGGTGCCTGGAACGGGAGAAAAAGACGGTCGAGTGATCACCAATCAAATCAATCAGTGAACCAGACGGAGATGTCTTCGAGCTCGCGGCGTTTCAAGTCAGGTACCGTCGCATCGTCCCCTGGATATCCAATCGGAAAGATGATGCTCGGCCGTTCATTGTCAGGACGTTGGAGGATTTCACTGAGAAACTTCATCGGCGCCGGCGTGTGGGTCAGGGTGGCGAGGCCCATGTTGTGCAACGCAGCAATGAAGAAGCCGCAGGCGATGCCCACGCTCTCTTTCACGTAGTAGTTCTTCTGGTGGTTGCCGTCGGTGTCGTAGCCGAATGTTTGTTCGAAGACGACGACCAGCCACGGCACGGTTTCGAGGAATGGTTTTTCCCAGTTCGTCGCCATCGGCTCGACCGCGGCGAGCCATTCTTCCGACGCCCGACCTTTGAGATAGAACGCTCGTTCTTCTTCCTCGGCAGCGAGGCGAATTTCTCGTTTGACCGTTGGATCGCTAATCGCCACGAATGTCCACGGTTGACGGTGCGCCCCCGAGGGGGCTGTCGAGGCCGTACCAATCGCCGATTCGATCAGCCCGCGGGGAACCGGATCGGCGGAAAACTGTCTCACGCTGCGACGAGACTCCATCAGTCGGTGATAGCTCTCGGCCCGCCGAATCATGTCGTTTTCGTCGCGACGGCCTGGCCGGTAGGGGATCATGTGCGAATCGGTCATCGCTGGCCTCTCGGGCGATCGCCCGTAAGTGTTACTGCGTAGAGGGTTAGGGAAATCATGGCACCCACAGTCCGCTCTGCGGCGCGGGAGTCTTCTGACATTGACCCTGCCCCGACTTTCACTAAAATGTTGCGACTCTTGAGGTTATAAACAAGTACCGGTCTGCACCAACGAGACCACCGACCCAACCTGTATGCCAGGGACCATCCTGGCAACATCGATATTTTGGCAGCTAGGACAGGTCCTGGCCAACGAAAGCATTCATGTCCGATCAGCAGAATCCCGCCACCCCAGACGACAACCAGGAACCGGGAGCCCTCGAAGCATCTCGACGTGAGAAGCTGCGCAAGATCAGCGAATTGGGCATCGACCCTTGGGGCGGCCGATTCGACGGCCGCACGCCGATTGGCGAGGTTCGCGGTCGGGCCGGCGAAATCAAACTCGTGCTTGAGTCGGGCGAAGAGATCGAACCTCTCGATCCGGCGACTCAGCCAGAAGACTTCAACTACCGACAGTGGCTTGCCGACCAAGGCAAAGGCAACCTGAAAGGTCCCAAGGTCCGCGTGGCGGGTCGCATCATTCTGCAGCGACCGACCGGCAAACTGATCTTTGTCAATCTCCGTGATCGCACCGGCGACATCCAGTTGTTCATCGGCAAAAAACAAGTCGGCGAAGACAACTGGAACCTCGCCAAGTGCTTCGATCTGGCAGACATCATTGGCGTGGATGGCGAGCTGGGGCGAACAAAGACTGGCGAACTAACCATCTTTGTTGAGGAATTACACTACCTTTGCAAGTCGATTGAAACGCCGCCGGAAAAGCATGCCGGATTGACCGATCCAGGTTTGCGACAGCGGATGAGGTATCTTGATCTGACGTATAGCGACGATTCGCTGACTCGGTTCGTCAATCGTACGAAGATCGTACAGTCCGTGCGTAACACGCTCAATAACGACGGATTCCTAGAGATCGAAGGACCGACGTTGCACACGGTTGCCGGTGGTGCAGCCGCCCGCCCGTTCATCACACACCACAACACGCTCGATATGGAACTGACCATGCGCATCGCCCTTGAGTTGCACCTCAAGCGATTGCTCGTCGGTGGTATGGAGCGAGTTTACGAACTGGGCCGCGTGTACCGCAACGAAGGCATCAGCCCCAAGCACAACCCGGAATTCACGATGCTTGAGGTTTATCAAGCCTACGGCAATTACGAGACAATGATGGACCTCACCCAACGGGTCATCGTCGACGCGCTCGACGCCATCGGGTCGGAATACGAAGTCAGCTTCGGCGACGCAGAGATTGACTTCACCCCGCCGTTCGCCCGTGAGAAGTACGACGACCTATTCGCCAAACACGCGGGCGTCGATCCGACTGACGAGGCGGCGGTGAAGGCGCTTGCCGAAAAACTGGAACTCGACACCGCTGGCAAGCATCCCGATGTGATCAAAAACGAGGTCTTTGAAGAAAAGGTAGAGGACGCACTAGTCGGTCCGATCTTTGTCATCGACTACCCGGCGAGCATCTGCCCGCTCACCAAGCGATCGCGAGAAAACCCTGCTGTCGCTGAACGGTTCGAACTGTTCGTGCGCGGCATGGAAATCGCCAACGCCTACACCGAATTGAACGACCCCGACCTGCAGGAACAACTGTTTTCGACACAGCTTGAGGGAATGGCTGAGGAAGACTCGATGGCCAGGATGGACCACGACTTCATTCGGGCGTTGCGACATGGTATGCCGCCGGCTGGCGGTTTGGGTATTGGCATCGACCGACTGGTGATGTTACTGACCGACAGCCAATCGATTCGTGACGTGATATTGTTCCCGCTGTTGCGACCGGAGGGCTAGCTCGTACGATGGACCTCCAGGTCCGTCGACACCTAGGGCTGAGAACACCACCAACCGTCGACGGACTGGAAAGTCCATCGTACAAGAAGACACATAGCGCCAAGGATGGCCCATGTACAAATTGCTGCTTTGCCTGCGGTATCTCCGCACGCGATGGATCGCGTTGGCATCGATCATTAGCGTGACGCTCGGCGTAGCGACACTGATCGTCGTCAACAGTGTCATGTCTGGTTTCACAACCGAGATGCGCGATCGCCTGCACGGAATTCTCTCCGACGTTGTCTTCGAAAGCCACAGCCTGGGCGGGTTCTCCGATGTCGAAGCCCATACCGCTAAGATCCGCGAGGTCCTCGGTGACGACCTGGAAGGCATCACCGCAACCGTTCATGTGCCGGCGATGCTCAACTTCCAGTTTCGCGGCCGCTGGGTGACGCGGCAGGTCAATCTGATTGGTATCGATGAAGCGACCTACGCCTCAGTTAGTGACTTCAGCAAGTACCTGATGCATCCGGAAAACCAAAAGCAACTGAGCTTTCGGCTGCGTGAGGATGGTTACAACGAGCGCATCCCCGACAATCCCGGCTGGGAGCATCGCCGCGCCCGCGTTGAGCAGGAACGAGCGTTTTACCAGAAACAGCAGCCAGCCAAACGGCCGGGCAGTGTCGAGCAGGCACAAGGCGATGGCAACTCCTACGTCACCGACACCAACCGGGATCCATTCGCTACGCAATTCTACCGCGAGGGGCCGCCGGTCATCGACCCCAACGCCAAACAGGGCGAACTGTTCGACGAAGCCAAAGAACAATACTCCGGCATGATATTGGGGATTGGCATCACGACCATCCGCCGCGCCAACGACGAAGGCGAGGTCGAAGACTTCTTCCTCTGTAAACCGGGGGACGATGTCAAGATTACACTGCCCACCACCGGAACGCCCCCGCAGGCCGTTAGCGAGACGTTCACCATCGTCGACATGTACGAGAGCAAGATGAGTGAGTACGACTCAAGCTTCGCTTTCGTGCCGCTGCCCAAGCTGCAACAGCTACGGGGCATGATCGATCCCCAATCCGGTCGCCGCGCGGTTACTTCCATTCAACTCAAACTTCGCGAGGGCGCCGACTTGGCCGCGGTCGCCGACAAGCTACGAGCCGAGTTCCCCAGCGAAGTCTACCCTTACCGAATCCAAACCTGGATGGAGATGCAAGGCCCACTGTTGCAAGCCGTGCAGATGGAAACGACCGTGCTCAATATTTTGTTGTTTATGATCATCGCCGTCGCCGGCTTCGGCATACTCGCCACGTTCTACATGATCGTGGTCGAAAAGACGAAGGACATCGGTGTACTCAAATCGCTCGGTGCTCCGAATCGCGGCGTGATGGCGATCTTCCTCAGCTATGGGCTATCGCTCGGGATGGTCGGCAGCGGGGTCGGCATGGTGCTGGGCGTCGTCTTCGTAATCAACATCAATCGAATTGCCGCCGGCCTCGAGTACGTCACCGGGCAGGAGGTGTTCGATCCTGCGATTTACTACTTCCGTGAGATTCCCACGATCTTGAGTCCGTGGACGATTAGCTGGATTGTTGTTGGCGCGATGTTGATTGCCGTTCTCGCCAGCGTGCTACCTGCGCTGCGAGCCGCCCGACTGCATCCTGTGGAGGCTTTACGATATGAGTAGTGGTATGCTCGATTCGGTATCGGTCGGTCGCGAATCGCTCAAGACGCGCCGCGCCGCAGAATTCGGTCGCGCCGGGCTCGCCGCCGAGTACGCCTCTGCCAGCGCTTTGCCAACGCAGGCGGGCGTAACCACCGCCGCTGTCGCGCCGGCTCCCGCGGTTATCGAAGCCGTCGGCGTTGAAAAAACGTATCGCAAGGGTCGGGTCGCCGTGCCCGTCCTGAAAGGCGCCAGCCTCTACGCCAGCGAAGGTGAATTCCTGGCGATCATCGGCCAGAGTGGATCCGGCAAGAGCACGCTGCTGCATTTGCTCGCCACGCTCGACGCCCCCGACAAGGGCGAGATTCACTTCGAGGGCAATCGCATCGACATCCTCACGGCTGGCGGTCGCGACATGTTGCGCAACAAGTATTTCGGCATGATTTTTCAGTTCTATCACCTCCTGCCGGAACTGACGACGCTGGAAAACGTGCTCGTGCCGATGATGATCTCCCGCGGCGTGCTGAACTATTGGGCGAACAAACGCAAGTTCCGTCGCCGAGCCTGTGAGTTGCTCGACATGGTCGGCCTTTCGCACCGCCTCAAACACAAACCTCGCGAGCTTTCAGGGGGAGAAATGCAGCGGGCTGCCATCGCCCGAGCGCTCATTGCCAAGCCCAAGGTGTTGCTGGCCGACGAACCAACCGGCAACCTCGACTTCGCCACCGGCCGCGAAATCCTCGACATTCTGCGAACCCTCAATGCTGAAGAGGGACTTACCATCGTCATGGTTACCCATGACGACAGCATCGCCCACTCGGCCGACCGCCTCGTACGGCTCGTCGAGGGACGAGTCGTGCAGGAGTAACCGAGGCTTGAGGGACGAGCCTTGAGTAGCGAAGAAAAGCCGCATCCGGCTTGGCAGACCTCTGCTCGTCGCTTGCCATTCCTGCCGTGTGCAGGAACGGGGTCGCCCCCGGCTCCCGGGCCACTGTTCTTTGGTTACAATAGTGATCTCGTGTATCGCTATCCACACAACCCGTATTGGCATTCGACGCATGTCTCTGAAGATCTTCATCAACGGAAAGCTGCTCGACAAAGACGACGCGAAAATCAGCGTCTACGACCACGGCCTGCTTTACGGAGACGGCGTTTTCGAAGGAATGCGATGCTACAATGGCCGCGTTTTCAAGCATCGTGAGCACCTCGATCGACTTTGGATGTCGGCCCGGGCGATCTGCCTGGAAATCCCGATGACCAAAGAACAGATGGCTCACGCGGTGGAAAAAACGCTGGCCGTCAACAGCGTGGTCGACGGGTACATTCGCTTGGTAGTGACGCGCGGGGCGGGTACGCTGGGCCTGAATCCCGACAAAACAAGCGACCCGCAGGTGATCATCATCGCCGACGCCATTGAACTTTACCCCGACGAACTCTACGTGAAGGGGCTGTCGATCGTCACGGCCGCCACGATCCGCAATCATCCGGCCGCCCTCTCACCGCGGATCAAGTCGCTCAACTACCTGAACAACATCCTCGCCAAGATCGAGTGCATCCGCACGGGGCACGACGAAGCGATCATGCTCAACCACAAGGGCGAAGTGGCCGAGTGCACTGGCGACAACATCTTCCTGATCAAAGCCGGAAAACTATACACGCCGCCGCTCGATGCCGGCATCTTGGAAGGCATCACGCGAAACGTGGTTCTCGATCTGGCTCGCGAAGCGGGCATCAAGGTCTTCGAGATTCCGCTCACGCGCCACGATGTGCTCACGGCCGACGAGGTCTTTCTGACCGGCAGTGCCGCCGAGGTCGCGCCCGTATCCGAGGTCGATCACCGAGCCATTGGCAACGGCCGCCCCGGCCCGATCACCCTCGATCTGAAAGACCGCTTCCACAAGTACGTTCGGGGGGAGTAGCGCGACGCCCGCAGCTACAGATTCACGGCTCCCTGCAAATTGGCTCAAATGTTCATTTGCGCGCGAAAAAACGTTTTCGATTTGGGCGTGAATGGTCGACTCGGGGAACAGGGGAGAGGATGCGGGATCGGGGGTGGCTGAGAAGTCGGTGAGTGGAATGGCGATAGTCAGCGGTTGGCCGTGGTTCGGTGCACCTCGTCTTGACCGCGCATGGAACAAATACGATGAAGGGGGCTGGCTGGCGCCCACCCGGAGCACGGGCGGCGCCCCCAACACCTCCCGACTCGATGCAGTTCGCAAGGTGTTGACGAAACAACACGCCCAACCCAATGATGCAGGCAAAGGTTGATGCCGCAACCCGACCGCAGACGTCACCCGTTGCAGTTTGAGCTATGAGACATCCAGAAAGTGAATGGGACAATCATTTGCAGGTTTACTGTTGCCCTGCCTGTCGTGGCGATCTTGCCGCATCTCAAGATCGGCTTCAGTGCGGTGCTTGTAATACGATCTATCGTCGGGAGGAAGGATCCTTCAACTTTGCTCCCGAGATCCCACGCCGCTCGGTCGAGACGCAGCCTTCGCAAGGGCAGCGGTGGATGGAAGAGCCTGACAAGGTCAAGAATTATGAAGCAAAACATCGAGTCCACTATGTGAGAACGATGGGCAAGACGCGGTTCAGATCATTTACACCCGACGTCGAAGATGCCTATCTCATCGCAAATGTTGATCCGATATCGGATGGCAGGATTCTCGATGTTGCATGTGGAACAGGGCGTTGGACGAGAACGCTCGTTGAGCGTATCGGCCCTGATCGGGTCATCGGTTTCGATCTCAGTTGCGCGATGCTCGCCCTCGCTCGCGGCCGCCTTCCTTCGACGACACTCGTACGAGGGTCGGCATTGAACCTACCCTTTGAGGATGACTCACTCGGCGCCATCAACTGCTGGAACGCGATTCAGGCGTTGCCCGATCCGCAGCGGGCGATTCTGGAAATGGGCCGTGTTTTAAAACCGGGCGGCACGTTCACGTGTTTGACGTACCTGACATCACCCGGCCCTTATCGTTTGATTCAGGCGATTCTTCAACGTTGCATTGGCTCAATCGTCGTTAAACGCAGCGTCTTTTTCCGCTGGATTGAAGCTGCCGATCTGACCGTTCAAAACGAGATGACGGTAGGACAGGTTCTCATGCTCACGGCGCGTCGCCGGTAGCCTGCCGGGCATTCATGATAGACTCGACACGTGGCACACAAGCGACAGTAGGTTACGTGTGAGCCGCCTTGGTTTTTCGGCCGATCCAGTCGAGAGCGAAGGTTAGTGCGGCGGCGATGAGCGCGACGGCGAGGACCGAGAAGAACTGGCCGTCGAGTTGCGTCGGCAAGAAATTCTCGAAGTCTTTTTCTTTGAGCTTCTCGACGTCGGGGGTGAGGTCGGTTTGGAACGGCCAGATCTTGCGCAAGGCACCGATCATGAATCCGCACAGCACGGCCATCGTGGCAGCGTGCAAGTGGGCGAGCATCCAACGCAACACCTTGCTGAAGGCGAGCAAGCCGATCGCACATCCCGAGGCGAATACGATCGTAGCCGTGATGGAATGGCTGGTGATGGCACCGTGGGCTAGCTCTTCCAAGATACCGGTCATGAAACCATAAACGCCCAGGATCAACAGGATGTACGCCCCGCTGATGCCCGGCAGAATCATCGCACAAATCGCGATCATGCCGCAAAGAAAGAGGTAGCCGTAGCTTGGATCCAAGGCAGACGTTGGCAGCATCGTCACCCCGAAGGCAAACACGACGCCGCCAAGCCCCAGCAGCAGCAGTCCGCCAATTGAACGCTCTGACTCGACCTCAATTGACCGCCCCACCAGCACGGCCGAAGCGAGGATCATGCCAAAAAACGCGGCCAGAGTGAGGGGTCGGGTGGCGGGGTCGGTCAGCAGACGATTCATCAAAATGCCCAATGCCATCACGCCCGAGCCGATGCCCATTGCCAGCGTGATCAGAAACCGCAGGTCGACATGACCGATGGCCAACTTCCATTGCTTGGCCCTGAGCAGGCCGAGCAACCTCACGTCGAAGTGGCTGATGGCGGTGACCAATCGCTCGTAGATGCCGAGCATGAGCGCGACGGTGCCGCCAGAGACGCCGGGGATCACATCCGCCCCGCCCATCAGCACACCGCGAGCGACATTGCCGAGATCTCTTGGGATGGAGTGTTTGGGTTGATCCATGCGTATCGTAAGGGGCGAGGAGCGGGGGACGCAGGGCGAGGGGGAAGATGGGAAAAAGCCGCGGAGCCGCATACGACTTTCCCTCACGCATCGTCCCTAGCCACTAATACTTGGGGGCGATTGTAGGTAGCTGGCGGCGATTCCGGAAGTTCGTTCTGATGTATTTCCCGCAACGCAGTCGCGCCAAGGCCTCGCAGTCCTCCAGAAGTCGCCAGTTTGACATGCCCTAACCACTTACGGCATCAGCCTTTGCGCGTTTGAGCTTGACGCTGTCAGCGGGTCCGATAGAATCTTTCGGTGGTGGCGTAGACCGTTCGGTCATTTGGGCGTCACTGTGAACGGGCTAAGAGATGAGAAACGCGCCTTCGTCGGCGCGCGGGAAGTTACAGGGATGTTGGTTCGCCGGAGGGGTCCAAGCATTGAAGTTTGGGCGCCGGCAAAACTGAATCTGCTCCTGGAAGTCGGGAGCAAACGGGCCGATGGTTACCATGAGCTGGTGACACTCGTCACGGCTATTCGTCTCTTCGACACCTTGTATTTCTCTGCCGATCCGACGGGGCAGATCGAGCTGGACTGTCATTGGTCGCAGCCTAACGGAGGCGCCACGTCTGGCATATCAACGAACAACAAAGACGACGCATTGGGAGATTTGCCACAGGGGTCGGACAACCTAGCGATGAAAGCGGTCGAGCGACTCCGCGATGAGACGGGGTGTCGCAACGGTGCTCGCATTCGCCTGGTGAAGCGGATTCCTTCCTCGGCAGGCATGGGCGGAGCGTCTTCAGACGCCGCGGCCGCGTTGGTCGCCGCCAATGAATGCTGGGGACTGAAGTGGTCGAGAGATCGGCTCGCTGCTTTGGCGGCAGAGTTGGGCAGTGACGTGCCCTTCTTCCTGGTTGCCGGCACCGCGGTCTGTCGCGGTCGCGGCGAACAGGTGCTGCCCGTCGAGGGAGTCAAACCGCTGAGTTTCGTGGTCGTTCGACCGCCGGTGGGTCTCTCAACGCCGTTGGTTTACAGCGAGTACCGACCCGCTGAGAAACCCTCGAAGTTGGACTCGTTGATTGCTGGTTTGAAAAATGGCAGCCCGGTGGAAGTCGGCAGATGTTTGGTGAACGACCTGGAACCGGTCGGCCGTCGACTGTCACCATGGATCGACCGCGTACGAACCGAACTCGAAGAACAACAGTGTGTCGGACAACAAATGACAGGTAGTGGAAGTGCCTGTTTTGGAATCGGGCGAAATGTGAAACACACGAATCGCATTGCTGCCCGACTGCGAGGAATGAACCTGGGAAGAGTGTTTACCGCGACCACCGCCGCAATGCATTAGCAGCGCGGCTGGCCGCCGGCCCCATGAAGGAGAATGGCCGTGGATATCACTGAGGTACGCATCAAGTTAATGGGCGATACAGGAGATCGACTGAGGGCGTTTTGCTCGATTACATTCGACGACTGTTTCGTTATCCGCGATCTGAAAATCATCGACGGGATGCAGGGCCCGTTCGTCGCGATGCCGAGCCGCAAGCTCACGGCACGCTGCCCCAAATGCAATTGCAAAAACCACCTGCGAGCCTCTTACTGCAACCACTGCGGCAACGGCTTGCGGCAGGAGCTTGTCATCAAAGATCACGACGGCAGGGCGAAACTCTATGCCGATATCGCCCACCCGATCAACTCCGCTTGTCGCGAGATGATTCAGGCCCGCGTGATCGAGGAATACCAAATCGAGCTGCAACGTTCGAAGGAACCGGGCTACCGCTCGCGATATGATGACTTCTACGGTGAAGATGAGGTCGATGCGGATGATCTGATCCTCACCACGCAGCCCGCACCACAGCCGGCGAAAGATCCCGAGCCGAGCGAACCGTCACTGAACAAGCCGATCGTAGAACCAGGTCGAAGCGAACCGCGTGCACCGCACACAACGCCGACGCGAAAACCGACCGATCGGCCATCCCAACAAGCCAAACGCACAAACTTCGGACAGGGAATTTTTGAATAGGCTTCGACGGACGGTCGCAAACTCTCCGTAGTTGCCGTCGCCAAACGGCAGTGTTTTTCGGATGTGGTTTGCGGTGGCGACGTAGATTCTGCACTCTGGCGAGTGCAGCTACGACCATCGTACGACCCAAGTGAGCACCATGTCTTCCAACGCCCCCGACGAGCAGGTGGTTGCCGCGCTGATCGATCTATTGGCCGACATGTCGGGCGTCAGCGAGCGAAAGATGTTCGGCTGCCCCTGTTTCTTCGTTGAAGGCAACATGTTCGCCGGCGTCCACCGCGACATGCTCTTTTTGAAGCTACCAAACGACCAGCGGGAGGAACTGCTGGCGATGTTCGGGGCCCGGGTTTGGGATACCGGCAAAGGGATCATGCGGCAATACGCCTGCCCACCGCCCGCGATGTTGGACGACCCTGCCACGCTACGGGAATGGGTCGTACGGGCCTGCGAATTCGCCAAAACACTGCCGAAGAAGTCGCAGAAAAAACCCGCGAAGAGTCCAGAGCATGCCAGCCACATGAAGTCAGCGGGCACGGGTCGCGTCAAACTGCCCGCGAAAAAGACGGCTTCCGACAGTGCCGCCCGCCGCGCCCACCGCTAACGGTTCGCTGCAGAATCGCAGCGTGGGACAAGGTTGCGAGCATCGCTGGTGGGCCATCGCGAGCGAATGATTTACAGTTTGCAACTTGACGGCGGAAGATACCGTTCGCGCAAACGCCGGCCCACCACAAGTCGACTCGCTCGTCCCACCCTACATCGTTCAATTCTTCGTCAACGACGTTTGCAGTCGCGCTATCTGCTCGCGTCGAGTGTCGGCGGTCGCGTCGGGATCGAAATCGATCGGCTCTCCCAATACGCGTGAAAGATGTCGCGCAGCGACGGATCGTACACGCGCGTCGTTGCGACTGAGGAGAATCATCCAGGCGTCACGATCATCGACCATCCAGGCCGCGACCCGAGTGGGTGTATCGGCAGTTGTTGTCGCCAAAGCCCGCGTCAATTCCCGAACGCGACGACACTGTTCGGCATCGAGCGTGTCCTTGTCCAATTGACGGAGGAAAACAGCGACGGGTTGGCCAATCCGTCGCAACTGTTGTTGGGCTGCCCGGCGCTCGGAGAACCTGGCGCTGCCGAGCTCGTCAACCAGCGTCTGCCAATGACGACGGTGATCCACTGTCGTCGTTCGAGCACGGTCGAGTACCTGGTTCTCTACTTGTTGCGCCGTCTTCGCGATCGGCCAGTCGGGCCGCAAGAACTGCAATGCGGGCACGAGATGAAGTTCGCAGACCTCAGGTTGATCGAGGAAGAGATGCCAAACGGTTTCGCCTTCGTACCGAAACACCGCGTCTCCTTCACCGACCACGAACGTGATCGGGCCTTCGACCGGTTGCGTGAGTACGACCGGCGGAAAGACGGCTTCGCCAACAGGGCGCCTCTCGATCGACGCATCCCCTGCCGCCGAGAAGCTGGCGTGCAGCACCTGCGACGGATCTCTCGATTCATAGAGCACGGTCGGGTGCCCGTCGGAGACGTTGATCGAGAGCGTCTCGCGCCATCCGGCCTCGGGGTCTTCCTCGGTGTTGCTCAGGCTTTGGCCGTAGTGCGCATTGAGCGCATGCAACCGTCCCAGCACCACGGAGAATTCCACCCACGAGAGTTTGGCAGGTAAGCTAGACCCGGGGCGACTCGCCGCCGGTTGGGCGAACAAAGGGGCCGTGAGAAGACCCAGCAATAACGCAACAGTTCGATTCCCTGGACGACTCATGGTTTGACCTCCATGTCGTGGATGACCACGTCGTCCTCGCCTTGGGTGGTTCTTTACTGCAAACCACCGCCGCCCGTCCAGAGCGATTCGCCGCTCACGGACGGGATTGATCCTTTTCCTACATCGGGCCAAACCCTTTTCGTAGACATGAATTCTTCGTGAGCGCATCGAATTGGCGCAAAAACCTCGCGACATGCTAGCGAAGGCGGCTTGGCAATGTGCCGCAGCATACCGTTGAGCCCCCTTGCGCTTGCTGTGCGGATACGGGAAGCAAAGTCAAGCCCGTGCTGAAGCACAGGCCGAACATTCGAGGAAACGTTGCCGGCCCCATAAAAAGAAGCCGGCCAAGGCCGGCTTCGCGGTCAACCATGCCTTTTTTGGGCGACTCGCTTACCCGCGGTCGCGAACTGGCACGTAGTGCCGTTCGGTTGGGCCGGTGTAAATCTGTCGCGGGCGGCCGATACGTTTGTTCGGCGAGTTGTGCATCTCCATCCATTGGGCAATCCAACCCGGCAGTCGGCCGATGGCAAACATCACCGTGAACATCTGCTTCGGAATGCCGATCGCCCGATAGATGACGCCCGAGTAGAAGTCGACGTTCGGATAGAGTCGTCGTTCGATGAAGTAGGGATCCTTCATCGCGATCTCTTCCAACTCTTGTGCGACCTCGAAAATCGGATCGTTGATCTCGTGGCGATTCAACAACTTGTCGCACGAGTTCTTGATGATGCGGGCGCGTGGGTCGTAGTTTTTGTAGACGCGATGGCCGAATCCCATCAGACGGAACTTGTCGTTGGGGTCCTTCGCTTTGTCGATAAACTTGCCAACGCCGCCGCCGTCGGCAACGATTTGTTCGAGCATGTTGACGGCCGCTTCATTTGCCCCGCCGTGCAACGGGCCCCAG
>Ga0180435_10001340_pt1 | contig 25751 bp, 25 predicted proteins | sample SS_ome_3_FD_132467 | JGI IMG/M metagenome (GOLD analysis project Ga0180435, IMG submission 132467) | Hypersaline lake sediment archaeal communities from the Salton Sea, California, USA - SS_3_S_1 metaG | ecosystem: Environmental > Aquatic > Non-marine Saline and Alkaline > Hypersaline >... | reverse complement strand
GGCCCGTTGGCCATGTATCCGCGAGGACCTCACCAATTCTCTTCTGGTGTTCTTCTCGCCCAGTGAGATTGCCGACATCGTGGTACAGGATTGTACAGACGAGTAACATCAGTTCGGCGGCACCAATGAGGTCATCCTGTGCATCCAAAAGCTGATGAGTTCTTCCAAACACATCGCGTATATGAGTTTCGGTATGATCCGTAAGGGCCTCTTGAGGCCCCTGCATTACCCACTGGTTCAGAAGTGGATAGACCGCATCCCGCGCCGACTTGTAGGCGTTGATCCACTCCTCTGCATGCGCATTACTATGAGGGTCTAACCTTAAACGCTCGAAAGCCATTTTTTCAATGGAAGTGTCGCTCATTTCGATCATTGCCCCGCCGCATCAAGTATCGCCGCGAAAACAGCCTTCGCCAGTAGTGGCGGGACAGCATTTCCGACTTGCTGCTGTTGAAATCCAATTGATCCCTGGAAAACGTAGTCATCCGGAAAGGATTGCAGACGAGCCGCTTCTCGGACGGAAAGACCGCGATCCTGCACCGGGTGTATCAGCATATTCTTCCGATAATTCCCAATGACGACTGAGCAGTCATGCGGATACAGGCGATGATAAATGCCGGTGTGGCAGCGCTCGCGATCCTTGTAGTTCCGCATTAGCTTGGCTGGGATGTCTTCCCAATTGCCGCCTTGGGGTACATGCTGATACCGTCGGAGTACCTGCGGTGCGTTCCGCGTAACGTAGTGGTTGCCGCAACCCTTTAGATCGCCACGCATCGAGTTCGCATAGGCGGACGGACGAACAGCGCGATAAGGCAGGAAGTCGTACTCGGACCCGTTGTCGAGGGAGGGAAGGTCAGTAATCGCCTGATTGACTGTGATCACTGCATGATGCGTTCCTTGCGGTTTCGGAATAACAACTCCATCTTTCGAACCAATAATGAACAGACGATTTCGTCGTTGAGGAACGCCAAATTCCGAGGCATCAAGAACCCACCACGAAGTCGTGTAACCAAGCTCCTCTAGCTTCAGAAGAACGGCCTCCAGGAAAATCCCCCCCTCGGTCTCCACCAATCCCTTAACATTCTCAAGTAGAATCCAATCGGGTTTCCAAGAACTTGCAAGTCTGGCAAACTCCCGGAATAACCAGTTCTTCTCGTTCTCGGAGTTCCTGGTTCTTCGGTTTGAGCAGGAGAACCCCTGGCAAGGAGGGCCACCGAACAAGATCCGAGTATCACGTACGCTACCGGCAGATACGGATTTCACCTGAGCTATATCTTTTGCAACAACCTCTGTATCCGTATGGTTTCGTCTATAGGTTGCCACAGCATGAGGGTCACATTCAACAGCCATCTCGACGCGCACGCCTGCCATCGCTGCCCCAATTGACAGACCTCCCGCCCCAGCAAAAAGATCAACTCCGACAACTGCCAAGGAAGCCACTCCTATTCTCGCAACGATGCAAATACCCAAGCCCCCAAGATAGCGAGGATACCCCGTCTGAGCAACCGACCGGGCAAAAACGAACAGGTGTCTTTCCCTTGCCTAACCGGTAGAAGAACCTTGAACCGCGTGAAATCCATAGAATCAGGGGTGGAGAGTGCAAGGCTTGATTTCGGTATTGCTGAGGACGAGCTCCCAAGAGAACTGAATGGCAAAGTTGGTCACCGACCATCAGGTCAGGCAATAGTCACTGTGGCACATTGATATGAGGTCGGCGAACTCTCCGGCCGTTCTGCCTCGTCCGTCTTTGAGGCAATGAGTTTGAATACCGGTCCAATGCAACTATGTCGAGTTCAGCAGAGCCCTGAGCTTCTTCAGTTCCTTCGTTGAGAGATGAGCAATATCGTCCGCGGCTGAGATTCGTTGACCGTCGTTTGCAATGGAACTGAGCCTGTCATAGATCTCCGCTGCGGCGGATTGAGCGGCACGGACGGCACCGTAGGACTTTTCGGTGGTGGCGAAGCTGCGATGACGCATGAGGACTTTCAGGGTCTCGGCCGAGACGCCTGCATTGATGAGCCGCTGGGCGCAGCCGCGCCGAATGTCATGGGCGCTGGCGTACTTCCTACGACGCCCCGTATCGGGATCTTCGTGCTGAACGACGATACCAGCCTCTTCGCCAAATCGGGAGATTGTCCGTCCGACATGTTCTTTGGTCAAGCGGCGCTGCGAGTTGATCTTGTTGCGAATTGCGTGTTGCTCGGCCCGACGCCGCCCACGCCCGAGGAACTGGCCGACGACGCGATCAACACCACCTACTACGACTGGGTTCGTGGTTATCGACTTAGAGCCTGTCTTCAAATCGAAGCCGAGGCGTCTCTTGATGTACGATGGATCTCCAGATCCGTCGATTTCGCTCACGTTTCGTTGGTCGCGACGGGTTAGAAAACCCATCGTACAGGATTTGAAGACAGGCTCTTATGCCGATCGAGAACGAGTAGCAGGCACGCCCCGTACCCTTGCTCTTCCCGTACGTCGTTGCGTACCATAACGGCTCGCGACGAATCGAACGTTTCCCTCTACGACAGCGAGAGACATTTCATGCCGGATGCCGCTCCCGATTTGATTTTGGAAAACACCGACGGCGTGCTGCGATTGACGCTCAACAGGCCAGATCGCCGCAATGCGTTGTCGTCGTCATTGATCGATTCGCTCAGTTCTGCGCTCACGGACATTGCCGAGGATGAGTCGGTCAAAGTTGTCGTGTTGGCGGCCAATGGCCCAGCGTTTTGTGCGGGACACGATCTTGGCGAGATGGTCGGTCGCGAAGAGCAGGAGTACCGCGATCTGTTTCAAGCTTGCACAAAGATGATGACGCAGATTCGGCAGTTGCCACAGCCGGTGATCGCCCGGGTGCATGCGATGGCGACGGCGGCCGGTTGTCAGATTGTGGCGGCCTGCGACCTGGCGGTGGCGGCCGAAGAGGCCCGTTTTGCCACGCCCGGCGTGAAGATCGGTCTGTTCTGCACGACGCCGATGGTGCCGCTCGTGCGAAACATCGCTCCCAAAAAGGCGATGGAGATGCTGCTGACCGGTCGTCCGATTTCTTCGCGAGAGGCGCTCACCGCCGGTTTGGTCAACCATGTTGTGCCGGCTGACGAACTGGATACGACGATTCGGCAGATGACCGACGCAATCGTGGCTTCGAGCGGCTTGGTTGTGCGGCGGGGGAAGCAGGCGTTCTATCAACAGTTGCCGCTGAGTGAGCAAGAAGCCTACGAAATGGCGACCGAGGGGATGACGCAAAACGCCCTTTGTGAAGACGCTCAAGAGGGAATCCAGGCGTTTCTCGAAAAACGTCCGCCGAATTGGTCGTGCTGAGATCTCTCGAATCGTTTAACCGGAAGCCGAAGGCGACGTGGCTGTCGGTTGGACGTGTCTCGCGCAACGACGTCGCCTTCGGCTTCCGGATAAACGAAGACAACCATGCCACTACCCAGTTTTGACGAACTCTACGAACAGGCCAGTGCCGGTGAACCGCTTGGAGTCGTGGCGGCCGGCGGGGCGGATCGAACCGTCTTGGAGGCCCTCGATAGGGCTCGATCGCTCGGCTGGATCAAGCCGATCGTGACGGGCGTCGTGGCCGAAATCGAAACGGTGGCCCGCGATCTCGGCATCGATCTATCCACGTTCTCCGTTATCGATAGCCAACTGCCGGCCGTTGACGCCGTGGCCGAGGTGCGTGCCGGACGGGCCCAACTCATGATGAAAGGGCAGATCGCCACGCCGGAACTGATGAAGGCCGTGCTCAATCGCGAACTTGGATTGCGGACAGGCAAAACCATCTGCCAGATGGTGTTGATGGAAGTGCCGCGCGACGACCGCCGCTTTCTCTTGACCGATACCGGCATCACCGTCGCGCCGACCATCGAGCAAAAGGCCGAGTTGGTCGATCACGTGGTCGAGGTATCGACGGCTCTGGGCGTGTCGAACCCGGCCGTCGCGTTGATGGCGGCTACAGAGAAGACGACCGAGGTCATGCCAGATACGCTCGACGCGGCGGAACTAACTAAGCAGGCCGCGTCGGGGCGGTTCGGCGAGGCTCAGGTTGCCGGGCCACTCTCTTTTGACTTGGCCTACGCATCGGACGCCGGCGAGAAGAAACGCATCGCCGGCGATGTGGTCGGCGCGGCCGACGCGATGGTCTTTCCCGATTTGCTTTCCGCCAACCTGACGGTCAAGGCGATCATGTACACGGCCGATTGCCGATTCGGTGGCGTGCTGCGCGGCACAACGCACCCCGTTGTCTTCATGTCCCGGGCCGACAAGACCGAGACCCGGCTCAACTCGCTGGCCTACGCGATTCGGGTGGCGCGATTTCGATAATTCGATGGTCATTCAATACAGAGAGTCCGCTTCAACTTGCTCGGACAGCAAGTGATTTCTTGAACTCTGCTAGGTCCTGAGATAGAATTGCGTGACGTACTTCTGGTTGTTAGTGTTTCGAGGGGGCGTTCATGACGCTTTTCGAAAAGATGCGGCGACTCGTTGCGTCGGGACAATACATAGTCGGCCTACACGCCTCCGAAAGGTTGGAGGAGCGTGGTATTATGGAGTGGCAGGCCGTCGTTGGATTGGAAGAGGGACATTTGATAGTGGAGAGACCGAACGCCGAGCCGAATCCCACGGTTGAAGTGCGAGAGTCATTGCCGGATGGGACGGAATTCAAGGCGGTTTGGTCCTATCTGAGTCAGAGTGGTGTCGCCAAGCTGGTCACGGTCCACTTCTTTGATGGAGAATAGTCATGCAAATTCCCGGTCAACGGATAAAACGCACACGATTGGTTCACACTGAGAAATACGTGGTGGCTGTCGAACTCGAAATGGTCATTCCCGAGGACGACCCGAGCGAACCGTGCTATGAACCGGAGTCGGTCGAGTTGCTCCGCGAGATCAAGGAGCGGGCAGAAAAAGGGGATATCGCTTGGTTGGCGAAAAAGGGCAAGGTTTACACGGCAATGGAGGTTGCTTGACCCGAAATGAACTCGATACCACCCCGCGTTCGCGAAAAGCTGAAATACTACGTTTACCTATATGTCGACCCACGCGATGGAACCCCGTTTTACGTTGGTAAGGGACGAGGTAACCGTGCGCTGTCGCACTTAGCGGAAACCTTCGAGAAGGCCAAAAGCGAGGGTATCGGCGACTTGGTCTCGCTCAGTGAAGAACCGATTGTCGAGATACTGCGATACGGCATGTCCGAGCGCGAAGCGTTTCACGTTGAATCAGCTGCCATCGATTTGATAGGGCTGGAAAACCTCTCGAACAACATTTACGGCAAATGGAGCGGTCGACAGGGAAGGGCTAGATTCCACGACATTGTCAAAGAGCTAGATGCAGAAGAAGTTGACATCAAAGAAAACGCCGTGTTGGTCAATATCAACACCCTGTATCGCTACGGGATGACAGACATTGAGTTGTACGATGCAACGCGATCGTGCTGGAAGGTAGGCAATCGCTGTGAGAAGGCGGAGTACGCGATGAGTATCTATCGAGGCATCGTTCGCGAGGTCTATGAAATCGCGACTTGGGTGCCGGGGGGATCCACCATGCTCGCGCACGAACACCGTGTCGGCACGGATGAGATGGGGGATGTTCCCGACAGGTGGGAATTCGTTGGCCGGCTTGCCCCCGCGAAGATCCGCAAACGCTACCTTGGCAAGAGCGTGTGTCACTACTTCAAGAAGGGATCGCAAAACCCGATTCGATACGTGAATTGCTGATTGGGCATTCGCGCTGCCTCCTACTTGTCGCCCGCCTTCACCACCTCGACCCAGTGCTTGGCTTTCACGTTGAGGCAGTCGTGCAGTTGGTGGCGGCAACTGATGCCGCAGGCGATGACGGTTTTATTTTCAGCGATCGCTTTGCGAACGGCGGGAAAGAGTCGATCCTCGCCGACTTGCCGCGAGAGGTCGTAGTGCTCGTAGCCGAACGAGCCGGCCATGCCGCAGCAGCCCGAGTCAACTTCTTCGCAAGTCGTTGAGTCCATGCGAGCGAAGTGCTCGTGGATTGCTGATGTTCCGAACTCAGCCTTTTGATGGCAATGGCCGTGCAGCACGAATTGCGAGACATCGCACGTCAGCGGCGGTATCCGTCCGGCGGCGACCTCGTCGTTGAGGAAGATATCGATCATCTTGACGTGTGAGGCGACGCGTCGGCCCAACTCTTCGTCGTCGATCAGGTCGGGTAGATCGTCCATCAGTGCTGTGGCGCACGACGGCTCCAGACAAAGGATCGGCAGCCCTTGCCGCGCGTAGACGTCGAGGTTCTGCATCGTTTTCGTGCCGTCGCGTTTGGCCGCTCGAACCATCCCTTTCGAGAGTCGCGGCCGTTGGCAACAACCCGCCTTGGCCAGGATTACCTCGTAGCCGCAGCTTTCGAGCAACTCAATCGCCGACAGGCCAACGTTCGGCTCAAAGTAGTTGGCATAAGTGTCGTCGAACAGCACGACCTTTCCGACGATACTCCCTGTTGGCGACGGGGCTTGCCCCGCGTTCTCTCCGCGTCGGCGTTCTCGCAACAACTTCTTCAGCGGTTTGGAGGCGAATGAGGGCAGGGGGCGGCGGCGGTCGATGCCGGTCATCTTTTCCAGCAGCCAGCGATAGCCGGGCAGCTTCTCGACGACCCCCAAGACGACGGCCGGCCAGCCGGAGAACCAGCGTGCCGCGTTGGGGGTGTCGCCCATCACACGGTATCCCAGCGGCGTGCCGTGGCGATCGTGGTGCATCTGCAAAACGTCGCTCTTGAGCCGGGCCATGTCGACCGCGTTGGGGCATTCGGTCTTGCACGACTTGCAGGCCAGGCAGAGATCGAGCACCTCCTTCAAACGGTCGGAGGCGAGGTCGGCATCGCCCAACTGGCCGGACATCGCCAGCCGCAGTGCGTTCGCCCGGCCGCGCGTCGTTGCTTCTTCATCGCGGGTGGCCATGTAACTGGGGCACATGGTGCCGGCGTCGAGTTTGCGGCACGCCCCCACGCCGTTGCACTGCTCGACGGCCAGTTGAAATCCGCCCTGGTCGCGATAATGGAACAGGTTGCCGATTTCACCGACTTGATACTGGTCGCCGTATCGCAGGTGGCTGACCATCGACGGCGTATCGATGATCTTGCCGGGGTTCATGATGCTTTTCGGATCGAACAGTCGCTTGATGTCGCGAAAAGCATTGGTGATCTCTTCGCCAAACGTACGGGGAACGAATTCGCCACGAACCAGCCCGTCGCCGTGCTCGCCGGCAAAGATGCCGTCGTACTCGGTGACCATCTCGAACGCCCGGTTGGCAATCGTCACCATTCGATCACGGTCTTCCGGCAGGTGCAAATCGAGGATGGGGCGGAAGTGGATTACGCCGACGCTGGCATGCGCGTACATCGAGCTATCAACGCCCAAATCGTTGCACACGTCGCGGAGACGTTCGATGTACTCGGCCAGTTTCTCGACCGGCACGCAAGCATCTTCAACGAACGCTTGCCCCTTTTTTGCGCCTTTCACATTGCTGATCAGCCCAAGGCCGAGTTTGCGAACCTCCCAAACGTCGGATTGCCCGGGTTTGTCCGTGCGGACCGGCCAGGCGTAGCCGCGACCGTTCGATTTCAGTTCGGCGGCCAACGCAGCGATTCGACTGGTCGCTTCTTCTTGGTCTTCGCCGAACACCTCAATCAACAGCACTGCCTCGGGGTCGCCTTCGATGAACGTCGCCATGTCGCGAGTGGCGGCGTTGACGACGGCTTCTTTTAGTACGACGTTGTCAAGCAGCTCGACCGTGCTGGGGTTATGTTTGAGGATCTCAGGCACGGCCCGCAGGGAATCGATGATGTCGTCGAAGTGGGCGATGCAGAGGGCCGTTGCCTTCGGCAGCGGTGTCAGTTTGACTTTGGCTTCCAAAAGACACGCCAGTGTGCCCTCGCTACCCACGATCAGGTTCGAGACATTCCACACACGCCGGCCGGCGTTGTCGCGGCCGCCGATTGGTCCGGTGTAGCCGGCGCCGTCGACGAACTCGTCCAGGTTGTAGCCGGAAACCCGCCGCATCACGGTAGGGTAACGATCGAGAATCTGTTGCCGGTTCGCTTCGATCACTTTGCGAACGCCGCGATAGATCTCTCCTTCTCGGCCGTTGCCATCACATCTCGCTTGCCATTGGTCGTCGCTGTGCGGTTCAAGTTCCAGCACTGTGGCGTCGGGCAGCACAACCTTGCACGAGAAGACATGGTCGATCGTTTTGCCGTACACGATCGATCGCGTGCCCGACGCGTTGTTGCCGATCATGCCGCCGACGGTCGCCCGATTGGCGGTGGCCGGGTCAGGTGCGAAGTGCAGACCGTGCTGCGCGAGTTGAGCATTGAGTCGATCGCGGATGACGCCGGGCTGCACGCGCGCCCACTGCTCGTCGGTGTTGACCTCCAGCACCTGATCCATGTACTTCGACAGATCGAGAACGACACCGGCGCCAAAGGTCTGCCCGGAAAGCGACGTGCCGCCGCCGCGCGGGATGATCGGCACGCCGTGTTCGCCGGCCACGCGAACGGCCGAAATGCAGTCGCCTTCGTCACGCGGCACCGCCACGCAGACGGGCATGATTTGGTAATGACTGGCGTCGGTCGCGTGAATCCCTCGCGAGGCGTCGTCATCGAGCACCTCGCCATGCATCGCGAGCTTCAATTCGTCGAGAAAATTGTGTTCGGGCATGTTGCTCACAGCGAGAGAGTAGCCGCGACGCAACGCGTCGCTGGGTTTCGTAGGGTGGGACGAGCAAGCCCTATTCTGGTGAGCCGATGGTCGCTCGTTCTTGCGCGAGTTCTCCCTACTGCCAGGAACCAAAGGGGCTCCGTTCGCGACAGCCCACCAGGGACTCGCGCGACCTTGTCCCACCCTACGACATGGCCGCAAGTCAGCCGCGCTAGGCGCCTTCGTCGGTTGGTTCGGTTTCGTCTGCCACCTTCGCGGTGAACCCGCCAGCGCCCTCGATTGCCGAGATGATCGTTTCGTCGCTGCATTTTTCCTTGTCGGCGACGATGTAGGCCCTATTCTCTTTCAGCACAACTTTACAGCCCTCGACACCCTCGATGCCGACGATCGCTTCCTTGACCGCGGGAACGCACATGTGCTCGCAGTTCATCCCTTCGACGGTGAACACGCGGGCATTGGCCAAATCGATCTCTTCGTCCGCCGGCTGGTTGGCCTCGGCCTTTTTGTCATCCTTCTTCTCGTCTTTGGCGGCTTCGCCGGAGCACGCAGCGAGAACTGAAATGGCGGCAATGACGGTTAACAAACTGAAAAAACGGGCAAGTTTCATCTGGAAAGCTCCTTGGCTAATGGTTTCACGAATTGTAAGTGGCTAGCGAGGGAGGGTCAACGTGCGGGGGGACTCGCACAGGACAACTGCAAAGTCGGTTTGACAAAGAAATCGTCATTCCCGCGCAGGCGGGAATCTAGAGACCAAACGCAAGCCACTGGATTCCCGCCTGCGCGGGAATGACGGAAAAGCCGGACTTTGCAGCCCTCCTGGGGATTCGCAGGCTGTGCATCGCCCCCTTGCTGAGAGCGACAATTGCTGTCATCTTTTGGTTTTCCAGCCAATTTCGAGCTCGTCGAGACGCTCTGACACAACTCTCCTGTTTTCACAAGGACTGATCAACGATGAAGGTTGCCACGATTGTCACCGATAAGGGCACGATTCGTATTCAATTGCACGACGACAAAACGCCCAAGACGGTTGAGAACTTCGAGACCCTCGCAGGTAAAGGGTTTTACAACGGATTGACCTTTCACCGCGTGATCGAGGATTTCATGGTCCAGGGCGGCTGCCCGCAGGGGACGGGCACAGGAGACGCTGGCCGCAAGTTTGAAGACGAATTCCATCCGGAGCTGAAGCACGACACGCCGGGTATCCTCTCGATGGCCAATTCGGGGCCCAATACCAACGGTTCGCAGTTCTTCATCACCCACGTGCCCACCCCGTGGCTCGACGGCAAGCACTCCGTCTTCGGCAAAGTGCTCGAAGGCCAGGACGTTGTCGATACGATCGAACAGGGTGACACGATGGAATCGGTGACTGTGACGGAAGAGTAGGCGATCGGAGGCGAAGATCGACGATGGAATGCCGCGACGCAAAGCGTTGCGAATGTGTTTGTCGTTTGCGTTCTTTGAGCCGAAACGAGGACGGAAGTGGGACGATTGTTGGAATTGACCGCTGCGCTGTATCAACGGTTTTTCATGCGACCGTTTCAGGGTGAGTCCGACAAACTGGAAGCTATTGTCGAAATTGTCGCCGAAAACAACCCGGCTCTTGTTCCGTCTCTGAGTTGCTTTCTAACAGATGCGTCGCCATTGGTTAAGCGCGCTGCTGCTGATGCAGTGGGGCGTCTTGTTGCGCTGTGTCGGCCCGAACAACTTGTCGCGTTGGACGAGAGCATGCGGTCGCATTTTGGTTGGCACCCGTATCGCGAGTGGGACCGGATTCGCAAGCAGGATGTCGACAGACTTCCTGCCTCAAAGTCGATGCAGTCCGCTACCCTAGGACTGGCCAGTTGTCATCACAATGGCCATGTTCGAGAGAGGGCCGTTCAACTACTCGATGCCATCAATGATGGGTCGGAACTTCCGTTCCTATTGATTCGGCTCAATGATTGGGTTGCTCCCGTCCGACAGGCGGCTCGAACCGCCGTCGAACGACGATTGCACGGCGGCGTGCTTGAGCCTTTTGTTGCCAATGTCCCACACGTATTTCGCCTCCTAGAGCAACAACGCGTCGATCATACGGCGCTCGTTTGCGCTGTTATGCGAGTACTGATCCAACCTGAGAACGAGGCTGTTCTTGTTGGCATGGTCAATTCGGACAACCGTTTTGTTCGCAGAACTGCCTTTCGAGAGGCAATGGAGTTGCCTGGGAATCATCGGTTCCGACTGTTGGACGTATGTATTCGGTCGCCCGACACGGTCATTCGCTTATGGAGCGCTCGACGGGGAGTAGCTCTACTCGATCAGGATTCGCTCACGGAAGTTCTCCAGCACTTGGAGCGGGATACGTTCATGCCTGTTCGACGCGAAGTTTTGCGAGTCCGAATCGAGTGTTTTCCGGGCGAGGCAGAGGGATCTTTGGGCACTGCTTTGTTGGATCGCAGTTTTGCGATCCGAGACGAGGCTCGGTTTCATCTGCGGAAGCGAGGTGAAGTTGAGTTCGCAGAAACGTATCGTCATGCGTTTCGAAAAGGCATAGTGTGCGAAGCGGCAGTCGCAGGACTGGGGGAAACGGGTGTTGCCGAGGATGTCGACCTGATACTGCCATTTTTGCAGTCAGATTCCGCTCGGATGAGGGCCGTAGGAGTGGCTGCCGTCGGTCACCTAGATGGTGAAACGCATGTCGAAGCCATCTTCGAGCGACTAAAGGATGTTAGTCCAAGGGTTGCAAAGGAAGCCGCCAAGGCGCTTGGCGAATGCACGTCATCGATCGGCCAGGAGCGATTGTGGGAACTGTTTTGCTCCGAAAAGAGGGAACATGTCCGATTGGCAGTCCTACGGTTTCTTGATGGTTTGCCTGCCTGGGAGAAGCTGCCATACATGATCCGGGCTGCGGCAGACCAAAATGAGCGTATTGCGTCTCGTGCTGTGGTGTCGGTGACCCAATTGTACAATCGAGTCTACACCAAGCCATCTGGCGAGCAAGAGGCGAGACTTCAAGCGTCGATCGCGGAGACGGCTGGGAGGCTTCCTCCCACGTTTGGGGAAGAATTGCAGATGTGGTTGAGTCGGTGACTCGATGTCAGATGACGCAATTCACATTTTTGGGTGGTTAATGGCCTACGTCTCCGATGTGTTACCCACTCTGTTGCTATGCAAGTGGTGAGTCTACCAATTCATCTCACTCGCTTCTTCCCAGTGCTCGTAGAGTTGCTCGATGGCGGTTTGCGTGGTGTCGATCTCTTCCCTGATCGATTTGACGCGGTCGCCGTCGCGCAGCACGTCGGGCTGGGTGAGTAGATCGTGCAACTCTTGCAGTCGCGTTTCGCGATCGTGGATATCGGTCTCGATCTCGGGCACCTTGCGGTACGGAAATTTTCTCTTCTTCGTACGGTTTGTGGAGCTTTCGTCTTTGCCGGGCTTTGGCTTCGCCGCTGTTTTCTTTTCCGTCTCGGTTGACTGCCCCGCCAGGCCGCTTTCGACGAGCGAGAGATACGTTTCGTAGTTGCCTTCAATGACACGGAATCGACCGTTCTCCACAACGATCAAATGATCGGCCAACTGGTTGAGGAAATAGCGGTCGTGCGTGATCATCAGAACGGTGCCGTCGAACTTTTTCAGCGCGTGTTCGAGGCTGTCGCGAGCCCAAAGGTCGAGGTGGTTGGTCGGTTCGTCGAGGACGAGCAGATTCGCGTCAGAAGCGGCGAGGCGAGCCAGCGCGGCTCGGTTTCGTTCGCCACCGCTCAGTTTGCCCACCTTCTGAAACGCTTGATCGCCGGTCAAGCCAAACCGAGCCAACATGCCGCGGCGTTGCGGCTCGGTGAACTCTTTGCCCTCGGGGCGGATCGCATCGACGACATCCGTGTCGACATCGAGGCAGGCAAGCTGCTGATCGAAATAGCCAGGTTTCACGCCAACGCCGATGCTCGCCGTGCCGGAATCGGGCGGCAGTTCGCCCAACAAACAACGCAGCAGTGTCGTTTTGCCGCAACCGTTGGGGCCGAGAATTCCCCACCGCTCGCCGCGTTGGATATCGAACGTGAGATTCGAGAACAGCGGTTCGCCAAATCCCTTGGTGAGACGCTCGGCTCGCAGGACGATATCGCCCGACCGCTCCGCTTCGGGAAATCCCATCGGCGGCCCGACGATTTCGCGAGGGAGCGTGACGCGTTCGATTCGCTCCAACTTCTTGCGGCGGTCCTCGGCCTGGGCGTGCTTGAGCCCGTGATGATGCCGTCGGACGAAATCCTCCATCTTGGCGATTTCGGTTTGCTGTTTCTCGTACGTGCGGCGTTGCACTTCAAGCCGCTCGGCTTTCTGCCGCCAGTAAGCAGAGAAGTTGCCCTGATACGCCTCGACCGTACCGTGAAACAACTCGAGCGTGCGGTTCGTGACCTTGTCCAGAAAATAGCGGTCGTGACTGACGACGATGAGTGCGCCGTCGTAATCGGCCAGAAATCCCTCAAGCCATTGGGTCGCTTCGAGGTCGAGATGGTTCGATGGTTCGTCGAGCAGCATCAAGTCGGGCTCGGCCAGCAATAGCTGCGCCAGGATCAGGCGGTTCTGCTGACCACCGCTCAGTTGCACGACAGGTTGTTCGTATTGATCGGCGGTGAAACCCAAGCCGGTTAACACTCGTTCGATGCGGTGTTTGAGGTTGTAACCGTCGAACCGGTGCAGTTGATGTTGCAGGTAGTCGAACTTCTCGCCCAATTCCTCACGCTGCGTGTCATCCGTGGCGGCGGCAAGCGCCTCGGCCACCCGATTCGACTCCTCCGCGAGGTGCAGCAGAGGCGCCAATGCCGCTTCGGCCTCTTTGAAGACGGTCGTTTCGGGCGAAAACGTTGGGTGCTGCTCCAAGTAGCCGATCCGGGCCGAGGTAGGCGAACCGATCGTGCCGCCATCCGCTTCCTGATCGCCCGAGATGATCCGCATCAGCGTCGTCTTGCCCGTGCCGTTGGGGCCGACTAAGCCTATCCGATGTCCTCGGCGTACCTCGAACGTCACGCCGTCGAGCACAGGCTCGGGCCCAAAATGTTTGGTCACGTTTTCGACGGAGACGATCAGCATGGGAAAGCTCGTGCCTCTGAATCGGTGAATCTCGGATTCTAGCCCACGGGGGCGGAGTCGGCCAAGGTGTGCCAACCGAACGTGTTTGTTAGAATTCCCGAAACGCTGGGTTAGTGAAACTGATTTTGGGGACGTACGAATATGCTGCATCTCAAATCGACGACGTCCGAGCGGTGGCTTCAGCAAGTGGACGCCCACCGAGATGTTGTAACTTTTACAAAATTCTATCCGACTCTTGACCGTTGTTGGACACCGCCTACGATAGAGATACCACTTCACGAAAATCACTTCGGCGAGCGGGGGTTGTCGGGACCCGAAAAGCACTGGTGGTCGGACAACCGCCGCTCCCCGGAGGATTTCTCGCCATCCGCTTCATGACGCAGCGGTGTTCTGGTGACCGGCATGGCATGGAAAGGCCTGGGCCGCCCGCATAGTCATGGAGGGTTAATTGATGTGGAAGTCTGCTTCCCCGTTGCGCGAAACGGCGCCGGTTGGTCAGGACTTTGAGTCATCGACATCGATCGATTTGGGTTGCCAGTTGCGTGCCCCCGAACTGTCCTGGTGGGCGTTCGCCTGCGCCGTCACCGTGGCGGCCGCGGCCTGCGCTGGCGGCCCGAGCGTGCAGTTCGACGTCGGCCCGGTTGTTGCTTGTCGCGATGTCACGTCCGACGAGTTTCGCCGCCTGAATCCCAATGAACGACTGCTAGAAGCTCGTTTTCAAGTTTCGTCGTTGATCCAAAACGGCGATGAGTACGGCTTGACCCAGTATCTCTACCGCATCGAAAGTCCGCACCGTAGCGTGATTGTCGTCGACTACCTGCCCAAGACAACGCTGGCGACCAATGTCGTGGGAAACCTGGGCATCGAAAACGAACGTGAACGAGCTCGGTCGATTGGGATCGATGTCAGCGGCCGCTACGACGGTTTGGTGGCCGCATCGGCGTCCGGTTCGAATGGGGCGAAGACGAAATCAAGTGTCCGCTACGAATTGCTACCCAAGCTCGACCTGTTGGCTGCGGGTGGAACGATCACGAGGGGGGCGGGGGTTTACTTCAAGTTGAAACCGTCGAAGCGGACATCGCTCGAGGGGGCGAAGGAATTCGTGCTGACCCTGAGAACGCCAGCGTCATGGCGGGGCGACTACGTCAAAATCCACTGCGAAGCGATTGGTCGACAACCGGCCGACACGGCGATCGAACTGTTCGGCGACGGCGAGCAGCAAGGGCTTTGGGGGAGCGCCGACTTCCTCGTCGCATTGTACGAAGAGACGGATGAGTTTGCAAAGCGATCTGCCGCGCAACTCGTCCTCGCCGAACAAATGCTTCGTGAGACGGTGACCCAGAACCGCCACGCGATTGGGAAGCTGACCCAACCGGATATCTCCGTGCGAATCGATCGGCTGCCGAAATTCAGTGGGCCGCGGCTTTCGTCGGATTGGGCAAGACACCTGCTGCTTCATCCCGAGCGAACCAACATCGAACCGTATGCCGCCAGACTGCCGGAGGATGTCCGCGACGCCTTCGACGTGTACCGGGCGGCGAAAGACGATCTACGTCGACTCAGCGGGCAGGGTGACGAACTGGCGGGCACGACGATCTTCATGAACTAGTTCTGGCCCAAGCCTGTAGCTGCGGTCGCCAGACCGCAGTAGCCGAGATAGTTGACAAAGAGTTTCACATCTTCCTGCCGTCTGGCGACGGCAGCTACAACGGATCGAAACAAACTTCCCAGGGGATTTTGGAGCGATTGGTGAGAAGGTCGGGTGGCTGGTGGCGGAGTCGATCGAATACGACACCAAGAGGAAAACTCCGCCATCGGCCATTCGATACCGTCGGTAGCTGCACTCGCCAGAGTGCGGTGGGAGTATCTTTCCGCGTTCTGGCGAACGCAGCTACAAGTCCTCTTACGATTCGAACACCCGATTGACCATGCCGCCGTCGATCACGAGGTTCTCGCCCGTGACGAAGGAGCCGGCGTCGCTGGCCAGCATGATGACCGGGCCGGCCAGTTCTTCTGGCTGCCCCCAACGGTGAACGGCTGTGCGACGGGCGAACGCCTGCTTCTGTTCGTCGGAAAAGCAACTCATCGGCAAGTCGGTCATAATTGGCCCTGGCGAGATCGCGTTGACCGTAATACCGTGCCGGCCGAACTCCAGTGACTGGGCCCGCACCATGGCCACCACGGCCGCTTTCGTCGCGCAGTAGGTGCTGCGACCCTCAGTTGCCACCAGGGCCATCACGCTGGCGTTGTAGATGATGCGTCCCCAGCCCCGTTCTATCATCTGCGGGACGATTGCCCGAGTCAGTCGCATGCAACTGGTGACGTTGAGTTCGATCAGGCGATCCCAAACCTCGTCGGTCAGTTCGACGAGCGGTTGGGGCGTATTGCTGCCCGCGTTGTTGAAGAGGATGTCGACACCGCCCATCGTCTCGACGACCCAAGTGGCCAGTTCGTCGGTCTTGTCGCGGTCGGTCATGTCGCCGACGAACGTTTCAACGCGAATGTCGAGGCCGTCGCCGATCTCAGCGGCTGCTGCCTTCAATTCGTCTTCATGCCGCGACGTAATCACGACGTCCGCGCCTTGCTCCGCCAATCCGCGGGCCACCGCCTTGCCGATTCCCTTGCTGCCACCCGTAACGAGAGCGTTTTTGCCGGTTAGATCGAACAAACTACTGGGCATGTTATGACTATCGATCTATTGTTTGAGGAAACCAAGTCTGTAGGATGGCTTTCAGCTTTGAAAAGGCGGGATCTGTACAGCGTTTGAGGCTGACTTGACTCGCGAGTTGTTTGTAGATCCGTGACGAACGGTTCTTGCGAGCGATCCGTAGTGCCGATTCGACGGCCTCTTTAGGGCGGGCAGGTTTGATCCGGTCGGAAGCGAGGAATCCCTCGGCCACCAGCCATTCGCGCAGCGAAGGTTGGCGCGATTGCCAGCCGAGACATGTGTCGACTTCCCGCGAGTCGCTCCAAACCCAGCTTTCCAACTCGGGGTTGAATACAACCACCGCGGCCCTATCCTGCCAGCCGTTCGCGGCGAGACGTTCTTCAACGTCCAGTTCAAGTTGTTCTCGCGAGTGGGCGTCACGACCACAGCCTTCGCGATCAAACACGACAAGGGCATGCTCGTACTTCTTGCTGAATGGCCGGAGAAACGCGTGGGCTTCTCCGCGACAGCCGGGGTCGGAGTCGGGATGGACTCGGATATCCAACTCGACGCGTCGAATGTTCAACGATTGATGGCGCGCAAGGATGCCCTGTATGGCAGCTTCGCTGTTCTTGCATGCGGCCAACACGATCAGATCGAGTTGTGCATCGGCTTGGCTCACCCCAACACCCCTGATGCGAAGAGCGTTCCCAGGCTTACCTCCCCCTGCCAATCCGATAGGTGTGGGTGCTTGTCGCCCGAGACGATGTGAGTGCCGTTTTCAGCATCGTGATTGAAACACAGCACCTCTTCAGGTCCGGCCTGAGTCACGATAAGCGGCGAATGGGTGGCAACGAGCACCTGTCCGTCGTAAACCGAGCGAAGCGATTGCATCACCGTTTCAATCGCCAGCGGATGAAGGCCATTTTCCGGTTCTTCGATCAGCAGGATGCCCTCGAATCTTTCAATATAGGCCGGTATCGTCAACGCCAATAGCCGTAGTGTCCCGTCCGACACACACCAAGACGGCACTTCAACGCCTGCGTATTTCAACACCAAATAACGGTGGCGATCGTCTTCGCGCAGCACCGTGCGGATGTCTACCAAATCCGGCAAGGCAGTTTGGACGTGCCGCAGCCACTCGTCAAATCGTTCAGGGTGCTCCGCTTTGAGGTCTTCGATAACCCAAGGAAGGTTCGCGGCATCGGCTCTCAGTCTATTGCCCAGTTTCGGCGGGCTCGCGCGACGCAACATCGCACTGTCGAGGCGGTAAACAGCGATACCACCGCGCAGGATGTCTCGAAACCACGCTGTAACGGGGAATTTCGTCTTGTCTTCGGGAAGTGCGCTCAGAGCGGATACATGCGTACCAAGTTTGAATGGATAACTTTCGTGGGACGTGAGTTCGCTCGATTCCGGAATAAACAGGTCGTTTGAGTCCGCGTGTTGCACGGTTTTTGCAAGAACCAGTCTCCTTGATGACGTGGCGCCGGTAGGCGAGATGAGCGATGGTTCTGTTCCAACAGGTAAGAATGCACCTCGCTCTTGCTCGAACAGGTTGGACGACGTGTCTAGGAGAAACACTCGCTCGTCGTCGATTTGAACGGTGTCGCCGTCGCTTGGAGCAGTCACGGCTACTTCGTAGCGAATCAGATCGTAACGCGACTCATCGAATTTTGGCCCAATTGCAACTTCAACGGCCAGTTGGAGGTGCGCTTCCTGCCTGTTCCAAGTGAGATCACAAAAGTTCCCAGTGCGATTGTTGACGGCTCGGCTCAGGCCAGAACTCGTCAAGTCGCTCAAGAACGAAACGACATCAAAAAACGTCGACTTGCCACTGGCATTGGGGCCGACGAGCATTTGGAACGGGCGAACTCCCTGACTGACCCGGCGCAGGCAACGGTAGTTCAGAGCTTCGATGCGAGTGATCACGTGTCTCACTCCCCAAGGATGTGAAACCGGGCCGACGTTGTGGCCCGGCTGTTTTGGTTTTCTTCCTTCTCTCTGCGTCTCTCCGCGTTCTTTGCGGTGAGAAGATGGCTAAGCCGCAAGCGGCTTACAGGCCTTCGCAGACGAGGTCGCCGACTTCGCTGGTGCTGTAGCCCATGCGGCCGGCCGATTGGCTCTTCATCTTGGTGCCGGTGACGTTCATGATCGACTTCATCACGCGCTCGCCCGCGGCCGGGTAGCCCGACTGCTCAAGAAGCATCGCGGTGGCGCTGATCGTGGCGATTGGGTTGATGACACCCTTGCCGGTGTACTTGGGAGCACTGCCGCCCATCGGCTCGAACATGCTGGTGCCACCCGGCTCGGGATTGATGTTGCCGCCCGCGGCGACGCCCATGCCACCCTGCAGGATGCCGGCCAGGTCGGTGATGATGTCGCCGAACATATTCGTCGTGACGATGGTGTCGTAATACTCGGGGTTCTTCACCATCCACATGCAGCAAGCGTCGACGTGGTTGTAGTCCTTCTCAATGTCGGGATACTCTTCGCCGATTTCTTCGAAGGTTCGCATCCAGAGGTCGTGACCGTAGGTCAGCACGTTGGTTTTGGCGACCAGCGTGAGTCGCTTGCCCTTGGGGTTGTTTCGCTTCTTGCAGTACTCGAACGCCCAGCGGATGCACCGTTCGCAACCCTTGCGCGTGTAGATTGCCGTTTGCGTGGCAACTTCGTCCGGCGTTCCCTTCTTGAGAAAACCGCCGACGCCGGCGTAGAGGTCTTCGGTATTTTCGCGGACGACGACGAAATCGATGTCCTCGGGCTTCTTGCCCGCGAGCGGTGTCTCTACGCCCGGGAAAAGCTTCACCGGCCGCAGGTTGATGTATTGGTCGAACTGGAACCGCAGATTGAGCAACAGGCCGCGTTCGAGGATGCCGGGGGCGACATCCGGGTGGCCGATGGCGCCGAGCAAAATGGCGTCGAACTTCGAGAGTTCGTCGGTGGCTCCCTCGGGAAGGATTTCGCCGGTGGCCAGGTAGCGGTCGCCGCCGTAGTCAAAGTCTTGCAGTTCGTAGTCGATGCCCTCAAGTTCGGCCACGGCCTTGAGCACTTTGACGCCTTCGGCCGCTACTTCGGGGCCCGTACCGTCGCCACCCATCACTGCCACGCGGAATTTCTTGTCTTCGCTCACTTTTTCGTTCCCAAGTTAGGCAAAAGGAATTTGATTCGGATCGTTTAGCCGGTAGCCGCAGGCGACGTAGTGTACGAGGCTGCCTGAATCCCGAAAACGGCGTCGCCTGCGGCTACCGGTCAAACAAATGAAACGGACTGTCCCCCATTTTCTATTGCGAGGGCCATAACCGCCGAATTTTCTGTATCAATCAAACCGCCGATTTTATCAGTCGCCGGAAGCGGTCACAAGTTGGCGGAGTTTTTCGTGGTAATGAACCACGGCAAGCCGGAATAGCGGTGTGGTTGCACTCGCGAACGATGTAGCTGCCGTCGCCAGACGGCAGAAGCGCCTGCGAACGACTAACGTTTTTTCACTTGGTCTACCGCGTTCTGGCGAACGCAGCTACAGAATTCCGGTGAAGCCTAACGATCGCGCGACCAGATTCCCCTCGGATGTAGCTGCCGTCGCCAGACGGCAGAAGCGCCTGCGAACGACTAACGTTTTTTCACTTGGTCTACCGCGTTCGGGCGAACGCAGCTACAGAATTCCGGTGAAGCCTAACGATCGCGCGACCAGATTCCCCGACCGTTCGTTTTGGCTTCCTCTTCCGCCTTGCGCAATTGTCGTTCGATGCTTGTTGAGTCGCCGGGATAGACGGAGACTCGCGCCAGACCCTGTCGTACAAGTTCTTCGTTGAGCATGACATCGTCGACATACACGTAGGCGAGCCAGCGACCGTATTGGTCAATGCGTCGTCGATCGAATCGCAACCGACACACACTCTCTTCCAAAAACTCGTTGCTGAACTCACTGGCTTCGGGGCCCATGAATTCGACGGGGTGATCGGGCTTTACCGTTTCGGGCGTATCGATGCCGAGCAGTCGCACACGCACGTTTTCGCCCTGGTGAAAGACGATGATGGTATCGCCGTCGACGACACGCACGACCGGATACTCACCCTCGGCGAGGTTTTTGGAAGAGGCGTCGTCCGTTCGCGCACCGGGAATCAGAAAAACGCGAGCGAGGACAAACGCGAGCAACACTACCGCAACGACAGCGGGTAGGCGCCGATTTTTGTAGAACTGCCGCTTTTTCGGCATCAGTTCGAACTGAAGTTGAACTGCTGCGAAGCCTTGCGTCCGAGCGGGTCGCCGAGGAATTTGCGGGCACACTCGGGACAAAGATCGAGGCGTGTCTTTTGATAAACCTCTTCGCCGATGTTCGGGTCGGATTCATCGTCAAGACGCTCAAGGATTTCGTGGATCTCCATCAGGTGATCGCGCTCATCCTCTTCTTCGAAATCGCATGCTGGATCCATCGCAGCATAGGCTTCAATTTTGACCGTGTAGCGAAGGTCGGTGTTTGGGTTGATGGCAACACCGCAACGGTCGCAACTGTAATGAATCATGACTCCGTCCTTCTCAGGCGAGGCATCGTGACGGCGAGAGCATCCGATGTGGGGTGGATGCAATCTCCACTCTCCATACTAACGGCATTTCGAGGCGGCAGGCAAGGCGTTTCAAAGGAAAATTTGCGATCTGCGAAGAAAAAGAAAAAACGATTCGCCGCGCTTGACAAATCCTTGTTTTGTGCCTATTCGTTGCGCCTCATTTCGAGCTTGCTTTGGCGGGGTGTTCTTACCGGAGCCGAGTATCTGCCAAAAACCAACTGCTTAAGGTGGATGATCGCCGCTTGATCGAAGTAGATTGCCGTCAATTCCTGTGGTATCGGGCCGCAACGACTGGCGCGTATTGACTGCTTTGCCAACTACGTGTCCCGTTCGACACACAAAGCCCGATGTGCCGGCAAGGGATCTGTTCCTTCCCTCGCGGTCACATCGGGCCTTCGGTTGGCTGCTTTGTCAGCAAAAAGTTGTTTCGAGCGATGTACGAAATCGGCGGTCAATCTTCGGCCAGCGGCTGTTTCTTTTCGGTGATGACCTCGCACTCCTCGCACTTCGCTTCGTTGAGTTCGATGTAACTTTGCCACTCTTCGGGCACGTTGTCTTCGTGGAAAATCGCCTCGACGGGGCACTCCGGCACGCAAGCTTCGCAATCGATGCATTCATCCGGATGGATGTAAAGCATCGTTTCGCCTTCGTAGAAACACTCGACCGGGCAGACAACGACGCAATCCGTGTACTTGCAGTTATCGCACGGTTGGCAAACAACATGGGTCATTTTTCTGTAAGCTCCTCAGGTTTAGGCAGTCAATTGATTGACGTTAAAAGTAAGTTGCGTTGGGAGGGTGTCGAAACAAGGTCGAAGCGCTGGCAAGTGGCAGTCACTGCTGAATAGACCACCAAATTTCGTGTCGTGTTTATGATTGTCGTAGCGTCGGAATCACCCTCGGCAGTCGTATCTTTGCCCATATCCACCGAAAACCGCAATGCAGATTGTCTACCAACACCACAGTTTGTCGACACTTTGGTCGATAAGTCTTGTCACACTGTTGCAGTGAAAAAACGGAATTGTTTTTCAGCAGCGAAAACCAACTTGGTTGAGCTGGAATTTTAGAATAGGGGCTTTTCGTGGAAGGGGCAAGGTATCCAGGTCAGACTTGCCCCTTTTTGCGGGTCCAGCTAAAATTCGATCATAGGTAATGGCATTTAAGGTGTTGCAGCGCCAAGCTCTTGTTCGCTGCACACACCGTTTCGCTCCTCTCGAAAAAAGGCTGCCAGTTTGGTGCTTGCCGAGATAGATCGAAATCTGTTGCAAAGGTGCCTCGACCGGCAACCGCGGTCGTGGGAGGATTTTGTCGACCGCTTCTTAGGATTGGTGCTGCACGTGATTAATCACACAGCACAGTCTCGGTCGATTCAACTTTCAGCCGAGGATCGGGAGGATCTTGCCGCCGAGGTTTTCTTGAACATCGTGCTCGACGACTTCGCGGTGTTGAGACGATTTCAAGGTAAAAGCTCCTTGGCTACCTATCTTACCGTCGTTTCCAGGCGGGTTGTGGTGCACGAGTTGCTGAAACGCCGCACTGCGCCAACCCTTGGTGAAATGGCGAGCGAGTCCGACGATGGTTCGCTGAACCCCGAGGATCGGGTCGACGACCGCGAACAGGTAGAACGCATGTTGGCGGGATTGGGTGAGAAGGAAGCCTCGGTCGTGCGGATGTACCACCTCGAGGGCAAGTCGTACCAAGAAATCAGCCAGCACATCGGCATGGCTGAGAACAGCATCGGGCCGACTCTCTCACGTGCCCGAGCCAAACTGCGTACCGACTCCGCCGCGACGTAGCAACTGCTTTCGGCTTAGCGGTTCTCACTGGGGGAACAACTGGGCGATCGCTAGCTCGAACCCTGGCAACACCTCGCCGCCGTCGAGAGTGTCGCTTGCCGTGAGCGTTTTCGACTGCTCAATATTCGTGTAGACGGTGACCGTGCGTGGCTTGGGGTCAACATACCAGACCAATCGTACGCCCGACTCGAAATACTCGCGCAGTTTGCGTTGCATTTCGCCCTTCGTATTGCCCGGGGAAAGAATCTCGACAGCCAGGTCGGGGGCCATGTCGAGGATTCGGACTTGCGGTAGTTTTTGGTCGGGCAGTCGGTCCCAACTTACGTAACAGACATCCGGCATGCGGATTTGCTTGGGTAGTATCCGCAGCAATCCATCCGCCCCGGCGACGACACCCAGGTCGTTCTTTTTCACGAACTGAGCCAGAGCAATACCGAGATTCATCGCCACCATCGATTCGAAAAACCCCATGGTCTTCTCCACCAGCACGCCATCGATCAGTTCACAACAGAGTCCCTTCGGAATCTCCGAACGCAGCACGTCCTCTTCGGTGGCCGTGCCGGGTGGTGGATTGCTGCGGATGCGATTCAGCGGAATGCCGCCAAGCTGCTCGACCAAGTCGGCCAGCGTGGCAGTCCCCAATTCGGGAGGTGGAGTCGCAATGCTCATGGCCAAGTCTCGCGGGGAATACGAATGCGAATCACTGATACCATAATTGTACGGTGGTCCCGCGGCCGACTCAAGTGAACGAGGTTCCTCAGCGTCTTCGTGGATAGATATCATGCCCCGCGTTGGGCAGTGCGGCCTGGGGGCCGATTCGTGTGGAAAACGGCGGCGTGTAGCCAGGGTTGAAACCAGGGTTGTAGTCGGGAGTGCCTGTGGCCGGGTACGGTTGACCACCATACGGCGGCAGACTTGGAGCGGCCGGTGGCGAACTTGGTGTTTGCCGCGACGCCAGATCGATGGGTGGGTAGCCGTCCACGACCGGCATTTCCCAAAGCTGCGCCAAGTTGGCGTTGAGTTGATTGATCATGTACTCGCCCACATCGACCGCGAAACGCATGTCGGCCGGCGGTAGCTCGATATCGATGTGGCGAGGCAACGCCGCTTGGACAACTGGATCAAAAACGTGTTCCGATGTTCGTGATGACGCGAGGCGTTGCCCGTTCGCGTCGAACAAATGTTGCTCAAGCACGACCGCATTGGCCTGATCGATGACGGTGATTTTGGTGAGCTCCCCGTGCGGGCGTCGCAGTACGGAGCGGATCTCGACCGTTCCTGCTCCGTGCGGATAAGGACCCTCGTGATAATCGTCGGGCGAGAAGTAAACCAGCCCCATCGCCTCGAGCAGCCAATCAGGTTCGATCGGCAGCACCTGCTTGGCGGTACTGTAGTGGAATTGATCGTGCCGACAGAAAAGCACCGCCGGCGGTTGGTTGCGTTGCACCCAGAGCCAAAAGAGATCGTCGTTGCTGCCCAGGTCGAGTTCCGTGCCGGTGATTCGCGTGCCGGCCCGCATGCGGAATCGCCGTGGCCTCTCCATGGCGACCGTGGCGGTTAGCGACGGTAGGCCGGGGATGGTAATTGTGGCGCCGGTCGTCTGCAGTTGGCGGATCTTGACGGTGTTGGCGTTGACGGCCTGTACAAGTTGCTCGCTGGTTGGCATCGTGTTGAACACATTGGGCACGGGTGGGGTTGGCTGGCGGCCCCAGTTCCAAACACAACCCGACCCGCAGGCCGCGTAGAGCAGGGCGATCATCAACAGGTGTAGTCGCGAATATCGTTTCACAATGGCTTCCTTGCCGTGGTATTCGCAGGTCGGGGATCAGGGGACGGAGTTCGGAGCGCGATCTCCTCAAGCCTCATCTCTCACGCCTCATCCCTGACCAGCGAACAGCAACTGGGCGAGTTCCTCCTTGATCTCCTCCACGCGTGTGTCGGTTGGGTGAATCTCCGGCACTCGGTAATCCTTTTCGTTGCGCGGGCAGTAGAGCACCATGACCTGGCGTCCCTGGTCGTCGGTTTCACTGCTTTCCAATCGCACGATCCGTCGGCGGATCATCAGCAGCGCGAGCACGAATCGCGTGTCTGCTTTCTCGGGCGTTTGGGCCAATTGTTCGAAGTAATGCAGCATCGCGTCATTCGGCGCCCATTGCAGCCGATTCGCCTTGGGGTCGGGCATTTTCGACTTCCACCAGCAGATCGTTCCCTCTGGCGGCTCGGACCATTCTTTTTCGGCGTAGTCGAAGCGCGCAACGTCCGCACCTTCAGCGACCAGGGCGGAGAAAAACACCTCGCCCGGCGCCAGTTCCCGGTCGCTTCGCGCGCAGCGACGGGTACAACGTTGGATTTCGAAGTCGAGCACGAACGTGATTGCGATAAGTGAAGGATGAGTGCGTGGCCATCACAGCCCGGCGTGTGAGCGAGGCACGAACTGAAAAGTCCTCGCCACGGGTGCGCGGTGATTGCCGAGAAAAGCGGCGGAATGATAGGCGAAAAGGCGATTTGGCTCAATACGCGGTGAAAAAACGCTCGTCTGTGCCGCCCGCACCGATTCGAAACCACACGTGCTTGCCGCATCGGGGGCAATTGCCGACGTAAGCCGTGCCCTCGCGGTTGACGTAAACCCTTTGGTAGACACGACAACAGGCGAATTGCACGCCGAGAAAACGACGTGGGCCGGCCGATTTCTCAGTGTCCTCTGATCGCTTGGGATCGCTCGAAATGTCTAAACGATCGTGTGCCATGTCGAAAAAATACCGAACCAGTTGAGACTGGAAAAGCTCGGTTTTTGTGGAAGCGGAGCCCGTTGTCACGCCCTGATCGCCAATCCCAAAACTTTTTCTGGCGGGCTATTGACCGGTTTGCCGAATCTGCCTACAGTAGCGCTTTACTTACTATCGTACCGATTGTAGCTCATTCATTCGATGAACCACGCGACGATTAACCTTTTGGTCCTATCCTTATTGCTTGCCAACGGCAGGCCGTAGGGGTTGTG
>Ga0180435_10001339_pt1 | contig 25751 bp, 16 predicted proteins | sample SS_ome_3_FD_132467 | JGI IMG/M metagenome (GOLD analysis project Ga0180435, IMG submission 132467) | Hypersaline lake sediment archaeal communities from the Salton Sea, California, USA - SS_3_S_1 metaG | ecosystem: Environmental > Aquatic > Non-marine Saline and Alkaline > Hypersaline >... | reverse complement strand
GGGTTGGGCGAGCGGTCCGCGATGCACGTCCCGTTCGCGGGGGTTCTGCCGAACGTTCCGATCATCGACCGGGAGATATGTCTGCGGTCATCGGGGAGCGATTGTGAGGCCTGCGCCACCGCGTGCGCCTTCGGCTCGGTCATTCTCGACCAGAAGGACACGGAGCGCGAGTTCGAGATCGGCGCCGTCGTTGTAGCGAACGGGTTCGAGACGTTCGATGCTCGGGTCGCAGCCCAGTATGGGCTCGGCGAGATCGGCGACGTCCGCAGTGCCCTCGAACTCGAGCGGATGCTCAGTTCGAACGGGCCGACCGGAGGGAAGGTCGTGCTTGAGTCAGGAAAGGAGCCCGACACCATCGCTCTGATCCACTGTGTCGGGTCACGCTCCGCCGAGTTCAACGATTACTGTTCCGGCGTCTGCTGCAGCTACTTGCTCAAGTTGGCGCATCTCATTCGCAAGCAGCTGCCGGAGGCGAGGATTCTCGATATCTACGCGGATCACTGCCTGCCGGGAACAAAGGGCGAACACTTGCTCACGCCGCTTCAGTCTGATGAGCGCGTTGAGTTTCTCCGGATGAAGGGACCGAACTGCGTCGGCATTGAGGCGTCAGGTTCCGGAGCCGAGGCGTCGGGAGCCGGGGTCGAGGTGACGTACGTCAGCTCCGCCGGAACGGTGGAGAAGCGGCAGTGCGACATGGTCGTGCTCGCGCCTGGAATGGAAGGTCCCCGAGACGCGGCGGATCTGGCGGGGATGCTCGAGATCGCGGCGCCGAACGAGGCGAGCGGATTCTTCGAGAGCGTCCACTCGCGGCTCGCGCCGGTCTCGACGACGAGCGACGGCGTGTTCGTCGCCGGCGCTGCGCGAGGTCCGTGCGACATCGAGACGGCGGTGGCGCAGGGCCAGGCTGCGGCGGGGAAGGTGCTCTCCGATCTGGTTCCGGGAGAGAGGCTGGTCCTCGAGCCGACGGTCGCATCGATCGAGGGCGAGCGGTGTTCGAGCTGCGGGATGTGCATCTCGGTCTGCCCGTTCAGCGCCATCCGTCGCGACGATGAGGAGGGTCACTCGGTCGTCGAGGAGACGCTCTGTCGCGGGTGCGGCACGTGCGCCGCGACCTGTCCGTCGGGAGCAGCGACAGCACGACACTTCAACGATGCTCAGGTCTACGCGGAGATACGGGGGGTGCTCAGGTGAAGGAGCGATTCGAACCGAAGGTCGTCGGCTTTCTCTGCAACTGGTGCTCCTATGAAGGAGCCGATGCTGCAGGTCGGGCCCACATACCGTGCCCCTCGAACTTCACGCCGATCCGCGTCATGTGCAGCGGTCGCATCGATCCGCAGTTCGTGCTCGATGCGTTCGCGGAAGGCGCCGATGGCGTGCTGCTGCTCGGGTGCCATCCGGGCGACTGCCACTACAAGAACGGGAATCACAGCGCCATGCGGCGCAACGTCCTTCTGAAGAAGGTGCTGGCGCAGTTCGGCATCGAGGAGGAGCGTATCCGTCTGGACTGGGTCTCCGCGAGCGAGGGCGAGCGCTACTCCCGCATCGTCACGGAGATGGTCGAGGCCGTTCGGGCGCTGGGGCCGCGGGCGGGATACGCGGCGGAGATGTCGATGACGGAAGACGAGGTCGGAGTCATCGAAGAGGCAGCCATCGACGCGCTGGTCAACGGACAGACAGCCGCGGAGCCCTCGTACGACGAGGCCGTGGCGCGGGATGATAGCGAGACGGCAAGGGATCGCGGCGAGACGCTCGACGCGGCAGGCACGAGGTGATCATGATGAGATCGAGCTGGACGATTGGAAGGCGTTTCGCGGCCATCTGGATACCGGCGGCACTTGCGCTGGGTGGGATCGCGGCGATCGAACTCGGGCGGGGCGGAGCCGGTGGTCAGACGAGCCTGGCGCTTGTCGCAGCCGGCATCGGCACGGCGGCGGTTCTCAGTATGTGGCTGATGGTGCACCGGACGGTATCGGTGCCGCTTCGTCGTATGGCGGCGTCGGCACGCGAGATCGGCCGGCCCGGCTCGGTCAGACGCGAGGTGAACGTCGGTGGAAGCCGCGAGGTCGTAGAGCTCGCCGAGGCCATGAACGTCGTTACCCGCGCAGTGAGTGAGGAGCGGGACCGTTCATCGGCAGCCGCGACGGAACTGAGAGAGTGCATCAACGAATGTCTCGCGGTCCTCGACCGCATAGAGCAGGGCGACCCGACGGCGCGCGTGGAGCGTGAGTTTGAGAGCGAACTCGCCTGCGGGCTCGTCGCGGCGGTTAACAGCGCGGCCGATGGCGTGGCATCGCTGGTCGATGACGCCCACGAGGTCGCTATCGGCCTCGCGGAGTCGTTTGGCATCATCAATATGATGATCGCCGGTGATCTCTCCATGCGGGCCTCTGAAGATTCGAAGGTCGAGATCGTGGCGAAGCTCGGGAGCGTCGTCAACAAGCTGGCCGAGCAGATGCTCGAGCTGGCGGAGCAGTCCAAGACGATCGCCGCAGGCGACCTCCGTCACCGCGTCGCCATGAGCGGCGACGTCTCAGACGCATTCAATGCGATGTCAGATGCGCTGACCTCTCTGGTGAGTCACATCCGGGGCGGTGCGACCGACGTCGCGAACGCTTCCTCGGAGATCCTTCAGGCGTCCCAGCGTGACGCGGCGGCTGCGACCGAGCAGGCGGCACAGGTTTCGCAGGTGGCTGCTGCGGGTCGGGAACTGGCGGCCACAGCGCGGCAGGTGTCCGAGCACAGCCAGGTGATCGCGGACTCATCGGTTCGGAGTCTTGAGGCGGTCAAGTCGGGCATCGACGTCTCCGAATCGGCGATGCTGGGAATGACCAGCATCCGCGGGTCGGTCAGCGAGACCGCCCGGAAGATCGAGGGGCTGGGCGAAAGCTCGCAGGCCATCACGGAGATCGTGACGCTCATCGAGGGCATTGCCGACCAGACCACGCTTCTGTCGCTCAACGCGGCCATCGAGGCGGCGCGAGCCGGCGAGGCAGGAAAGGGGTTCGCGGTCGTGGCGGAGGCCATCGGGAACCTGGCCGAGCGGACGACCCGTTCCACGCACGAGATCTCGGAACTCATCGCGGGGATTCAGCGCGAGACGGCGTCCTGTGTGATGAGCATGGAGGAGTCGACCAAGGAGACCGAACGCGGCTCCGCTCTCGTCGAGGAGGCGGGTACACGACTCAAGGAGATCGAGGGCGCCTTCAGTGAGGTCGCGTCGGCAGCGGAGGAGATCTCCCTGTCGAGTCAGCAGCAGGAGTCCGCGAGTCAGGAGATCTCGCACAGTATGGGCGGGATCGACGGCGCGGTGAAGGAATCGGTCGCGGCTGCGGCACAGGTCGCTGCTGCCGCCGAGCAGCTGTCACGTCTTGCGGGTGATCTGTCCGAGTCGGTCAAGGTGTTCCAGCTTCCGGAGCACGCCAACAGCGTGCGCGCCGGCGGTGGTGACCAGATGTACGAGGGTGACGGGTGCGAGGAAGACGAGCATATGACGAATGAGTTCGCGGGGGGCGAGACGTACGACGCCCGCCGGATTGAAGCGTTGGAAGGATGACAGGTGTTGGACGTTCGGGGCGCGGTGCCTCGAACATGGACGGTGGTTCGAAAGGAGCAGCACGATGGCGACGCACACAATGGACACGACGGGAATGAAGTGCCCCCAGCCGGTTCTCAAGCTTGCGGTGGCCGCATCAGACGTCAACAACGGCGACATCGTCGAGATTACCGGTGACTGTCCCACGTTCGAGAAGGACCTGAGGGCGTGGTGCGACCGGATGCACAAGGTGTGTCTGGCCGTGAGAGACGAGGGCGAAGGCAAGCAGACCATTCAGATCCAGTTCTAGGACCCGCGAAAGACCGGCGTGCTGTCGGTCGCGGTCGTAGAGCGCAAACCGATCGGGGCGATCATGGCCATCCGGCTTGTGCCGACTCGTGGGCCGTCGATGTTGCTCGGCGCGCTCGCGTGCGCGGTCCTTGGAACTGGCGCCTATCTCGTTCTGGGAACGGGCGCATTGACACTTCCCGTGCATGCCGCGGTGACGGCGGTTCTGGTTGTCGCCGTGGGTGTGTTCTGGAAGGAATACAGACGCATGCGTCGCTCGATCGCCGAACTGACGACGGGGATCCGGGAGTGCGGAACCGTGCTCGTTCGGATCGAGCAGGGCGATCCGTCGGCTCGCGTCGAGATTGCATCGGAGGATCCGCTCGTCGCGGAGCTGATCACGGGTGTCAACGGTGCGGCGAAGGGCGTCTCGGCCCTCGTCGAGGACGCTCATGAGATAGCGATCGGTCTGGCGGAGTCGTTCGGCATCATCGGCATGCTCAACGCAGGCGATCTCTCAGCCAGGACGAGCGAGACATCGGGCTCAGAGATCGTCGGGGCGCTCGGCGGATCGATCAACGCGATGGCCGATTCACTCGGCGCACTCGTCGGCGGCATCCGCAGCAGCGCGGGCGAGGTCTCATGCGCATCGATCGAGATACTCGAGGCCTCTCAACGAGACGCGTCGGCGTCGGCCGAGCAGGCGGCGCAGATCTCACAGGTCGCTGCCGCCGGACGTGAGCTGGCGGCAACGGCCAGGCAGGTCTCGGAGCACAGCAGAGCGATCGCGGATACTTCGAACACGAGCTTCGATGCGATCCGTTCGGGCATCACGGTCGCCGATGACGCGGTGGCCGGGATGCACGGGATCCAGGAGTCGGTCTGCACGACGGCCCGGAAGATCGAGGGCCTTGGCGAGAGCTCTCAGGCGATCACGGAGATCGTGACGCTCATCGAGGACATCGCCGACCAGACGACGCTGCTCTCACTCAACGCGGCCATCGAGGCCGCTCGAGCAGGTGAGGCCGGGAAGGGCTTCGCCGTGGTCGCGGAGGCGATCGGCAAGTTGGCGGAGAGGACGTCCCGCTCAACCCGTGAGATCTCCGAGCTCATCAGCGGCATTCAGCAGCAGACGTCATCGTGTGTGATGAGTATGGAGGAGTCCACGAAGGAGACCGAGCGCGGCGTGACGCTCGTCAAGGAGGCCGGCGAGAGGCTCCTGCAGATCGAGTCCACCTTCAGCGAGGTGGTCGCGGCCGCGGAACAGATCTCGTTGTCGAGTCAGCAGCAGGAGTCGGCAAGCGAGGAGATCTCGACGAGCATGTCCGGCGTCGACGGAGCTGTGAAGGAGTCCGCAGCGGCAGCGGCCCAGGTGGCGGCGGCCGCGGAGCAGCTGGCACGCCTCGCTGCGAAACTGACGTCGTCGGTCGAAGTGTTCAGATTGGCCGGCAACGCACCGATCGGTGCGTGTGCCGATGATGCGATCACCGACAGCCTCATCCAGGAAGCGCAGGCTGAGGGAACCCAGGGAGCGCGGTTGGAGAACTGACCGGCGCTGCGGCCAGGATGGAGTGAGAACGATGCCTGCGATGTTCGACAGAGGCGCCTTCATGGCGCGATTCAGTGAGGAGACGGCGGAGCATCTCGCCAACCTCGAGCGCGATCTCCTGCGCCTCGAGGGCGGGCCGACGGACAAGAGGCTTGTCGAGGACATGATGCGCGAGGCGCACACCATGAAGGGTGCGGCCAGCATGATGGAACTCGGCGAGATCGCGACGCTCTCACACGACTTCGAGGATTCGCTTCTCGCGATGACCGCGGGCGAAAGGACGCCGGACGGCGGCTCCTTCGAGAGGCTGTTCGGGATGCTCGATTCACTGTCGACGATGCTTGCCGAGAGCGTCGGTGCGGCCGAGGCGGGTGCCGAGAGGATCTGTGACGCTTCGGGTGAGAGCTGTTCGGATGAGAGCAGTGAAGATCCGCGCGAGGTCTCAGATCGAGCGACACCGCCCGTGGTCTGCGCTCACAACGCGGTTCCTGCGGAGCCGAGCGGCGCGGGTGCGCAGAGACGTCGAGCGTCCTGGCGCGCGGAGAGCCCGAATGCTCCGGCAACGTCCGAGGTCGGCTCCAGTTCGGTCCGCGTCGGGATCACCAAGATCGACGAACTCGTGAACCTCGTCGGGGAGCTGGTCATCGGCAAGACGCGGCTCGACGAGCGGCTCGCCAGACTCGAGGAGCTCGCGAGCGCCTCCCGGAGCTGCGACGAGCAGAGTTCGGTTGAGGGAGTCAGTCAGCTCATCGATGAGCTCAGACGTGCGGCCGACTCGCTCTCCTTCACGATCTCCCAGACACAGGGCAGCGTGATGGAGGTGCGGATGCTTCCGCTCCAGACGGTGTTCAGCCGCTTCCCGAGGGCCGTGCGAGATCTGGCCCGTGAGGAGGGGAAGTCGGTCCGTCTCGAGATGAGCGGCGAGGAGACGGAACTCGACAAGACACTGCTCGAGCGGATCCGCGATCCTCTCATGCACATCTTCAGGAACGCCGTGGGACACGGTATCGAGTCGCCTCTCGAGAGGGAGGAACTCGGAAAGAGTCCGACGGGGATGATCGCGCTGCGTGCTTTCTGTCGCGGCTCGCAGGTCATCATCGAGATCCAGGACGACGGGCGTGGGATCGACAGTGAGGCGGTCCGCTCGGCGGCGGTCCGCAAGGGGCTGCTGACCGACTCGGACGCATCACGCATGACCGAATCGCAGGTCTTCGACCTGGTGTTCGAGCCCGGTTTCAGCACGAACGATGGAGTGACGGAGCTCAGCGGAAGAGGCGTGGGGCTGGATGTCGTCAAGGCCGACATCTCACGGCTCAAGGGACAGATCGAGATCAGCTCCGAGCCGGGTGCCGGGACGACGTTCACGCTCAGGCTTCCGCTGACGCTGGCCATCACGTCGGCTCTCTATGTGAAGGTCGGAAGCGATACGTACGCGCTCCCGCTCGACAACATCGAGGAGACCATTCGAGTCGAGCGCGAGAGCGTCAAGAGGATCCAGGGGAGAGACGCCATCAGCGTCAGAGACGAGATCATCCCGCTCGCCACGCTGCGCGATGCGCTCGGGATCGGGTCGGGCGCGGCGACAAAGTCACCCACCTCGTCTCCCGTCGTGATCGTCAAGTCCGGCGGGAGCAAGCTCGCGCTCGGAGTGGACGCGCTGAGCGGACGTCTCGACGTCGTGGCGAAGAGCCTCGGAACCCATCTGACGCATGTCAGACACGTCGCGGGAGCCACGCTCTCGGGTGACGGCACCGTGATTCCCATTCTCGACATCCCATCGATCGTGCGCGACGCGGCGGAGATCCGTCGCGAGCAGGTGGCCGAAGCGGTCGGCGATGCCTGGTCAGGGAGCCGCGGGAAGGTCCTCGTCGTGGAGGACTCCGTCATCACCCGTGACCTCGAACGCTCGATTCTGCAGGCGGCGAACTACGAGGTCGAGGTCGCGGCCGACGGGGCGGAGGCGCTCAACAGGCTGTCCGAGGGCGACTTTGACCTTGTGATGACGGACATATCGATGCCGCGGATGGGCGGGATCGAGCTCGTAGGCAGAATGAAGGCGGATGAGAGACTGAGCGCCATTCCGGTGATCATCATATCCTCCCAGGACCGCGAGGAGGACAGACGACGCGGGCTTGAGGTCGGGGCCAGCGCGTATCTGGGCAAGAACAGCTTTGACCAGATGCAGCTCCTCGACACCGTGCAGAGGCTGGTCGGGTGAAAGAGCTTATGAACAGCGACATCACCGACATCCGTGTCCTCGTCGTCGAGGATTGCGGATGGCGACGCGACGCGACTCGGAAGGCTCTCGAGAGCCTCCCGGGGATCTGCGTCGTCGCGCTCGTCGGGACCGGTGAGGACGCCGTGAGAACGGCGCTCGAACTGGGACCCGCCGTTATCACGATGGGTGTGGAGATGGCGGAACTCGGAGGGCTCTCCGCGATCGAGGAGATCATGGCGCGATGCCCGACGCCGATCGTGATCATCGGATCGACGAAGCAGGCGCCCGAGGGGTTTGGCGTGGACGCGCTGCGTCGCGGCGCGCTGGACTTCGTCGCGGCAAGGACCGGATCCGGACTCGACGCCGATCTGCTGATGGCGCGCGTGCGGATCTGCGCGCGGGTGGCCGTCATCACGCACCCCAGGAGCCGCAGGTTGACCGCGGGAGGGAGCAGTCTCGGTAATACGCAGGGCTACCAGGTCGTGGGCGTTGCCGTCTCGACGGGTGGTCCTCCGGCGCTGCAGTCGATTCTCTCCAGGCTTCCGGAGACGTTCCCCGTTCCGGTTATCGTGGTGCAGCACATTCCGAAGGGCTTCAGCGAGGGGCTCACCAGCTTCCTCGATGCGAACTGCCACATGAGTGTCGTCGAGGCCGTGGACGGGGCGAAGCTCGAGCCCGGCGTGGTCTACGTTGCCCCGGCCGGGTATCACGTCGTCGTCACGAGGCATCGGCGCATCGAGCTGCTCGACTCCGGCTTCGAGGAGTGTCACCACATGCCTTCGGCTGATGTCATGCTCCGTTCGCTCGCCGACGTCTACGGTTCCAGGGCGGTCGGCATCATCATGACCGGCATGGGGCGCGACGGCGTCGACGGGATCCGCGCGATCCGCGAGGCCGGGGGACTGACACTCGCGCAGGACGAGGAATCATCGCTCATCTACGGAATGAACAAGGTCGCGACGGAGGCCGGCTGGATCCGGCACGTCGTGCCGCTCAAGGACCTCGCCGGGCGACTCATCTCGCTCTGGGGCGATGGCGGGCAGGGGGGATGATGCCGTTCCGCGTACTCGTTGTTGAGGACAGTCCGACGATTCTGGCCATCAAGCAGGCGATCCTCGAATCCGCCGGATACGAGACCGTGCCCGCGTGCGACGCGATCGAGGGCGTGCAGCTGCTCCGTGAGCAGTCGATCGACCTCATCCTGCTCGATGTCCACCTGCCAGACATGAACGGGTACCAGGTCTGTCGGCTGCTGAAGAACGACGACGAGTACAAGGATATCCCGATCATCATGGCTTCAGCTTCCGACACGGAGAAGAAGGACGAGTTCTGGAGCACCCAGACCGGTGCGGACGCCTATCTGATCGAGCCCTTCGAACCAGGGGAACTCATCGGTCTCGTCGAACGCCTGAGGGCGACGGACCCGGGTTCGGGCACACGCCCAGGAGGCGAGCGATGGTAGACCGTACGCACGACGGTTCCACCGGAGCCTCGGCTCCCTCGGGCGATCACCGTGACCGGCGGATCGAGGAGCTCGAGAGGGCGCTCAAGCGCTCCGAGATCGCGATGGAGATCGTGTCGCAGACCAACGGTCTGCTGGACCGGGAGCTGTTCAAGTCCACCATCGTCGCAAAGGTCGGAGACATCGCGGCGGACATCCTCGATTACGACCGCATGGCCAACCGCTTGCTCGAACTGATCGGTCGCGTCGTCGACTACGACATCGCTGGGCTCCTGCTGCTCCAGTCATCGCGTCCGCCGCTGGGTCTCCGGGTGTGCAGACACGCCGAGGGACGGCTGGCGGATTCCTTCGCGGCGAGCATTCTGGCCGCTGTGACCGACGAGACCGACCGCGCCATCTCCGAGGCCGAGTGCCGGCGTCAGGTCCTGTCGTGCGAACTGGCGAGCCCGGGAGACAGAGCGAGCGCGCACGATGTCAGGATCAGGTCGTTCCACTGCGTCGTCCTGCGGATAGGTGACGAGCCTCTCGGCATGCTCGCGATCGGGAGCGCCACTCCGGACGCCTTCGGGAGCGGCGAGATCGAGAGCTTCGAGCTCATTGCATCCCAGTCATCCATCGTGGTGGATGATGCTGCGCGACACCAGGCGCTCGCCGTCTCTCGGCGCCGGATCGAAGAGCTACACGACACGGCGCGTACCCTTGAGAGCTGCGAAACCTCCGAGGTGGTCTTCGCCACCGCTCTCGAGGCCTTGCGAGGGATGTTCGAGTCGGTCGATTGTTTTATCGACGTCGTCGAGGGAGATAAGCTCGTCTGTCGCGCGACTACCGTGAACACAGGGGGGGAGAACGACCCAGGCGATGTGTTCCCGGCTCAGGTCGGGGTCGAGTCGGAGGCGCTCGTGCGCGATGAGACTGTCGTGTTCGGTTCAGCCGCGGACGTGCCGGAGCAGCGAGCCACGGACGGCTTCAGGTCCGGACTGGCCGTGCCCATCGGTAACAAGGCGGTGATGCTCGTCCTGTCGAGCCTCAGCCGCGTCGATGACGACGACAGTGTTCGTCTCGTCGAACTGTTGGCGGGACACATCACGGAGGCGATCGAGCGGATCAGACTTCGTGACGAACTGCGCGAGCAGGCCATTCATGATCCGCTGACCGGCGCGTACAACCGCCGCCACTTCGAAGAGGTCATGCGGGTCGAGAGCGCGCGCGCCAGGAGGTCCGGTGAGGCCATCGGCTTCCTGATGATCGATGTGGACAGCTTCAAGCAGATCAACGACACGCACGGTCACGATGTGGGCGACCGCGTCCTCGTCGGGATCGTCAAGACGCTCAAGGCCTCGACGCGTGATGCCGACCTCGTGGTCCGCTCCGGCGGCGACGAGTTCATCGTCGTGATGCCGGGCATCGGCGCGAGTCTCGATGTCCCGCTGAGCCGTGTCACCAAGTCCATGGAAGCATGGAACGACGCGAGCGGACTCGACTTCCGCGTCGGACTCTCCATCGGGTGTATGCGCTGGGACCCAACGACGGGCGACACGATCGAGGACTCGCTCAAGCAGGCCGACGACAGGATGTACGAGGAGAAGAGGCGTCGGAAGGCCGGTCGTGACGACGGTGACCGCAGGACCGACGCTATCAGCTGCTAGCAGGCAGTCCCTGCCCGGGGGCTGTGCCGTGCCATTTCCATCCCACTGAAACACGCCCGGACCTTCCCGTGTCACATGCGGTGCGATACACCCATGCCTCTGACACGGGGGGAACCCATGCAGCTGACGATCAGTGATGTCTCCAAGACGTATTCGAACGGGGTGAAGGCGCTTGACGGCGTCTCGCTCACCATCGGCAACGGGATGTTCGGACTTCTCGGACCGAACGGCTCCGGCAAGACCACCCTCATGCGGACGATCGCAACACTCCAGGAGCCCGACAGCGGGAGCATACGGCTCGGCGCTGTCGATATTCTGGAGAACCAGCACGCGGTCCGCTCGGTGCTCGGCTATCTGCCCCAGGATTTCGGCGTCTACCCGAACGTCAGTGCCGAGACGCTTCTGGGGTACATCGCAACGCTCAAGGGCGTGACGCGGAGGTCCGAGCGGGATGCGATCGTCGAGTTCACCCTCAGACACGTCAACCTCTGGGACGAGCGGAGACGTAGACTCGGGACATTCTCCGGCGGCATGAAGCAGCGGCTCGGTATCGCCCAGGCGCTCATCGGAGACCCGAAGCTGATCATCGTCGACGAGCCGACGGCGGGTCTGGATCCGGAGGAGCGGACACGCTTCCTCAATCTGCTCTCCGCGATCGGCGAGAATATCATCGTCATCCTCTCGACGCACATCGTCGAGGACGTCGCGGAGGTCTGCGACCGCATGGCGATCATCCGGGAGGGCAGCCTGCTGCACACCGGGGACCCGCAGGAGGCGATCGACGCCATCCGCGGGAAGGTGTGGAAGAAGAGCGTCGACCGAGAGCAGCTTCGTGCGCTCGAGGACAGACACAGTGTCATCTCCACGCGCCTGAGGCGGGGCAGGCACATCGTCCACGTGCTCGCCGACTCCCAGCCCGATGCGTCATTCGACGGTGCGGACCCCGATCTCAAGGACGTCTACTTCGTCACGCTTGGTGCCGGCGGCAGCTCGCCGGCTGCCGGCAGCGTCGGTCACCCGAGTGCGAACAACGCGCGTGCTGCAGACGCGGCGCAGGGGAGGTGACCGATGTTCCTCCACTTCCTCAAGTTCGAGCTCAACTACATCTTCCGGAAGCCCGCTGTCTACATCTTCGCGCTCCTCTTCTTCCTGATGGCGTACGGGCCGATCGTCTCGGATTCCATCCAGATGGGTGGCGCCATCGGCAACGCGGCGAGGAACTCGCCGTACGAGATCGTGCGGCTTCTGGCGATGCTCTCCGTGCTCGGGCTGTTCTCGCTGGTCGGATTCGTCGCGACGGCTGTCAACCGGGACGATGAGTACCGCACGACCGAGTTCTTCTACACAACGCCCGTGGGGAAGGGCTCGTATCTCATGGGGCGCTTCGCCGGCTCGATGGTAGCGGCGGTCTTCACGGTCGCGTTCGCCGCACTCGGCATGATCATCGGGTCGCTGATGCCGTGGCTCGACCCGGAGCGGATCCTCCCGTTCAGCGCCGCCCCGTATCTCTACGGGCTCTTCGTCTACGTCATTCCCAACCTGTTCTTCGCCGGTGCGCTGATGTTCTGCATCTCGACGCTGTCGCGGCGCGTGCTGCTCGGCTACGTCTCGGTCATGGGACTGCTCACACTCTGGGGGGTCGGAAAGGTGCTCACCGGCGATCTCGATTCGACCTTCCTGGCGGCGATCCTCGACCCGCTCGGCAAGGCGTCGCTGGATGCGGCGACCAGATACTGGACCGTGGTCGAGCGCAACACGCTCCTGCCGCCGTTCGATGCGGGGCTCATCACGAATCGGCTCCTCTGGTCGGGGACGGGTGTGGGCCTGCTTCTCCTGACCTGGTCGCGGTTCCGGATGGCCGTGCACGAGAAGGCCGGGGTCGCGCGGCGGTTCGGACGGCGACTGCGCACCGTGCCGGGGGAGCATGTGGGGGGTGTCGCCGCGGGCGCCGCGGTGGGCGGAGCCGCCGGCGTTGTTGCCGTCACGACGCAGCCCTTTGCGGGCGCCGCTCCGAGTGCCTCGCTCGGCTTCTCGACGCGGGCGCAGCTCAGTCAGTTGTGGTACGCGACCAGGGTCGAAGTTCGCACGATCCTCAAGAGCGTCCCGTTCGCCATCATCATCGGTTTCGCGGTGTTCAACCTGCTCGGTAGCCTGATCCCCGACTTCGGTGGCACGAAGTCGTATCCGTTGACCCGTTCGATGATCTCGACCATCGAAGGATCGTACACGATCTTCCTGTTCATCTTCCTGATCGTCTACGCGGGGATTCTCGTGTGGCGCGAGAGACAGGCATCCATGCACGAGATCACGGGGGCGCTCCCGACGCCGGACTGGATGCCGATGGCGTCGAAGCTGGCGGCGCTGACGGTCGTCCAGTTCGTGGCACTCTGCGCGGCCGTCGTGACCACGATCCTCTACCAGCTCTCGCGCGGGTATCTCGACCTTGAGCTCGGTCTCTACTTCCGTGGGATGTTCCTGCTCCAGATGTCCGCCTGGTTCCTTGTCAGCGCGCTGGCGCTGGCGCTCCAGGCCCTGACAAACAGCAGGCTGGCGGGATACGGCGCGATGATCGCGTTCTTCGTCGTCCAGGAGGTCATCGATTCCGTGGGGTTCGAGCACAATCTGCTCCTCTATGGCGAGACACCCTCCTACAGGCTCTCAGACATGAACGGCTTCGGGCACTTCGCACAGCCGCTCTCGTGGTTCCTCCTGTACTGGGGGTTCGCGGCGGGACTTCTGATTCTCGCCTCCGTGCTGTTCTGGCCGCGGGGAACCGACCTCCGTGCTGGTCTCCGCTGGCGGGAGGCGCGACGCAGACTGACCGGGCCGCGGGTTGCGACCGCCGTGGTCCTCCTGCTCGGCTTCGTCGGAGTCGGTGGCTGGATACACTACAACACGAGCGTTCTCAACGAGTTCGTCACGTCGAAGACGCTCCACGAGCGGGCGGCGCGATACGAGCAGCTCTACAAGAAGTACGACGGCATCCCGCAGCCGAGGGTCACCGATGTCACCCTCGAGGTCGACATGTATCCTGAGGAGCGTCGGGTCGACGTGCGGGGTGATCTCGTGCTGATGAACAAGTCCGACGAGCCGATAGTCGAGGTTCATCTCACGCTCGATCGGTGGCTCGATGTGAGCGAGGTCGTGATGGCGGGGGCGTCATGCGAAATCGAGGACACCGAGCTCTGCTACAGGATCTACGAGCTGGCGAGTCCGCTGGAGCCCGGTGAGAGTGTCGAGCTGGCGTACTCGGCCAGTATCACCAACCCCGGGTTCGTCAATGGTCACTCCAACTCACGTGTTGTGGAGAACGGCACGTTCCTCGACAGCGGCCACCTCGTGCCGTTCATCGGGTATGCGAGCGAGGAGGAACTCGAGAACGAGCACGAGCGGAAGAAGTACGGACTTGCCGAGCGTCCCGGTCTTCTCGCGCCAAACCATCCGGTCGCTGCGGAGAACACTTTCACGATGGATGCCGACTGGATCAACTACGAGGCCGTGCTCTCTACGAGCGCCGATCAGATCGCCATGACGGCGGGCTATGTTGAGCGTGAGTGGGAGCAGGACGGAAGGCGCTACTTCCACTACCGGATGGACACGCCGATCCTCCACTTCTTTCCAGTGGTGTCCGGACGGTATGAGGTGGCCGGCGATGAATGGAACGGTGTTGCGGTTGCCGTCTACCATCACCCTTCGCACACATGGAACGTGGAGCGGATGCTCGATTCGGTCAAGCGCTCGCTCGACTACTACTCGGAGGTCTACGGTCCGTACCAGCACCGCGAGCTGAGGATCGTTGAGTTCCCGAGGTACCACAGGTTCGCTCAGTCGTTCGCCACGATCATCCCGTACTCGGAGGGCATCCACTTCACGGACGATCTCCGCGAGGAGGGCGCGCTCGACATGGTCTCCCTGGTCACGGCGCACGAGGTCGCGCATCAATGGTGGGGGCACCAGGTGGCGGCGGCTCTCGCGCAGGGGATGGGATTCGTCGAGGAGAGTCTCTCGCAGTACTCGGCGTTCATGGTCACCGAGCAGTACGCGGATGACGGTGTGATGGAGGAGTACCTCCGGTACGAACTCGACCGCTATCTTCAGGGCCGCGGGCAGGAACGAGAGGAGGAGCATCCGCTCGCGCTCGTCGACAAGCAGGCGTATCTCTATTACTACAAGGGTACGCTGGCGATGTATGCGTTCAAGGAACACCTCGGGGAGAATGTGCTGAACGCGGCACTCCGCGCGTATCTCGAGGACACGAGGTTCGTCGGACCGCCGTACCCGGTCTCGCTCGATCTCGTCGAGTACATCCGCGACGCGACTCCGCCGGAGTACAGCTATCTCATCGAGGACTATCTTGAGACGATCACGCTCTACGACAATCGAATGGAAAGCGTGGAGGTCGAGGAGCTCGATGACGGGAGGTACCGTGTCGCGCTCGACCTTCTGTCGCGCAAGATGCGCGCGGACGGTCACGGCGTCGAGACGGAGATAGAACACAACGATTGGGTTGAGATCGGTGTCTACGGAGATGATGGGGAGAGTGGAACGCCGATCTATCTGGAGAGGCACCGGTTGGCCAGCGGCGAGAACAGGATCGAGGTCGTCGTCGAGCAGAAGCCGGCGCGCGTGGGGATAGATCCCAGACATCTTCTCATCGATCGCGTTCCCGATGACAATCTGAAACGCGCGTAGCAGCAGTTCCGGATTCGCCCCCGGCGAGCGTCCTTGCGCTGACGGGCGCACGTGCTCAATCGCCGGTGGCCGCCGAATCCCGCACGTCGAGCGCAGTGCCCTCGGGCCATCTGGGCGTCCGACCGGATCGGCGGCCCCGGCACCAGGAGGGACTCCCCGGAAGAGCGATGGTTCAGAAGCGGCGGGACGCATATACTGCGTGCCGCCGCTTTCACATCCTCGTTCACACGATCTGATTGCACGGTGGTCGGCAGCGCGTCAGCGTGCCGCCCAGCCTACCGGGAAGTCCTCCGGCAGCCTCACCATCTCGAACAGTGTGGCTATGAATTCGCCCCGGTTGCCGGCGCGGGCCGGATTCCGATACTCCCAGACGATGTCACCGTCGCGGGTGACCTCGAACGCTCTGCCTGCGTCCGATTCGGTGATGAGGACGGTGCCGCCGGGGAGGAGCGCGTTCGAACCGCACGACTTCGAGTAGAAGCCGTCCTTCCGGTCTCCGCCGTACCGCCACACCTCCTCCTGCGTCACAGGGTTGAACTCGACAACGCGGGAGATGTCCGTCTGGCCGCCGTTGTCGAAGACCAGAATGTTCCCGGTCGGGAGAACGGTCGGCTGGTGCTGGCCGATCCAGGGTCCCGCCATGAGCCACGAGATCTCACGCGAGTCGACGTCGAGCACGGCGATGGCGTCGAGCCTGCGGAACGAGATCAGCAGGCTGCCCCGGCGGAACGCGGGGATACGATCGGCAAGCGACCCGTCGAGGATCTCGAGCGTATTGGTATGCGTGACATCACCGTGCCGCTGCATATTGAGCGCGATGAGCGCGCGTGCGTAGTCCGAGTTCCAGAACGCCTGGAGGATCGAGATGCGGTCCAGCTCTCTGCCGTCGTCGCTGAGGATCGTGAGGAAATCCTCGAGAACCGGCGTTCGCTCGTTGACACGGGGTACGACGTGCGCCTCCCGGGTCAGAACGAAGATGCGGCCGTCGTCGACGACCTCGATGTCGTGGTGAGCACCGTTGTCGAGCGCCCAGATGACGTTGGAGTCCTTGTCGAGCCGGACGATTCCCGAACCCTCGAAGATCGCAAGAATGCCCCCGTCGGGGTAGATGTGTGCTCGACGCCAGTGATTGGTGCGCTCCTGTGAGACCAGGTCCTCGCGGTGTGGGAAGGCGTCGAGGAACTCGCATCGCCACTGGTGGAGCACGGTCCCGTCCATGTCCATGAGGATCGCGCCGGGGAAGTGGCCCGACGTGTAGAAGTTGTACCCGCGGCCCGCACGTGTGCGGTCGTGGATCGTCACGCCGCCGATGCCGCTCGCCGTCTGCGAACCGCTCAGATACCCGATCGACTCGAGCCGCCTGACCTCATCGCGCTGCTCGGCCGTCAGCTCCGACGTGCCGCCGGGGATCGAGCGCCAGCGTCCGGGGCGGTCCACGCCGCCTTCACGACCCACGAGAGCCGGGCTTCGTCTGGCCTGTTCCTCGAGCCCGAGCTGGTTTGTCGTGGCGGCGCCGTCCGTCTCGGCTATCTCATCGGTCGCCTCCGTGCGCTCCGACTGCGCGGCGACTGCCGGCTCCTCGCCGGCGAGGGCGTCATCAGCGCCGTCGGAGCAGCCCGCCAGCATGCCAAGGGCTGCCGCGGACAGTACGAGGGCCGTCCCGACGGCCGTCCCGACGGCCGTGAGCAGGGCGCGTCGAGCTCCATACGGCTTCGCTGCTCGTATCGAATGTCTGAACACGGCTCCTCCTCTGATAGCGATTGCGTGAATCGAACCTACCATGTCGCGCACCGGGGAGTCCAGCCGCACGGGTCCGGCTCGAATCGGTGGGTGCGTGTGGGTACCCCTTGTAACGTGGAGCCACTGGGGGATATACTCAGGCGTTCACGGAATAGCCGGGCCGGCGGGCGCCGTCCCGGCTCTGCGTGTAGAAGCGGCTCTGCGCGCAAGTACGGCTCCGCGCCGGAACACCGAGCGATTGACGGTGAGGAAGCACCGAGAGGTCCGACATGTGGCACGACCACGACAATCTTGACGAAGAGAAGGACATCCGACGGCTCCCGCTGCGGGCCATGCTCGCGCGGATCGTGCCGTTGTTCAGGCCGCATCACCGCAAGCTCGCGGTCGCGACCGTCCTTCTGCTCGTCTCGGTCGGAGCGATGCTCGCCGGGCCTCTTATCATCCGGCACGTGCTCGACACGAGCATCCCCGACGGTGACCGTGGCAGTGTGCTCTGGCGAGGCATCGCCTACGCCGGGCTCTTCGCCCTCGGTATGGCGGCCGCGTACGTCCAGGTCGTCATCGTCGCGCGCATCGGACTCTCCATCATCACCGAACTGAGACTGCAGCTCTTCTCGCATCTGATGCAGCTCTCGATGGCGTACTTCGACCAGAACCCGCCCGGCAAGCTGATGGCGCGGGTCGAGAGCGACGTCGAGCGGCTCCGGGCGCTCTTCTCCGACGTCGCGCTCGCGCTTCTGCGAAACGTCGTGCTTCTCGGCGGCACGCTGGCGGTGATGATCGCCGCGAACGCGCGGGTGACGCTGACCATCATCGTCATCATGAGCCCGGTGGTGTTCTCGACCTACTTCTTCCTGAAGTACATCCGGCGGGCGTTCGGGACGATCCGGAGGCTCTACGCCCGTATCTCCGGGTTCCTCGCTGAGTACGTGCAGGGCATCCCGATCCTCCAGATCTTCGGGTACACCGAGATGGCGCAGATGGATCTCGCGCGCCGCAACGCACACAAGTACTCCAAGGAGGTCCGTGTATTCTTCCGCGAATACGCGTTCTGGGGGTTCTTCACGTCGTTCGAGATCATCGCGGTGATGGTGATCATCTACGTCGGGGCGCGGCACCTGTTCGGCGTGGCGATGACGGTCGGAACGCTCGTGATGTTCATCGAGTACACGCGACGCTTGTTCTGGCCGCTGGTGATGTTCAGCGAGCAGCTCGATTTCATCCAGCGCGCGTTCGCCTCGGCGGACCGCGTCTTCGGCATCCTCGACACACCATCGAGAACGCCAGACGATCCGGACGCGACCGCCGATATACCGCGGGAGTGGAACGAGATCACCTTCGAGAGTGTGGGACTGACATATGACGGAGGGGCCCGGGCGCTCGACGGGATGAGCTTCAGCATCCGCCGGGGCGAGAAGATCGCGCTCGTCGGTCTGTCGGGTGGCGGCAAGACCTCCGTGACAAGCGCCCTGCTGAGATACTACGAGCCGACGGACGGACGGATAGCCATGGACGGCATCGACATCCGCCGCTATCAGCAACGGGAGTGGCGCCGCCGTATCGGTCTTGTCCTGCAGGACATCCATCTGTTCCCGGGTACGCTCGAGGACAACCTGCGCGTGCTCAGGGAGGATATTCCGAAGGAGGCGATCGACCGCGCGCTCTCGACCGTGCAGGCGACGACGATGGTCGAGCGGCTGCCGCGTGGATACGACACCGAGCTCTCCGAGGGCGGCGGGAATCTGTCAATGGGCGAGCGACAGCTGCTCTGCTTCGCGCGCGCCATCGTGGATGATCCGGATATCCTCATTCTCGACGAGGCGACCTCTTCGGTCGACCCGGTGACCGAGCAGAGGCTTCAGGACGCGCTCGACCACCTGCTCGAGGGACGGACGTCGATCATCGTCGCGCACCGGTTGGCGACCATCACGAAGGTCGACCGCATCCTCGTGCTGCACGAGGGGAGGCTGGTCGAGGAGGGTTCGCATCAGGAGCTCTATCAGCAGGGCGGCGTCTACCGCGACCTGTTCGATCTTCAGTTCGCATCACACGTAGTGGAGTAGCAGGGAGCCGCGCCCGCCGCGGCCGAACGACACACGCGGACAGACACAGAGACGAGAGATGGAAGAGACGAACAAGACGACAGAACGCGACGCGCCCAAGCTCTCCTTCAAGGAGCACGTCCGGTGGATCTGGCGGTACTGGCGACCGCACAGGTACGTCCTGGTGTTCATGCTCTTCTTCACGTTTCTGTCGACGTCGGTAGCCGTTGCCTATCCGCTCGTCTTCCGCTGGGTCATCGACCAGGTGTCCGGCATGTTCGAGGCGGGAGGGGAAGCGGAGGGCATCCGGACCGTGATGCTCATCCTCGGGGCGATCGCGTTCGCTCACTTCATCTCGCGTCTCTACCCGGCGGCGCGGGCCATGGTCAACGCACGGCTCGAGCGCGACATCCGCGACGACGTTTTCGGACGCCTGATGTCGAAGGACTACCACTTCAACAACACGTTCCGGACCGGGGACGTCGTCACACGGTTGACCGACGACATCGCCGAGTTTCCGAAGGTGGCGTGGTTCAGTTGCTCGGGCATCTTCCGCGCCCTCGAGTCGAGCTCGAAGCTCGTGTTCTGTCTCGGCGCCATGATCATCATGAGCTGGAAGCTGACGGCGCTCGCCGTGATCCCGCTTCCCATCATGATGTGGGTGTTCTATCGGCTCCGCCACAAGATGCGCTTCTATATGGAGGAGTCGCAGAAGTCCGTCTCAAAGACCAACAACCTGCTGGAGTCGGCGTTCACCGGCATCCGCATCGTCAAGGCGTTCAGCGCTGAGGGCGCGCAGGAGAGCAGGCTCGCCGGCATCCTCCGTGAGCGGGTCGAGGTCCTGTATGGGTTGGTCAAACTCCAGACGATTCTCTGGTCGCTCGACGAGTTTGCGGCCCGTCTCGGCCAGATGGTCGTCATCAGCTACGGCGGGTTCCTCGTCATCTCAGGCGACCTCTCCATCGGTACGCTGTTCGCGTTCTATGTCTACCTGGACATGCTGACGCATCCGATGATGGATATCCCGTTCCTGTTCATGACGGCGCAGCAGGCGTTCGTGTCGATCGACCGCGTGGAGGAGATACGCGGCTTCCCGATCACCGAGCCACGGCCGATCGGGCGGCCGTTCGACGGCATCGAGGAGATCGCGTTCGAGGGCGTGACGTTCTCGTACGATGGGTCGCGGTGCAACGTCGCCGACGTGAGCTTCACCATCCCGGCCGGACAGCGTGTGGCGCTCGTCGGGCCGGTGGCCTGCGGCAAGTCGACCGTTCTCAAGCTCATCGCCGGGATCATCAGCGCCCAGGACGGCAGCATTCTGATCAACGGCGAGCCGCTCTCCGAGAGCGACTGGGAATCGTACCGCAGGCTCATCGGGTACGTCCCGCAGGAGGCGATGCTCTTCTCGAAGTCGATTCAGGAGAACGTGCTCTTCGGCCGAACCGCGCCCGCGGGGTTCGGGGCGGAGGGGGACGGGAGTCGTCCAGGCGGCGACGGTGAGAGCAAGGACGCCGCGTGGGCCGAGAACTGTCTCGGGATCGCCCAGATGGCCGACGACCTGAAGACGCTGCCGGCCGGTGTCAAGACGGTGGTCGGACAGAAGGGCTCACTGGTGTCCGGTGGCCAGAAGCAGCGGATCGCCATCGCACGCGCGCTCGCGGGCAAGCCGCAGGTGCTCCTCCTCGACGACTGCACGGCCGCGCTCGACGCGCGGAACGAGGACCGCTTCTGGTCCCGGCTGGACAGTGAGATGGAGAACCGGATCACGTTCGTCGTGTCGCACCGTCTCGCGACCATTCGCCGCGCCGATACGATCCTCGTGTTCGATGACGGGCGTCTGACCGATCACGGGTGCCACGACGAGCTCGTGGAGCGCTCCGCCACCTACCGTGAGTTCCTGCAGACAGAGCAGCGGAAGGCGCATCTTGCGAGGGTGGCCGGCGACGGGAACAGTCCTCGCATCGCGAGCGAGGGGAGGAAGTAGCCGGGACGTGCCTCGCCCCGCAGTCGCCGCACCGTTGGCATCAGCGCCACGCACCGGCCCTAGCGCCTGCCTCGCGCTCCGAGCTGCGCGATGATAGCGCCGCCGAGCATGAGCGCGCACCCGACGAGGGCGCGCGTGGAGAGAAACTCCGAGAGGAACATCCAGCCGCCGATCGCGGCGAATACGGCCTCCTGACCCATGATGATGGCGGCATGGGCGGGGGGCGTTCCTCGTTGTCCAACGAGTTGGAGCGTATAGGCGATGCCGACCGAGACGAATCCGCCGTAGAGGATCGAGATGCCGGCCTTCCAGATGTCGGCGGTGTCGAACTCCTCGAGTGCAAGCGCGACGGCGAAGCTCAGGAGCGAGCAGGTCGCGAACTGGATGCACGCGAGTCTCGAGACGCTCATTCTCTGCGTGACCCATGCGGCGTAGATGACGTGTCCGGCCCAGAAGAGCGCGCCGATGAGAACCAGCGTGTCGCCAAGGCCGATGGTAAACTGCTCGGTGACGCTGAGAAGGAAGAGCCCGACGACGGCAAGCAGGGCACCGAACCAGACGCCGTGTCCGGGGCGCTGGCGCCAGAAGGTGCCGAGGAGCGGCACGAAGACGATGTAGAGGCCCGTGATGAACCCGGCCTTGCCCGCCGTCGTGTATACGAGCCCCACCTGCTGAAGCGTTGCGCCGCCGAAGATGAGCACCCCCGCCGCCAGCCCCCAGAGCAGTGTCCGTCGTGACCAGCGCTCGCGCTCGACGACCCGCACGCCGTCCGCCGCGAGCGAGCTGTCGGTCACCGCGTCGACGCGGGCGCGCGCGCGGGCGTCACGCACCGTTACGATCCCGAGCATCACGAGAGCGCCGATGGCGAAGCGGAGCGCGTTGAACGTGAACGGACCGATGTGGTCCATGGCCGTGCGCTGGAAGACGAACGCGAACCCCCAGATCGCCGCGGTGAGAAGCAGCAGCGATTCCGAGATGACGAGGGAGCGCTGGTCGCGGGCGTGTTCGGTCGTGGGCATCAGGCGGGAGCCTGTTCCGTGCGCGAGATGATCTCGTCCTGGAGGTCGCGCGAGAGATCACAGAAGTAGTCGCTGTATCCGGCGACCCTCACGATGAGATCGCGGTGCGTCTCAGGGTGGAGCTGCGCATCGCGGAGCGTCTCTGTGCTGACGACGTTGAACTGGATGTGATGACCGCCGAGCTTGAAGTAGGTCCGGATGAGGCTCGTGAGGTTGTCGAGGTCGCGGTTCTCCGAGAGCGCGTCCGGCGAAAACTTCATGTTGAGGAGCGTGCCGCCCGTCCTCTTGTGGTCCATCTTCGCGGCGGACCGAAGGACCGCGGTCGGTCCGAGCCGATCGGCTCCCTGGACGGGGGAGATGCCCTCGGAGAGCGGTGTGCCGGCCGTGCGTCCATCCGGCGTCGCCCCGGTGACCGAACCGAAGTAGATGTGACACGTCGTCGGGAGCATGTCGATGTGGTATGTGCCGCCACGCTGGTTCGGCCGTCCGTCGACCGCCTGGAAGTAGGCGTCGAACACGCGCCGCATGAGTTCGTCGGCCTCGTCGTCGTCGTTGCCCCACTTCGGTGCCCGGTTGATGACGAGTTCCCGGAGCTCCGGGTCGCTCGCGAAGTCGCTCGCGAGAGCCGTGAGGAGCCGGTCCATCGGGCAGGGCCGGGGAGCGTCGCCGCCATCGAACGCATACCGCCGGAGCGCCGCGAGGCTGTCGGTGATGGTCCCGATCCCGACGCCCTGGATGTACGAGGTGTTGTAGCGCGCGCCGCCCTCATTATAGTCGCGTCCGTTCTCGATGCAGTCGTCCGTGATGAGCGAGAGATACGGCGCCGGCATATGTTCCGCGTAGAACCGCTCGATGATGTCGTTCCCGCGGAGCTTGATCTCGAGGAAGTGCTGCATCTGCGTCTCGAAGGCGACGAAGAGCGCATCGAAGTCCTTGAAGGTCCGTGGGTCGCCCGTCGCCGGTCCGAGCCGCGTACCTGTCCGCGGATCCACTCCGTCGTTGAGCGTGATCTCAAGCACCTTCGGCAGGTTGAAGTAGCCCGTGAGGATATACGCCTCCTTGCCGAAGGCGCCCGCCTCCACACAGCCGCTCGTCCCACCCTCGCGGGCGTCCTCGATCGTCTTGCCCTGTCGGACGAGCTCATCGACCACCCGGTCCGCGTTGAACACCGACGGATAGCCGTATCCCTTTCGTATGACGCGGACGGCTTCCGTGAGGAAACGGTCCGGCGTCCTCGCCGAGATCTGCACGTTCTGGCTCGGCTGGAGCATGTGCATCTCATCGATGACCTCGAGCAGCAGGAACGAGAGTTCGTTCGACCCGTCGGTCCCGTCGCGCAGAAGCCCCGCGAGGTTGATGTTGGCGAAGTCGGTATACGTGCCGCTCTCGGCCGCCGTGACGCCGACCTTCGGCGGAGCCGGATGATTGTTGAACTTGACGAAGAAGCACTCGAGCAACTCCTTCGCGCGCTCACGTGTGAGCGTGCCGGCTGCGATCTCGCGTTCGTAGAACGGCCAGAGGTGCTGGTCGAGGTGACCGGGGCTGAAGGCGTCCCATCCGTTGAGCTCGGTGACGACGGCGAGGTGGGCGAACCAGTATGTTTGGAGCGCCTCATGGAACGTGGTCGGTGCGTACGCGGGTACACGCCGGCAGACCGCTTCGATCCCTTCGAGCTCCGCCCGGCGGGCCGGGTCGCGTTCATCCTCCGCCATCTTCGCGGCAAGCTCCGCATGACGCTGCGCGAAGAGGATGACGGCGTCGGCGGCGATATCCATCGCCGCGAGCTGCGCGCGCCTGTGCTCGGTCTCCGGGCGCGTCCCGACGGCGGCCTCAGCGTCCAGAGCATCGAGTCGCGCCGCGATGCGCCGCTTCATGTCAAGCATGCCCGTCGTGTAGAGCTTCCCGTCCGCGACGGTGTGGCCGGGCGCGCGCTGCTCCATGAACTCCGTGAAGATGCCCGCGCCGTAGGTGGCGTGCCACTCAGCGGGGAGGAGTTCGAAGAGCCGGTCGCGGAGGCTTCTGCCGCTCCAGTAGGGGATGATGTCGCTCTCGTATGTCTCGATCGTCTCCCGCGCGACGGCGTAGCTCGTCTTCTCACGCGAGTCGAGGATCTCTAGGTCGGATGCGCTGTGGCAGGTGAGTTCGGGATAGGTCGGGACGGCCGCCGGTCTGGGACCGCGCTCACCGACGATGAGTTCGTCATCGCCGATGTAGATCGTCTTGTACTCGCAGATGTGACGGAACGCCATCGCGCGGAGAAGCGGTGTCGGGAACCTGCCGAGCGTGACGCGGTAGAAATTCGTGAGAAGCTCCGCGCGCTCGGCGGAGATCGTCGGTCTCGCCGCGAGCGACGCACGGCGGAGTCTCCGGACTCTCTCGTTCATCGATTCTACCCTCCGAGCCTTGCATCAAGCCCACGTGTCAGCAGATACTCCACGGCACGGGCGGCCTTTCCTTCCGATGCATCCGCGAGACCATCGTGGCGCCACGAACGCTCCAGTCGAGCATACTTGTCGGCCGCGGTCCGGTGGAAGGGGAGAACGTGGATTCGTCTCGTATTCGTGAGCGAGAGCACGGTATCGGCGAGGGCGGTCACGTTCTCGCGAGAGTCCGTTGCTCCTGGGATGAGCGGGAACCTGATCCAGGTCTCCACCCCGACGTCGTCCATGGCCCGGAGGTTCTCAAGTATCGGTCCGAGCTCGGCGCCGACGGCGCTCCGGTGCTCATCGGGATCCAGCTGCTTGAGGTCGAAGAGGACCAGGTCGGAGAGAGCGGCCGCCCGAACCACGACATCGGTGGGCGCCGCGCCGCTCGTATCGAGTGCCGTGTGGAGACCACGCTCCCGGCATAGCTCGAGCACGGCGAGTGCGAAGTCGGCCTGCATCAGCGGCTCGCCACCCGACAGGGTGACCCCGCCTCCGGATTCCTCATAGAATGGACGGTCGCGTTCGAGTTCCTGCGCAAGCCCTTCGACCGTCACCTCGCGGCCGACGAGCTTCCGCGCGCCACGGGCGCAGGCCGCGACGCAGCGGCCGCAGATCCGGCAGATCGCCCGGTTCGTCCAGGGCTTTCCGTCCGGACGGTCGACCGCCGGCTGCGGACAGGCCTCAACGCAAGCGAGGCAGCCGACGCAGCGGTCGGCGAGCACGAGGATCTCGCGTGAGGGCTCGATACCCTCCGGATTGTGGCACCAGGAGCATGCGAGAGGGCAGCCCTTGAGGAAGGCGGTCGTGCGGATGCCCGGCCCGTCATGGACCGAGTACCGCTGGACGTTGAAAACGGTGCCCGTCATGAGACATCCTCAGGCTCGATTCGTGCACGGATTCGTGTGTTTCCCGGAATCCCCAGCATGCGGGGACCATCTGAGTATAGGGGAGCCCGGACGCGCGGGGAAGCCCCCATCCTCCCAGCGGGTCAGTACTTGAATCGCCCGCGGGATGTGGCTACTATGGATGGTCAGACCCGATGATCCAGAGGGAGGGGCATGTCCACGTCCAGAACACGCACGCTCGTCGCACTGGCCGCGCTCGCCGCGGCTCTCGCGTATCCCGCGAGTGCGCACGCCTACGTCGGTCCCGG